>WNFX01001006.1_pt1 | contig 28647 bp, 20 predicted proteins | sample 5400111 | NCBI WGS metagenome assembly WNFX01 (sample SAMN13153363, study PRJNA577476) | soil metagenome | isolation source: 40 cm soil or saprolite under grassland replicate 1 | place: USA:California | collected 2016-06-15 | reverse complement strand
TGCGGTCTTGCATGAATGATTTAACGATACAACAGCTGTCTCAATGATTGGCTCAGTGAAATTGGAATAACTGTGCAGATACAGTTTACCTCTAGTTAGACGAGAAGACCCTATGCAGCTTTACTGTTGCTAGTTATTGGATATGATAATACAAATATTAGCGTATAAGGTAGTTGGTTTATAATTGATGCAATTGAAACACCTTTATTTTGTTTTTCATATTGGCATTATTGCGCTTTCTTGTATATTAAAAAATAAGAGATAACTCCTTAAGGGGAACAATGATTAGGAGGCAGTTTATGCGGGGCACAGATCCCATAAAAAGTACCTGGGTGTATCCAAAGTTAATTTTGTAAATTTGTTGTTAGTTTTTACTAAGACGATAAGTAGTTCTATAGAATTTTGTAGAATTAAAATTTTAGTTTATTAAAAGTTGTAGTTTTAGCTATAACTTATTCAGCTATATATCTATTAAGTTAGAGATAATATTTTTATTCCAAGTAAGATTTTAACTATATGGGGAATAGATGTAATTAAGACATTACTAAGATATTTTCTTTTTATGTTTTTATTTATCTTTATTATTTTTTTATAAGATATAAAAAAATAGATAGCTTATAATTTCTTATAACTTTCTTAAAAAAATAAGATAATTGTGTTTAATGCTTATCAAGTTTAATGGCTTAATCTTGCTTTACTGTGTGATTTACACATCTATCAGTCGCGTAAGCGGGGCATATGATCACAAGATGCAGAAAGGAAAGGTCTTGGATTTTTGAAAAAGCTACGCTAGGGATGTTAGTCCTCCAATGTCTTATCTATTAATCTTAAAATTAAGAATTAGAGATTAATTCCTTGGTAATTTATTGGGTTAATTTCAAGAATAGCATATTGTATAAGGTATGTTAATTTGAAGCGAAGTTTACTTTAGCATTTAATTACTGATTATAGAAAATTGTAGTTTTATATTATATTAAGAAAAGTAAAATCGTTCAACGACTAAAAGGTGAATAATGTTAATAATAATCCTTTTAACAATGCCCAACTTTTTACTTATATTTAGTTGATAAAAAGTAGTTTTATAATAAGATATTCTCTTAATATAAAATTACTTATCTTAGAGTTATTATATTTTAAGATAAAAAGTTATCTTATTCTTCTTAAGAAGAATAGAGTTACTTAAAAATATGAGCAATATTATTAGTAATATTGAATCTTTGTATAAACACATACATTATGTACAATCATAAAATAATAGAAATCAGTAAGCCGTTTATTTATAGTAAAAAATTAAATAATAAAAGTAAAATTATACCTTTAAATAAAGTAAATAATACTTTAGGTTCTATGAGATATTTTCCTCCTACAAATCAAGAGTGAAATAATAGTATATATGTTTATAATAGTACTAGTATTAAAAACATTAGTATTGCACAAAAAAATTTAACTAAACTTATTAAAAGCTATTTTAATTTTTACTTTAGTAATGAACTCTTATCTAATAAGAGAATTCCTATTAGGTTTAGAAGATTAGCAGTAAATAAGATATTTATTAGTAGGGCTGAATTAAAACATACTAGTAATAAGGTTATTATTACTTTATATGTATATAATGAAGAAAGAAGAATATTAATTAATAGATTAGAGAGAGTAGAGGCTTTTCTTTTCTCTTATTGCTCTACTTCTTCCGATGTTTTTCGATGGAACAAATAAAGAAATATCCTTAGCTTTTTCTTTAGGAAAAAGGTTAAACTTAATTAAAAATAATAATGCTTTTTCCTTTTTAGATTGATTAGAAGAAATTAAGAGATATATTATTAAGGAAATAAAGTCAGAGAAAAAAGGTTTAGAAACAATTAATGAATTAAACTCTAAAAAAGAAAAGTTATTAGAAATTCAAATTCTAGAAAATAATCTTAATAAAATATCAACTATAATATCCTCTTGTTCAAACGATCTCATTTCCCTTAAATACTATGAAAATATATATAATAAATATATTAGTAAAATTTTTTTAGAAAAAGAAATAGCTACTATCGCTTATTATAAGTTTTTACTAAATTTAAATAAGTGTAAATTTGAAGATATGTTTCTTTCGCGATTAAGCCCTTTAATTAGTAAAATTTATAATAAAGAAGTAGAGTTTAATATAGTTAATTTAAAAGCCGTGTATTTAAATAGTGATATATTTACACAAGCTATAGCTTTAAAGTTGAGAAGTCGAAATAATAGATTACTAAAAGTACTAAGATCTTTTTTATATATGGTTAAATTACCAAAAGTTAATTTATTAAAGGAGAGATTTGCCCATCTTAATATTAGAAGCCTATGGGTTAATAGAGTTAAAAATTTAACTTTTAATTCCGTAGCTATTAATAGAGATAAAATAAATAATTTATTGACTGATCTTTTTATTACTGGCAATTTTATTAAAAAATCAGAAGTAAGCGGGTTTAGCCATAAGAAAGTAGATCAGACTACGTCAAAAACTAACTTATTGAATAATATTCTTCTTCTTTTAAAACATAAAAGTATGGCTGGTGTAAGATTAGAAGCTAAAGGTAGATTAACAAGACGTTTTACAGCTTCAAGATCAGTTTTTAAGATAAAATGAAAAGGTAGTTTAAAAGATATAGATTCTTCTTACAGAGGATTATCTTCAGTTATACTAAGGGGACACCTTAAATCAAATGTACAATATTCAGTAATTAATTCAAAAACTCGTAATGGAGCTTTTGGATTAAAGGGCTGAATAAGTGGTAAATAAGGATATTTTTATCGTATTAATAATATATGTTTATGGATCTCGCGTCGGATTAACTAAATATATAAAGTAAAAATGAAGAAATAGTCTGAACCATTTTGTGAAAAATGGAAATAAGGGTTAAACAACCTTATGTTAACAAATATTGAACAGGCTAATTGCGCCAGAGAGTACAAATTGAGTGCGCAGTTTGGCACCTCGATGTCGGCTTAACTTATCCACATGAATGCAGAAGTCATGAAGGGTTCGACTGTTCGTCGATTAAAAAGTTACACGAGCTGGGTTAAATACGTCGTAAGACAGTATGGTTTCTATCTTCTAGAGGAAATTAGAATAAAATAAAGATAGCCCCCTCGTACGAAAGGAGCTGGGTATATTAACCTATGGTTTACCTGTTGTTTATGCATCCAATATTAATTTAAGTATAAGTAATTTTATACAGGAATGTTACCTTTACTTTGGTAAATTTATAGTATAGGCACGGCAGGAACGCTACGTTAGTTAGAGATAAGTGTTGAATGCATCTAGTCACGAAGCTTACTTTAAGATATTCTTAAATATACGTGATTTAACCCCACGATTTTAGACATTTTAATGTCTAATTAATAGGCTTTAGTTGAAAGGATTTAAATGTCTTTAGATATAAAGTACTAATCTTTATTTTACTATTTTGGTCTATATCTTACATTATATACAATTTATATATAGTAGTTGCTACTTACTATTTATAAGTTAATTCAGTCAGCCTAGTTAGCATAAAAGTAATGTAGCTGTTTTGTAACCAGTTGAAGCAAGTGCAATACTTGCATTGGGCTTATGCTTGATACACTAGGCCTTATAGTCAAGTGGTCTAAGACATAATGTTTTCATCATTACATTCAAGGGTTCGAATCCCTTTGAGGCTATATATATGCATATATACTACTTATATGCGGATTGATGTAATAGTAACATAATTGGCTCATGTCCAGTAAATATAGGTGCAAACCCTTTGTCCGTACTATTATATATAATATAGTAGTATATTATATAACAATAATAATATAATATTTATATTATTATCTTCTAAGGGCTATAGCTTAATTGGTAAAGCAAACTGCTCATGACGGTTGAGATGAGTGTTCGAATCACTCTCGCCTTAATATATATAGATATGGTTTTGCTATATATCTAAATATATATATAATCCGAGTGCTGGAATTGGTAGACAGCGCAAATTTAAGCTTTGCTGGCTTACGCCGTGAACGTTCAAGTCGTTTCTCGGATAATATACTATTATATCATAGGGGACATAGTTTAATTGGTAAAACTGCGATTTTGCATATCGTTATCTCCGGTTCAAGTCTGGATGTCTCCATAACCCTCTTTCTTAAATAAGAGCAATTATAATACTGTATATTACTTAATATATAATAATATTCAAGTAATAACCCTCTCTTTTTTTTTAGTAAGCTAAATAGCTCGAGAAGCTCAATTGGTCGAGCGGAACTCTGAAGATGTTTAGGCTGTAAGTTCAAATCTTACCTTGAGCAAGGTATATAGAATATATACAATTAGATATAACTATATTTCTATAGACCAATAATTTTACACAAAGAATGTAGAGGTTTTTATACAAATATTCTTATTCTTACGTTGCTTTATTTTATTCTTTTTGCTTAACTACATTATACTTATTACTTTAAAGATATAATGCCTTTGTTTTTAAAAGGAAAATATTTATTATAAACTCTTTATCATTAGATAATTGCAGTAAAACTGTAAGAAGAATTTAATAGATAATTAAGTGAAAAAGCGAGCATGATGAAATTGGTATACATCTAGTACTTAGGATACTGGGGCTTAATTGCTTTGTGGGTTCAAATCCCTCTGCTTGTATATGAAAAAAAAAATTAATAGTTTGGATATAGGCGGTTTTATAATAGAACTTAGTTTTATAACAAATAAATATATTTCGTGGACTAATAGGTAGGTCATAAATTTTTGGTATTTATCATTGGGTGTTCGAATCACCCCGAAATAAGCGTCTCTTACAAAGGTCTTATTTCTAAAAGAGGTGGATATAGTTCAATAGGTAGAACAATTGTATGTGGCACAATATGTTCCCTGTTCAAGTCAGGGTATCCTCCCATTAAAATAGTATATTTACATAAAATAGTTTTTTACAAGTATGTTCTAAAAGTATAAAATTAAGTAGATTTATATTATATATATATTTATATATTTTATATAGAATAGAAAATTCTTTTTAAATTTAATCTAGCCCGAGTAGTTTAACGGTTAGAACATTAATTTCATGCATTAATAATGAGAATTCAACTTTCTCCTCTGGCTAAATAGTTACTAAGAAATATATTTCTTAGTCATATTTTTATATTAAATTTACAGGATATGTATCTTATATAAATAATTATTATAAGAAGATAAATAATCTATTATTTATATAAATATATGTATATTAAAGGTTCGAATCCTTAATAATAATGTTAATTTTTTCCATATTATTTTTATTACTATCTAATGCCGTCACAACAAGACGAGATAAATCGATACTTTTCAGTAGAATTTCTATAATAATATTATTATATTCTGCTATATTTGCTAAAAATAGCTTATATATGTCTTCTATAGATAAAGGTATAGGTATATATAGTGGTTTATTTCACATGACTAGCATTACACAGGTGTTTCATATATTTATATTTATGGTAAGTGCAATTATACTACAGTTAACTGCATTCTATCCTAGAAGAGTATGGTCAGAGAAATATTCTTCTTTTAAGAAAATAATATTATACAATTTTATTTACTATAGAAGTAAGATAATAAATAAAAAGGGAGAACAATTTAAGATAATAGAATATCCTTTAATTATCTTATTTATAATAACAGGGTCTGTGCTTTTAATAAGCACAAGCGATTTAGTTTCAATATTCTTAAGTATAGAATTGCAAAGTTATGGGTTATATCTCTTAAGTACACTATATAGAAATTCAGAATTGGCTACTTCGGGTGGTCTTACTTATTTTCTATTAGGTGGTTTAAGTTCTTGTTTTATACTTTTAGGTACTAGTTTATTATACTCTAATTCAGGTATTACTAATTTAGATGGCTTATATGTTATAACTAGCTTAAGTGATATTGCATTTAATGATAACATTTCTTATTTATATAAAGATCATTATATAAACATGTCTTTACTTATTCTAAGTGTGGGATTTTTATTTAAAGTAAGTGCTGCCCCTTTTCATTTTTGATCTCCAGACGTATATGATGCTATACCAACAGTGGTAACAGCATTTGTTGCCATAATAGCTAAGATATCTATATTAGTTTTTCTTTTAGAATTGGTGCATTATACTAATAATTCTTTATTTAGCTCAGAATTTTCTTGAACTTCGAGTTTATTGATTAGTTCATTGCTTTCACTTCTTATAGGTACTATTGTGGGTTTAACCCAATTTAGGATTAAAAGATTATTTGCTTATAGTACTATAAGTCATATAGGTTTCATACTTTTAGCTTTGAGTATTAATAGTATAGAATCTATTCAAGCATTTATATTTTACTTAATACAATATTCCTTAAGTAATTTAAATGCCTTTATATTACTCTTAAGTGTAGGATATTCTCTATATTATTATGTAAATAATAATAAGGAATATGAAGAACTAAATGATAAAAATAATTCGCCTATACAATTAATTAGTCAAATAAAGGGATTTTTTTATATAAATCCTGTTTTATCACTTAGCTTTGTGATAACTATATTCTCCTTTATCGGTATACCTCCGCTTATAGGATTCTTTGCTAAACAGATGGTCTTAAGTGCCGCCTTAGATAATGGATATATTTTCTTGACTTTAATCGCTATATTAACTAGTGTTATAAGTGCTGTTTACTATTTAAATATAATAAAACAAATTTTCTTTGATAAATCTGAGTATATTATAAATCCTGAATTACTTAATATGGATATTCATGCTAGTATTATTAGAAAAGATGTTTTGTTAGAAAAATTAACATTTAAATATAAGAATATAATTCTATCAAGTTACTTAACCATGTCTATTAGTATAATGACATTGATTATTTTGCTATTTATGTTTATACCTCAAGAATGATTAAGTATGGCTAATATATTAGCACTTATACTATTTAATCCTTAAATGACAAGTATAATCTTTTTCTTCTTTTTTATACCCTTATTAGCTTTTATTTTCTTAGGAATAAATTTAATGTTCGCACCTCATAATCCTTATCAAGAAAAAGATAGTGCATTTGAATGCGGCTTCCATTCATTTCTTGGTCAAAATAGAACACAATTCAGTATATCTTTTTTTATATTTGCACTTCTTTTTTTATTATTTGATTTAGAAATTCTCTTAGTTTATCCCTATGTAGTAAGTTCTTATAGTAATGGCATATATGGTTTAATGCTAATGCTAATCTTTTTCTTAGCATTAACGTTAGGTTTTGCCTTTGAATTAGGAAAAAATGCGTTAAAAATAGATAGTAGACAAATGTTTATTTTAAATAATAAGAATTCAAGTGTTACTACTTATTTGAGTATAAGCAATTTAGCTCCTTTAAAAGTTTGAGCTTTCATAAAATGATAAGCTGTTTTCAGGTTTCTAATTCTTTATATGGAAATGTATACGTTACATAAATTATATGATATAGGCAAAATAAAGTATATTTATAGACATGTTTTTTAAATTAAGATAATGTATAATCTTTTTAGAATGTAATGTTCTATATTTTTCCAATAAAAATGTTGTATATCATACTTGAGACTTTATAAAAAGCTCAAAGGTGTAACAAGGAATTAGAATAATAATTTTAAGAGAAAATGCTTATTAACATACTAAGTATTATATACGCTAATTGTGATACCGCAAGGCCCTGAGGTTTGTACTTTCAGGATAGTGCAACACCACAAATGGAAGGTTTAGTAGAATTACACGATAATATAATGTTCTATTTAGTTATTATATTATTTGCTGTTGGATGAATAATGCTTTCAATAGTTAGAAACTATATTAGTGAAAAGTCACCTATTTCACATAAATATTTAAATCATGGAACCCTAATAGAATTAATATGAACTATTACTCCTGCCTTAATATTAATTTTAATTGCATTTCCATCGTTTAAACTATTATATTTAATGGATGAAGTTAGTGATCCCGCTATGTCAATTTTAGCCGAAGGGCATCAATGATACTGAAGTTATCAATACCCCGATTTCTTAAATTCAGAAGATGATTTTATAGAATTTGACTCTTATATAGTACCGGAATCTGATTTAGAAGATGGAGCACTAAGAATGTTAGAGGTAGATAATAGAGTTATAATACCTGAATTAACACATGTGAGATTTATAGTTACAGCAGCAGATGTTATTCATTCTTTTGCTTGCCCAGCTTTAGGTATCAAATGTGATGCCTACCCTGGTAGATTAAACCAGGCGTCTGTATTAATTAATAGAACTGGGACATTTTATGGACAATGTTCAGAATTATGTGGTATTTTACATAGTTCTATGCCTATAGTTATTGATTCAGTATCTATCGAAAAATTTCTATTGTGATTATACGAACAATAGTGTCTGCTAGTTATTACTTACTATTATTTAAATAGTAAGTAATAATTAATAAATAAATATTTTTAAATATTTATTATAACATTATTTTGTCTATTTATAATATAATATTCTTATTAGCTCAATGGCAGAGCAAGATACTTCTAATATCTTGATCTTAGTTCGACTCTGAGATAGGAATTGCTAGAATATATATATTTAAAAATAAACTTTTTTCTCATTTTCTAGTAACAAAACTAAAATATATTTATATTATTAAGCAATAATGGGTTTTATATTTGTTGTTTTTCTCGATAATCCCTTCAACATATATATATATATATATATATTCATTATGCATTGAAACAATAGTTTTATTTTTTATATACAATGAATTTATCCTTAATACTTTTTTTAATTGGAATTTTAGGATTCGTCCTAAACAGAAAGAATATAATACTAATGCTTATTTCAATAGAAATAATGCTTTTAGCTATCACGTTTTTAATATTGGTAAGTTCACTTAGCTTTGATGATATATTAGGTCAAACATATGCTATATATATTATAGCCATTGCCGGTGCAGAATCAGCAATAGGTTTAGGTATTTTAGTTGCTTTTTATAGATTAAGAGGGAGTATAGCTATAGAATATAAATAATGTATTTAGCCATAATAACTTTACCTTTATTAGGAGCAATAGTTTCCGGGTTTTTTGGAAGAAAAGTCGGAGTTAACGGAGCACAACTAATTACATCTCTATCTATAATTGTAACAACTTTGTTAGCAGTTCTTGCTTTTTTTGAAGTAGGTTTAAATAACATACCCGTATCGATAAATCTTTTCACTTGAATAGATAGTGAATCACTTGATGTTTTATGGGGTTTTCATTTCGATAGTTTAACAGTAAGCATGTTAATACCTGTTTTAATAGTATCTTCAGTAGTACACATATATTCTATAGGCTATATGAGTCATGATCCACATAACCAAAGATTCTTTAGTTATCTTAGTTTATTTACTTTCATGATGATAATATTAGTTACAGCTAATAATTTCTTATTAATGTTTGTGGGTTGGGAAGGAGTAGGTATTTGTTCTTATCTTCTAGTAAGTTTCTGATTTACTAGAATAGCTGCAAATCAAAGTTCTATTTCTGCTTTTTTAACAAATAGAGTGGGTGATTGTTTCTTAACTATAGGTATATTTGTCCTATTATGATCTTTTGGTAATATTGACTATAGTACTATATTTTCATTAGCTCCATTCATTAATGAAAATATAATAACGATCATAGGTATATGCCTTGTAATTGGAGCTATGGCTAAGAGTTCTCAAGTAGGATTACACATATGATTGCCTATGGCTATGGAAGGTCCTACACCAGTTAGTGCATTAATACATGCAGCTACTATGGTTACCGCTGGTGTATATCTTTTAATGCGTGCTAGTCCTTTAATAGAATATAGTTCAACTGTATTAATTATATGTTTATGACTAGGTGCTGTAACTACTATTTTTAGTAGTCTTATTGGTTTATTTCAACAAGATATTAAGAAAGTTATAGCTTATAGTACAATGAGTCAATTAGGTATGATGGTTATAGCTGTAGGTTTATCATGTTATAATGTTGCCTTATTTCATTTAGTAAATCATGCTTTTTACAAGGGATTATTATTTTTAGGAGCAGGTGCTGTGATACATGCCGTATCTGATAATCAAGACTTTAGAAGATATGGTGGTTTAAGAGCTTTTTTACCTTTAACTTATTCTGTTATGTTAATAGCAAGCCTTAGTTTAATAGCTTTTCCTTTTATGACTGGGTTTTATAGTAAAGATCTTATCTTAGAATCTACATATGGTCAATTTTATTTTTCCAGTGCAGTAGTCTACTTTATAGCAACTATTGGGGCTATGTTCACCACACTATATTCAGTTAAAGTCTTATATCTAACATTTTTAACTAATCCTAATGGACCTATAAGTAATTATAGAAATTCTATTACTAAATATACTGCTCATGAGGGAGATATCTTTATGAGCTTACCCTTAATAATATTAGCTATTTTTTCTATATTTTTTGGGTATATAAGTAAAGATATATTTACTGGTTTAGCCTCAGGATTTTTTGCAGATAACAGTATTTTTATTCATCCTATTAGAGAAATTATGTTAAATACAGAATTTGCTGTACCTACTTTATTTAAACTATTACCTTTATTATTTACTATTTTACTTAGTGCAATAGCTATAGTTTTATCAGAATTTATACCTAAAACTATTATTAAATTTAAACTAAGTATAATGGGTTATAATATATTTAGTTTCTTTAGTCAACGTTTTTTCATTGAACTTTTATATAATAAATATATCACAGGTCTTATATTAAAATTAGGGGGCCAAACTACTAAGATCTTAGATAAGGGAAGTGTAGAATTATTAGGACCCTTTGGCTTAGAGAAAGGGCTCTTGTCATTAAGTAAAAGTATATCTGCCTTAGATACAGGTGTTGTTACTAGTTATGCTTTATATATATTAGTAGGTCTTATTTTTTATATCTTAATACCTATTTTCAATTTCTTTGATTATAGTTTACCATTATTGATTTTTATATCACTTTTTACTATAAATAGTATTTCATTAAGAAGCGATATAAAATTTTTAACTTACTAAAAAATAAGAAAAATTTAAAATAAAATAAGTAACAGTATTACCACATTATTACATTATAATAGTAATGGCAAATGATATAGCTATCCATATTATATAATTCTATATTCTATAGAAGCGCTAAATAAAATATCTGTTCTAATTGAACATTAAGATAACTTACCTTATTATTTAAATAATAAAGTATACGTTTATTATCATAAGATAATATACTTATCCATTACATTTTCCTATAGACATCTTATTTAAGAATAGAAACAATTTTTATCTTTAATTCTAAAACAATCAATAATTAATAAAAACATGAGAATTTTTAAAAGTCATCCTTTGTTAAGGCTAGTTAACTCTTACATAATTGACTCACCACAACCAAGTAACTTAAGTTATTTATGAAATTTTGGGTCTTTATTAGCAATTTGCTTAATAATACAAATTATAACAGGTGTAACTTTAGCAATGCACTATAACCCTAGTGTATTAGAAGCATTCAATTCAGTAGAACATATAATGCGTGATGTAAATAATGGTTGACTTATACGTTATTTACATAGTAATGCCGCTTCAGCATTCTTTTTTATAGTATACCTACATATAGGAAGAGGTTTATATTATGGATCTTATAGAGCTCCTAGAACGCTGGTCTGAACTATTGGTACTGTTATATTCATATTAATGATCGCTACAGCTTTCTTAGGTTACGTATTACCATATGGTCAAATGTCTTTATGAGGGGCAACAGTTATTACTAATTTAATGAGTGCTATACCATGGGTTGGACAAGATATAGTTGAATTTATCTGAGGTGGTTTTAGTGTTAATAACGCTACATTAAATAGATTTTTTGCCTTACATTTTGTCTTACCTTTCGTATTAGCTGCATTAGCCTTAATGCATTTAATTGCACTTCATGACACAGTAGGTTCAAGTAATCCCTTAGGAGTTTCAGGTAATTATGACAGATTACCTTTTGCTCCATATTTCCTTTTCAAAGATTTAATAACTATATTCATTTTTATTATAATATTAAGTGTGCTTGTATTCTTTATGCCTAATTTATTAGGAGATAGTGAAAACTATGTTATGGCTAATCCCATGCAAACTCCCCCTGCTATAGTTCCTGAATGATATCTTCTACCTTTTTATGCTATATTAAGGTCTATACCTAATAAATTATTAGGTGTTATTGCTATGTTTAGTGCTATTTTAATTTTATTAGCCATGCCCTTTACTGATCTAAGTAGAAGTAGAGGTATACAATTTAAACCTTTAAGTAAAATAGCTTTCTATATATTCGTAGCTAATTTCTTAATTTTAATGATATTAGGTGCTAAACATGTTGAATCACCTTTCATAGAATTTGGACAAATTAGTACAGTCTTATATTTTGCACACTATTTAATAATAGTACCAACCATTAGCCTTATAGAAAATAGTTTAATAGAATTGGGTAGTAAATAGAGTAAACTTTTGTAAACATCTATTAAATAAAAACATTAATAATGTTGCATCATATAAATAATTCTCCAAAAAAACCTTTATAAAGTATAATATCTTTTTCTTCATTAATTGATTCATTTAGAAAAATTGTTCTTCTTTGTATAAATTAATATAATATATTAAATATATAATTAAATTATTAATAATAAAGTATTTAATGTCTAAGCATATTTCTTCTTATATTCAATCTATATTATTTCAAGCCATGTATAGAATAAGATGAAAATAGAAATATAAGCTATGTCCTGCTTATATAATATAGATTGAATTTTTATATATTTAAAAATATAAACGATATATTATATCTTTATTTAAGTTTAATTCTTAGCTAAAAATAATATGATAGATAAGCAAATAATAAGATATTTGTTGTATTATTTACAAATATTAATTATTTTTAATAGTTAATCTATTAAAACTTTGTTTTAAATATAGCAATAAAACAAAGCCTTTTATAAATAATATATCTACCTAGTGCTGACGGTAAATTTTATCGTCTTCTTTAAATAGAGGGCATAGAGTTATTTATGTAACTTATGATAAATTATTATCAGCATGTTTCTTTTAATAACAAAAAAGAAAATCATCTCTCTTTTTTAGGAGAAAGTAATTTAGGTAAATTGCGTACTTTAAAATCTAGTATTTCATTATGAACAGAAAGATGATTTTTATCATCTAATGCTAAAGATATAGGTACACTATATTTAATATTTGCAATATTCTCTGGACTACTTGGTACAGCTTTCTCAGTGCTAATAAGATTAGAATTAAGTGGACCTGGAGTTCAATATATAGCTGATAATCAATTATATAACAGTATTATAACTGCTCACGCTATATTAATGATATTCTTTATGGTAATGCCTGCTATGATAGGAGGGTTTGGTAACTTTTTACTGCCTTTATTAGTAGGAGGTCCAGATATGGCATTTCCGAGATTAAATAATATAAGTTTCTGATTGTTACCCCCTAGCTTAATATTATTCTTATTTGCTAGTGGTATAGAAAATGGAGCTGGTACAGGATGAACATTGTATCCCCCTTTAAGTGGAATACAAGCACATAGTGGACCTAGTGTAGATTTAGCTATTTTTGCCTTGCACCTAGCAGGTATAAGTAGCTTATTAGGAGCTATAAACTTTATAACAACAATACTTAATATGAGAAGTCCAGGTATAAGATTACATAAATTAGCTTTATTCGGTTGAGCTATAGTGGTTACAGCCGTGTTATTATTACTATCATTACCTGTCTTAGCAGGTGCAATTACTATGGTTTTAACTGATAGAAATTTCAATACCTCGTTTTTTGAAGCAGCAGGGGGTGGTGATCCTATACTTTACCAACATCTTTTCTGATTCTTCGGTCATCCTGAAGTTTATATTCTTATTATACCAGGTTTTGGTATCATTAGTACCACTATTTCCGCTAGTTCTAATAAGAGCGTTTTCGGTTATTTAGGTATGGTTTATGCTATGATGTCCATAGGAGTTCTAGGGTTTGTTGTTTGAAGTCATCACATGTATACAGTTGGATTAGATGTGGATACTAGAGCTTATTTCACAGCTGCTACATTAATTATAGCAGTTCCTACTGGTATAAAAATATTTAGTTGATTAGCAACATGTTATGGAGGATCTTTACAATTAACACCTTCAATGTTATTTGCCTTAGGTTTTGTTTTTATGTTTACAATTGGAGGATTAAGCGGAGTTGTTTTAGCTAATGCTTCTCTTGATATTGCATTTCATGATACTTATTATGTAGTTGCTCATTTCCATTATGTTTTAAGTATGGGTGCCGTCTTCGCCTTATTTAGTGCTTGATATTTCTGAATACCTAAGATATTAGGATTAGAATATAATATTACTTTAGGTAAAGTACATTTTTGAATAATGTTTGTAGGAGTAAACGTTACTTTCTTTCCTCAACATTTTTTAGGTTTACAAGGAATGCCTCGTAGGATAAGTGATTATCCTGATGCTTTTGCAGGTTGAAATCTTATTAGTAGTTTTGGTAGTATGGTTAGTTTGGTTGCCACTTGATTATTCTTATATATTGTATATATACAATTAGTAGAAGCTCGTGTTATAGGTAGATATCCATGATTAATTCCTCAATTCTATAGTGATAGTTTACAGACATTATTAAATAGAAGTTACAGTTCCTTAGAATGAGCATTAACTAGTCCACCTAAACCTCATGCCTTTGTAAGCTTGCCTATACAAAGCTCTATAAGCAATAATAGACTAAAGTACTTCAGCGCAAGAAATATTTTATTGAAATGCAACGACTTTACTAAAGAATTAAATGTAATTTTTATCGTTATAGATTATATTATAAGTTTTGTAAAATCATTATCTATTCCAAAAGTACAAAGTTTTATAGTTAGACCCTTAATTAATCCATGTGTACATGGACTAGTAGCAGCATGTGTATTATGTACACATGCTGCTAGAGTAGGAGCATGTACACATTCATGAGTAAAATTTACAGATCCTGGTATGGTAGGAGTTGCTTGTGATTTTAATTTACCTGGCCATACAGCTGCAACTACTGCTGATGCTATTACACATCTATGTTCTTTATGTCATGCTGTAGTATGTAGTGGTTGTTATGTAGGATAGCTTGTAAAATTAATTTCCTAATATTATCTATATCTTAAGATATAGCTATAATATTTTAGATATTTTACTTAAAAAAAAAATAAGATGTTATTCTTAAATATATGTTTAGTATATATCTAAGGGTTATGTGGCAAGAGGTTTGCGTTTTGATTGCAGATCAAAAGTTAAAGGTTCGATTCCTTCATAACTCTAGCACAAAAATTATTTGTTGCAAATTGGTTTCTTGTGCTTTCATTATATAATTAGATCAACATTATTATTGAGAAAAAGGTATAAAATTAATATAATATATTTTTATAGTTCTTATATCTTTTTTATTAGTAAAAAAAGCCTAAGAAGGTTTCCTTCATTATTTTTCTTCTAAACACATGATACAAGCAGCTAGAATTATAGGAACAGGTATAGCCACTACTGGTTTGATAGGAGCGGGAGTAGGTATTGGTGTAGTTTTTGGTGCATTAATCTTAGGTGTAGCTAGAAACCCTTCATTGAGAGGTCAATTATTTTCATATGCTATCTTAGGATTCGCATTCGCTGAAGCTACTGGTTTATTTGCTCTTATGATGGCATTCCTTCTATTGTTTGGGGCTTAATTTAAAATTTATATATAAGCTTTAAGAATCTTATGTATGTAAATTCTATATTTTCTCATTCTTTATATTAAAAAAGTATGGCTATATATTTATAGTTTATAAATACTGTTTCTTTTTAAGAGACAATTACTTAGACAATAATTTAGCTACGAACTTTAGCAAATTACTAATACTAAATAATAACTATTTATTAACCTGTTATTATTTTTATGTTAATTATATAATTAATACAATATGTAATACAATTTATAACATAAAACTATTAATTAAATTGTATTTAAGTTTTCTTATATGTTGTATTTACCCTGGTTAATCTCAATAATAGAAGTTTTATTAGTTATTGTTCCTGTCTTATTAACAGTGGCTTATGTTACAGTAGCTGAAAGGAAAACAATGGCAAGTATGCAGAGAAGATTGGGACCTAATATAGTAGGATATTATGGTTTATTACAAGCATTTGCAGATGCTTTAAAACTCTTGTTAAAAGAATATGTCTCTCCTAGTCAAGCTAATCTTATATTATTTTTTCTTGGTCCTATAATAACTTTAGTTTTCTCTCTATTAGGTTATGCTGTTATACCTTTTGGTCCAGGTCTAGCCATAAGTGATTATGATTTAGGTATATTATATATGTTAGCTGTTTCCTCTTTAGCTACATATGGTATATTGTTAGCAGGTTGAAGTGCTAACAGTAAATATGCTTTTCTAGGATCACTAAGAAGTACAGCTCAATTGATTAGTTATGAACTAATATTAAGTTCAGCAATATTACTTGTAATAATGTTAAGTGGCAGTCTTAATCTTACTGTAAATATAGAAAGTCAAAGAGCTATTTGGTTTATTATTCCTTTATTTCCTATTTTTATTATATTCTTCATAGGGTCTGTAGCTGAAACTAACAGAGCTCCTTTTGATTTAGCCGAGGCTGAATCGGAACTTGTAAGTGGGTTTATGACAGAGCATGCCGCAGTTGTATTCGTTTTTTTCTTCTTAGCGGAATACGCAAGTATAGTGTTAATTTGTATATTAACAACCGTTTTGTTTTTAGGTGGTTATTTATATGATAATATGGTTTTCCCTATATTTAACGTGATTCAATATATCAACTTCGATTATTACTTAGAGTATATGGCTAATAAGGAAATTTGGTTTTCAATGCCTTTAGTAGAGGGATTATTATATGGTATAAGTTTGGGCTTAAAATCATGTATCATGGTCTTCGTTTTTATATGAATTAGAGCTTCATTTCCTAGAATACGTTTTGATCAATTAATGTCTTTTTGTTGAACAATATTATTGCCTTTAGTTATTGCATTTATTATATTGGTTCCTTGTGTACAATATAGTTTTGAAATAATACCTAGTAATATAAATTTACTATAATACGTATTATATAAAATATTATTGTGATAAGCATTTTATAAATGAAATAGTTGTCTTATTTATTACATAGTTTTATGTAGTTTTAGTGAAGATTATATTCTAATTATATAATCCTTAGGGCAGTTGGTCTAGTGAAAAATTATTTTCTTAATTTTACTTTCACTTTTATTATTAATACCTTTAGTAGGTATATTCCTTATATCTACAACTATGTCTTATGATTTAACAGCCTTAAATGTTAAGCGAATTAAAGCGGTTGCTTTAATTAGCAGTATATTAAATCTATTTGTTTCCCTAGTAGTATTTGCATTATTTGATTTTAGCACAAATCAGTTTCAATTCGTGCAGGAATATCATAGTATAAGTTATTATGATTTTTATTTAGGCTTAGATGGTTTAAGTATTTACTTTGTCTTATTAACAACTATAATTATGCCTATAGCCTTATTATCGAATTGAACATCAATAAATGATAATATTAGATCTTACTTAATAATAATGTTATTATTGGAAACTCTCTTATTAGCGGTATTTCTAGTATTGGATATATTGTTATTTTACATATTCTTCGAAAGTATACTGCCTCCTCTGTTTTTATTAATAGGAATATTTGGATCTAGTAATAAAGTAAGGGCTAGCTTTTATATATTTTTATATACACTGTTAGGATCTTTATTTTTATTATTATCTATTCTTACCATGTCTTCTATAATGGGGACTACAGATTTTGATGCCTTATATAAAACCAACTTTAATTATAGTACACAATTATTTCTATTTTATGGTACATTTATAGCCTTTGCAATAAAAACACCTACTATTTTCTTAAACACTTGATTATTAAAAGCTCATGTGGAATCACCTTTAGGGGGTAGTATTGTATTGGCCGCCATAGTTTTAAAGCTAAGTTTATATGGAATATTTAGATTAATATTGCCCTTATTACCTAAGGCTTCCCTAGATTATACCTATATAATTTATTTAATAGGTGTAATTACAATAGTATATGCTAGTTTCAGTACTATAAGAACTATAGATGTTAAAGAACTTATAGCTTATAGTTCTGTAAGCCATGCCGCTGTATATTTAATAGGAGTATTTAGCAATACAATACAGGGTATAGAAGGTGGAATAGCTTTAGGTTTAGCACACGGTTTTGTTTCAAGTGGTTTATTTATATGTGCTGGAGGTATATTATATGATAGATCTGCTACTAGATTAATTACTTATTACAGAGGTATTGCTCAGCTAATGCCTTTATTTTCTATACTATTTTTAATTTTATCTCTAGGTAATTGTGGGGTACCTCTTACTTTAAATTTTGTAGGAGAATTTATGTCTTTATATGGTGTATTTGAAAGAATTCCTTTATTGGGTGTATTGGCTAGTTCTTCTATAGTGTTTTCGGCTGCCTATACTATTTATATGTTTAATAGAATAGCATTCGGAGGATCTTTCTCCAAAGATTTTAGAAAAAACATAGCAGATATTAATAAACGAGAGTTTTATATATTACTCACTTTAGTTTTATTTACAGTAATATTAGGTATATATCCTGGACCAATCTTAGATGGTTTACATTATTCGACTTCTTCTTTAATATATAGTAATTATATTTCTTAATAAATAAAAGTGTTAATCACCTTAAAATAATTATTTTTTTTTTATGTAATTATATATCTTATAAACTCTTTATCATTAGATAGTTACAATAAGCAGTAAAAAAAAATAAAAATTTAAAATAAAAACTATGCCACAATTAGTACCATTTTATTTTATTAATCAAGTATTTTTCACTTTCGTCTTACTTGTAATTATGATATATATCTTTTCAAAATATATTTTACCAAGATTCGTTCGTTTATTTTTAAGTCGTACTTTCATAAGTAAGTTATAACTTACTTATTAATCCTCCATCTTGATTCTTTATCTTAATTTTCTCTTAAATCTCTCTCTTTCTCTTAAATTTCCCTTTTAATTCTTCCTAGGCAATGTGTAGTTTATCTATCACAGTAATCTTTAAGTTCTAATACATGTATATTTAAATTAAAAATGATAAATAGCTTAATAAATGAACGCTCACTCTTTTACAGATATTTCTAGTCCTTTAGATCAATTTGAAATAAGGAATTTATTAAGTATAGATGCTCCAGTATTAGCTAATATGCACTTATCTTTAACAAATATAGGTTTATACCTTACAATAGGGGCCTTTTTAATACTATCAAAAAACGTCTTAGCCACTAACTACAATAAAATAGTAAGTGATAAATGATCAATAAGTCAAGAATCTATATATGCTACTATACATAGTATAATAGTTAATCAAATAAATGCGAGAAGTGGACAAATATATTTTCCTTTTATTTATACTTTATTTATCTTCATATTAGTTAATAACTTAATCGGTATGGTTCCATATAATTTTGCATCAACTAGTCATTTTATTTTAACTTTTTCTCTTAGTTTTACTGTTGTATTAGGTGCAACTATATTAGGTTTCCAAAAACATGGTTTAGAATTTTTTTCCTTATTAGTGCCAGCTGGATGCCCATTAGGATTATTACCTTTACTTGTTTTAATAGAATTTATTTCATATTTAGCTAGAAATATTTCATTAGGGTTAAGATTAGCAGCTAATATATTATCAGGACATATGTTATTAAACATATTGGCAGGCTTTACATATAATATTATGACTTCTGGGTTTATATTCTTTTTCTTAGGTTTAATACCATTAGCTTTCATTATAGCCTTTAGTGGATTAGAATTGGGAATTGCTTTCATACAAGCTCAAGTATTCGTAGTATTAACTAGTTCTTATATAAAAGATGGTTTAGATTTACATTAATCTTTTAAGGTATTTCTTATATAAAAACTTATACTTATTTAAAACAGGTAGCTCAAACAATATATAATAGAGTTGTGTTATTAAGAGCTATATTACATAGTATATTATGTAATATATAATAGGAAAGTCAGAAGTTTACTATACATATATACATATAATTATAAGTGTTAAAGCTAAAGCTTTGGTATGTTAGAGAAAATACTTTATATATTATATATAGGTTATAAATTTATGCACTATAAAATATATAATTATATTGTTATAGTTATATAGTAAGATATAATAGCGAACACACAAGCCTATCTTAAGCCTTAATTTAGACTAATAACTTTAACAGGAACCAGCTTAATAATAACCAACTATATTATATAATTAATATATTTTAACTCGCATAAATAACAAGTGAATAAAATTATAACAGATATTTTTAAAGAAATAAAAGTATTATTATCTTTAAAAAACATTAGTAGTGGTGATCAAAAAACTTTTATAGTTATTTATCTCTCAATAGAAAATAAATAATTATTTTTTATCATCACATCGTTATAAGATTTTAAAAATAGTTTTTTCTTGAGTTTGATGATGGCTCTGAATGAACGCTATTCAAGTGCTTGACACATGCTAATCGTACGTCTGATTTAAGCTATTATAAATTAATAGCTTTTATTAGAAGTGGTGTACAGGTGAGTATATGATATTTTGGCTACCTAATAGTAAGGAAATTAAATTCCTTATAATGAAAGGAAGGTGAATAAATCTTCCGCTTTTAGACGATAATAAATATCTCGGATAAGTAGTAGTTAAGGTAATGGCTTAACTAGCTAAAAATTCCGTAATCGAGGCTGAGAGGTTGATCGATCACATTGGGTCTGGAAAAACCCCAATACGTATAGTACAGCAGTGAGGAATATTGGTCAATAGCCTAACGGCTGAACCAGTAACTTGAAAGAATGTATAGCTTTTGCTAATCAGTATCTGACAAGGTCAGGTTTGATATTGACTATGTCGAATAAAGTTCTAGTAGAAAACTGATTATGACAATTTTCTATCTATGTGTCTTGACCAAATTACGTGCCAGCAGTCGCGGTAATACGTAAAAGACTAGTGTTATTCATCTTTATTAGGTTTAAAGGGTACCTAGATGGCATTATTAGCCCCAATCAGGGTACGATATTGCTAGAGTTTTATAAGAGAAGGGGAGTATTTATGGAGTAGAGATGAAATTTTTTGATATCATAACGACTGATAACGGCGAAAGCAACCTTCTATTTAATAACTGACATTGAGGGACGAAGGCTTGGGTAGCAAACAGGATTAGATACCCTAGTAGTCCAAGCAGAAAATTATGAATGCCATAGACAAGATCAACATTTGTCTATAAATGAAAGTGTAAGCATTTCACCTTAAGAGTAATGTGGCAACGCAGGAACTGAAATCATTAGACCGTTTCTGAAACCAGTAGTGAAGTATGTTATTTAATTCGATAGTCCTCGAAAAACCTTACCACAATTTGAATATTACCTTTATAAGGTATTACAAGCGTTGCACGGCTGTCTTCAGTTAATGTCGTGAGATTTTGGTTAGTTCCATAAAATTAACGAAAACCCTCGCTCTATTTATATATAATTTTATAGAGCTGTTCACCACTAGATTGGATATGATAATAGGGACCAAGACAAGTCATCATGGCCTGAATATTGTGGGCTATAGACGTGCCACATATTCCTAGACAAATAGATGCGAAAATGCGAATAAAAGCTAATCTATAAAAATAGGATATAATATGGATTGTAGTCTGAAATTCGACTGCATGAATAAGGAATTACTAGTAATCGTGAATCATCATGTCACGGTGAATTTAATCTCAGATGGGTACTAACCACTCGTCAGGCGCCGAAAGAAGTATGTGCAATAAGTTTGGTGAACCATCGTTTTTTTATTTTAAGTAATAAGGTTTAGATACTACAATGGTGAGTCTTCGTATGCGTGACTTTGATTGGTGTTAAGTCGAAATACGGTTCGTGTTGGGGAACTAGCACGGGATTAATTAATTTTAACAATACATTGTATATAGAAATATATACATAGTCTATTCTTGGTTTATAATAGTATAGTTATTTTTTATACTTTATTCCGGTTCGAAACCGGAGATAGGTTTATTAAGGATTTATTAAAAATAATTGTGTTATATTTTCTCTCCCTTTTTATTTTATTAGAAATTTTTTTAATAAATTAGTCTAAATATTATGAATATAAGTGATTTATATTTATTACTATAGTACTAGAAGATATTATAAGGTATAAGGTTAATTAGTCTTTAAGTATTAATACCATTTTAATAATATTTATACATAAGGAAACTTCCATTATTGGTAAGATGGGTTGAGCTGTAAACTCAATAGTATTATGCTTCTAAGAGTTCGAATCTCTTGTTTCCTACAAAACACTTATTATTATAATTATATAATAATGTATTAAATATTAACTTTATATTTTTTTTAGAGAATTTCTGCCTTATTTAAATAATTATTAAAGAGATGATATGATTTATATGTTTATATAGATATATATGATTATAGATATAGTTTAAAGCCTTTATAGCTCAATGGTAGAGCAAAATACTGTTAATATTTTTATAGATGTTCGATTCATCTTAAGGGCTCTTAGGATAAGCTCAATAAAGAGATTTAAATATAAGCGTGTTAACTTAATTGGTGAAGTATTGTGCTACGGACACAAATATTATAGGTTCGAGTCCTATACGCGTTTATATAGTGCCTTATGTTTAATTACAATATTCTTAATATAAAGGTGAAAGGATTAGCTAACTTATTAAAGTAATTAGCTTAAATTGTTTTACTTAAGTAATTAAATAATTATTTACGACTTATTAGATGTATAAGTATAATAAGATAACAATTTATTTATAATTTATGAACAGTATTTTTATTACATATGAAGCTTTTACTAATGGTTATAGAATTGAAATATTAGACATTATATCTATCATTTCTATTATATCTGGTATATTTGTTATTATTAGTAAGAATCCAATAATATCCGTATTGTTTTTAATCGGCTTATTTTTAAGTATATCTAGTTATTTAATAATATTGGGTATAAACTTCATAGGCTTATCTTATTTGCTAGTTTATGTTGGAGCTGTATCTATTTTGTTTTTATTCATTTTAATGTTAATTAATGTTAGAGTAAGTGAATTGCTTAGCGATACTAGTAATAGCATTCCTTTAGCAGTTATAATTAGTGTTGCCTTTAATTACCCTTTATATGAGATATTACCATATGGCATTTCATCATTTAATAGCTATATTTTTGATATAAGTAATAGCTTAACTAAAATATTTTATAAAGATAATGGCTTTTTTAATGAGAATGTAAATTTAAGTAGCAATATAATAGAGAATAGTGAAGTATTATTTGTAACAAGTAAAATATGAGATGGTAATTTAGCAGAAATTAGTCATATTAGTATTATAGGTAGTGTAATGTATAGCACTTATAGTATATGATTGCTAATAACTTCAATTATATTATTGTTAGCAATGGTGGGAGCTATTGTTATAACAATAAAACAGAAAAATGTTTAAAATATTCATAATAATTTAAATATTTATAATTAATATAAAGATAGATATTATATTAAATATACTTATATAGAGGAATTAGCTCAACTGGTAGAGTAACCGTTTTACACGCGGTAGGTTATGTGTTCGACTCATATATTCCTTACTTATAATGTATTAAAAATAATAAAACGATTAAAAAATAAAAGTAAAAACATAAAAGAGATAAATTTATCTGTAAGATATTTTACACAATTATATACCTTTAGGTATGAATAAAATTATAAGCTTAATGTTGATCTTATAGTCTGCAAATTAGATTTAATTATAAAGCTTTATGATTAATAATATAGGTAGAATTAAAAGAAATGACAAACTTAACTAGAAGTACTTTTCAAGCTCATCCCTTTCACTTAGTATCTCCCTCACCTTGACCCTTATATACTAGTATTTCTTTATTAGCATTGACTACTAGTGGTGTATTATCAATGCATGGCTTTGATCATGCAGAATATTTTTTAACTTTGGCTTTTATTTTAGTTATTTCTTCGATGTCATTTTGATTTAGAGATGTTATAAGCGAAGCTACATATTTAGGTAATCATACATTAGCAGTGCAAAGAGGATTAAATATGGGTGTTGCTCTTTTTATAGTAAGTGAAGCTTTATTCTTTTTGGCTATATTTTGAGCATTTTTTCATAGTGCTTTATCACCAACTGTAGAATTAGGAGCTCAATGGCCACCTATGGGTATAGAAGCAATTAATCCTTTTGAATTACCTTTACTTAATACTGTTATACTATTATCAAGCGGTGTTACAGTTACATATGCCCATCATTCTTTAATACAAGGAAATAGAAAGGGAGCTTTATATGGCTTAATTAGCACAATATTACTTGCTATAGTTTTTACTGCCTTTCAAGGTATAGAATATACAGTTTCTTCTTTTACTATAAGTGATGGAGCTTTTGGTTCGTGTTTCTTCTTTGGTACCGGTTTTCATGGACTACATGTTATGATTGGTACTGCCTTTTTAGCAGTAGGTTTATGAAGAGTACTTGCTTATCACCAAACTAATATGCACCATTTAGGTCTTGAGTCTGCTATACTATATTGACATTTTGTAGATGTAGTCTGACTTTTTCTTTTTATTAGTATCTACTATTGAGGTTCTTAGTGTTCTTTACCAATTATATTTATAAGATCTATAACTATATAGGTATATTTATATAAAAAGAGACTTTTGCTTAATAGGTAAAGTATGTGACTTTTAATCATCATTATAAGGGTTCGAATCCCTTAGGTCTTATATGTAGTTAAATTTTGTTAATAAAAGCGGGTATAAGTTAATGGTAGACTCATCGTCTTCCAAACGAAATGTGTCGGTTCAAATCCGACTACCCGTAATCATATACGTGTATAATCACTTATATTAGCAAAAGCTTATAAAGATAAATGGGTTAGTAACTTAATTGGTAAAGAACTTTCTTGTCACGAAAGTAGATGTCGGATCGAAGCCGGCTTAGCTCGTTCACTATATGAATATAATAATTATTTATTATATTAAGTGTGATATCAATACTTTTACTTATATCTTTGTTTTTTACGTTAATAGAAGAAGCATTCTTAACAAATATTTATTATATTCATATAGTAGTAATTTATATTGATTTATAATAATGTATATATATATTATGGTCATGTTAATAAATAAGGAAAAGTTGCCATTGGTAAGGCGAGATATTTGCTAAATATTGTGTATTAACACATGGGCGTTCGATTCGCCTCTTTTCCGAAATCTTGCTATAAATTTATAAGTGGGTTTAAGACTTTTATTAAAAATAAGAGTATAGTTTAATGGTAAAACAGGAAGCTTCAAACTTCTCATTTTCAGTTCAAGTCTGAATACTCTTGTATTAATAAAGTTATTAATTAAGTAGTGTCTATTTATAATTCCTTAGCTTAATTGGTAAAGCTTATTCTTGATAAGAATATGTTCAGTGTTCAATTCACTGAGGAATTAAGTTTTATCTTCTTAAGGAAATTAGCCTATTCAATAAAGAGAGTTGGTCGAGTGGTTTATGGCAATAAGCTTGAAACTTATCAAATAATAATATTTCATCCGTTCGAATCGGATACTCTCTGTGTTATTTGATAACAAATTTTTTTATATAATGATAATAGCAGTAATAACACTAATATTGCAATTTTTACTTATAGAGAGTTTTGCCTCTTTTTATAATAAAAAATAAAATAATAGATAATGAAATGCAAGTATAATACAGTAATAATCCCTATAGTTACATATGCTAATGCTGATATGCATAAATCTAGGGTTTATAAAGAAAATCAAAGGAAATCTGGTATTTATCGTTGAAATAATTTAATAAATAAGAAAAGTTATATAGGTTCTTCTATATCTTTAAGTAAGAGATTTAATAATTACTTCTCTTCAGCTTTTCTAAATAGAGTGTTAAATAAGGGAAATAGTGGTATATATAGCGCAATATTGAAATATGGCCACTCAAATTTTAGTTTAGATATTCTTGAATATTGCAAACCTGATTTATTAATAAAGAGAGAGCAATATTACATCGATCTTTTGGAACCTGAGTATAATATATTGAAGATAGCTGGGAGTACATTAGGTTTTAGACATTCGGAGGCGACAAAAGTTCAAATGAGTATTAACAATACTGGTGTAAACAATCCTCTTTTTGGTAAAAAACATAGTTACGAGACAAGAAAAAAGATAGGAGAAAGTCTTAAACTTAATATAACACCAAAGGTTATGACTACTGAAACTAGATTGCTTATATCTTTAAGAAGTCATGGTATAAAAGTCAAAGTTTTTGATAAGTCAAAAAATCTTATTAAGGAATTTCCTACTATAATAAGCGCCGCTTCGCATTTTGATGTTGATCCAAAAAAAATAAGTATGATTTTTAAAACAGGTAAGTCTTATGACAATTTTATTTATAAATTTGAAATTAAAGATCTTAGAATATGAATATACGATAACAATTATAACTTAATTAACATTATGGACAACATCAAGAAAACTAGTATTTTATTAATAATACCAAAAACTACTATAGGTTATTATGTTAAGTCTGGTAGGTTATATAAAGGTAAATATTATTTTCATAATGTTAATTCTAAACCTAATACTTATTTAAATAGGAAACTACACGGGTTAAAGTCAAGTAGGGAGACGCCTTTTTTGGGTAAAGGAAATTGTTAGTGCAAATCTAACTAACCCGAATTTTAATTATCCGATAAATTTAATTAAAATTTTTAGGCAGAGAATTATAATAATCCGAAAATAAGAAGTAAATATCAAATTTTATTTTATAATAATAATATTTATTAGTAATGTGAATGATATAGAAACAATGTTATTATATTGCATTTTTGCAATATAGACAAGTATATAAAGAAACTATTAGGGATACCTTGCTATATATTAAAGAGAATATAGATTAAGTTGTGTTTGTAAATGGAGGGAATAACACATGCACTCTCAGAGAAATTCAGTAATAAACGAAGCGAATTGAAATATCTTAGTAGCTTTAGGAAAATAAATCAAACGAGATTCTATGATTAATGTGAATAAAAGTAGAATAGCCTAATAAGTCTTTTAAGTAAATAATTTATAAGATTTAAAAATAAGTAAAACGGTTTATAAGTCTGTTTGAATAAGATAGGTATGTTATACTTATCGATAGGGGAACCTTCCTCTAAGGCTAAATATAATATATAAGCGACAGCGTATAGTACTGTGAAGGTAGGTTTTAATTAGTAGTTTTATAAGCAGCTCAAGCACTTTCTAAGTAAATAATGAGAGCGTACCTTTTGCATAATGGGTCAGCGAGTTAATGTAAGATGCGAGCACTTGCATAAGCATTTGCCTAGATAAATCAATTATGAAATAATGAATTAGTATCTAAAATTAGACCCGAAGCCTAGTGATCTTACCATAGTCAGGGTTATAAAGGCCCGAACGGCTTATCGTTGTAAAGATATCCGATGAACTGTGGTAAGTTAGTGAAAGACAATACTGACTAGGATAGCTGGTTTTCTGCGAAACCTATATAAGTAGGTAATTAAAGTTACATCCTTGCAGGTACAGAACTGTGATCTCAGGCAAATTTTACTTATCTATTTTTTTTAAGGAATAGATAAAAATTTTTTTGCATATATCGGGGAATCGTGAAGATTTTATCGGTGAGTATTCGCACTCGGAAGGGTAATGATGAATCTTTAATCATCGGACATAGTACGCTAAGGTTGTATGTCTAAAGGGAAACAGCCCAGAACAAGAGTTAAGGTTCCAAAATTATTGTTAAGTGAAAATAAGGAAGTTTATATCTTATACGACTAGGAAATAGGCTTAGAAGCGGCCATTTTTTGAAGACCTCGTAACAGAGTACTAGTTTAGTAAATAATGTCTTATTTACATTGATAATAGCACCGAAAATTCAACGGATCTAAACAATATACCGAAACCTTGTCCATATATATAAATAATATTGGTTTACAATAATAAATTATTATAATAATGGGGTAGTGGAACGTTGGGGAAATCTCAGATTTTTTCTTCAATAGATTAATAATAAGATAACCCAAGCGATAATGCTGACATGAGTAACGAAAAAGGGGCTTTATTTCGAGATAATTTATTTATTAAAGTAGTAAAGAAAGTTTAGGGACACAATTTCCTTAAACTTAACCGATTAAAATATCCCCTCGCCTAAAGCTTATGGTTTTATTAAAGTAACGGCCTCTAAGTTTATAAACCTAAGGGATTAAACGATGAGAAAAAGTCTTGTCTACAAAGTAACAACCTTTACTATTAAAGTAATAAGGGTTCAGGAAAAACAGTAAAAGTTTTCTTTTCACTACAATAAACTAAATAGATGAGTCGTGTTAGAAAATGACATAATAAACCGTACCTAAAAACTACCTATCAAGTAAGCAAGTAGAAAATACAAAGGCGTTTGAGTGAACAATCATTAAGGAACTCGGCAAACTGACTACCGTAACTTCGGGATAAGGAGAGCCATTCCTCCTGATTAATATCAGGTAAAGAAT
>WNFX01001005.1_pt1 | contig 28649 bp, 27 predicted proteins | sample 5400111 | NCBI WGS metagenome assembly WNFX01 (sample SAMN13153363, study PRJNA577476) | soil metagenome | isolation source: 40 cm soil or saprolite under grassland replicate 1 | place: USA:California | collected 2016-06-15 | reverse complement strand
CGCCCGGGCGCTCGGCACCCAGCGCTGCGAGGACTGCCGCACGTTCATGACCGCAGCCGGAATCGGCGGGCTATGCCCATGCTGCGACGAACCGGTCACCATCACCGAGCTCATCACAGGAAACGACGGCTAAGAAAGGCCGTGCCCGGCCGTGCCCGCGACGGCACGCCGATGGCAGACTACCGACCAGCACGCAAATGAAGGAGGTGAACACCGGGGCAGACGCCCAAGCGTCGGCCGCTACGCGGCCTCCGACGCCTCCCGTCCGAAAACTCCGGACTGAGCGTTCGGAAACGTCGGAATGCTCAAGTGAGCGGGCGGGAACCCGCGATTCCGGGCACCAGGGCCACGGCAATGGCAAGCACCTCGGGATCCTCTCCGCGTGGCCCGTTGACATGCAGGCGTTCCAGACGACTGACCTGGTCCCGTGCCAGGGCGAACCTGTCACGGTAGCGGGCGGCGATCTCCGCCTCAGCGAGATATCGGGTCGTGGCGCCGTCTCTCACCGGGTAGCACAGGTATGGCTGATCTTTGTGCCGGACGGCGTGGGGAGCCTGCACGCTACGAGGCACGAAGATCAGGTAGTAGCCGGTGCCGGGGCTGTTGCGCGCGGGGAAGTCGTGGACGTCCACGTTGGCGATCATCGGGTGTATGCGGTCAGCCAGGACCTGCCGGATACGGCCCTTCTCCGCATCGTTGAGCGTCGCCGGGGTCAGCCCAGCAGCGCGGCCCTGCTCATCCTGAGCGACGCCAATTATCAGCAGGCCCCCGGCCTGGTTGGCGAGCGCCGCCACATCCTTGGCAAGCTCCACGGCACCCGCAGGACCGTAGTCATAACGGGCCTGCTTGAACTCCAGATCCTGGTCTTCGGCGACTTGAGCGTCGGCGAGAGCCTGGAGGTGCGCCTCGGTGACGTCGCCCAGGAAGGCAACGCTGAGCAAGGCGGCAAGGCGTGGCGGCAGCATGAGGACAAGCTACTTGAGGTAGCACGGGCGACTGGCTCCCAGCTTGCTGCTCAGGCATATTGCTGTCAAACCGCCACCGAAGGTAGGCTTTGCGATGGGTAACCGGCGAAAGTCCGCCTGCCTGAAAAGCGGAAGGTCGGCAGTTCGATCCTGCCCCTGACCACCAGCTACATAGCAGCGAAGATGCTTCTCTACCTGCGGCAATCGCCTCCTCATTCCGCCTCGCGGTCATGTCCGCTCGCGACGCCTGGAGCCGACTCGTGACCACTCCTGCCCGTTCGATGCTGCACGGAGGCCGCACGCCCGTCGGACGGGTTCTGTCAAGAGTGGGCGTAGCCCATCGCGAAGCGACGCCGCAGGCGCTCTTTACAGGTTCCGGGAGACATCCAACATTCCTCGCTGGTGGTTGGGTGGGGAGCGCACTTCTCCCCCAACCGCGCAGGTGCCATCTTGTGATCTTTTCGTGGATAACGGCGGGTTGGTCTCGCCGCCCTGGTGCTCGTGGCCCGTTGGCTCGTCGCGCGCTCGCTAGCCCGTATGAGGTCGTTGCGGTGCGTTTCGGGCGCGAACCTGTTCGGGGCTGCGGACCTGGCGGCGGGCCGTCCGCGCTGGAGCGCTCCAGCGCGGGAGGCGGCGGGCGTCGCCTCGCCGCCCCAAGTGATCGGCGTTCCCCCGATAACGGATGATCTCGCGTTCAGGTTTGACGCATATCTTGCAACGTTGCTCACATGCGACTGGCGTCCCTTCGCGCGTCTTCTGCAACACAGGTCACGTCCGCGCCGAACGGCGACGGCGGGCGAAGCCCGCCCTTGAAACCGTAGAGAAACTTGTCACAGGTTCAGGTCGGAATCTTGTATTCCAAGATCAGGGTGTCACCAGGGATGATCGAGAGCATTACCCGTACGGCCTGGTTGGTGCGGGTGTAGCCGGTCCTGGTGTGCTCGGCTACTGGCGTTCCAGGTGTGATCTCTAGGCGCTCGACTTCGTCGGGCGTGGGCATGCGCGTAATGATCTCGTCCACGTCGTAGATCTGCTCATAGCCAGCGTCCTTGAGGATGTCCTCTCGCGCGGTATCTTCCGGCTCGGCTAGCTCTGTCCCGCGCACGATCCGTTCGTCAAAGAAGTCATCGGAGATGATCGCCGGTCGGTCGTCGATATACCGGATATGCCTACGCACAACACAGATGTCATGCTCAGGGTCTAGCCTGAGCCGCTGCGCAATGGTCGGCGGCGGTGCGATCCGCTCTACTTGGAGATCCTGCCTCGTCGGGTCGTGTCCTTGGCTCTCAAGGTCGCTTTCCCAAGCGTCCGAGGTCGTTAGAACAGTATGGTCTGGCCGCTCGAACTCGGAGAGATGCCAGCGTATCCGCTGAGTGCTTCGCACGATTCGTCCGCGCCGTGGGCGCACCACCACCAGGCCGTCTCGCTCTAGGGCCTGCATAGCCGTGCGCGCGGTCTGTCGGCTGACGCCGTACATGTGGGCGACCTCGGGTTCTGACGGAAGTAGCGCACCTGGACCGAGAGTGCCTCTCTCGATCTGCCTGCGCAGGTCAGTGGTTATGCGCTGGGTCATCGTTGTCTCGTCAACCATGTCAGTCTTGGCCTCCTCCTTGGTCAGCAAGCTTACCGGCCCAACTCGTCTGTCAAGTTTGACAGTCAAGCTTGTATAGTCCACAATGAAGATGTGGCCGGTTACGCGGGCCAGACAGTACGAATCGGAGGAGGTCAGACGGATATGCGTCTGAGGATCGACACGACAGGCATCGAGTTCCGGGTGGCTGGCACTGTCCGGCCGCGCCAGGTCTCGAAGGACGACAAGAGGCAGAAGACCACCCCGGACTCGGATGGTCACCGCCCGATCTGGACGGTACGGCTGACGGCCTACGACTCGGCCGCGGGCAGCACGGAGATGATCTGGGTCGAGGTGGCTGGCCAGGAGCCGCAGCTCACCCCCAATGAGATCGCGAGCGTGCAGGGCCTGACCTACGCGCCTTGGGTCAACAACAAGAAGGAGATCGTCCGCGCGTTCCGCGCTGAGGCGGTCGCGCTCGCCGATAACGCCCGCCGCACCGCTGCCTAATCAGCCAGGCCGGAGCAGGGTTGCCGCTCTGCCTGCCTCGGTCACTGTAGCCGAAATCCCGTGATCAGCAGCAAGAAGGAATTTACGCATGGCTAAGAACGCGACGGGTCCGACTATGTTCGCGGACCTTACGACTGATGAGCTGGATATCGCTATTGCGAAGCTCATCTCCGGGGCGACTACGTCAGTCAGGGTTACCAGCGGCGCTCATGCCTTCCACACGGAGGCGTTCGAGGTCATCCGGGATATGCAGGCCGCTTGGCATGACCGATTCGCGGCTGAGCATCCGGGAGCCTGAAGTGAAGGGCTCCACCACGACGCGTGGTCAGTTAATCGTCATCTGCTACGGCTGTGCTGGCTCAAGGACTGAGCTGGACGGGCGTACTCACTGCCGCCGCTGCGGCGGTTCAGGCATCGGTCCCGAACCCGAGCTAGTGGCACAGAGCGCCGGGGGTCTGGTTGCCGCCAGCCCCCCGGCCAAGCCGCCCGAATCCTCATTCCCGTTGATCAGCAGCAAGAAGGAGCAAGACAGCAATGTCAAGTCTACGTCAGCGGCAGACGTGCGGCGCTTGTGGCGGGTCGGGTTTGGTGCCGACCTGTCATGGCACCTGCCCGGGCAACCGTCACGTGTGCACCCCCGTCACTTGTTCGGCCTGCAACGGTTCGGGGGTGACGAGGTGAGCCTCCCGGCTGTCCTCGATATGCGGCTAGTGCCGCATGCTCCGATCTGCCCTGACTGCGGCTCGGACGATGTCGGCACTGAGCAGGTGGACGTGGGCGATGACGTCGAGGAAACCGCCTACATCTGCCAGGCGTGCGGTGCCGCCTGGCCGCTGGTCTGCGTCTGCGAGTGGAGTGCCCGTCATGCCCGCGGCTGAGGTCCGCTCTCGCTCCAGCTCGCCGTACGCGGTAGAGCAGCTGGCCGTCAGCCTGAACCGCTCTCGGCTGGGCGTGTGGTGGCGTTGGCGCACCGAACTCATCTTGGCGTTGGTCTTGTTGGGCTGCTTCGTCTGCGGCTGGTGGCGGGTCGGCTCGTGGCTGTGGCCGCTCATCATCCTCGGCGGTGTCGTCCTGGTCCTGGTGCTCGTGCCGCAGTCGCGCCGGTTCCTGGCTGGTCGGTTCTGGGCGCTGTTCGCTCGCCATCGTCTCCAAAAGTCGTTCTGGGAATTGCGGCTGCATACCCGCGCGGGACGGCTCCCGCTCATCCCGTGGATCTCAGCGACGCCGGTCGGTGTGCGGGCATGGGTGCTGCTGCGGGCCGGAATGACCTTTGAGGACTTCGAGGACTCAGCTTCGGCATTCGCCGTCGCTTGTGGTGCTCACGACTGCCGGGTCACCGCATCGGCTCGCCGGGCGTGGCTGTTGCGCATCGACATCATCCGGCGCGATGTGCTTGGGCCTGCCCGTGTCATCCGCTCTCCGCTCGCGATCATTCCCGCTCCCGGCTCTGCCGCCGCTCCGGTATGGCCGGAACGGCCGCTGCCCGAGGACTAGGCGTGGAACCGACCCGTACCCGGCCTGCTGCTGTTCCGCCTCTTGCGCCGTTGTCGATGTTCGATCCGGTATACGTCGCGCAAGACGAGATAGGTCAGCCGGTGTACCTCGACTTCGCTGACCAGGTGGGCATCATCTTGGCGGGCGAGCCGGGTGCGGGTAAGTCCGTGGCCCTGGCGAACATCGTGGCCCACGGCGCGCTGTCCTACCTTGACTGCCGTCTTACTCTCATCGACGGCGCGGTGGTTGAGCTTGGCATCTGGCGGTCCTGCGCTGACGAGTTTATTGGCCCGGATATCAACCACGCGATATCGGTGATCGAAAAGCAGCAGCAAGCCATTAGCGACTGCTGCGAGATGTTGCTCGATACTGGTCGGCGGAAGATAGTCAAGGGCGACGGCGAACCGGTCAACCTCACGGTGATCGATGAACTGGCCTACTACTGCGCCACGGTCGGCACGAAAGCAGAACGAGACAAGTTCAACACCACCCTGCGCGACTGCTCGGCACGAGGCCGCAAATGCGGCTACCGGTACATAGTCGCCACTCAGCGACCCTCGACCGACATCGTCCCTTCGTCGCTGCGCGAATTGTTCGGATATCGCTGGGCGTTTCGCTGCGCAACGGATGACAGCTCAGACGTGGTACTTGGCAGGGGCACGGCGAAGTCCGGCTATACGGCGGCGTCCATCGCTGACGACGCTCGCGGGGTTGGCTTGCTGCGCGCCGAGGGCAAGCGGGTTCCGCGCCGCGTCAAGGCCGCTTACCTCGATGACCTCGATATCCGTCGTCTCGCCGCGCATGCCGCCCTGCTACGAGCCGACTCATGACGGTAGCTGACTTCGGGGCGTGGGAACGCCAGCTCGCGACCGCTGACGCCTGCCGCCATCCTGTCCGCCTGCGTGGTCGCATAGCCGCCGTTGGCCTGCGAACCGGCGAAATGGCCGTGACCTACAGCACCGATTCTGAACCAGGCCGCGTGCTGCATGTCCCGTGCGGCAACCGCCGCGAATCCGCCTGTTCCGCCTGCTCGGGCGTCTACAAGCGCGACGCTCGCCAGCTCGTCCGCTCCGGGCTGATCGGTGGCAAGGGCGTGCCGGAATCGGTCGCTCAGCATCCGTGCGTGTTCGCTACCTTCACCGCTCCCTCGTTCGGCCCTGTCCACGCCCGCCGAGAACGCAACGGCACCGTCCTGCCCTGCCGCCCGCGCCGTGATGTCCGCCAGCGCGTTTGCCCCCACGGGCGCGATATCTCCTGCCCGCTCCGTCATCACGACGGCGACGCCCGCCTAGGTCGCGCGATGTGCCCGGACTGCTACGACTACGAGTCAGCGGTCGTGTTCAACGCCAGCGCGGGTGACCTGTGGCGCCGCTTCACAACCTACCTGCCTCGCCAGCTCGCACGCATGACGGGCGTCACGCAAAAGGACTTGCGCCCGCTCGTCCGCCTTCGCTTCGTCAAGGTCGCTGAATACCAGGCACGCGGCGTGGTCCACTTCCACGCAATCATCCGGCTCGACGCGAAAACCGCCGACGACTCGTACTCCCCGCCTCCGCCACGCTGGACTGCTGACCTTCTGGCCGATGCAATTTCCGCGGCTGCCTCGTCTGCCTCAGTCACGGCAGACGTGGGCAACTCAGGCCGCACGCTCTTGGTCCGCTTCGGCTCGCAGACCGACACGAAGGTCATCCGCTCGGGAACCTCCGACGCTCTGAGCCGCGCGGCGGTGGCCAACTACTTAGCCAAGTACGCCACCAAAACAGCTGACGCTCCTGGCCTGCCGTCCTACCGGCTCCACTCGGCTGCCGAGATCCGGGCGCTTCGCTGCCCGCCCCACCAGCGACAGCTCATCGAGACCGCGTGGACGCTCGGCTACAGCCAGTGGGCGCACTGCATGGGATACGGCGGTCACTTCCTCACCAAATCCCGGCGCTTCTCCGTCACCTTCGGCCAGCTCCGTACCGCACGCAAAGAGCACCGCCGCGCGCAACGCCACCCAGACGGCGAGCTAGACCCGTGGGGTCGCCAGATCAACGAAGACACCGTGCTGTTCATCGGTGACTGGCATTACGCCGGATCCGGCTACCAGGCGTCCGACGCTCACGCCCTGGCGCTCATGTCCGCCAATTACGCACGGGAAAAGTGAGCGACGTTTGTTAACGGAACGTGGGTTGATTCGCTAGTCCCGGAAAGGTCGTGAAGCTAATGTGCCTTGTTTCACGTGAAACGTTGCTTACCCGCGATGAAGCCGCTATCGCGCTTCGGGCAACGCCCCGGTTCATTCGGCGTCTAATCGATGAGCGGCGTATTCGATTCGTGTACGTGGGCCGTACTCCGCATATCCCGGAAAGCGCCATCGTGGAATACATCGAGCAACACACGGTACAGCCGGTTATTGTCCGTTGGCACGCTGGGAAGGTGGCCTGATGTCACGCCGTCGCTTCGGGCAGGTTCGTAAACTGCCATCTGGAAAGTTCCAAGCCTCATTCGCCGGGCCGAATGGCAGACGGCAGAATGCGCCGAACACCTTCGTAACTAAGACCGACGCTAACCGCTGGCTCGCTAAGGCTGAGGCTGACCTCTCGCGCGGTACTTGGCTGAACGACGAACTCGGAAACCAGGCATTCGGAATCTACGCCCGGTCCTGGCTCCGCAACAATACCAAAATCGGACCGCGCTACCGAGAGACGTGCACGCGTAATCTGCGGCTCCACATGACTGCACTTGAAGCCATCTCGCTTCGCGCCATGACTCCGCCGGTAATCCGGGAATGGTACGCCGCTGCGATGCGTGGAAAAGGCGGTCGCACGTCCATACAGCAGTCTTACCGCTTCTTGCATGCCGTGCTGGCCACTGCTGTACGCGATGGCGCGATACCGATTAATCCAGCGAATATTCCTGGTGGGGGAACTGATCGGGCTAAAGAACGGCCGGTCGCGTCGGTCGCTCAGGTGGTTGCGCTTATCGAGGCAATCAGTCCAAGATACCGGGCCGCTGTCTTGCTCGGTGCATGGTGCGGGCTTCGCCGTGGCGAGATTATCGCGCTAAGGCCCGGTGATATTGACCTGGTGGCGGGAACCGTGATGGTCCGAACTAATCGTGTTGAGCTGCTCGAAAGTCGCCAAGCCTTCGACGCACCACCTAAGACTGACGCAGGTAATCGAACTGTCAGTGTTCCGCCTCACGTGTTGCCGATTCTCATTGTGCATATGGCTGAGTGGTCTGGGTCTGATCGCGTGTTCATCGGTCGCGATGGTCAGCCCATGCGCGGTGATGCCGTCCGGCAAGCCTTCGTTCGTGCGCGTCGGAAGGTCGATATGCCTGCTGGCTTTCGGTTCCACGATCTTCGCCACACCGGCCAGACTCTAGCCGCATCGGCTGGCGCGACGCTCAAAGATCTCATGAAGCGACTCGGGCACTCGTCGCCCGCGGCAGCTCAGCGGTATCTTCACGCCGTGGACGGTCGTGACGCTGAGATAGCATCGGCGCTCTCTGAGCTGGCGGCACACGGCAACGCCGCACGTCTTCCTAAATCCATAATGGTCAAGCACTGATGCACGTAGGCTCCACGATGGCGTCTCGCACCTACTCTGACCTGCGTTCATTCCCATCCCTGAAAAGCGGAAGGTCGGCAGTTCGATCCTGCCCCTGACCACCAGCTCAGAGGCCTGATTAGAGGGGTTGGGCCCTTTAGCGGGAGCCAGAACGGGAGCCTGTGGTGTTAGGCTCCCGAACTGTGGGAGCCAAGCGCAGGGGCCGCGGCGAGGACGCCGTCTACTTCGACCATGAGGGCGAACCTTGTCAGGATGCGCGTTATCACAAGCGCTGCCAGGGCCGCTGGCGTGGCGTCGTCAGCCTAGGCTTCGGGCCGGGCGGCAAGCGAATCCGGCGCAAGGTATCGGGCAAGACCAAGACCGAGGTCGCCGATGCGCTCAGGGCGCTGCACGAGGAACTGGGCCGGGGGCTGCATACCTCACGGACGTACACGGTGCGGCAGGCGGTGGACGACTGGCTTGCCGTCGGGTTGCCGGGCCGGTCGGAGCGGACGCGGTCAGTGTACCGGGAGGCGACTGCCCCGCTACTGGAACAGATCGGTCATAACGCACTTCGGGATCTGAGTGCCGGGGATGTCCGCAGCGGACTGGAGGCGCTTGCGGGCCGGGTGTCAACCAGGTATCTGCAGATCGCGCGGGGTTCTCTGATGCGGGCCATCAAGCACGCCGAGGCTCACGACCTAATCGGCCGGAATGTGGCGGCACTGGTCGATACTCCCAAAGGCCAGGAAGGACGGCCCAGCAAGTCGCTCACCCTTGACCAGGCTCGCGACGTGCTCAAGGCGGCGGAGCAGTCCAGGATCTACGCCTACGTCGTCCTGTCGGTAGTGATCGGCCTGCGCACCGAGGAACTCCGCGCGCTGCGCTGGACAGAAGTAGACATTGACGCCGGGACCGTCGCGGTGTACCGGGCCGTGCGTCACGGCGGTGACACGAAGACCCTGAAGTCCAGACGCGTCCTGAAGCTGCCGCAGATCGGCGTTGATGCGCTCGGGAAGCTGCGAGCGGATCAGGCCATGGACCGGATGCTGGCGGGCGGCGCCTGGCAGGAGCATGCGCTGGTGTTCTGCTCGTCCGTGGGTACGCCGCTGGACGCGGCTAACGTCAGGCGCGAGTTCCGCAAGATCACGAAGTCCGCCGGGTTGGGTGAGGGCTGGACCCCGCGCGAGCTGCGTCACACGTTCGTGTCGCTGATGTCAGACGATGGCGTGATGGTCGAGGAGATCGCCCTCCTGGTCGGGCATAAGCGCACAGCGACAACGGAGGTGGTGTACCGGCACGATCTGCGGCCGGTGATCCGAACCGGGGCCGAGGTGATGGACCGGATCTTCGACAGTGGTACGACCGTGAACTCTACGGACGGTGAGAGCAAGACTGGTTGAGGTTGGGGGTGCGCCCGCCCGTGATGCGGCAGGACCAGTGGCCGCCGCAAAGCTGCGAGCACGAGCCGCCGAAGCTGGCAATGCTCCTGGAGCACCCGTGGATCGCGCTGCCACTCGCGTCATCGTGCGGCCCGTAGCGTGGTCAGGGGTTGATCTTCACGTCGAAGCCGTCAGCAAAGATGACTCAGTTCACCCCCATCTCCCCATCTGCGAGCGCCATGACCGGCGCATTGACGCCTACGACCTCTTTCAGCGCAGCCAGTTACGCTTCCCGTTGCCGTGCGGTTTCTCTACAGCTCGGTGGTCGCCGGTCGGAGCTTGCCCGCCCGGGCTGCTCGGCGAACCTGGGCCAAGGTTGGAGGATTCGAATTCGCGAGGAGTCCGCTGACTTGGCCTGTGCGCTTGGCTTTGGCCGCGTTCTGGCGGTCGCCGATCGCCCCCGGTGATGGTCCATTGGAGACAGATGCTTGCTATTTGACGGGTGTGGGCTTCGCTCCGGGTCGGCCGCTGGGGCATGGCAGATGGTAGGCGGTGCCCGGGAGGTAGGCGGCCGATTCGGCTTTGGTGAGCGGGTGGCCCGATCTGGCGCACACGGCGCGGGCGGTGGCTCGCAGGCTGGTGTCCCAGAGATGGATAGTGCCGTCGTTGCTCGCTGCGGCCAGGGTCTGTCCGTCGGCGCTGAAGGCGACTGAGAAGACCTGTCCTGATATTCCAGTGAGGTCCGCGATCAGTGTCGGCGGTGCGGGGGTTTGCATATTCCACAGCCAGACGGATCCGTCGGTGTCACCGGCGGCGAGTGTATGTCCGTTAGGGCTGAAGGCCACTGAGTAGACGTAGCCCGTCGGGCCGGTGAGGCGCGTGCGGAGTCGTCTCGGATGGGCAGGGTTGGTGGTGTCCCATAGCCATACGGTCTTGTCGGCGCTGCCGACGGCGAGCGTGTGGCCGTCCGGGCTGAACGCGACCGAGATCACGAACCTGGACGGGCCGCGCAGCGGGGAGCCAGGCCGCACGGGATGGGCGGGGTTGGTGATGCGCAGCAACCAGGTGAGGTCGTCTCCGTTGCCGTCGGCCAGCAGGTGGCCGTCCGGGCTGAAGGCGACCGAGTATGCTTCTGCCCCGGTGTAGTGGCGAGCGACCAGCAGCCTGGGCCGCGCTGGGTTGCTGACTGCCCAAAGCCGGACGGTCCCGTCGTCCCCGGCGGTGGCAAGAAGCGTCCCACCTTTGTTGAACGCCACAGATTCCACTAGGCCGAAGGCGGAAGCCCGGAATGGCTCGCTCAGCGGTGCGAGCGATCCTGCAGTGTGCCACAACTGCGCCATCCCGTTGCTGTAGCCGGCCGCAAGGATCATGCCCCTGGGAGCGAACGCGACCGCGTTGACCACCGCGCCTGAAACGGTCCGGGCGGCCATGCGTGTGCGCGTGTGTGGGTTCCACAGCTCCAGATCGTTGCTGGCGGAGGCGAGCAGGTCGTCGCGTTGGCTGAACGCGACGCCGTTCGCCTTGCCGACGGTTCTCAAGACCGGGGACGGCAGGAACCAGAACCTGGCGTCCCCGTCCGCGCCCGCGGTGATCAGGTGGTCGGCTCCATCCCAAGTGAGTGCGATGACGATCGGGGGGTGCGGCACGATCGTGCTTACCGCACGGGTCGCCAAGTCCCAGACTCGTGCCGTGCCGTCGGCGCTACCCGCTGCTATGGCCGTTCCGTCCGGGCTGAAGCCGACCGCATAGATCCGGTTCGCAGCCCCAGTCAGGGGCCGATCGGGCACTGGCCTGTGATGCGGAATCAGGTGCCAGAGCCAGACTTTGCCGTCTTTGCCGCCAGCAGCGAGTATGCTGCCATCCGGGCTGAACGCTACCGAAGCCACTGGCGGCGCCGGGCCGGTCAGTGGCGCGCTGGTCGGCTTGGGCCGCCGCTGCGGTGTCAGATGCCAGAGCCAGATTTTGCCGTCATCGCTGCCCGCGGCGAGCATTGTGCCGTCCGGGCTGAACGCGACGGAGTTAACCGGCCCGGCGGGCCCTGTCAGGGTGGACAGTGGCCTGGCCCTGGCCGGGCTGGTCATGTCCCAGAGCCGGACTGTGTCATCGGCGCCGCCTGCTGCTAGCACATGTCCGTTGCGGCTGAATGCGAGGGAGTACACAGTGCTGGCGGGCCCGGTCAAGGGGGTGCCCAGCGGCAGTGGATGCCCGGGGTCGCTGACATCCCAGAGCATGACTGCGCGCTGAGTACCGGCGGTTGCCAGGAGGTGACCGGTCGGGCTGAACGCCACGGCGTACAGGGCGTTGGCGGTGTTCTGGGGGGTCAGCGACGGGCCGAGCCGCGCAGGCCCGCCGGGATGGGCAACGTCCCACAGGCGGAGCGTCCCGTCGTCGGCCGCTATAGCAAGGACGCGGTGGTTCGGGCTGAGGCTGACCGCCTGGGCAATGCCGGCGGAATCGAGCATCCTTGCGGACGCCGTGGTTCCAGATGAGTCGAGAAGGCTGGACCTGGCATCTGCGGTGTCGGCGATCCGGTAGGCCGCCAGGCTGAGCTGGGCGGCCAGGGAGACGTCGCGCCCTCGGACTTGGTTGGCTTCGGACGCCACCTCGCGGGAGATGGCGTCGTTGCGGGCGGTCGTTGCGGCATCACGGGCGGCGGTAGCGACGTGCCGCTGCTGGAAGGCATAGCCGGTCAATGCGAGCGTGACGATGACCAGTGCGGTGAGGGTAGCGGTGAGGCGGTACAGTCGCCGGGTGCGGTTGCGTTCTGCCTGCTGCCTGGCTTGGTCATGGCTGAGCGCCATGTCGAGGAATTCGACTCCGAGCCTGCTCAGGCTGCTGTGGTTGGCCGGGCTGGCGGCCCAGTCGCGGGCCAGCGCCAGCCTGCCGCCGCGCAGCAGATCGGCGCCGTCGCGGCCGGCGTCTGCCCAGGCTTGCGCTTCATCGCTGATGCGCCGGCCGATCAGCAGGTCTTCGCGGCCCGAGTTGACCCAGGACCGCAGCCGTGGCCAGGTGGTTAGCAGAGCCTCGTGGCTGAGCTGAGCGGTGCCCGCGTCTGTGGTGATCAGCCGTGCATCGATGAACTTGGCGAGCAGGTCGCTAGCTGCGCTGCCGTCTGGCCAGCCTTCCAGTTCGCTTAGCCGCATGGTGCTGCGGGTTTCTGGTGTGTCGTCGCTAACACGAACCATGCGCAGGAACAGCCGCCGTGCCAGGTCTTGCTGGTTGTCAGCCAGCTCGGCGTAAACGGCCTCCGCGGTCCGTGCGATCGCGTCCTTGATGCCGCCGCTGGCTAGGTAGTCCGCTACAGTCAGCTTCTTGCCGTGGCTGTGCTGCCAGGTGGTGAGCAAGGCGTGCGAGAGCAAGGGCAGGGCGCCTACCTCATGCGCCGCGCCGGGCGCACCTGGGCTCGTTCCCCGCGGGGCCAAATCCCTGAGCAGGAGCTCGACCAGCCCCTCCTCGACGTTGAGCCCTGCTAGGCGGGCCGGTCCGAGGATCGCTGAGCGCACCTGCTCGCGGTTCATCGGCCCGATCACGACCTGGCGTGCGTGGAGTGCGGATGCGAGCCCGGGATAGCGCAGCGCTCGGTCGTAAAAGTCAGCGCGCAGCCCGAGCGTGACGATGGCCGGACCAGACAGCGCGCAGATTGCGGCGATGAACGCGTCCTGCTCATCCTCGTCCTGGCATTCGGTGAACACCGCCTCGAACTGGTCCACCACGATGACTGGCCGGCCTGCCGGCCCAGACGAAACCGCCTCGGCGACCGCCACCGCATCACGGCGCAGGTCCCTCGCCAGGTCACTGGCTGTGCTCGCAGCATCACCTGCGCCGGCCCGGGCCGTCGGCCGCCCGGCGAGTAGGTGCAGTTCCCTGGCGAGCTCGGTAAATGGCCTGGCACCCGGGCTGAACATGAGGAAAAGCGCTGGCAGAGACTGTTCCTGGCCCGCGCCCCAAGCTGGCTGCGGGACGGCTCGCCTGGCCAGAAGACGCGGGATCAGCCCTGCCCGGAGCACCGACGACTTACCTGATCCAGAGGGACCCACCAGCACTAGCGGCACCCCCGCCGTGATCTGGGCGGGGCTACCGATGTCATGGCGTTCCCCGGCGGCCAGGGTGACGAGCCGGGCGGTGACTTCTTCCCTACCGAAGAACCATGGCGCGTCCTCGGGCTGGAAGCTCGCCAGTCCTCGGTACGGCGACCTAGCGCCGCGGTCCCGACTACCCGCTGGCCTGCTGATCCGGCCAAGGGCACCGGCCCAGCCGTCCGCCCGGGCGGACTGCCCGCACGCCTGCAAGATCCCACGCAGCACCTCCGGCTGGCTTGGCAGCGGAAGGCGTGTTCCCGCGAAATACTCAGCGAGCGTGCTCGTCGGCAGCCCGGTTGCCTGCGCCACCTGTTGCACTGTCAACCCCGCACGCAGCCTGGCCAGCGTCAGCGCGTGGCCGAAGTCCCGCAGGGTGCGAATTCGCGACGGATCAGGTTCGCCGCTCCGGCCCTGGTACACGTCAGCCACTGCGCCTCCCAACGGCGTCTCGTTCGGCCACGACCCGCCTAACCGGATAGTAGCTGTACAGTTACTCAATGTCATGATGACATAGCTATGGCCAAAACGTTCACAGGATGTGAGCAGACAATTCAAATTGTGATCGGCTCATGTGCCCTGGATGGTCGGGGCACGTCGGCGGCACTTGCCCGCAAGATCAGGTCGGCCACGGCTGACGATCATGCAACGGCATGACTCGCCGGCTCCGTCAGCGAGAGGAAGGTTCGCGGTGGCCGAAGGTAACGCTGATCAGGGCCAATCTGGCGGCCACCTTGGTCAGATCCGCTCCGTGGCGTTCAGCCCCGATTGCAGAAGGCTTGCCAGCGGCGGGGACGACGGGGTGATCCGGGTCTGGGACGCGCGAACCGGCTCGCGGTGTACTCAGCTGGCAGGCCACACAGCTGGGGTGCGCTCGGTTGGGTTCAGCCCTGATGGCAAGAGGATGGCCAGCGGCGGCGATGAGGGAGTGGTTCGGGTCTGGGATCTTGATACCGGCTCGCAGCGAGCTCAGCTGATCGGCCACACCGCTGGTGTGCGGTCCGTGGCGTTCAGCCCCGACGGCAGGACGCTGGCCAGCGGCGGGGACGGGGTGGTTCGGGTCTGGGACGCTGGCACCGGCTCGCAGCGAGCTCAGCTGATCGGCCACACCGCTGGTGTGCGGTCCGTGGCGTTCAGCCCCGACGGCAAGAAGCTGGCCAGCGGCGGGGACGACGGAGTAGTCCGGGTCTGGGACGCTGGTGCTGGCGAGCAGCGGGCTCAGCTAGCCGGCCACGCCGCTGGGGTGCGCTCGGTAGCGTTCAGCCCCGACGGCCTGACGTTGGCCAGCGGTGGCGGGGGGGACGGTGCGATCCAGGTCTGGGATGTGCGCACAAGCAAGCAACGGACCCAGCTGCCAGGTCACGGCGGCTGGGTGCTGTCGGTGGCGTTCAGCCCCGATGGCAAAGCGCTGGCTAGCGGCGGGGATGACGGGGTAGTCCGGGTCTGGGACGTCGGCACCGGCAAGCAGCGCGCGGAGTTCGCAGGCCACACCGGCTGGGTCTGGTCGGTCGTGTTCAGCCCTGATGGCACCACTGTGGCCAGCGGCGGGGATCAGAGCATTCGGGTCTGGACGCTCCGTAACGGCATACAGATCCTTGTGACGGGCGCCGGCGTCCCGCGATCCCCGGGCAGGCCATTGGCTGGAATCAGCAGTGACAGCCCGAATGCAGAAGATCTCATAGGCGTTGACAGAGATGTCGAGGTACTCGCCGACCTGATCGCCGCCGCTGACACACGTCCGCCGCTCGCAATTGCTTTGATCGGCTCCTGGGGTGCAGGCAAGTCGAGCTTCATGCTACAGGTAGAGCAGCGCATCAGGATTCTCGCGGAGATGTCCCGCAATAACCCTGCTAGCGCGTTCGCAGCCACCGTCCGGCAGGTGCGCTTTAACGCGTGGCATTACAGCGACGACCACCTATGGGCCGGTCTAGTCAGCCATCTGTTCAGGTCCCTGGCAGCCTTCGACGGACAAGAACCCGCCGAGCCGTGCAGAAGTGCAGACCTAGAAGATCTCCAACAGGAGCGTGTGGCGCTGCGATCGAAACTGGCTGACCGGCAAGCTCATGAGTTGAAGCTCGCGCGGACGCTGGCCGTCGCGGACGAGATACCTCAGCCGCCCGCTTTCCTTGGCTGGCTCGGATCACCCCGCTACGTGGCTTACACCACCATGATCGCAACGCGGGAGGCGCTCCGCGATATGCGGGCGAGCTGGCCTATCCTGATCAGCTGGGCAGTGCTGGCCGCCGCCGCAGTTGCTTTCTGGCATGTCATTTGGCCGCAGATTGTCATCGCTGCCACCGTGCTGGCCGCAGTGGCAGTGCCGATCGTCATGGCCTTGCTCAAGCTGCGTCTCGGGCACCGCACGCTCATGCGCTTCACGGCGGCACGACGCCGGGACTTGGCAGCAAGACGGCGCACGGCGCAGCAAGAGATCGGCGAGATCCGGGAGCGATTGTCCGTGATCGACGCCGCATCCCGGCTCGGAGGATTCCTGGCCGAGCGCGGCAGCTCGCTGGCTTACGGTCATTACCGCAGCTTGCTGGGACGAGTGCATGATGATCTGCTACGGCTCTCAGAAGACCTTGCACAAGCACGAGCCGAATGGATAGCCAGCGGATCGGCCTTCCCGCCACCGCTAGAGCGGATCGTCCTCTACATCGACGACCTCGACCGCTGCCCGCCATACCGCGTAGTCGAAGTGCTCGAAGCCGTGCATCTCATGTTGGCCCTAGACCTGTTTATCGTGATCACCGCGGTCGACGCTCGCTGGCTGATCCGCTCGCTCCAACACCACCATCACGAGCACTTCGGTCGGCCAGGCAGCAGCGCATCGGCCGACCGTCCCTGGGCAAGCCAGGACCGTCAGGCGACCGCCATCGATTACCTCGACAAGATCTTCCAGATTCCCTACACGCTCCCCCCGCTCCAGCCCGCGGCAGCAGGGGCTTACTTGCGCGCACTGCTGCCTGAGCCCGCGCTCACCGACGAGGCCGGCCCCCCGGCCGGCCCCGCCGACTCCCTGCTCACAGCGGTGATCGACGCACGCGCGGGAGACGACGATCCGCCAGGAGCCCAGCCAGCAGGCACTCTGCAGCGGCACGCTGGCTTGAGAGCAGCGTCCGTCCCCGGCCAGCGGCCGGCGCCATCGGCTATAAGGCGCAGCGCCGCGGACGCGCCAGACCTCAACCCCCGTCGCCTTCGACTCAGCAGCGGGGAGGTCGAGCTGATCGCTCGCCTTGGCGCATTGACTCCCACCCCGCGTGCCGCGAAGAAGATGGCCAACCTCTACCGGCTCGTACGGATCAGCATCCGCGAATCTGAACTCGCTGCCTTCATCGGCAGCAAGACAGACGGGCCCTATCAGGTTGTGCAGATCCTGCTCGCCATCCTCATCAGCAGCCCCGGCTCAGCCTGTGAGATCTTTCAAAGACTTCTCGCCGCTTCGGAGAACGACGAATTCATAACCGTACTCAAAGCCAACGGCTTTGACCACATCGCAAGCGAGCTGGAGAAGATAGACCAGGAAAGGCGGCTACCAGAATCAATCAGCGAATACCAGCGCTGGTGTCCCATCATCGCTCGGTACAGTTTCGCGTACCATAGTTGAGCCTCGATCCACCGACTGAATTCGGGTGATCGTTTCTGGAATTGCAGCCGGGCAGGATGATCTTGACGTTTCTGGCGGGCGTGGTTGTGCTGCCGCTGACTGGTTCTGCGGCGTGTCCGGGTTTGTGCCGGGGATCTGCGGGCGGGGGGCTTTGGGGCCGTGAAAGGGCGCGTGACCTGGGTCCGGGCTGGTCAGGCCGTGCGTGCGGGCGGCCCGCAGCCGGCCTGGAACAGGGCCAGCCAGTCGTCCTGGCGGTGCCAGCCTTCGGGCAGGTGCAAGGTCAGCCGGCCGCGGCCGGAGCGCGCGATCCGGGCGGCGACGTCGATCAGGTCCGCGCGGATGGTGGTGCCGCGGGCTTTGCCGTAGAAGGGCGAGGCCAGGCACCCGGCGGCGCGGAGGAGGTTGTGCGCGATGGCGGCCAGGGTGAGCCAGGCGGCGTTGGCCGGGAACCGGCCGGAGGGCAGATGGGCCATCGGGCCGCTGGCCTCCGGGATTCAGCATTGACGCGCTGACCTGATATTGGCTGGCATATTTGCATGCTGGCCTGCGGTTTTCTGGCGGGTAGCGGAGTGCGGGCACGCACCCGGCGGGTGCGGGGGCTTGCCTGGCCTGGGAGGCGGCGGCCGGGGGCCGGGGCTGGCCTTCGCGAATAGCGAAGAGCGTCCGGTTCTGGGAGATTACGCGGTAACCACACCGGTGTAATTTCCAGGGACAGGAGCGCTCTTCGTCATGCAGCATACGCGGTGGGAGCACGGGCTGAGGGTCTCTGCGGACGGGCACGGGCTGGCCGGGCATGCCGGGGCGATCTTGCTGCGCGGGCTCGCTGACAAGTCCGGGCTGACCGCGGCGCTGGGGCCGGCGCTGGCGCGGGCCGGGAAGTCCCCGCTGCTAGACCGCGGGATGACGCTGGTGTCGATGGCCATCGCGATCGCGCTGGGCGCGGCCAGCATGAGCGATATCGCGGTGCTGGCCCATCTGGAGCCGGTGCTGGGAGCGGCGCCGAGCGACACGACGGCGCGGCGCACGCTGGAACTGGCCGATTCCCGCACCCGGGGCAAGATCGCGAAGGCCAGGGCCCGGGTCCGCGCGCACGTATGGAAGCTGATCGCCGCGACGCCCGCCGGGTTCCCGTGGCTGGAGATCGGCGGGAAGACCCTGAAAGGGTGGCTGGTCATCGACATGGACGCCACCTTGGTCACCGCGCACTCAGAAAAGGAAGGCGCCGCGCCCACGTTCAAGAAAGGGTTCGGCTTCCACCCGCTGGGGGCGTGGCTGGCGAACACGCGCGAGTGCCTGGCGATGCTGCTGCGCCCGGGCAATGCCGGATCGAACACGGTCGCTGACCATATCGAGGTGCTGGCCGCGGCGATCGCGCAGGTCCCGGCCCGCATGCGGTCAAGGCTGCTGGTCCGCGTGGACGGGGCGGGAGCGAGCCATGAGCTGATTGAGCACCTGCTGTCGCTGGGCTCGCGGCACCGGACGGTGCTGTTCACCTGCGGCTGGATGATCACCGGCACCGACGAGGACGCCATCAGGATGCTGCCCGCCTCCGCGTGGCAGCCCGGCCTGGACCAGGACGGGAACGTGCAGGACGACAAGCACGTCGCGGAGATCACTCACCTGATGAGCCGCGCGGCCGGCTGGCCGGAAGGGCTGCGGTGGATCGTCCGGCGCACGAAGCCGTCACGCCGGCAGGTGAAGAATCTCACCGCTTACGAGAAGGCCACCGGATGGCGGTACTCCATCATCTGCACGAACATCCCCGCCGCCGGGATCGGCGGCGTGCCCGGCAGCCACCACCCCAGTGCATCCATGTCGTGCACCGCGAGCACGCGGTCGTCGAAGACGGGGTCCGGACCGGGAAGGCGATGGGCCTGCGGAACCTTCCCCTCAAAGACATGGCAGGTCAACTGCGGCTGGGTGCTCGCGGCCAACATCGCCGCGGACCTGGCCGCCTGGACCCGGCTCCTCGGCCTGCACGACCAGGAAGGCCTGAGAGGCGCCGAGCCGGATACGCTGCGTTACCGGCTCTGGAGCATACCCGCCCGCCTCGTCCGGCACGCCCGCCAGCGCATCCTGAAAATCAGCCCGAACTGGCCATGGAAGGAGGCATTCCTGACCTGCTGGCAGCGCCTGACCGCCCTGCCAGAACCCAGCTGACCAGCAAGAACCAGCCCATGCGACAAGAAAGGAGAACGTCCCGGCGCGCCTGGAGCCGGCGCCGCCCGGCCGCATCGGGCCGCGACGCCTGCGAACACGCCAGCAGCAACCAGACACCACAGCCGAAACCCGGCACCAGCACAATCAGTAACCAGACACGCCCGACCCCTGAATCATCGAGGCTGGTCTGATCCGCGAAGACCTGCTCGACCACGGCGTGGTCACGATGCTGTTCCTCGGCCTGGACGCTGGACGGGGAGTCGGTGAAGACCGGGTGGTAGCGCCACACCGGGAACAGCTCGCCCTGGCCCTGGCCGGCCTTGTGGTTGAGGTCGCGGACCCGGCGGACGATCAGCCGGGCGGTGATGGCCTGGCCTTTCTTCGAGGCGAACGCGGTATAGGGAATCTCGGCGATCTCGGCGTCGGACACTTTCTTCGCCGTCATCAAGGGCGCGCCTTCGTCGCGCCAGCCGGTCGGCGCAAGCTCGCTCCAATAGCTGGGCAACGTCGTCACAGGGCATCGCCAGACGCCGAGATGCCCGACTGATGACGGCCAGGTGTGCGAAGGGAATTCGCGGGAACGGGGGCGGGGCAAAGGCCACGGCTGCCGCGATCGGTCAGGCCATGCGGCCATGAACGACCAGCCGCCGCCGGGCGTGCGGCCTCTTCGGGCCGACCCGGCGACGGCCGACCCTTGCCGCGGTGACGAGCGGAAGCCATCGATCTCTGGCTCTGCGTTGCCGAATTGACCCGCATCTCTCCGCCGGACCGCCGGTCTCATCCGCGAGGCCGATGATCCCAAGCGGTACATTCAGACAGCGGCTCATGCCTCTAAGCCCGAGCCTGTCGACCGCTTTCAGGCTAGAGTACGCACATCGGACGGCAAGCGCAGAGTCGGCCGTCCGGTAATCGTCACTGCGGCCCGACTCGCTCTCGCCCACCCATGTTCAATGTTGCCATTTCACGCCGGAGCAGCGCTATGACAGTCGACAGCGGCCTCGCCTCTAGACTTAAGCGCCAGCTTTCCCGCGGCGAACTGGTTCTCTTCACAGGAGCTGGATTCTCTTACGGGGCCGTGTCCATATCCGGCAAACCAATCCCATCCGCTTTGGCCCTGAAGCAGGAACTATGGCGGCTGGCATTCCCGGCTGATCAAACCGTCGATGAGCGGTCGCAACTTGGAGACATCTTCGAACTAGCCGCCAGTCGCGCTAGAAATAATACACGTGAGCTCCTTCACGGCCTCCTATCGGTCGACGCCACCAAAACGCCAGCTCGCTTCGAGACGTGGTTCTCGCTGCCTTGGCTCCGGCACTACACACTCAATATTGACGATCTCGATGAGGCAATCGCCGCCCACTACAATCTTCCAAGGCCTCTTCATTCGCTTTCTGCCGCAGCTGATCCCCTATTCGTACAATCCGGTCTACTAAGCGTCCATTTGAATGGCCGCCTAAGGGATTATCCTGATGTCACCTTCTCCATACGTCAATATGCTCAGCGTGCCGGGCAACCCGACGCTTGGTACCAGACACTCATTACAGATCTCTTGTATCGCCCGATCCTGTTCATCGGAACAGAGCTTGAAGAGCTTGGGCTTTGGCAATATATGGAACTTCGAAGGCAAAGATCCACCGCTCAAGTCGAAATGCGACCGGCCTCCTATCTCGTTTCTCCCAGCCTACCCAACGCCAGAGCGGGTCTACTGAGACGATTCAATATAAATTGGGTCAGAGCTAGCGAGGAAGAGTTCTTCAACGATGTTCTTGCAGATGCAAGCGCGCAGGCTGAACTTGGTCACGCCGAACTCCGAAGGCAGACTCAGCCGACCACCCCTTTCTCTGCGCTGCACCCACTCGCGGAACTACGGCTCCACCCGCGAGTCGATGATCTAAGCATCTTTCTTATCGGCCGTGTGCCAACCTGGGCTGACATCCAAGAGGGCTTTGCCGTCGAACGTTGGTTCGAGAGTGGACTTCTTGCCGATATCTCGAACGCTAACTACGACCTTGTGCTACTGACAGGCACCGCCGCTTGCGGGAAGAGCACTACCGCCATGCGGCTCGCCCTTGCGCTCGAAGCTGAAGGTAGGCAGACATATGTGCTCGATACATCCGAAGGCAGTTGGAATGTCGGAGCCGTCCTCCAAGCTGTTCGCCAGGTCAAACCTGATGTGCTCCTGATTGATGATGCCGACGTCTTTGGAACAGCCACTCCACGCCTGCTGCGAGAGCTCTCGGCCCGACCAAACCACCCCCTAGTAATCGGTGCCATACGGAGCAGCAGACTACAAGGCCTCGATTTGATCGAAGAACTTGCGGACATGAATGTCCTTGAGCGAACTGTCCCAAGTCTTCACGATTACGATATAGACGCATTGATTGACGCTCTTAGACGGGCCAATCGTCTCGGCCAACTGGCTGGCCAAACCCCGGAGCAACGACAGGCCGTATTCAGGAGTCAGGCCGGCAGGCAGCTTCTCGTAGCCATGTATTACGCCACCTCGGGCGAGAGGTTGCAGGACCGAGTCTATAGCGAATGCGAAGACCTCTCCGGCAGTTCACGGCTAGCTTACGGCATGACCGCACTCGTAACGTCCGAACGACAGTGGATATCGCGCGACGAACTCATACTTGGAATTGGCGCAATCGGGCCGGCTGCTCCTAGCAACCAAGAGCTTAATGAAGTGCAGCGACTCATCGATCGCGAGCTGATCCTCGCAACTGATGGCGAGCTCCGGCTTCGGCATCGCTGGATCGCCGAGACGGTACTTGATTTCTATATTACAAACGGGCTCGTGACAAATGTTATAAAGGCATTTGCTTTCGTCCTTGCCGTCAAAGTCGATCCACAAATGACTTGGCATCGTCGTGAGCGACGACTGCTTCGTCGAATCATCAATCATGATTTCCTGATACGCACTGTCGCTGACGCTGCGGCTATTAGGGAAGTATATTCGTTCCTGGAAGATACGCTGGCGTGGGATTATCATTACTGGCTGCAGCGGGGAAGCTTCGAAGTTGAAGTCGGGGACCTAGATATAGCCGAGAATTTCCTAAATTCCGCCCAAAGCCTAGCGCCCGAACGTGACTACTATGTTGATACAGAATACGCATATCTGATGCTCAAGAAATCAGCGAAGCATCCCAGGGCCAGCAATTCGGCGGAACGCGCCGAGAAAGCGCTGCTTGACCTGGAATACGTGATGAGACAACATGGAGGTCAGGATTCGTATTCATTTCACATTTATGGCAGTCAGGGTCTGAGCTGGGCGCGCCGAGCAACTTTGACTAGAGATGCGCGTCTTAGCCTCCTAAAGCGCCTACTAGATGCAGTGAACAGAGGCTCTGAGCTGCACTCGAATAATCGCGATCTTAAACAGCTCAAAGAAGACTTGCGGCGCGAGTGTATGATGACTATGGTAGAATAGCGTTGTATTCACGATCGGCTCGTGGCTGGGAAGACGATTATCGAGCCGTCATGACTGTCGATGTCACGATTCGGAATCTGTGCGGAACGGGAATGGCGCTTCTTGTCGAGCATTGAAGCATACACGCTATCCTGATACAACTCCGACCGTTGGCCTTAGCTTATGTACAGCCGACAACTGTCTTGTATTGGGCTTGCAAGTACCCAGCGGGCTGAAATGTAGAAGCTGGCAAATTTACCAGGTGTTGTAGTGGTACGCCGTTGCCAGCGTACTGCCAATCGTAGCCATTGCTGTCAGCGAATGACATCCAATTTATCTGGACGCCGAACAGGCGAGCTTGGAGTAGTCGCAACGACAGGCCAGTCACCTTGTGCATTCCGGCCATCAGTGCTTGGGCCATGTTTATGGTGCTAGATGAGCATGCTGGTATGGTTCCCAACCAGAGAGCAAAAGTCCTTGCGATGAAGCTGCTTTTGGCACTGCGGGCGCTGAAGGCGTTGACCTCGAATGTAACGTCATACACCGGGTTAACAGCAAAGTTCTCGACTCGTAGCAAATTGTAAGGTCGTTGCCGGATGGGCACTTGTAGGAAGGAGACCTGCTGGGCTAGTAGTCGCTGTTTAGCTGCTGCCGCCGCAGCGTGGGCCAGCCGCTGTTCACTGGTAGCAGTGCGCTGATCCTGGAGGCTGAGGATGGAGATGATGATCGCCGCGACAGAGACCGACGATGGCCCTGCGACTTTCAGGACATCCCAGATGCGAGCCCAGCCTGTCGGCTTCAGGGGCGGTGCGACGGCTGCCGTAGGCTGCGGGACGTTGATCACGAAGTGGATGGGGCGACCCGATCGCGGCACCTTCAGGAGCCTCTCAAACTTCACGTCCGGTAGCCTAAGCGACGAGAGTCGTGGCCGTTGCGCCATAGAGCGATTCTCGCCTCGTCGGCATCGCCCCTTGAGCCGGATCGATCAGCTCATGGGTGCTGACTCGCACGAGTTGTTGCAGGCTTCACCGGGCAGGACGAGAGACCCGTGCTCGCTGCGTGTCCGATGAGGCAGTGAACCGAGGCGAACAGCGATCGCTCTTGGACGGTCTTCTAAACCCCACCCCTGATTAGGTGCGTATCTCACAGCCATCTCACAGACTGGCCGGGTGGTTCTGGACTCGGACGTCCGTCTCGGACACCGGCTGGACCCTGAGCTGCGGATACGGATTCCGCCATGCCGGCCGGACACGAGGATCAGAAGGCTGTGGTTCGTTTGCCTCGGCGATCCGGCCAGCGGCCCGGTAGGCGAGGGCGAGTTGTTGCGCGCTGTCAGGGTGTGGAGGTGGTCGGCCGTCGTGGTGCTGCGCCCATTATGCCGGCACGGCCGTTATGCCGATGCGGGGTCGTTCCCTGCTGGTGGCGGGGGTGACCTGGCTGCTGGTGCCGGCATAATCACAGGGCTTCGAGGAAGGCCAGGAGGTCGTCGGGCGGCTGGTAGCGGCCGGGCGTGCCGCCGATCGGGGTGGTGCGGTTGAGTGCCTGCTCTTTGAGTGCCAGGTCGGCGGCGAGGTAGATGTGAGTGGTCCGTCGGCAAGCACTCCAATATACACATTATCAGTCCACAGAACGCGGACCGTGTTCCACAATGCTCGATAATTCGGGGAAGTGGCAGGATTCCCGTCGGCTATACCCTTTGGATAATGTATTCACTGAATGACGGCCACGCCCCTTACTGGTTTGGCGCAGCAGCAGCTGCTGATCCTAATAGCGCCGGCGACTGGTCCACCACGTCATCGGTGGGAATCGGAGATTCGAGTCGTGAATCTATAGGCATTTCCGCTGAGTTGATTCCCGTACTAATTCGGAATCCTTGGGGTAGGTTCCTGGCTTCGAAGGATACGGATGGCGAAAGAGATGTTAGGTCAATTCGGCTGCCACCGGACTCGATTGTGCTTCCGCCAGACCGACGAGTCACCGTTACGAGATCCGCGAAGCGCGGCGAATGCTCTCCCTCCTGATGGTCAGCTGACCGCTGCAAGAGGTACTGTACCTGCGCCAGCCGGATCACTTGTGACGCCAGAATGTCGGGTTGATCACTACTCACGACCCGCCTAAAGGTCAGCAATTCGACTGGTCGATGGGACGCCCTGTGGATGTCTCGGCTTCGCAGGCTGAGCAGCGCAGAATGCCTGTTCTGGCGGCCACAGCCACGGCCCAAGGTTGGCCGCGACGAGCACCTAACGAGCCGTCGGCGTGCGCCATCACTTCTTTGGCCGCAATTACGCCGCGTGATCATTCTGGCTGGTCCGCCCCGAGCGCCGACTAGGTGCGGGTGCCGGCTAGTTCGTTGGTGGGCTCAGCTTGGCTCAGATTTCCCGATTCTGCGAGGCTCGGTTGTTACCCTCAGCCCGCTATCGCGCCTTTCTGGTTCGGCGCGATAGTCGGCTCCCTGCCGGGTTTCCGGTTATGGCCGAGTTCGGTGTACCTTCCCGTTCCCGTGGTCGGGGCTGTGCTTGCGCACCTTCTCGCCCGTTGCCATCAGCTCCCGGCGGGCGCGCTCGGCGAACGCGCTGACTGTCAGATCTCCATCGTTATCTACGCTCACCCCCGCTGCCTCGACGCAACAGGGTCAGCCTCTAGCTTAGTGTGCAAATCCACCGGTCTTCGCCCACAAGTCCCCAGGTCACGACGTTACGGCCGAGCCCACGCCGACTCGATGATAGTGCTAGGGAAGACGAGCGCGACTGGGACAGGCGGGTGAGACGGTGCGGTTCAGGGCGACGGCACCGACTACGGGGATCCGGTGGACGTCGCTCAGTTGGTAGAGCATCACCTTGCGAAGGTTAGGGTCACGGTCGCTTTGCGGTACTACCGTCGGGCGCCGAAGCCGTAGACGCGCAAGCGAGCCTTGCTATCTATGGAGCCAGCACTGGCGAGGGCAGCGGGGTGTCGTACAGCTTTGTCCAGGTCAGCGCGCCAAAAACATCTGCCTGGGAGATCTTGAGCAATTCAGTTGATAGGCTCCCACCGCTCAGCGTCAGGCTCCCATTGCCGAGTATGGGGTCTGGCCCATCGGAACGTCGATCCAGTCTCCTTTGATGACCTCCCCGGCGACGGTGCCGTGGATGACGTTGGCGAACGTCCGACCCTGGTCGCGGCTCAAGCCCAGCCACCAGAGCGTGTTCCCGATCTGACGCAGGTAGTAGGTGCCCATGTCACCGCCGCCCCAGGCGCCGGTCAGGTTGATGTTCGCGACCGGCGACCTGCGCAGGAAGTCCTGGACGACGTCGATCGCGTACACCGGGTGGATTTCCGGTGCGCCCTTAATGATCGAGCCTGTCCAGTTGTGGTGGCCGTCGTCGCGGGCGACGACCCCGGTGACGCGAGCGTAGGCACCTTCCCTGAGTGCGACAGCCTGCTGACCACGGGGACCGACATGGAAAGTCAGGCCCTCGCCGGGGGCAATATTGCCGTTGATCGGCCGACCGTTCGCCAGCACCCTGTTGCCGCCTCGCGCCAACCACGCGGGCATGAGCTCCGGGAACGGGTCTATATCGTCCCTCCCGTACATCATGACCTCGCAGTGAAAGTGCTGGTCAAACTCGTCGAACAGCTTGAGGATGCGGTGGTTCCGTTTCATGACCCAGCCCCTGGTCCAGAAGTTCCTTTCCTGGCGACCGAAGTCGGGTTTCAGGTCGAAGTCCAGGTCGCCATGCCAGGGGCCGCCGCCCCAGCCGCCGTTCAAGAAGACGTTGTAGTCATTCGGTCGATATTCTGGTCATTGGGCCAAGGTGGCGTGACAACGTTCTCGATAGTGCCCCACATGACGGTGAAGTCCCGGCAGGGTGGATTGTTTTCAGCAAGCGAACTGTCAATGCGTCGGACTCTGCCTGCAAGTGCCTCGATGTCCTGCGGGGGGAGCGGAAACGGGCCGTATATCCAGGGTGGCGATAAAGTCTGCGCGGCGAAGCCGCCGCTCGTCCCCGCATCGTTTCGCCTGAGCTGCGTCACCGCAACGATGGGCAAATCATCGATGATGGTGAGGCTGAGCGTCCCTGAGTTGAGTGTCTCCCCCGGGGGACATCAGCCCACTGCCCGCTGAGCGTCTTGCCGTCATCCGAGACGCGGCCCCAGAAGACGTTCGTGAACCTCAGGCCCTTGTGGAAGATGTCGGGCGTGAACGCGATGCCCGCTGTGGGGTCATGGAGCCCGGCCCAGGCAACCGAGCCGTCGTCCAGCCCCCGGATGTAATAGACGCCGCCGTCATCGCCGCTCCACACCCCGGTCAGTTCAGTTGCAGTCGCCATGGCGGGCCTCCTTTTGTCCCGGTTGCCTGACTAGGTTCTAATCACAACTCTGCGCGGCCGAGTTATTCGGCTTCGGATCGGTCGGCGATCGGGATCGGCCAGGTCGGCCGGTTTGGCTCCCGCATAGCGGCTCCGATCGTGCGTCCCCGGACTCCAAATTAGGGCGTTTGCCCGCCGGGCGGGGTCCTGGGGTCTCGGGAGGGCTGGCCGCCTAGTTCCAGCGCCTCAAGGTTCAGTAGTGCGTGGCCCGCCCGTCCGCGGTCGGCGTCGCTTACCTGGATGTCGATGGTGAGAAAGCACCTCAGGTGCACACCATCTGGATCGGGGGCAACAGGACTAAGACCCATCCCAATTTTCCCCGGGTCATCAACCAGCTTGGTGACCGTGATCACTGGCTGCCCGCCGAACTCCCCCGTCATGCCGGGCACTGCCCCGGTGACAATGTCAGCCATTTCGCGGGCATCCAGGACCCGCAGGTTGAACTGCATGTGCTGCTGCACCACGGGCCGCAGGGCAAATGTGATATTGGCCCTGGGGGGGAAGGCAGACCACGGCCGCGGGACCGGCCCGTCAAAGTCGCAGGGCCAGTCGTGACGATCCGAGTCGTCCTGCACCACAGCCACCAACCTGGAGGTGGCAACGCCTGGCCGGTTTTCCCCCATCCACCAGAGCACCTCGCAAGGATGGATCTCCGGGCGGTCGCCATGACCGAAGTCCCTGACCCAGGGCCCGTACACGCCCAGCTTCTGTCCCAACTGCGGGCTCCAGGAGTTCGGCGCCAGCAAGCCCGGGCCGCCCGCATCGCAGCCCAGCTCGCCGGCATCGGCTTCGTGCTGCCCGGCACCCTCACCGAACGGCACGTCCGCTGCGGCAAGCCGAACTGCCGCTGCCACGCCGACCCGCCCGTCCTGCACGGCCCCTACCACCAGTGGACCCGCAAGGTTAACGGCAAGACCGTCACCCGGCTGCTATCCGATGACCAGCTCGATGACTACCAGCAGTGGCTCGAAAACGACCGTCGGCTCAGGGCCTCCTCGCCGAGCTCGAAGCCCTCAGCCTCGCCATCGCCGACGCCGACCCGCGGTCAAGGCGCAGGCCCCGCGCCGCCACCGGCGATACACCGCAGACCACCCCCATAACCATGTGGCCACAGCCCGCTTAACCTGCGGGCGGCACCCCGATCACGCGGCGAACGGCCAGCTCACGCCCAAACGTGAAGACCTGACCACTTCGCGGACAGTGCTCCACCCTTCTCACCTGCGTGAATCGCAGGACGAGAGGGAACCTCATGGCATCCGCGGCGATCTCACGTTCCAAGATCCCACAGAATCCCCACAAGTTCGGCCGGCCAGCGCCGGGAAACGGCGTGCTGCGGCGGCCGCCCAGGGTTCTGCTGCGTCGGCTGCAGCTCGTATGAACGGCACGGCCCGCGAGGCAACGCGCGGGGATGGTCGTGGTGGTGGAGGTGGGTGGGGGTATCACGGTGTACCCGGCGCGGGGTGCGGGGGACCGGTGGTGGGCGTGCTGGTATGAGGGCGGGCGGCGGCGGCAGTCCGAGTCCTCCTCCGAGGCGGGGCTCGCGGCGAAGCTGGCGAAGGTGGCCGAGCGGCTGGCCGCCGACGCGCCGGGGCTG
>WNFX01001004.1_pt1 | contig 28655 bp, 28 predicted proteins | sample 5400111 | NCBI WGS metagenome assembly WNFX01 (sample SAMN13153363, study PRJNA577476) | soil metagenome | isolation source: 40 cm soil or saprolite under grassland replicate 1 | place: USA:California | collected 2016-06-15 | reverse complement strand
CAAGCTCACCGAGATCTTCGACCTCGCCCGTTACGCCCCCAGGCGCTGACTTGGGTAATACGCGGAAACCGCCCCCAGCGCCCCAGCTGACCAGCGGAAACGGTCAACCCGCCCCATGATCATCGGAAACTCGGGCTAGCGTCCTGCCGGAGGGCCAGTCGCAGCACCGCGTCGCGTCGCGTCGCGGCCGCAAGTGCGCCGCGGATCAGGGCAGCCAGATGCTCATCGCGGCTGCGGGACGGCCGGTAGTACCACAAGCGCCCGTGCCGGTCACGTGTGGCGAGCCCGCTGCCGCACAGGGTCTTCAGCACGGCCACGGCGGCCGGGCATGTCGCCGCGGCCGGACATCCGAGGCGATCGCACACTTCACATGCGGGCATGCCCTCGGCGGCGTCCCACAGAACGCTCATGATGTCGGACTCCAGCGGGCTCAGGCCCGGCACCGCGTCCGTGGTCACCGCACGCCTCCCTGCCGGGTGAGCCTCAGCGCCTGGCCGACAACGGCGGGCCGGGCGAGCCGTGCCCGCACCACCCAGCCGGCCGTCGCATCGCCGTCTCGGCCGAGATCGGCTGTGAGTGCGCGCACGATTCCCAGGCCGTGCAGGCGGCCGTCGCGTCCGGCACGCTGCTGCCACGGAGCGGTGCTGCCCCGGACGGGACGCGAGCTGGTCATGACCGCCCCGCCGGCGGCGGCACGGCGTTCGTGTTCACCACGTCGGCCGGTGATCGGCAGTCCATCTCGAACCACACGGTCCACCCTGTCCGGCTGTCACCCTTACGGCCCCAGTCCTGAGCCAGCCGTGCGACGACGAGTAACCCGCGGCCGTGCGGCGCGTCGCGTCCGGTCTGGCGGCTGGCCCAGGATCCGCCCTGGTCCTGGACCTCGACGCGGAGACGGCTGCCGTGGCACATCTGTGCACGGACACTGAAGTGGCCGCCGGGCCGCGCCGAATTGCTATGGATCGTGGCGTTAGCGGCCAGCTCAGACAAGCACAAGATGGCGTCATCGGCGGCCGGGGAGCCGGCCAGGATGCGGGACAGGAACCGGCGGGCCTCCCGGACCTGGGCGGGGGTCGCCGGGAAGACACGGGACCAGGCGGGCGGCGCGGTGATGGCGGGACCTGAGGTTCCGGCAGTCATCGGTGGGTTCTCCCAGGGACGCGTGCTGGTGCTCAGATCGCAGGCCACACCGGCGACCGCTGGCCAGACTGGGGGCAATCGTCGGCTGGCCGGACCTGTGAGCACTGTGAGCACTGTGATTCGAGTCAGCCAGGCAGGAACGTTAGAAGCTCACCGTAGCGAAGCGTTAACTAGCTGTTAAAACGGCCGGAATTCCCTGCGGCCAGGTGATGTCTGCTGGATTCAATGCGGGATGCCCCATCCGGGCAGCCATCGCGCGCAGTTCCTGGCAGCATGTGGCCGGGTTCGGCCCGATGGGTGATCTCATCCACCGTCATTCGCGCCTTCAGCGCAGCGACAGGGGTGCTGGAGCTTGCAGGCGAGCCCGGGCCGCAGTGTCAGGACCGCGGTGACTCCCCGCCGGCTTGGCGCAGGTCAGCCAGCGCGGTGCGCAGCTTCTCCCAGGGGAAAGCGGCCGCGCCTGCCGGGCGATCCGGGTCAAGGATGATGCGGACACCCCACTCCCGCAAGGTGGCGATGCTGCGCTGGAATGCCGGATGTCGCAGCAGCGCCGCATTGGGCCAGGGCACGGCCACGATGGGCAGGCCCATGCCGATCGCCTCATTCAGCAGGCCGAGGGCCAGGGTGTCGCTGATGCCCTGCGCGCACTTGTTGATCGTGTTGAAGGTAGCCGGCGCGACGACGAACGCATCAGCAGGCGGCAGCACGTCAGGCTCATCGGGCTGTTTGTACCGGCTCCGCACTGGATGACCCGTCTGATCTGCCAGGCGGGTCGCGTCCAGGAACTTCGTGCCGTCGGGGGTGGCGATCACGCACACGTCCCAGCCCCGCGCCTGGGCGAAGCTCACGAACCCAGCAAGGTGGCCTGCCGGATATCCGCCGCAGGCGACGATGTACAGGACCGGGAGCTTCTGGGCGCCGGGCATGAGACCCTTCCTGCGGCTAAATGATCGCGTTGCGGCTGACTATGCGCGCCGGGCAGATCTGAATCAGCCGTTGGACGACGCGGCTCAGTGCGGAACGTCCATCCGCGCGGCCAGGCCGCGTAGCTCGCGGCCGCCGGCTGTGCTTGTGCAGCGGTTGAGAAGAAAGGCGACCGTCTCGCGTGCTGGCGTGGAGTTCCGCACATACTGGGGGGCCGCATCTTCGGCGCGGCGCATCCATCTGATCGCGTCGGCCCGGGCCTTCGGGTCGCGTGCGACGCCCCGGCCGACATCGACCAGGAAAGCGGCCCGCCGTGACTGGGAGCTGATCTTGCGTTCATCAACTGCCGCGGCCAACTCCGCGACCTTGCCGCCGCCTTCGCCGCGCTCGACGGCGAGCGTGGTGCGCCAGATCCCGACGTTAGCTGGGCAGAAGCATTGCCAGTTGCTCGCCATCTCATCCGGAACTCGCGCAGCCAGGGCAGCGGATTCCGACAGCCAGTGCTCTACGGCCGGGCCGCGCTGGAGCACCGCTGCCGCCAGCGCTGCCGACAAAGTCAGCAGGCCGAGGACGCTGACGGCTTCGAGATCATCGGCGTGCGGCTGCAGCGCGTCAGCGGCACGCTCGGCCGTCACCAGCGCCCGGTCCCACGACGTCATCTCGCGCGGCACAGTATGGAATCGCAAGAACGCACCCTTGCCCAGCGCGCCTGGGTCGCCGAGAACCCGCGCGGCCTCCTCCGCGCGCAGCGCAGCCACGTGCGCCAGATCGCGGTAGCCGAGATTCTTCGCCATGAGCGACGCGGTGATGCACGCCTCGATCAGGTCCCCGAGCGCCGCCTCGCGCACGTCCTCCGCCGCGCCCGGGCGGGCCTGCACGTGCAGCTCATCGATAAGCGTCGGCAGACGCTGCCCGATCGTCACGAAGTCGCACCGCCGGTACAACGCCTCGATCGCGCGCATTTCCGCGCCAAGCTCAGCAACCGGCCGGGCATCCGCGGTTGCCGGGCACCACAGGCTGTTGGTCAGCAGTGCCGTCCGGAGTGCCGGAATCGCGGCATGAGGACCAGACTGCTGGCTATCGGTGCCCATATGCGGCGGTCCGCCCGTCAGCTCCGCGTCGGACACCTTCAATGCGCTGGCCAGGGCAGAGATCATCGAGCGGCGGTCCAGCGACCGCAGTCCGCGCTCGACCATAGACAGGTACGCGGCGCTGACGCCGGACAACCCGGCGACTTCAGCTAATGTCATGTGCCGCCATAGCCGCAACGCTCGCAGTCGGGCACCGATCGTCGCGTCGTCGTCACTTGTCGGGCGCATTGGATGATCCCCTTTGGCCTCGGCTAGTGCTCCGGTGCGTCATGGCTCAATGCCAAGGGTACAGTTCCAGGCGCCTGGCACCTGGCCGGCCGAGGGCGCGGCGCGGGCTCAGTGCGGCAGGCCCATACGTGCGGCCAAGCCGCGCAGTTCCCGGCCGCCGGCCGCAGCCGTGGCGCGGTGGAGCAGGTAGGCAACCGATTCCCGCGCAGTCGCGCTGTTCCTGATCAGCTGCGGAGCTGCCTCCTCGGCCTGGCGCAGCCAGCGTACTGCCTCGGCCCGCGTCCGCGGCTCGCGTGCCAGCCCGCAACCGACGTCGGCGAAGAAGGTTGCCCGGCGCGACGACTTCGCCTCCAGGTGGTCCAGGCTGACCTGTTCAGCCAGCTCCCGGACTGTCCCTCCGGTTTCGCCTCGTTCAACCGCGATGGTGACGCGCCAGATGCCGACGTTGGTCGCCGAGAACGACTGCCAGTTCCGCCTCGGTTCATCCGGTATCCGGGCGGCCATGCCGCCGGCCTCATCGAGCCAGTGCAAGGCCGTATCTCCGCGCTGAAGTGCGGCAGCGGCCAGCGACGTCGTCAGCGTGAGCATTCCCAGCACCGACAGGCCAGCCGGGTCGCGGGCGCAAGACTCAAGCGCGCAGGCCGCCCGCTCTGCGGCTGCCAGGTTGCGGTCTAATGAACCGGCCCTCGGCAGCGTGTGCAGCCACGCGAAGTCTGCCTTGCCAAGCGCGACGGGGTCGTCGAGGACGCCAGCCGCGTCCATCGCGCGCCGCGCCGCCACATGGGCCAGGTCGGGGTAGTTCAGGTGCTTGGCCGTGAACGCCGCGCAGACACACGCCTCGACCAGAGTCTCGAGCGCCAGCCGCTGCGCAGCCTCATCTGCTGGCGCGGCCACGTGGTAATGCAGCTCGTCGAGCACCCCGGGCAGCAAGCAGCCGATCGCCGCGTAGTCACCGGCACGGAGCAGCGGCACCAGCTGTCCGCTGGTGGCCTGAGCCAGGTCCGCCAGCGTGCGGGCATCGTCTACGGCGGGGGTGGTCAGCGTGTTGGTCTGCAGGGCCACGCGCAGCGCGGGGATGGCGGAATGGGGCGCGGACTGGACGGGATCAGAAGACAGGTGCGGTCCGCCGGTCAGCTCCGTCTCTGACACCCGCAGAGCCGCTGCGAGGCCTGAGATCATCGAACGGCGGTCCAGGGACCGCAGCCCACGCTCGGCCATCGAGAGATACGCGGCGCTGACGCCGGAAAGGCCGGCAACCTCGGCCAGGGTCATCTGCCGCCACAGCCGCAGCGCACGCAGCCGCATGCCGATGGTCGCGTCATCATCACTGGTCGCACGCATAAATGATCCCCCTGGCAGGGCTGGCGCACGGTGCGTCATGGCTTCGTCGCTTAGGTTACAGTTCCAGGCGCCGGGTGCTTGGCCGACAACGGGGCCCTGGCCCCTGTGACTCTGACGTGGCTGCACAGTGCAGCCAGGCCAGGCGGTCGCGGCGGGCATAGGTCCGTGTTGTGGCGGAGGTGGAAGTGACCGGTGCGCTGGCCAAGGGCTCGATGTAGGTGGGTACGCGGGCGCGGCCGTCGAGCAGGCGGTGGTAGGGGGTTGCAGCGGCTGCCACGATGGAGCGGCGGACGACGCGCACCCTCACTGCGGCCTGGTTCGCATGACGCCACGTCAGCTCCAGCTCCGCTGGCGGGCGGCGCCCGCTCGCCAGTTCAGCTCGCTGCCCGCGGCCAAGACGGCGTCACCGTGCGTGATATCGCCATGGTATATTCGTCACTGTCAGTTACGTTCGAGGTAGTGAGGTGCGACGGGACGTAGATCGCCGGCAGCGCGTCCGGCCACCGGAAGAAGGTGATCGGCATGGTCAGTCCTGCGTCTACGAACAGACCGGCGCGGCACACAGCGCGACCGGATGTTCCCCGTCCGCGCGACGGCCGCCGGGTGCGGCCAGCCTCGGCCGGGCCTCCTGACCTGGCCGCGGTGGCAAGGGAGGCAGTGGTCAGCTTCCTGCACGACGCATCGGCGCAGCGGCAAGCCAGCCGGAGCGCCGCGGCACAGCAGGAGGCGAATGCCGATGCCGCCCCGGTCGCGCGGGATGCCTACGTGGCAGCCGGGCGCGAGGCCGGCCGGAACACCCCGGCGGCGGAAGAGGGGGCCGACGCGAATGCGGACCCCGCCGCCAGTGAGTTCGCTGCCCAGTCGGTAGCGCTCAGGGCGGCGGCCATGAGCGTCGCCACGCTGGACCGGATCGAGGCGGCTGCCGCCAAGGTGGAGGCGGATATCGTCCTGGCCCTCCAGGCGCACGCCGAGCTCCAGGCCGGGGCCGGGGCTGCCGCTGAGGTCGCAGTCAACGCGGCGCAGGACGCCTGGGTGGCGGCAGGCACAGCGGTGGAGGCCGACAAGAAAGCCCGCAATACCCTGCGCGTCATCGCGCGCTATGCGGTCACCATCACCGTGCTCGTCGTGATCGAGATCATCATCTTCGTGCTATTCGCCACCGCCGCCCATTGAGGCACGCGGCCGCGGTTGGCGTCATGGGGAATAACATGTGCAAGTCTGCCGACACGACCGAACAGGGCAACCAGGAAACCGCACACCAATTCGCAGCGCAGCCAGGCAAACCTATTGCGCTCCGGCAGTCGGCTCCGCATTCTCCGCATTTCGCGAACCGCGCAGGTCGAGTTCGATGAGCTAGCCCGGGATGTATCGCGCTGAAGGGGGTAGTAAGTCTCTTGTAGTAGTGTCGTGCGCGGCAGGCACAGCCGCTGGATTTCGCGCTTTCGGCTGACATCGGGGGATAGTCGTGAACCAGCCGTCGCTTCAGCATATCGGGGCAATGAGCGGATCGCCGGATTCTGCGCTGCTCTCGGCGATCGTCAACTCCTGCGACGACGCCATCGTCGGGAAGACCGTTGACGGCGTGATCAGCAGCTTTAATCCGGCCGCCGAGCGGATGTACGGGTACGCGGCGCAGGAGATCGTGGGCCAGCCGGTGACGGTACTGTTCCCGGCTAACCGCAAGGAGGAGATCAGGAAGATCCTGGACCGGATCAGCCGGGGTGAGCGTGTGCTGCACTTCGAGACCGTGCGGCTGCGAAAGGACGGCGCGACGATCCCGGTCTCGGTGACGGTCTCACCCATCCTGGACGATGACGGCAGGGTTATCGGCGCGTCGTCGATCGGCCGAGACCTGAGCGAGCAGCGGCAGGTCCGCGCCGAGCTGCGGCGGGCTGAAGCCAGGTTCCGCGGGCTGATCGACGCGGCTCCTGATGCGCTGGTGTGCGTGGCTGACGGCGGCCGGATCACCTTGGCCAATACCCAGGCCGAGCGGCTGTTCGGGTACCCGCGGGAGGAGCTGGAGGGCCAGCTTGTCGACATCCTGGTCCCCGATGCCGAGCGTGCGGCGCACCCGCAGCGGCGGGCCGGGTACATCGCCGATCCGGTGCCCAGGCCGATGGGTGCCGGGATGCAGCTGGCCGGGCGCCGCCGCGATGGCGGCACGTTCCCGGCGGAGATCTCCCTGTCGGCCATCGACACCGATGAGGGGGCCCTGGTCACGGCCGCCGTCCGCGACGTGACCGAGCGGCGGCAGCACCAGGATGAGCTTGAGCGGGCCTACCGGAGCCTGGAGTCGTTCGCCTATTCGGTCTCCCACGACCTGCGCACCCCGCTGCGCGCGCTGGCCGGCTATAGCGCGGCACTGCTGGAAGACTGCGGGGACGCTCTCGGCGAGGCCGGACGAGACTACGCCGAGCGTATTGAGGCCGCCACCGAGCAGATGGCGACGCTGATCGATGACCTACTGCACCTGTCGCGCGTGTCGCGGGCCGCGATTAGCCTGCGGCCGGTCGACCTCGGTGCCGAGGCCGCCAGCATCGCGGAGGAACTTCGCCGCGACAGCCCGGACCGCTGCGTCAACTGCACCATCCAGCGGCCTGTCATGGCGCTAGCGGATCGCAGCCTGATCCGCACGGTCCTGCAGAACCTCCTGGGCAACGCCTGGAAGTTCACTTCAGGGCGGGACGACGCGTCGATCGAATTCGGGGCGGCTCCGGCGCAGGATGGTCGCCTCCGCTGCTACGTGCGCGACAACGGGGCCGGCTTCGACCCCGTTTACGTGGACAAGCTGTTCAAGCCATTTCAGCGGCTGCACACGACCCGCGAGTTCCCTGGCTCAGGCGTCGGCCTCGCCAGCGTGCGGCAGATCGTCGAGCGGCACGGCGGCCGGGCATGGGCGCAGGGGGCGGTGGGCGAGGGCGCGACCTTCTACTTCACTCTCGACTGGAGGGATGTGACATGACGAACCGAGCCATCCTGCTGGTGGAGGACAACGCGGACGACGAGGCACTGACACTGCGAGCCCTGAAGAAAAACATGATCGTCAACGATGTCAGTGTGGCCCGCGACGGTGCCGAGGCCCTCGAATATCTCTTCGCCTACGACAGGCCAGGCGTCAACCTTCCCGACCTCATCTTGCTGGACCTGAATCTTCCCAAGGTTGACGGGCTAGAGGTGCTGCGCAGGATAAGGGCCGACGAGCGAACCGCGATAACCCCGGTCGTCCTCCTCACCAGCTCCAAAGAGCAGGAGGACATTGTCGCCGGCTACCGCTGCGGCGCCAACGGCTACGTAAGAAAGCCGGTGAAGTTCTCCGACTTCGCCGAGGCGGTGCGGGTCCTCGGCCTGTTCTGGCTGCTCTTGAACGAGACCGCACCCAACTTCAGCCGGCGATCGGATTGAGGGTGAATTCGTGAGCGGCGAACAACAGCACAACGAACTCCAGACTGGTGAGCCGCCGATAGCCGCCGGTCCAGGGCGAGCCGCAGGTCCAGGGCAGGCAAGCGTGGTGCCAGGGGACGGGGCGGACTCAGCGGGACAGCGGGCACGCATTCTCATCCTGGAGGACCAGGCCTGGGATGCTGAGCTCGCACAGCGCCTGCTGACCGACGCTGGCATGCGCTTCACTGCGGTCGTGGTGGACGCCAGGGCGTCGTTCGTAGATGAGCTGACTGCCTTCCGCCCGGATGTCATCCTGTCCGATTTCCACCTGCCCGGCTTCTCCGGCGACACCGCACTGAAGATCGCCAAGGAGCGGTGCCCGGAGATACCGTTCATCTTCTGGTCCGGCGTACTCGGAGATGAAGCCGCGGTCGCATTGATCAAGCAGGGAGCCACCGACTACGTGCTTAAGGACCGGCCTGCCCGGCTGCCTTCGGTGATCCGCAACGCGCTCGCCGAGGTTGAGCAGCGAAAGCAGCTAGCTCAGCTGGAAGGCAAGCTCAGCGAGGCGCAGCGGCTGGCCAGCCTCGGCCAGCTGGCCGCCGCCGAACGGGCGGTCAGCCTCACCCGCCAGCTGCTCGCAGTCGCCCGCCGGGATGTGACGCCTGCGGAGCCTCCGTCCTGACCGCAGCCGGGCGGGTCAGCCGCCATGCCGCCCCGACGCAGCCGAGCAGCAGGAAGTACAGGCCAGACGCGATCGGGAAGGAAAGAACGTCGAAGGTCGCGAATGACAGCGCGGCGACCACCGTGACGGCGGTCAGGCACCTGGCCAGGTCCCTGGTAGCGAGGTCGGCTGCGGAAAGCCGCAGGCTCCGGGCGGCGAGCCAGCCGGTCACAAGGAGTGCGAACAGGGCAAGCAGCCCGAAGACGCCGGTCTCTATCAGCGAGGTCAGGTACTGATCGTCCACGAAAAAGAGGCTCTGCGGGAAGAACGTCTGAAGACCCTGACCGAACCAGGGATGCTGGGCGATCATCGGGACGGCGCCGGCCAGCGCTCCGGTGCGGGAGGTCGTGCTGGTGTCCGTGCCCAGCTGGCTGAAGATCGCGCCGAAGCTGGCCAGTATCCCCGGCCTGACCAGCCATACCAAGACCGGCAAGGCGAGCAGCGCGAGGTAGGCACAGCGCCGCTCGCGCTTCGTCCAGGCGGGAACGAGCACGACCCCGATCACGACAAGGCCGACGATGGCCGACCGGGACACCGCCATCGGTATCGCCCCGGCGATCAGTGCCACCTGCAGCCAGCGCCGTAGCCTCCGCCGCCTGGCTGCGAACCTGGCCTGATGGATGGCCAGTGGCAGGCTCATCGACAGCACCGCGGCGAACTCGAGCGGCTGGGCAGCCGTCGCGTTGGCCCGGACCAGGTCGGCTCTGGTCATCAGGTCGGTCACCTGCTCGTGCACCGACAGGCCGGGAATCGCGATGTAGTTCGTGACGACCGTGCCGGTGATGAACTCGATCATCCCCAGCGCAGCCATCGCGGTGGCGCCGAGGACGATCCGGCGGAGCAGAACAGCCAGCCGGTCAGCCCGGTCGATCCCGTCCGCCGCCAGCAGCAGCACGCCGAGCCAGCCAGCGAGCAGGATGAGGCCACGGTCGGCACCGTTGCTCTCCAGGGATGACATCGCGGCTCGGTTTGCCGCCACGTACGAGGCGAGGACCGCGCAGCCGAATCCGACGGCGCTGGTTCTGATCGGCTGCCGCCGCGTGTCCATACTGAGCGCAGGATGCTGCCTGGCTACCAGGTACCAGCCGAGCAGGACGGCAGCGAACAGGGCTGCAGGCTGGCCAGCCGCTCCGAACGAACCGACAACCAGGGACGACGGGATGGCCATCAGCAGGAACAGATAGCTGGTCAGCAGCGTGACGGCGTCGACACCGCGCGACGGCAGGCCGGCCTGCGGCTGTGGTACGGCAATCGGTCTTGCCGGGCGTGCTGTCCGGCGGTGGCCAGGATGCATCTATGGATTCAGCACCAGCTGGGCGGTCGCATTCCAGGTATTCCCGAGCCAGGTATTTCCTGGCCCGCCAGGGTTATATTGAGTAACATATCCGTAGAGACCGCCATTCGCGTAGTATCTGGTGCTGATCTTGTTATTGGTGATCACGATGTTGCTTGTCGGCGGGCCGCCTGGATCTTGCCCGGCGTAGATGGCGTAGCCGCCGCCGCCCAGCATGTTGCCGGTGATGACGCGGTTGGCCTGGACACCGAAATCTTCGAACAGGCCGATTGCATCGGTCTGGTCGCGATCGATCAGGATCGTGTTGTGCTCGATCGTCAGCAGGCGTGGGTTGCCTCCGTTAGAGGTGACGCCATTGACGTGATCACCATCCAGGTAACCGCTGTTGTGGATGTAGCTGTCCTGCACGAGGCCGGACTCTATCTGCACGCCGGTCTCGGCTCGCGAGATGTCATCGCGGAAGATGGCGATCCCGGTTGAGTCGCCATATATATCCTTGATCCCGGCCATCACCCGGCCCCGGCTCGAATTCAGTCCGCTGATCGTGGTGTCCTTGATCGTGACATCATCGGTGTGGCGCAGGCTGATGCCTATCGATGATCCCCCGCCGGTGACAACCTGCACATCCTCGATCGTCACATCGGAGGCGGTGACATCGACGTTGCAGGGGATATACAGCCCGCGCAGCACCGCGTGGTCGCCGTCTACCACCACCCAGCCGCGCGAGTCGAAATGCCAGCCAGGCCCGCCTGACACGTCGCCGGGGACTGCCAGCAAGGTGGTTCCATCGGGAACGCCGGTGTTAGCGGAGTTAGGAAAGCCAGCCAGGTCAGCCAGGATCGCGTGGGTGGCGGGCGGCGGTGCGGGCGCTCTCGGTGATCGCAGGATGAGACCCGACATGACCGCCGCGGCCGTGACGGCAGATGCGACCCCGAGAACAGGCCAGCGCACCTTCAACGAATCCTCGCTCCTTGCTGCAGCGGAGTTCTGGGCCTGACCCTGCGGCCACTGCCGCGGTCGCCGGGACGGACCATATGCCCGGCATCGTACCCGGGTTCTTTCCGGACCAGGAACTGTCGCTTCTGGCGCGAGTTAAAAGTATGCCACGGGGCGGGGCCCGCTCCATCGGGTTTAGCAACGCGGTTTATCTGTAGTTAGCCGTCACAATTTGCGCGGAGCGTCGCCGATAAGCAGGCTAAGGATCAAGCTGTGCCTATTGGTGCTGATATCAACCTCTGATACCGCAATGCCAGAGTCACCTGCCCGGCGGTGCGAGCAGGTGACCATGGACTGCGGGTGGGCGGCGGCCGGTCAGGGAGTGGTAACCGCGTTGCCCGAGTTGTCCCAGGTGTTGCCTGACCAGGTGTTGCCCTGCCCGGTCGAGCTGAAGTACGCGGCCGGGCCGTAGGCACCTGCATTCGGGTAGTAGATCGAGCTGAACCGGTTGCCGGTGACCGTGATGTTGCTGGTAGGCGCGCCACCGGAGTTCTGCCCTCCGTAGATGGAGTAAGCGCCGCCCGCCACCAGGTTCCCCGTGATAACGCGATTCTGCTGGACGCCGAAGTCCTCGAACAGGCCCACCGCGTCGGTCTGGCCGCGGTTGATCAGGATCGTGTTGTGCTGCACGGTCAGCAGCCCGGCGCCGCCGCCGTTGGAGGTGACGCCGTTGACGTGGTCACCGGTGATGTATCCGGTGTTGTGGATATAGCTGTCCTGAACCAGGCCCGCTTCGAGCTGCACGCCGGTCTCGGCCATGGAGATGTTGTCGCGCAGGACGGTCAGGCCGGTGGAATCGGCGTAGACATCCTTGACCCCGGTCATGACCCGGCCCTGGCCGGTGTTCAGGCCAGTGATGGTGGAGTTCGAGATGGTGACGTTGGCAGCGTGCCGCACGCTGATGCCGAAGGCGTTCGGCCCGCCGGTCACCACCTTGACATAATTGACGGTGACGTTGGATGCGCTGATGTCGAGGTTGTACGGGATATAGAGCCCGGTCAGGACCGCACCGCTGCCGTCGACCTCGACCCAGCCACGTGGGTCGAAGTGCCAGCCTGGCCCGCTGGACACCTGGCTGGGAACCTTCTTCAGCGTCATCGTGCTCGGCACGCCCGTGTTAGAGGCTCCTGGGTATCCGCAGGTGGCCGGATTCGTGGCGCAGTTGGTCTGCGCCGCATTCGCTCCGGAGAAGTTGACGACGAGCCCCGCGGTCACGGCGGCTACGAGTGCCAGGGACATGACGACTGCGAGCATGACGACTCGCCTGCTGCGACTACGCCGGCCTGGCGGCTTGTAATCCTTGTTGATCGCTGTCTTGTCGGACATGAATCCGCTCCCGCCTTCGTATTATTCTGCAGGCGACCTCATGTCCACTCTCTTAAATTCACCAGTGGCTTACCCAGAGCAGAACTGCCCGTTTACCGAGGGCCGTTATACACGTCCATCGTGCCCGGGTATTCCGGCCAGGGTATTCCGGCCAGGGTATTCCGGCCAGGGTATTCCGGCCAGGGTATTTCGGCCATGGGATTTCAGGGCATTTCGGCGTCCGCCCTGGCCGGCGGCCAGGGCGGACGCCTCCGATCACTGATTCTGGCTCTCCGCCTGCCGGACGGCAAAGGCCGCGGCCTGCGCTCGCCGCATGCGCAGCTTGGTAAGCAGGGCGGCCGCATAATTCTTGATGGTCTTCTCCGACAGGGACATGTGCTCTGCGATCTGCTTGTTGGTCAGCCCGTCGCCGATCAGGTCAAGTACCCGCTTCTCCTGGTCGGTCAGCGATGACAGCGGGCGGATGCTGGCCATCCGGTCGCGCAGCCGTTCCATCGCGAGCTGCGTCGCGCGGGCGTCGAGCATTGACTGGCCAGCGGCAGCCGTACGCACCGCTTTGACCAGATCGGCGCCGCATGTCTGCTTCAGCACGTAGCCTGCCGAACCGGCCATGATCGCGCCGAGAAGCGCCTGATCGTCGCCATAGGAGGTGAGCATCAGGCAGGCGGTCTCCGGTAGCGCGGAGCGGATCTCACGGCAGACCGAGATGCCGTCACCATCGGGCAGCCGCACATCGAGCACGGCCACATCAGGCCGCAGCACCGGAAGCTGATCGAGTGCCGACGCCACGGTCCCGGCCTCGCCGACAGTATCGATGTCCGATTCGGCGGCCAGCAGCGATCGCAGGCCGCGCCGCACGACCTCGTGATCGTCCAGCAGAAACACCCTGATCGGCTGGCGCCCAGAACCGGCAGGCCCGCTGCTGGCCTCGCTCATCTCTGAACTCCTTCCGCGCCTGGCCGCCGCGCTTGAGCCTGCGGCGGGTGGATCCCATGAAGTGCCGCCCGCCGCTCCCATCGACTACATAACGTGAACTACATGCTACTATTAGTAGCGAAGCTGGTGCCAAGAGTGGCCACTGGCTCTCACCGCTGGGCGGCGGCATTGGTGCGGATCCTGGTGCATCGGCCGGCCGGCCCGGCCGGCGAATCTGCGGCACCGGGGGGCGCGATGACAGAGCACTCACGGGTTCTCGTCGTCGATGACGTCGCCGAGATGCGAATGCTCATTGACCGCGCTCTGGGCAACGGCGGCTACGCGGTCGATGTCGCCGCCACGCTCACCCAAGCGCGCGGGCTGGGCCCAAGCGGGTACGACGCGGTGCTCGTTGATGCTCACCTCGGCAGGGAGCGGGGCCTTGACCTGATCGACGAACTTCGATCCGAGGACCCGGCCGCGGTCCAGCGATGCATAGTCATGAGCGGCGGACCTGCGCAGGCGCTCCCTGACGGCGTCAGATGCCTGTACAAGCCGTTCGGGCCGGATGACTTGATCGAGGCGGTGCGCTCGCTGAGCAAGCCGGCCGCCCGTTCGCTGCCCGGCCGGCCAGCGGTCATCGCCGCGCAACCTGGCCCGCTCCCTCCGTCATCCGGCCAGCCGCGAGCTCAGAACCAGGCTGCGGCCGATACCCGGTTGTGGCCAATGCTGAGCTTCGTCCGCTCTGTCCGCGAGCGAGAGCACCGTGAGCTGATCGACTTTCTGCATGATGGCCCGATTCAGGAACTCGCCGCCGCCGCAATAGAACTGCAGCTGTTGGCCAGGTCGATGGGACGACGCGAGTCGCGCGCCGTCGACTCGGTGCTGCAGCGGATCGGCGCGGCTGGCGATTCGCTCCGCTGGCTGCTCGACGGGCAATGGCCGTCCTCGTCCGCGCCAGTCCGCGAGGAACTTCGAGATGTTGGGCCCAGGCAGCGGGAGCGGCAGACATGAGGTACCTGAAAGGCCGGCGATCGGCTGCGCTGCTTGAGGCCGCGCCCGATGCGCTGGTGTGCGTAGCAGCCGATGGCCGGATCACGACGGTGAATGCCCAGACGGAGCGGCTGTTCGGGTACGGGCGGGATGAGCTGGTGGGCCAGCAGGTCGACATGCTCGTGCCGGAGGCCGTGCGCGCCGTGCATCCGCGGCACAGGGCCGGCTACCTGGCCGATCCGAGGCGCCGGCCGATGGGGGCTGGGATGGAACTGGCCGGGCGCCGCCATGACGGCAGCACGTTTCCTGTGGAGATCTCGCTGTCCGCGATCGACACCGACGAAGGGATCCTGATCACGGTCGCCGTCAGGGACGTGACCGAGCGGCTGAAGACTTCGGCGGAGCGGGAACGGCTCAACACGCAAGCCGAGCGGGACAGGCTGGAAGGCCAGCTGCACCAGGCTCAGCGGCTGGAGAGCCTGGGCGAGCTGGCCGGCGGGGTGGCGCACGATTTCAACAACCTCCTCAGCGTCATCTCGAGCTATGCGGCATTCGTCAGCGAGGAGGTGGCGGAGGACAGGCCGCAGATTCACTGGCAAACCGTCCGCGCCGACATCGAGCAGGTGGAGAGAGCCGCTGAGCGAGCAGCCAGGCTGACCCGCCAGCTGCTGGCCTTTGCTCGCCGTGAGGTCGTGCAGCCGCGCCTGCTCAATCTCAACGAGATGGTCACAGAGCTGGAGCAACTGCTGGTCCGCACGCTCGGCGAGCACGTGGAGCTGATCACGGACCTGGCAGATGACATCGGCTCGGTGCTGGCCGATCGCGGCCAGATCGAGCAGGTGCTGGTCAACGTGGCGGTCAATGCCAGGGACGCGATGCCGCTGGGCGGGATGCTGACCGTCGAGACGTCTACCACGGAGGCGGACGCGGCATACGCGGGCAGCAGGGCCAACCTCCAGCCTGGCCGGTATGTGACGCTCAAGATCAGTGACACCGGCGTCGGCATACCAAAGCCCGTCATCGACCGGGTCTTCGAGCCGTTTTTCACTACCAAGCCCAAGGGCGAGGGGACGGGCCTCGGGCTGGCGACCGTCTACGGCATCATCGCCCAGGCAGGAGGTACCGTGCGGCTCTACTCAGAGCCAGGGGTAGGCACCACCGTGACCGTGCTGCTGCCGGTCACCGAACGCGCCGCCGCACTGGCCCACGCTCCGCCGCGGGCCAGGGAGGTCGGCGGCGGCGGAGAAGCCGTGCTTGTCGTCGAGGACGAACCGGCTATGCGCGAGGTGACCCGCCGGATGCTCACGAGCAGCGGCTACCAGGTGCTGGCGGTCGCCTCAGGCACCGAGGCCATCGACCTCGCCGCTGGCCAGCAGCGCCAGATCGACGTGCTGCTCACCGACGTCGTGATGCCGAAGATGCTGGGTGCGGAGGTCGCCGACCGGATTCGCGGCCTGCGGCGGGACGTCCGGGTGCTTTTCATGTCGGGATACACACAGGGCGCGCTGAGCGCCCGTGGCGTTCTCGAACCGGGGGTAAACCTGATCGAGAAGCCCTTCTCCAAATCAGGACTCCTGGCCAAGCTGCGCGAAATCCTGGCGTTGCCTGCCTGACACAGCCGGCGCCCCACCGCCAGCGCGATATCCAAGCGCAGTCCTGAGCGCCGCGACAACACGTTCCTGCTGCTCGGCGGTGATCTCGGCGAACATCGGCAGGCTGAGCAGCGCGGGCGCGGTGCGCTCGGCAACCGGGCAGCTGCCGCCGGCCAGGCCGAGCCCGGCGAAAGCGCTGGTGCGGTGGATCGGCACCGGGTAATGCACCCCGGCGCCGATGCCCGCCGCGTGCAGCTCGTCGAGCACCCGGTCCCGGTCCGGCACCCGGATCACGTACACATGCCAGACATGCTCGTTGCCGGCCAGCGTCCGCGGGAGCACGACCTGGTCCAGGCCAGCCAGGAGGGCGTCGTACCTGGCAGCCGCCTCGCGCCTGGCGGCGTTCCAGGCGGCCAGCCTGCGCAGCTTCGCGGAGAGCACAACCGCCTGCAGGGCGTCCATCCGGCTGTTGACGCCGAGCACGTCGTGCTGGTACTTGCGCGGCGATCCGTGGTCGCGGAGCACCCTGCTCCGCTCCGCGATGTCGTCCGAGCACGTCAGCACCGCGCCCGCGTCCCCGTAGGCGCCGAGGTTCTTGCCCGGGTAGAAGCTGGTCGCCGCCGCGTGGCCGAGAGCCCCCGCGCCCCGCCCGTACCTGCTGGCGCCCTGCGCCTGAGCGGCGTCCTCGACGATCCAGGCGCCAGCCTGTGCCGCCAGCGGAAGCAGCCGCTCGACCGGGGCCAGCTGGCCGTACAGGTGCACCGGGATGATCGCCCTGGTTCGCGCGGTCACCGCCGCGGCCACCGCTGCCGGGTCGATCAGGTACGTGTCGTCGTCCGAGCAGTCGACCAGTACCGGCGTGGCGCCGGCCCGGCAGACGGCTTCGGCGGTCGCGATGAACGTATTGGCCGGCAGGATGCACTCGTCACCCGCGCCCGCGCCGAGCGCCCGCAAGGCGATCTCGATCGCGTCGGTGCCGTTTGCCACGGCGACGCACTGCGACGCGCCGCTGAACGCAGCGAATTCCCGCTCGAACGCGGCGACATGCGGACCGCCGATGAAACAGGAGCGGGCAAGAACCTGCTGCCAGCCCTGCTCGACGTCCCGCGCCACGGCAGCTTGCTGCGCTGCCAGGTCAACCAGCGGTATCGCGCCCATCACTAACCTCCTCAGTCCCGGATTCACGGCACGCGTCTTCCTGGCGGCGCCGCGGGGTCCCCGATCCTCAGCGACGCATCTGGGCTACGGTGTTGAAGTCGTCCGCGCGGACGGTTCCGCGCCAGCGCTCCCATTTCCTGCGTGTCTTGTGCGCGAGCACGCCGATCCCGGCGCGGGCGGCGTCGGCGGTGAGCTCCGGCCTGGATACCCGCGCGCACGCCCGCATAGCCGACGCGTACGTGTCTTCCTGGGTAGCGGCGGCCCGGTCCAGGCTGTACCTCTCGACGACCAGCTTCCGCCCGTACCGGCCAAGGCGGGCGCGGGCGTGCTCATCGCCGAGCAGATCGCGCAGGATGGCCACCAGCCTGGCGGCGCTGGCTGGCCTGCCATCCGCGGGCCGGCCGATGCCATACCAGCCCTGGCGCAGGAACAGCGGCACGGACTCCTCGGTCAGCAGCTCACAGAAGCCATGCTCGCCCTGTACTATCAGCGGCTTGCCGAAGGCAAGGGCGCGAACGGCTGAGCCGCCCATGCCGAGCATCACGTCGGCGGCCGCGTAGGCGGGCCGCGGGTCCTCAAGCAGGCCAGCGAGGGCCACGACCCGGTGGCCTGCCCTGGCGTTCGCGCTCGCGGCCGCCTCGGCGACGAGCGGGCGGGCCGGACCGTCGCCGACCACGGCAAGCTGAACTGGCGTGCCAGAACATGCCAGCTCGGCTGCCGCATCGCAGGCGGCCAGCAATCCCTCCAGCTTCAGCTCCGCCGCCAGCCTGCATACCACCGCCACCAGCGGCACCCCCGCTGCCAGCCCCAGGTCAGACCGGAACGTCCCAGGCTGGTAGCCAGGCGAGTTGGCCAGCACGTCGACGGGCGGTTCGAGCAGGGTCACCTGGCGATGCCCGGAACTCACCGCGCGGAGCCTGATCTCCTCCGTGCCTACGATCAGCGGCATCGTCCGCGGCAGGAACGGGGCCACGGCCATCGACATCACGGTGCAGACGACCGGCAGGCCGACCCGCAGCCTGGGGCCGGCGAACGCCTCGACCCCCGGCGGCCACTCGTAGCCATGCACTATGTCGCACTTGTACTCCTCGGCCAGCCAGGTGAGCTGGGCGGCGGCATGGCGCGACGGCCGGCGGCTGGCCCGCGGGTCGAGCAGCACGTGCGGCAGGCCGAGCCGCCGGATCGTTCCGACCAGCGGACCTGGCCTGCTGACCACGAATACCTGGTGACCGCGATCGCGGACCGCGGCCGCGATCTCGACGGCGTTGAGCTGGGAGCCGCCGATCCCGGTCGCATGCGGGTAGACCAGGACTCTCATCATCGGCTCCCGGCGGTTTCAGGTGCGGACAGGTACGTGCCGTTCGCGGGCAGGGTCCTGCGATGCGCCCCGCGAGTCCGTGCGGCCGGCTTGGCAGGACGGGCGGGAGCCTCGGCCGGCTCGGTTACCAGGTCCCGCCGCATCGCGGCGATGACCGGCCGCATCCGCCAGCCAAGCAGGCCAAATCCGGCCGCCATCGCCGCACCGCCGACCGCCAGCGCCGCCAGGTGTGCCGGGATCGCCCGCGCGGCGATCGCGGCCGCGCAGCCCACCGCGGCTGCTACCACCACCGGGAGCCAGAGCCTGGCGGCGAGATCCCGGCGCCTGATCCCGACCTTGCCGAGTTCGGTGAGGTAGCACGGCAGTACCACGCAGGCGGCTACGGCGACCTCGGCCAGGCCGGCCCCGGCGATGCCGTCGATCCTGGCGCCCGCGATCAGTGCGGGTACCAGGCCGAGCAGCCAGAGGAGCTGGACGGTGAACACGACGCGGGACCTGGCGAGCACCACGAAGAAGTCATAGATGAGCTCGTACATGATCCGCAGGGCGCTGAAAGCGACCAGCCAGGCCAGCGCCGGGGCGGCGGGCACCCACTGCTTGCCGTACACCAGCCAGAGCAACGGGACCGCCGATCCGCTGATCAGCAGGCAGATCGGCAGCGTCGCTGCCCCGAGCAGGGCGGCCGCGGACAGGAATCCGCTGCGCATCGCGGCAGGGTCATGCTGCAGCCGGGAGAACACGGCGGGAGCCACGCTCCTGACCGGCAGCGAGAACGTGTTCACCGGCCAGTACGCCAGGTTGGCGGCCAGCGCGTAGAAGCCGAGCGCCGTCACGCCGAGCAGGTGCCCCACGACAAGCTGGTCCACGTTGATGACGGCGAACACGATGATGCTCGAACCGGCCAGCGGCAGCCCGAACCTGAGCAGCGACCTGGCCTGCGCCAGGTCGAAGCCGAAGCGGAATGGCTCGGGAGAGAACACCAGGAACAGCACCGCCGAGGCGACCGCGCCGGTCATCCGGCCGACGGCGAGGCTCATGGCGCCGAATCCCTGCCAGGCCAGCCCGACTGACACGGCCACGCCCAGCCAATTGTTAACCTGATCGGCGATCATCTTGCGGTCCTGCCGGAACTGCCGCTGCATCAGCGCGGCCGGCGTGGCGACGAGTCCGTCGACCAGAACATTGAGTGCGAGAACCCGGATCACGCCGGTCGCGGCCGGCGCGCCCATGGCAGCGGCGAACGCCGGGGCGGCAGCGAAGCAGGCGCCGTAGATGAGCAGGCTGGAGGCTACCGACAGGGTCGCGACGGTCGGCGCGATCTCGGCCGGATCGCCGTTCCAGCGCACGATCGCCAGGCTGACGCTGAGGTCGTTGAAGCTGAGTATGGCGAGCAGCGCGACCAGCGCCACGGCGAACGTGCCGAACGCGTGCGGGCCGAGCAGCCTGGCGAGTACCACGCCGAGCGGGAGGGTGCCGAGCCTGGCGACCATGTTGCTGGCGAAGCTCCAGCCGAGTGCCCGTGATGCCAGGCCGGCCAGGGAGCTTCTTTCCGCGCGCGAACGCCGCCCGGCGTGCTTGCCGCTCATCGAGCGGCGGCCCGGATGACCGAGACCACCAGATCCTGATCCGCCTCGGTCATCTCGTGGTAGAGCGGCAGGATCAGCGTCGAGGAGGACAGCAGCTCGGTCACCGGCAGCGGCGCCCGCGAGTGGCCGGCGTAGGCGGGCTCCGTGTGGGCGGCCATGATGCCGCGCCTGGCTCCGATGCCTTCGGCGGCGAGCATGCCGAGCAGCACGTCCCTGCCGACCGGGAAGCCGGCTGGCAGCAACACCCAGAACGACTGGTAGTTGGTGGTGCCGTGGTCGGGATCTGTGATGGTGATGAGGCCAGGATCACCGGCGAGCAGCTCGGCGTAGCGGCGGGCGAGCTGACGTCGGCGGGCGACGAGCCGCCCGAGCTTGCGTAGCTGGACGAGGCCGATCGCGGCCTGCACGTCGGTCATCCGGAAGTTGAATCCGGTCTCCAGGTACCGCTCGGTCACCGGCTGTCCGCTGACATGGCGCCGCGCGGCGCTGACATCCATCCCGTGCTCGCGGAGCCGGCGCAGCCGGCTGGCCATCGCGCTGTCCGAGGTGGTCAGCATGCCGCCCTCGCCGGTCGTGAGCAGCTTGCGCGGATGAAAGGAGAAGGCCGCGAGGCTCGCGCCGGCGCCGGCGGGCCCGCCACGGTAGCTTGACCCGGCGGCGCAGGCTGCGTCCTCGATGACCGTGATGCCCGAGGGCTCGCAGAGTGCCCGCATGCCGTCCAGGTCCGCGGGTACGCCGGCCTGGTCGACCAGGATGACCGCCCGGGTCCTGGCGGACAGGTGCGGCTCGACCGTTGCCGGGGTGAGATTCTGCGTGCCGAAGTCGACATCGGCGAATACCGGCCGCGCACCGACATACCTGGCCGCGTTGGCGGTGGCGATGAAGGACAGCGAGGGAACGACCACCTCGTCGCCGGGACCGACGCCGGCCGCGATCAGGGCCAGGTGCAGTGCCGCCGTGCAGGACGACAGGGCGATCGCGTGCTCGGTGCCGATGGCGGCGGCGAACGCCTCCTCGAACTCGGTGACCCGCGGTCCCTGCGCCACCCAGCCGGACACGATGACCGAGGCGGCAGCCACCGCCTCCTGGGCGCCGAGCCAGGGCCGCATGACCGGGATCCTCGGCTGGCCGGTGCTCCGGCCGGTCGCCGGATCGCTCGCCGGGTTCCCGATCAGGCCGCTCCGCAGGTCCGGGTCCGACTCGGCCGCTGGGTCCGTCATCCGGCTCGTCATCGCAGAGCTCTCGCCCGGTGCTCGGCCCGCCACCATGCCACCAGCCGCTCCAGGCCTTCCTCAAGGCCCACCTCCGCCTTCCAGCCGAGGTGCTGGGCGGCCAGCGTGACCTCGGCCAGGCGCCTGGGGACCGGATTGACAATTCGCGGCGGCCCGAACTCGATGGCCAGGCCACCACCCATGACTCTGATCAGCGCTCCGGCCAGCTCAGTCAGGCTGGTCTCGGTTCCGCTGCCGACGTTGAATACCTGGTCGGTGGCGTCGCTCTCGGCGGCGAGCAGGTTGGCCCTGGCGACATCGGAGGTGAATACGAAGTCCATGGTCTGGCTGCCGTCGCCGAGAATCAGCGGTGGATCCCCGGCCGCTACCCGCTCTATCCACCTGATCAGGACCTCGGTGTGCAGGCCGTAGCTGTCCATCCGCGGGCCGTAGACATTGAAGTAACGCAGCGCCACGTAGTCGAGGCCGCGCATCCGGTGGAAGCTGCGCAGCAGGCCCTCGCCGAAGGTCTTCGCGGCACCATAGAGGGTGTCGTTCGCATAGGGGTGATGCCGTTCCGGCGTGGGGAACTCCTCGGCCAGGCCGTAGACCGAGGCCGAGGAGGCGCTGACCACCTTGCGGACGCCGGCGGCGGCCGCGGCTTCCACTACCTCATAGGTGCCATCGACAAGCACCTCGAGTGCCTGGCGCGGCTCAGTGGCGCACTGCGTGATCCTGATCGCGGCCTGGTGGAACACCAGGTCCGTGTCCGCCATCAGGGCCTTGACCAGCGGTCGGTCCCTGATGTCGCCCTCGATCAGCCTGACCCTGCCCGATGCGAGCGCGGTCCCGAGATTGTCCCTTCTGCCCCTGACGAGGTTGTCGATCACGGTGACCCTGGCCGCCCCCGCGGTCACCAGCTGGTCCACGATGGCCGACCCGATCGTGCCGGCGCCGCCGGTGACCAGGCAGCGCTGGCCGTTGATCATCTGTGCCCCTCAAGGCTGACCGGGACGCGCGCACCACCGTGCTCGGCGCTCTGCGACGCCGCCTCGAGCAAAGCCAGCACCCGCAGGCCGCTCAGGCCGTCGGTGAGCGGCCTGCGGCGCCGCGTGATCGCGTCGGCGAACTCCGCCAGCACAGAGAGCAGCGCCTCTCGCTCGGCCAGGGCGGGAACGCGCATGTCACCGATCCGGTAGGAGACCAGTGCCTGCCTGCGCTCGTCGGGATCAAGGCAGCCGATCGGGCGGCGCTCAACGCCGCGATCGTGGATCATGAGCCTGGCGGCGGGATTCATGTCATCCCAGACGATGGTCCGCCGCGAGCCGCCGAAGATCGTCGTCCTGACCTTGATCGGGCTCAGCCAGTTGACATGCAGGTGGGCGATCGCGCCATTGGAAAGCCAGACTGACAGGTAACCAAGGCACGCCCGCCCGGCGTCGAGCGGGTCGGCGGCATGCGCGGCGACCGCAACCGGTCCGATGTGATCAGGCAGGACGAAGTCCAGGATCGACAAGTCATGCGGAGCGAGGTCCCAGAGCACGTCCACATCGGACTGGACCAGCCCGAGGTTGATCCGTACCGAGTCGACGAACTGGAGTTCGCCGAGTTCTCCGCCGCGGATCATCTCCCTGACCCTGGCTACGGCGGACGTGTAGCAGTAGGTGTGGTCGCACATCAGGGCCAGCTGGGCGTCCTGCGCTAGCGCGATCAGTTTCTCCGCCTCGCCAGTCGACGCGGTGAGCGGTTTCTCCACGAGGACGTGCTTGCCGGCCGCCAGTGCCGCGCTCACGAGCGCGTAGTGCGTCGCCGCAGGTGTCGCGATTGCTATGGCGCTGACATCGGTGTCATCGAGGACCGTGTCGTAGCTCGACGTCGCCTGCACAGTCGTGTGGTAACCGAGGACGGTATTTGCGCGATCCAGATCAAGGTCGCATAGCCATTTCAGGTGAAATGCTGGCGTGGCGAGTGCGGTCCTGACGAGATTCGGCCCCCAGTAACCCGCCCCGATTATGGCAAGCCCAACAGGTGACATCTTCTTGCTCAATCGGATCTCCGCCTCCGTTACGGACCCGTGGTTATAGGGCGCTTCAAGATCTTTCCGGTAACTGGCTGGGCGCATAGCAGCCAGATCGTGAAACATTGCCTGAACTGCGCCAAAAATGTAACTAATCGCGCGGGTACTGGTATCTGCGCAGGCGCTGAAGTGTATCGCGTGCAATTCAGAGTTGCTCAAGGCTCGCGTGAAATCCTGCTGGCCGGCGCAGCGGCCGTCCATACTGTTCCGTCGTGACGACTGTCGTGATTCCCGCGCACAACGAAGGCCGGGTGATCGGCCGGTTGCTCGGCCAGCTCATGTCCGGTGCCCAGGCAAATCAGATGAACGTGATCGTGGTAGCCAACGGATGTACCGATAACACCGCCGATGTGGCTGCCACATTCGGTCCGGGTGTCCGTGTCCTTTCCGTTCCGCTTGCCTCCAAGCAGCACGCGCTCAGCACGGGCGATGGAGCGGCCACCGGGTTCCCTCGGATCTATGTTGACGCCGATGTTGAGTTGCGGGCGCGGGACGTCGTCGCCCTGGCCGGGGAATTGCGCCGGCCTGGCGTGCTGGCCGCCGCTCCTGAGCGGGTGCTGGCGCTTGACGGCAGACCGTGGCCGGTGCGCTGGTACTACGACATCTGGTCGCGGCTGCCCGAGGTCCGCCAGGGACTGTTCGGCAGGGGCGTGATCGCGGTGAATGAACGCGGCCACCAGCGCATCGCCGGGCTGCCGCCGCTGCTAGCCGACGACCTCGTTGCGTCGCTGTCGTTCGCCGCCCACGAGCGAAGGATCTCCTCCGCCGCACGGGTCACCTGCCACCCGCCAAGGACGCTGCGTGACCTGCTGCGCCGCCGGGTACGCGCGGCGACCGGGGTGATCCAGATCGAGCGGAGCAGGCAGGCGCCGCCGTCGTCGGCCAGGACCCGGCTGCCCGATCTGCTGATGATCGTCCGCGACGAGCCCGCGATGGCGCCGCGGGTAGCGCTGTTCCTGTCCGTCGCCGTCATCGCCAGGCTGCGGGCCCGCCGCGCGGCGGCCAGGGGCGACTACTCGACCTGGCTGCGAGATGAAAGCAGCCGCAGTGCCTGAGCCGGTGACCTCGACAGCGGCGAGGTGCCGGAAAGGACGGCCGCGATGCCGCTGAACCTGACCCGCACGCAGTGGGATGGCCTGGTCGTGCTCTGCGCGACCGACCCGTACGGCGGCATCCAGATGGCGGACTGGCACCTGGCGAAGCACCTGTCGCGGCTTGGCCCGGTGCTCTTCGTCGATCCGCCCATGTCCCGTCTGACTCCGCTGCGGCAGCCGGGAGCCGCTGACGCGGTGCAGGGCCCGCGGCTCAGGCTGCTTGAGCCGGGCTTGGCTCGACTCACCCCGGTGGTCCAGCCATTCCCGTCCCGGCGGGGTGCGACCGGGCTGACCAGCGCCCTTACCCGCCGCTACCTGGGCAGGGCAGCGGCCAGGCTCGGCGGCCGGGTGCGGGCGGTAATCTCCGGCTGGCCGCAGTACGCGGTATTCGGGAGTTGCGGTGAGCAGGTCAGGGTCTACTGGGCCAAGGACGACTTCGTCGGCGGGGCCGACCTCTTCGGCCTGAACGCCACGCTGCTCGACGTCGCGGAGCGCCGGATTGCCGCGAGCGCCGACCTGGTGATCGCTACGAACCCGGTGCTCGCCGATACCTGGCGGGACCGTGGCCTTGACCCTGTCCTCATCCCGTACGGCACCGATGCGGACGCCTACGCTGAGGTCGAGCGGGCGCCGCTGCCTGCCGATGCCGGCCTGCCAGGTCCGGTGGCTGGCTTCGTCGGCCACATCAACGACCGCACCGACCTGCGCCTGCTTGAGGCCATCGCCGACCGAGGCAGGTCGCTGCTGCTGGTCGGACCCAAGCACCCGGCATTTGAGCCGCGGCGGTTCGAGGCACTGGCCAGCCGGCCGAACGTGCGCTGGGTCGGCCCGAAGCCGTTCACTGCCCTGCCCAGCTATCTCAGGGTGATCGACGTGGGCCTTGTTCCTTACCGGGACACGCCTTTCAACCGGGGCAGCTTCCCGCTCAAGACCCTTGAGTATCTGGCCGCTGGCCGGGCCGTCGTGGGGACAGATCTGCCAGCCACGCGGTGGCTGGCCACCGACCTGATCGCCATCGCGGACGGGCCTGCCGCGTTCGCTGACCAGGTTGACGCCATGGCGGCACTGGGCAGGCCGCCGGCCGTGCTGGCCAGCAGGAGGGAGTTCGCCAGAAGGCACAGCTGGGCCAGCAGGGCGGCCGACATGTACGCGGCCATCGCTGCCCGCTGACCGCCCGCCGGGTGCAGACGAATGCCGCCGAATGGGCCATCGGTGGCGATAGGAAGAATAAGAACCTGACCAGCATGAATTTACGACTGCGGCAGCCGATGGCCGTGACTTCCCTGAAAAGAGCCGAGGAATTGCGGGCGACCTGCCAGCGGGGCACCTGAGAATAGCTAATCTTGGCTACGCAGGAACGCGCGAGTGAGAAGCTACTGCATTCAGGGCAGCTTGACCCGTAGTGGTTTCTTCTGGCCTGTGCTCGCATCCGGCCCGCGGTGGGCACATGGATCATTCGGTGCGACGCGGCGGAAGCCGGTCTGCTGGTGACGCGCCATAGCGCTCCGGCGCAGCTCGGCGATATGGATAATGAGGAGTGATCGGGGCAGCATGAGCGTGACCGGAAACACTGTTGAAGCGGACTTTGGCCGCGAGGTTCATAGTCGCGAGATCTACCATCGCCCGGCGCAGCCCGAGCCGAGGATGTGGCCGGTTAGCTACCTCCGCAGAGCTGCGATGCTCGATTGTGCCTGCGCGCTGGTGGCCGGCCTGCTGGCTGCACAGATCAGATTCGGCGGTCCCGGCCGGCTGCCGATCGCCTATCTGGTGCTTACCTGCGGCATGCCGATCTTGTGGTGGACGTCGATGCTGCTATCCGGCGGATATGATCCGCGGTTCATCGGGAGCGGATCTGATGAATTCCGCCGGATAATCAACGCCGCGGTAAGCCTGGCCGCCACCGTCGTCGTCGTCTCCTATGCGGCGAGGCTCGATCTCGCCCGCGGTTACCTGGGCATTGCCCTGCCGGCCGCCACGCTTTTGGACCTCGGCGGCAGGTACCGGCTGCGCAAACGCCTGCACTCGCTGCGCAGCCGCGGATTCTGCACCAGGCGGGTGGTCGCCGTCGGCCATGCGGACGCGGTCGCCGACCTGGCAACCACGCTTCGCCGCGACAGTTACCACGGCTTGTCGGTGGTCGCCGCCTGCCTCGCAGGCGCCGTGACCACCGCGGAGGTTGCCGACGTCCCGGTGAGCGGCGCGCTGGACGGAGTTGCCGCGGCGGTCAGCCGGTTCAGCGCGGACACGGTAGCCGTGCTCGCGTGCCCGGAGATCGGCTCCCGCCGACTGCGCGAGCTCGCCTGGGAACTGGAGAAGACAGGCACTGACCTGTGCGTAGCACCGACCCTGCTCGACGTCGCCGGGCCGCGGACCACGATCCGCCCGGTCGCAGGACTGCCGCTGCTCTATCTGGACCACCCCGAACTCGTCGTGGGAAAGCAGATCGCCAAGAGCATGTTCGACAAGGCTCTGGCCGTCGGCGCCCTGATCGCGCTCGCGCCGCTATTCGCTGTCATAGCACTGTCCATCAGGATGACTGACCGCGGTCCCGTCCTGTTCAGGCAGCCAAGGGTCGGCAGGGATGGACGCGCGTTCACCCTGTACAAGTTCAGGACCATGGTGGTGGGTGCGGACGCCAGGAAGCCGCAGCTCACCGTGTGTAATGAGGCGAGCGGGGTGCTCTTCAAGATCCGCCGCGATCCCCGGGTCACTCAGGTCGGCCGGTGGCTGCGCCGGTGGTCGCTCGACGAGCTTCCGCAGCTCGTCAACGTGCTGCTCGGGGATATGTCCCTGGTCGGGCCCAGGCCGGCGCTGCCGGAGGAGGCCGCGCGCTATTGCAGCCAGATGCGGCGCAGGCTCGCGGTCAAGCCGGGCCTGACCGGCCTGTGGCAAGTAAGCGGCAGGTCGGATCTGCCCTGTGAGGAGGCGGTCAGGCTCGATCTGCGCTACGTCGAGAACTGGTCGTTCGCCCTCGATCTGCAGATTCTCTGGAAGACAGGGTCGGCGGTCATCAACGGGGCCGGTGCTTACTAGCGGGCCAGGGCCGCGGACACGATGACGCGTCGCTAGCAGTGTGATCCAAAGGAGCGCGGTGCCAAGGTCAGTCATTCACCGGGCAGTCAGCACGGCCAGAGCGGTCCGCGCCGTCATCCTGCGTCCGCCGTATGCGAATATCCGGCCAGCTGGCTGCGCGAGCGCGGGGACTGGACAGAGGCCTACCTCATGCACGCGTTCCTTGCCGGGAACACTGACTGGGAGATCCTGTTCTTCTCGTCCTGGTTCTGGCGCTGCCGGCCGGAACTCTTGCGGCGGCGGCTGGCACCCGAGCAGCCTGGCTCGATCTGGATCCGCAGGGTGCCTGACCAGGACCTGGCTGGCTGGGGATCGTGATGTCAGCTGAATCTGGGCGCCCGCGGGACCGGCCGGCCAGCACCGCCGACGAAGGCGTGATCATCGGCTATCCGGCGGCGCGCGGGCGCGGCGGCGCGCTCATCCTTGGCACCGGCGCTCGGCTGCGGTCGGGAACCACGCTCTATGACGGCACGGTCATCGGACCCGGCCTGGAGACCGGGCACGGCGTCGTGATCAGGGAAGACTGCGTGATCGGCGACGATGTCGCCATCTGGAGCAACAGCGTCGTCGACTACGGCTGCCGGATCGGCGACAGGGTAAAGATCCATTGCAACTGCTACATCGCCCAGCACACCGAGCTCGGCGACGACGTTTTCCTCGCTCCCGGCGTCACGATCGCCAACGACCTGTACCCAGGCGATGCGCGCTCGGCCGAGATGATGAGCGGCCCCAGGATCGGCAGAGCGGCGCAGATCGGCGTTAATAGTACTATATTGCCCTACGTAACAATTGGCGCTGGCAGTCTGATCGGCGCTGGTTCGGTCGTCACGCGCGACGTGGCTCCTGGCATGGTTGCCTTCGGAAATCCGGCCGTCGAGCGCGGCGCGGTCGCGGACCTGCGGAGCGTGGATCAGCGCCTGGTCGCCGACGCCAGGTCGGCCGGCCGCTACCGCCTGGCTGCTGAGCCACGGGGATGAAAATCCCTGGCCAGGGCCCTGGCCAGGTGGTGTGTCCCGCTCCGAGCGCGGGCAGCATGGCCCGTGCGGGGAGCCAGGCGGGTCACCGGAGCCGCGCCCGTGCAGGACATGATCAGGCCGGCCGGCTCGCAGTTATCGGGGTGGTTACCGAAGACAACCGACCTCGTCTGCGTCACCGAGCCGGGGAGCCGAAGGAGTCGCCATCATAGAAGCCGCC
>WNFX01001002.1_pt1 | contig 28689 bp, 23 predicted proteins | sample 5400111 | NCBI WGS metagenome assembly WNFX01 (sample SAMN13153363, study PRJNA577476) | soil metagenome | isolation source: 40 cm soil or saprolite under grassland replicate 1 | place: USA:California | collected 2016-06-15 | reverse complement strand
CGCCTACCGCAGAGGCATCCGCACCGCGGCCATCGCTACCGCCCGCGCCGCCTACCGCAGAGGCACCCGCACCGCGGCCATCGCTACCGCCCGCGCCGCCTACCGCACAGGCACCCGCACCGCGGCCATCGCTACCGCCCGCGCCGCCTACCGCAGAGGCACCCGCACCGCGGCCATCGCTACCGCCCGCGCCGCCCGCCACAGAGGCACCCGCGCCGCCGCCCGAGACGCCGACATCACCGCCCGAGGCGCGGGCATCGCCGCCCGAGATGCCGACCCCGTCGGCCGAGATGCCCGCGCTGTTACCCGAGGCGCTTGCGCTTTCGTCGGTTTCGGCCGCGCTTTCAACAGGCGCCGGCGCCACGTCATCGGCGGCTGCCGACCGGTCGGCCAAGCCGCTGCCCGGCGCGGCCGTCCGCATCCTCAGTTCGATGATCTCGTTTCGCAGCATGGCGAGCTCGGCGTCGCGCTCGGCGAGCAACGCGGCTATCCCGCGAAGCGCCTCACCGGTAGCGTGCGCCTGGAAGCCGAACAGGCTGACCGGGAGTCGCAGCATGGCGATGTCGGACGGGTCACGGAGCCGGAATCTGATCGGCGGTAGGTCCCGCCCGAACAGGGCGATTTCACCACCCCAGCCCATGACGACGGCGACCACGCCGGCGACGATGGCGGCTGCGGCGGCCAGCAGCACGAGGAGCACAAGGAGAATCGTGCCATGACCTGGAACGTGCCGGAACCCGCGGCCGATCTCGGTTTCCGTGGCTGCCCGGCCCTCGTGGTCGCGGCGGACGGCCTCGACCAGGTACGGGCGGCACTGTCGGATGGTGCTGACATCATCGACCTCGGGCAGGCGACGCCAGTGGGCATTGCCGCGTTCCGCGCCAGATTCCCAGGTACGCCGTTCTGCGCCGCCGACGACCGGGCTGCCGTGACCAGGGTTCCGGCGGCGCTGGTCGGAGGGGGGCTGCTGGTCTGCGACGGGCTGGCCGCTGCACGGGCGAGCGGGCACCCGGCGGACCGGATTGTGGTGCGGGCCGGTCCTGGCGACATCGCGGTAGCCAGGCAGGCCGGCTTTGCCGTCATGATCGACGTCGACCATCTCGCAGCCACCGCGCTAGCGCCCGCCCAAGCCGCCACACAACCAGCAGGGAAAGCGGATCCGGCCGCACCCACCCCCGCCGCCACCACACCGGGCACGCCCGCCCAGACCGCCGCACCGGCCGCCACCACACCGGCCGGGAAACCCGATCCGGCCGCACCCACCCCCGCCGCCACCACACCGGCCAGGAAGGCGGATCCGGTCGCGGCCGCCGCCACACCGCCCACCGGCGACCACCTCGTCCCTGCCGCCACTCCTGTCGCTGCCGACCCGGCTGGCCCGCCGGAACCGCTGACCACCGTCGGCCGCCCGGTCCAGACAACCACGCCCACCGCCGCGCCGGCCGACACAGCGGATCCGGCGGCGCTCGCCGCGGCTGCCGCGCTCGCCGTCTGGCTCGGCGCCGCGCTGATCTGGACCAAGCATCCTCTGCCGGTGCGGCGCGGGATCGACATGGCGGCGGTGATCGGAGGAACCAGGCCCCCGGCCAGGACGATCCGCGGGCTCGCCTGATCGTCCGGCGCCGCCGCGAGCCTGGCGTGAACGTACCACCAGCATGCCCGGCAGACCCGACCACCCCGGAACGCCGCCACCACAGCAGGCCGCCACCACCCCGGCAGCCCCGGCGGGCCGCAAGCGCGGCCGACAGGCCACCAGCACCGGCCCGGCAGCACGCCAGACAGGCCGGCAGCACGCCAGACAGGCCGGCAGCACGCCAGACAGGCCGCCACCCCAGGCAGCCCAGGCGGGGCCGCAAGCGCGGCCGGCAGGCCGCCACCCCAGGCAGCCCCCAGCGGGGCCGCCAGCACCGGCCGACGGGCCGCCAGCACCGGCCCCCGGCAGCGCGCCAGACAGGCCACCACCCCGGCAGCCCACCCCCCACCACGGCAGGCCGCCAGTGCGCCCCAGCGCAGGCCGAGAAGCCTGCTGGCAGCAGGCCGGCCGCCCGCCGAACCGGCGCCGGTGGCGCTGGTCGAGATCCTGATCGGCGCGCTCGCCGGGAACATCCCCGGCATCGACCGGCACATCGCCCAGCCCGAGTTCGTGACCTTCCTGGCGAGCGTCGGCTCGCTGGTGCTCACCTTCCTGGCCGGCGCGGAGATCGATCCAGTCGCCCTGCGCGGGCATTGGATGGCCAGCCTGTCGATCGGCTTCGTCTCCTTCCTGCTGCCGTTCGTTGCCGCCTTCGGCTTCTGCGGGCTGGTGCTGCACTGGCACCTGCCTGCCGCCGAGATCGGCGGCGTGGCGCTGAGCACCACATCGGTCGCCGTGGTCTACGCCGTGCTGGTCGAGACCGGGCTCAACCGGCACGATGTCGGCAAGCTCATCCTCGCCGCGTGCTTCATCACCGACCTTGGCACGGTGCTGGCGCTCGGCGGCCTGTTCGCGAGCTATGGGTGGCTGCTGGCGGTCTTCGCCGGCACCACGGCCGTCACGCTGTTCGTGCTGCCGCGGCTTACCAGGCTGGCGATCAGCCGCTTCGGCCACCGGGTGTCAGAACCTGAGATCAAGCTGCTGCTCGTCGTCCTGTTCGGCCTCGGCGGCCTGGCCACTCAGGCAGGCAGCGAGGCAGTGCTGCCCGCCTACATCGCCGGCCTGGTGGTAGCCGGGGTCTTCCTGCACGACCGGGTGCTGATGGACCGGCTCAGGTCCATCGCGTTCGCCCTGCTCACCCCGTTCTTCTTCCTGCGCGCCGGGACGCTGATCTCCGCACCCGCGCTGGTCACCGGGGCCGTCGTGATCGGGCTGCTGCTGCTGGTCAAACTGGTCGCCAAGCTGATCGGGGTATGGCCGGTCGCGACGATCTTCAAGCTGCCCAAGCGGGAACGCACCTACACGACGCTGCTGATGGCGACCGGCCTCACCTTCGGCTCGATCTCGGCCCTGTACGGCCTGACCCATCACCTGATCGACCGGACGCAGTACACCGAGCTCGTCACCGTGGTCATCCTGTCGGCGTTCGTCCCAACGCTGATCGCGCAGCAACTCTTCCAGCCCAAGGTGCTCGACACGGAGGAGGAGGAAGCGCTCGGCTCCGAGGACCTGTCGATCATCCACCGCAGGGAGGGACTCACCGAGCGGAGCCAGTAGTCTCAGGCGTTCACCCCGTGGTCGCGCAGCACATCATTGAGCGCGGCCTTGTCCATCCTGCCGCCTTCTTCAAGCCGCTTGAGCACCAGCACGCACGGCATGCCGAAGTCGCCCCCAGGGAAGCTGCGGTTGCGAGTGCCGCCCACGCACACGGCCCAGGCCGGCGCCTCACCCGCGGGCAGCTCATCCCCGGTCTGCACGTCGATCACATGGGTCGAGGCGGTGAGGATGGTGCCGGCGCCAAGCACGGCGCCGGTCCTGACCCGCGCCCCGCCCACCACCATTGACCGCGAGCCGATAAACGCCTCGTCCTCGATGACGACAGGAACGGCGCCTGGCGGCTCGAGCACGCCACCGATGCCGACGCCGCCCGACAGGTGCACGTTCTTGCCGATCTGGGCACACGAGCCAACCGTCGCCCAGGTATCCACCATCGTTCCCGCGCCGACGTAGGCGCCGATGTTCACGAACGAGGGCATCAGCACGGCCCCTGGTGCCACGTAGGCGCCCCAGCGGACGATGGCGCCTGCCACCGCACGCACCCCGTCAAGCCGCGAGGTGAGCGGCACCCGGTCGTGATAGCGGAAGTCGCCGACCGCGGACTGCACCATCGGCAGCACCCTGAACGCCAGCAGGATGGCCCGCCTGGCCCGCTCGTCCACCAGGATCTGGTCGCTGCCAGGGTCCGGCCAGGCGACCCTGACCGCGCCGGAATCGATCAGGTCGACTCCCGCCTGGACCGCCGCCCGTGCCGCCGCGTCGTCGGGCGTCAGCTCGGCCCGGCGTTCCCACAGCTCATCGATGAGGCCGGGCAGCGCCGAGTCAACGGGCTGGCCGCCGGGCAACTGACTCATGGCGACGGAGCCTATCGGCTGCGCGCTCCAGGTAGCTTCTGATGCGTGGCAACGTCGCGGTCGAGGAGGCTCGGGGCCGGAGCGGTCCTGGTCGTCGTCCTCGTCCTCGCCGCCCTCGCGGTGACTACCGTACGCCACTTCGTCCCGCTGCTGCGCGGCAGCGGCTGCGTGGTGCGCGGCCAGGGCTACGACGTGCCGCTGACCACCGGCCAGGCCTCGATCGCGGCCACGATCGCCGGCGTGGCCAGGCATCGCGAGATGCCGGTGCGGGCGGTCACCATCGCCTACGCCGCCGCCCTGCAGGAATCGGACCTGACCAACCTGACATACGGCGACAGGGACTCGGTCGGCGTCTTCCAGCAGCGCCCGTCGGAAGGCTGGGGCACCAGGCGCCAGCTGCTTGACCCGGTCTACGCGAGCTGGCAGTTCTTCGGCGCGCTCGCCAAGGTCGCCAGATACCAGCGCCTGCACATCTACCAGGCGGCCCAGGCGGTGCAGCACAGCGCCGACGGCCTGGCCTACAGCCAGTACGCCGCGCAAGGGGCGCAGATGGCCGCGGGTTTCAGCGGTCACCTCGCGCGTGATGTCTGGTGCTGGTACGGCGACGGCGTGGGCGCAGCGTCCCGGCTGGATGCCGCAGGCAGCGAGCTGGCCAGGACCTTCGGGCCCGTCCAGCTCGGCCGGTCCGGCGACCCTACGATGCTGATCCAGGTCATCCGCCCTTCGGCCGGCTGGGCGATGGCGGCCTGGCTGATCAGCCACGCGGGCAACTACGGCATCCACACTGTGCGCTTCGGCGGCTATCAGTGGACGGCAGCGCGCGGCCAGAAGGGCTGGCTCAGGTATCCCACCCGCGGTCACCGGGCGGCGCCGGGCAAGGTCGTGATGTTCGGCTGATAATCTGCCATCCTCGCGGGCTCGGCCAGGCCGACCAGCTGACGGCCCGTCGGCGGGCCGGGCGGGCGGGCCGGGCGGGCCGGGCGGGCGCACGGGTCCTTGGCGCACGGGTCCTTGGCGCACGGGCCGAGCGCGCAGATCCGGGGGCGGCCGGGCCGGGCCGGGCGGCCTTCGCGATACTGGCCTGATCCGCGATACTGAATCCGGCGCCGCATGCAGGTGCCCCAGGCGCGGTTGAAAGAGGAGTTCGGTGTGACGTACATAATCGCCCTGCCCTGCGTCGACGTGCTCGACCGGGCGTGCATCGAAGAATGCCCGGTCGACTGCATTTACGAGGGCGAGCGCATGCTCTACATCCACCCCGACGAGTGCGTCGACTGCGGGGCCTGCGAACCGGTCTGCCCCGTTGAGGCGATCTACTACGAGGACGATGTCCCTACGCAGTGGAAGGACTATTACAAGATAAACGTCGATTTCTTCGAAGATCTTGGCTCCCCTGGCGGTGCCTCGAAAACCGGCAAGATCGGCACGGATCACCCTGAGGTGGCAACGCTCCCGCCGCAGGCTGCGGAGCACTGATTTCTCGCGATAACGAACTCGCCACGGCTGGTGCCCGCAGAACCGCCGGTCTGGGCGACGACGGCCCAGGCCGCGCCGCCCGGCCGCTGGCCGGGCGGCTGCCGCGGTTTCCCTGGGATGCGCTGGCGCCCGTCGCGGCGGTCGCGCGTGCCCATCCAGGCGGAATCGTGGACCTGTCGGTCGGCACCCCGGTCGACCCGGTGCCCGGCATCATCCGCGCTGCGCTGGCTGACGCCGCCGACTCGCCCGGCTATCCGGTGACCAGGGGCACCGCCGCGCTGCGGATCGCGGCCAGCGGCTGGCTGGCCCGCAAGCACGGTGTCACCGTCGGGCCAGACGCGGTGCTCCCCGTCATCGGGACCAAGGAGCTGATCGCCTGGCTGCCGACCGTGCTCGGCTGCGGCCCAGGCGACGCGGTCAGCTACCCCGAGCTCGCCTATCCCAGCTACGATGTCGGGGCCAGGCTGGCAGGCGCACGGTCGGTCGCCACCGACGCGCCCGACCGCGCCGGATCGGTTCCCATCCGGGTGGCGTGGATAAACTCACCGTCCAACCCGACCGGCGCCGTGCTGCCGCCCGAGCGGATCCGCGCGCTGGTCAGCTGGGCCAGGCAGACCGGCGCGCTGCTCGCATCCGACGAGTGCTACCTGGACCTGGCGTTCGACTCCGCACCGGTCTCCGCACTGCATCCCGACTGCTGCGGGAGCTCCCACGCCGGCCTGCTTGGCGTCTACTCGCTGTCCAAGCGATCCAATCTGGCCGGCTACCGTGCCGGGTTCGTGGCTGGCGATCAGGACCTGATCGCCAGCCTGCTCGAGGTGCGCAGGCACTCGGGCCTGATCGTGCCCGCCCCGGTGCAGGCAGCGATGACGGCCGCGCTCGGCGACGACCGGCACGCCGAGCAGCAACTCGCCAGGTACGCGGCCAGGCGCGATCGGCTGCGGCCGGCGCTCGAGCGGGCCGGATGGCAGGTCAGCGACTCGCAGGCCGGGCTGTACCTGTGGGCTTCGCACCCCGGCTATGACTGCTGGGATGGCGTGCGGGTGCTGGCCAGCGCGGGCATCCTGGTGGCCCCTGGTGAGTTCTACGGCCCGGCAGGGGCCCGGCATATCAGGGTCTCGCTCACCGCCACCGATGAGCGGATCGCCGCGGCAGCCGGGCGGCTGGCCGACCTTTAGGCTGCCGCAAGCCGCAGCCAGATTCACAGCATGACCGCAATAAAACGCCGGTCATGACCCGATGTACGCAACAAATTGGCGGTGACGCGCATGACGCAGGGAGCGCTTGCCACCCACCTGGGCTTCTAGGCTTATCTGATCCGGGCAGCAGCTGGAGGAATCGATGACATCGAGGGAACGCGCCAGGCGCCGCGAATCGCCGCACGCACGGACGTACCTGATGTGCCCGCCGGAGTATTTCACCGTTGAGTACGCGATCAACCCGTGGATGCGCCCCGGCGAGCCCGTCGATTTCCCGCTGGCGATGCGGCAGTGGGAGCAGCTGAAGGCCACCTACATCGGCCTTGGGCACACCGTGCGGGTGATCCCGCCGGTGCCTGGCCTGCCCGACATGGTGTTCGCAGCCAACGGCGGCACGGTCATCGGCGGCAAGGTGCTCGGCGCCAGGTTCAAGCACTCAGAGCGGGTCCCGGAAGGCCCCGCCTACCTGGCCTGGTTCCGGCAGCACGGATATTCGGCGGCGGTCGAGCCCGCGCACGTCAATGAGGGCGAAGGCGACATCATCTTCGCGGGCCGGGCGATCATCGCCGGGCACGGCTTCCGCACCGAGCAGGCGCTGCGGCGCACGATCTCCGAGCTGTTCGAGCTGCCGGTGATCAGCGTGCGGCTGGTTGACCCGCGGTTCTACCACCTCGACACCGCGCTGATGGTGCTCGGCCCCGATGCAGTGGCATACTTCCCAGCGGCCTTCGATGAGGCCAGCCAGGCGGCGATCGCCGGTCATTTCAGCGAGCTGATCGAGGCCAAGGACTCCGACGCCGAGGTGCTCGGCCTGAACGGGCTGAGCGACGGCCGCCATGTGGTGATGCCGGTGCAGGCCACCGGCCTGGCCGCGCAGATCACCGCGGCCGGATACACCGTGGTGCCGGTGGACATGTCGGAGTTCATGAAGGCTGGCGGCGGGCCTAAGTGCTGCACGCTTGAGCTGAGGTAAGGGGGGATATCCGTGCAAGCAGATCGACAGACGGCGGCCCAGCACTACGCCCAGGCCGCCGTGCACAGCGCGCACAACTACCACCCGCTGCCGGTGGTGATCAGCGAGGCGGAGGGAGCCTGGGTCACCGACGTCGACGGGCGCAGGTACCTCGATCTGCTCGCCGCATACTCGGCGCTCAACTTCGGCCACCGCCATCCGCGGCTGGTCGCGGCCGCACAGCGGCAGCTTGACCGGGTCACGCTGGTGAGCAGGGCGTTCCAGCACGACCAGTTCGGCCCGTTCTGCGCCGAGCTTGCCGAGCTGACCGCGATGGAGATGGTGCTGCCGATGAACACCGGCGCCGAAGCGGTGGAGACCGCGATCAAGACGGCGCGCAAGTGGGGCTACGAGGTGAAGGGGGTACCCGCCGACGAGGCGGTCATTATCGCCTTCGCCGGCAATTTCCACGGTCGGACGACGACGATCATCAGCTTCTCCACCGACGCCGACGCGCGCGGCTCCTACGGCCCGTATACCCCTGGCTTCCGCGTGGTGCCGTTCGGCGATGCCGCCGCGCTTGCCGCCGCGATGGACGACCGGGTGGTGGGCGTGCTCGTCGAGCCGATCCAGGGCGAGGCCGGGGTCATCGTGCCGCCACCGGGTTTCCTTGCCGCGGTGCGGGAACTGTGCACCGACTGGGGCGCGCTGATGATCGCGGATGAGATCCAGACCGGGCTCGGCCGCACCGGAACCACATTCGCGTGCGAGCACGAGGACGTCGTGCCCGACATGTACGTGCTCGGCAAGGCGCTCGGCGGCGGCATCGTGCCCATCTCAGCCGTGGTGTCTACCGCCGAGGTGCTCGGGGTGTTCCGGCCAGGCCAGCACGGCTCAACCTTCGGCGGCAACCCGCTGGCGTGCGCCGTTGCCCGCGAGGTCATCGCCATGCTGGCCACCGGCGAGTACCAGGAACGCTCAGCCAAGCTGGGCGCCCACATGCACGACCGGCTGGCGGAGTTGCCAACGCGGGCCGTTCGCGAGGTACGCGGCAGGGGACTGTGGGCGGGGGTGGAGTTCGTTGCCATGAGCGGCCGCGAGGTGTCCGAGCAACTGATGCACGCCGGGGTGCTCGCCAAGGACACCCACGGGACCACCGTGCGGCTCGCTCCGCCGCTGACGATCAGCCAGCAGGATCTGGACGTGGCGCTTGACGCGCTGGAGCGGATTGCGCGCTGAGCGGTGCCCGGGCTCCCCCGCCGAACGCCGGGGCAGATTGCCCGTTGAGCGAGTTGAAGCAATATCTTGGGTTCGGTTGACCGGTTTGACCGGAGTCGATAACTTGAGCGCCAGCATTTCCGGGCCTAGCAGGAGGATTCCCTTGGCGCTCCGTGACACCATGCGTAACTCTGCCTCTCCTTATCTGCGGCCGGGAGAGACGGTGCAGGCCATCTTCGGTGCGCAGACGGCGAGCAACATGATGCTGCTCGGCGGATGGGTGCTGTTCATCATCGTGAACAAGTACCGGATCATCGCGGCCACCAACGAGCGCGTCCTGGTGCTTGACTCCGGCAAGTGGAGCATCGCCCGTGCCCGCGGCGTGGTCACCGAACTGCCGCGGTCGACCAAGCTCGGCCCGGCGGGCGGCGCACTCTGGCACAAGGTGACGCTGGGCGATGAGATAGTGCGGGTGCACCGCCGCTTCTTCAAGGATGTCGAGGAGGCCGACGCGGCGGCGCCGGTCAGCGGTTGACGTTTCCCCCGTGACGCGGCAGGGAAGCAGTCGATCGAGGATCATGCCGTGCGAATAGTCCAGCTGTCTGATCACCCAACAGTCCTGCTGAGCCGGTCGCGCCAGCAGCGGGCTGCCGCGCAGCAGCGGGCCAGGGCAGATTTCGAGCGTGCCCTTACGCAGCACCGGGCGCGAGTCAGGCAAGCGGCGCGGCTACGAGATCAGGCGCGGGCGCGGCACCGCTGGCTGAGCTGGTTGCGGAGCGCGTGGGCCGTGCGCCGCCTGGCCCGCCTCGCGCCCCGTCCGCCGGGCCCGGTCAGCGAATTATCCGATACCGAGGAGATGATCGCGGCCGGCATCGCAGGAGAGCAGTTGATCGCGGACGACCTCGGCCGCGCGCTCGGCGATGAGTGGACGCTGCTGCGCGGGTACAGCAACCGGCGCGGCGAGATCGATCATCTGCTGATCGGGCCGCGTGGCATCATCGCCATCGAGGGCAAGCACCTGAACGCCACCGTGCACTGCGATGGCGACGACTGGCGGTTCGACAAATACGACCGCTATGGCAAGCTGGTCGAGCAGGGCAGGATCACCGACAGGCGCGGCCGGTCACCGAGCGTTCAGCTCAACGAGCCGGCCAGCTTGCTTGAGGAATTCCTGCGGCCAAGGGAATTCCGCACCCCCGTGCAGCGAGTGGTCCTGCTCACCCATCACCGGTCACGGCTCGGACAGTGCGCCAACATGACCGTCCGCCTCGCCACGTCGAGTGATTACGTCATCAAGCTGGCCAGCCGACTGCCCGCGGTGCTCGACCTGGCGCAGGTAGCCAAACTGGAGCAGCTGATCATCAGGGACCACAAGTATCATCAAGCCCGCCGCCCGCGCTGACTAGGCGACGGCAGCTGACCGCCAGGAGGCAGGTCGCCAGGAGGTGCCGCGGGCGATGGAAGTAACTTTGGCCAATGACAACCACGCAACCGGCGGACTGACTCATGACACACGCGCAGGCGCCAACCACGTTGCCAGCCAGGCGGCGGACTGACTCATGACGCACGCGCAGGCGCCAACCACGTTGCCAGCCAGCACGCCCACCAGGCCGGCCAGCACGCCCACCAGGCCGGCCGTCGCCGCGGTGGAAGCCCGAATCAGGCCCTACGTCCGCTGCACGCCGGTGATCGCCGCTGACCTGGCTGACTTCGGCCTCCCTGCGGGCCCGCTCACGATCAAGCTTGAGCAGCTACAGCACAGCGGGTCGTTCAAGGTGCGCGGCGCGTTCGCGAACCTGCTGCTCCGTGAGCTGCCAGCGGCCGGGGTAGTCGCGGCATCGGGCGGCAACCACGGGGCGGCGGTCGCCTACGCCGCCGGGGTACTCGGCATACCCGCCCGCATCTTCGTTCCCGAGGTCTCCTCAGCCGCGAAGGTCAGCAGGATCCGGGGCTACGGAGCCGATCTGGTGATCGAGGGCGCGACGTACTCCGACGCGCTGGCGGTCAGCCAGCGCTGGGCGGCCGAGTCCGGCGCGCTGCCGCTACCCGCGTTCGACCAGATCGAGACCGTGCTCGGTGCCGGAACCGCAGCGCTTGAGCTGCAACGGCAGGCTCCAGAGGTCAGCACCGTGCTCGCCGGGGTGGGTGGCGGCGGCCTGCTGTCCGGGATCGCCACCTGCTACGCGGACGTGGGGCACGTGGTCGGCGCCGAGCCGACCGAAGCACCCACGATGACGGCAGCGCTGCGGGCCGGCCGCCCGGTCGACGCGATGACTGGCAGCGTCGCCGTGGATTCGCTGGCACCGCGCCGGGTCGGCGAGCTGACGTTCGCCGTGGCCTCACGCCTGGTGCATTCGGTGGTGCTGGTCACCGACGACGCCATCCGCCGCGCGCAGCAGGCGCTGTGGGAGATGTTCCGTGTCGTCGGCGAACCCGGCGGCTGCGCCGCGCTTGCCGCCCTGCTGTCCGGCCAGTACGTCCCCGCGCCCGATGAGTCCGTGGCCATCGTGGTCAGCGGTGCGAACACCACGGCGGTGAACTTCGATCGCTGACGGCAAGCCGGTGCGAACGGGTGGCGGTCGTCGGCATCTGGGCCGGACGCGAATATCGTTCCGCATGTGACCGTTCTGGGAAGCGCTCTCGACACCGCGGGCGCGGAATACGCGGCGCGGCGCGCCGCGATGCTGGCGAAGCTGGCCGAGCTGGACGCCGAGCACGCCAAGGCGCTGGCCGGCGGCGGGCCGAAGTACGTGCGGCGGCATCGCGCCCGCGGCAAGCTCACCGTCCGCGAGCGGATCGAGTTGCTGATCGATGAGGATTCGCCGTTTCTCGAGCTGTCGCCGCTGGCCGGCTACGGCACCGGCTTCCCGGTCGGCGGCAGCGGCGTCAACGGCATCGGCGTGATCGGCGACACCATCGCCATGATCAGCGGGAGTGATCCGACAGTTCGCGGCGGCTCGACCAACCCCTGGTCGCTGCGCAAGTCGCTGCGGTCCATGCAGATCGCGATCGAGAACCGGCTGCCGCTGGTCAACCTGGTCGAGTCCGGCGGTGCTGATCTGCCGACCCAGAAGGAGATCTTTATCCCAGGCGGGCAGATCTTCCGCGACCTGACCAGGCTGTCCGCGGCCGGGGTCCCGACCATCGCACTGGTCTTCGGCAACTCGACCGCGGGCGGCGCTTACGTGCCAGGCATGAGCGACTACGTCGTCATGATCGACGGGCGGTCGAAGGTGTTCCTGGCCGGACCGCCGCTGGTCAAGATGGCCACCGGTGAGGAATCGGACGACGAGTCGCTCGGCGGCGCCGGCATGCACGCACGCAGGTCAGGGCTGGCCGACTATCTCGCCGCCGACGAGCATGACGCGCTGCGCATCGGCCGACTGATCGTCGCCAGGCTGAACTGGCGCAACGGCGGAAGCCGCCAGGCGGCTGGGCGGGCCGAGGCGGGGCCGGCCCAGCCGGCGCCGCTGGCGGCTGGGCCGGCCGCGCCGCTGCACGACACCGACGAACTGCTCGGGCTGGTGCCGGAGGATCTGAAGATCCCGTTCGATCCGCGCGAGGTCATCGCCAGGATCGTCGACGGGTCAGACTTCGACGAGTTCAAGCCGCTCTACGGGGACGCCCTGGTGACCGGCTGGGCCGCGCTGCACGGCTATCCGATCGGTATCCTGGCCAACGCGCGCGGGATCTTGTTCAGCGAGGAATCCCAGAAGGCAGCGCAGTTCATCCAGCTCGCGAACCAGATCGGCGTACCACTGCTGTTCCTGCAGAACACCACCGGCTACATGGTGGGCGCCAGCTATGAGCAGGCCGGAATCGTCAAGCACGGCGCCATGATGATCAACGCCGTCTCCAACAGCCGGGTGCCGCATCTGACCGTGGTCTTGGGCGCCTCCTACGGCGCGGGCAACTACGGCATGTGCGGCCGCGCCTACGACCCGAGGTTCCTGTTCAGCTGGCCGAGCGCCAAGTCGGCGGTGATGGGCCCGGCGCAGCTTGCCGGGGTGCTGTCCATCGTGGGCCGTCAGGCCGCCGCGGCCCGCGGCGAGCCCTACGACGAAGCCACCGACGCGGCGATGCGGACGATGGTGGAAGAGCAGATCGAGAGCGAGTCACTGGCGTTCTTCCTGTCCGGCAGGCTCTATGACGACGGGGTGATCGATCCGCGCGACACCCGGTCGGTGCTTGGCATGTGCCTCGCGGCGATCGACAGCGCGCCGGGCGGCTGGGCCGGCGGGCCGGCCGGATCTGGGCTGGCAGCGCCGGGTCAGGGTGCCAGGACGGCACTGCCCGGTGCGAGCCGTTACGGAATATTCAGGATGTAAGGCGCGGGAGTGATTAGCAGGCTGCTCGTGGCCAACCGGGGCGAGATCGCCCGGCGGGTCTTCCGCACCTGCCGCAAGGCAGGCATCGGCACGGTCGCGGTGTTCTCCGATCCTGACGCCCGCGCTCCGCACGTCAGCGAGGCCGATCGGGCCGTCCGGCTGCCTGGCGCGGCAGCGGCGCAGACCTACCTGAACGGGGCGGCGATCGTGGCCGGCGCGCTGGCGGCTGGCGCGGACGCGGTGCACCCTGGCTACGGGTTCCTCGCCGAGGATCCCGGGTTCGCCAGGCAGGTGCTCGGGGCGGGCCTGACCTGGGTGGGCCCGCCGCCAGCCGCGATGGAGGCGATGGCTCGCAAGATCAGCGCGCGCGGCATCGCCGCCGCCGCCGGGCTGCCGGTGCTGCCGGAGCTCGATCCGGCCACGGTGACGACGTTCCCAGTGCTGGTCAAGGCATCAGCTGGCGGCGGCGGCCGCGGCATGCGGGCGGTCAGCGAACCAGCAGAGCTTGCCGGAGCGATCGAGTCGGCGCGGCGCGAGGCGCGGGCCGCGTTCGGCGACGGGACGATCTTCTGCGAGCCGCTTGTCACCGGCGCCAGGCACGTGGAGGTGCAAGTGCTTGCCGACCAGGCAGGCTCGGTGTGGGCGCTCACCGAACGCGATTGCTCGGTCCAGCGCAGGTACGCGAAGGTGATCGAGGAGTCCCCGTCCGCCGCGGTCGGCTCCGCGCTCCGCGAGCGGCTGCTCGCCGCGGCGGCCGCGCTCGCCCGTTCCGTCGGTTATCAGGGCGCCGGCACCGTGGAGTTCCTCCTCGCGCCCGCCGGGGAGTTCTATTTCCTTGAGTTCAACACCAGGCTTCAGGTCGAGCACCCGGTGACCGAGTGCCTGCACGGCATCGATCTGGTCGCCTGCCAGCTCGACATCGCGCAGGGCCTGCCGTTGCCGCCGCGGCCGCCGCCCGCGGCGGGGCACGCGATCGAGGCGAGGCTGTACGCGGAGGATCCGGCGGCCGGATTCCGCCCGTCGGCCGGCCAGGTGCACGAGTTCGCCGTGCCAGGCGTGGACGCGCAGTTCGGCCTGCCGCCAGGCTTTGCCGACCGCCAGACCATGCCCGGGCCTGCCGTTCCCGGGCCGGCCGTGCCCGGGCTGGCCGCGCAGCCGGCGCCGGTGCTGCGGCTTGACTCAGGAGTTCTGCCTGGCACGGTCGTCAGCCCGCACTATGACGCGATGCTCGCGAAGCTGATCTCCTGGGCGCCGAACCGTGCGGCCGCCGCCGGCCGGCTCGCGGCCGCGCTGGCCGCCGCGAGGATCGCCGGCCCGGCGACCAACCGTGACCTGCTGGTCAGCGTGCTCCGCGATCAGGCGTTCCTGGCCGGGACCGCGGATACGGCGCTGCTCGACGGCTTCGACGCCGCGGCGCTCGGCCCTGGCGCGCAGGCCGTCGCGCTGTCCGCCGCGGCGGCGGCGGTCGCGGCGGCCGCAGCGAACAGGCGATCCGCCCGCGTCGCCGCAACGATTCCGGGCGGCTGGCGCAATCTAGTCTCCCAGCCGCGGCTGGTCTCTTTCGATAGCGGGCACGGCAGGATTGACGTGCGTTATCACTGGACCAGGACCGGGATCGCGGTCGCCGGAGTCACCGTCAGCCAGGGCCCGTCCAGCCCCAACGCGACCAGCCCGAGCGACCCCGCCGACCCGAGCGCGGCCAGCCCGAGCGGGGCCAGCCCGAGCGTCCCCGCCGACCCGGCACCCGCCGGCCAAGCTTCGCCGAGCTCTGCCGGGCTGGAGGTGCTCGGGTTCTCGCCCGAGCAGGTGATCATCGAGGCTGCCGGGGTGCGGTTCTGCTTCGACATGACCATGGCCTGGCCTGTCGTCTGGGTGCACTCGCCGCTCGGGTCGGTCAGGCTCAGCGCGATCGAGCGGCTGCCCGCACCGGTGCGAGCCGCCGACCGCGGCTCGCTGCACGCGCCGATGCCCGGCAGCGTGATCGAGGTCGGCGCCGCACCTGGCGACAGGCTCGCGGCCGGCCAGCTGATCCTGGTGCTCGAGGCGATGAAGATGGAGCACCGCATCACCGCCCCGGCCGGCGGGCTGCTCACCGAACTCCGGGTGGCCATGGGCAGCCAGGTACGCGCGGGCGACCTGCTTGCCGTGATCGCGGCAGAGGAATCCGAAGAGAATGCGGGTGGACCGTGACCGATCTCGTGGCCAGGCAGGCGACCGGCAGCGTGCTGACGATCACCTTGAACTCGCCAGCCAACGCCAACGCCCTGTCCGCCGGCCTGCTGGCCCAGCTTCGGGATGCCCTGGATGACGCGCTGGCCGATCCGGGCGTACGGGTGATCGTGCTGACCGGGGCAGGGCGGGTGTTCTGCGCGGGCGCGGATCTGAAGGAGGCGCTGACCAGTCCAGGCGCCGCCGCCGGCCTGATGGCCGGCCTGATGCAGGAGCTGTGGGACAGCCGCAAGCCGGTGATCTGCCGGGTCAACGGCAGCGCGAGGGCCGGCGGCATCGGCCTGATCGCCGCCTGCGACATCGCGATCGCATCCGAGCGCGCGACGTTCGCGTTCTCCGAAGTCAGGATCGGCCTGGTGCCAGCGGTTATCTCGGTGCCCTGCCTGCGCAGGATGCCGTCCCGCTCCGCCGCCGAGTACTTCCTGACCGGCGAGGTCTTCCCGGCCAGCCGCGCCGCCGAGATCGGCCTGCTCACCCAGGCAGTCCCCGACGCGGATCTGGACGGCCACACAAGGCGCTTTGCCGATCTGCTGTTGCGCGGGGCACCTGGCGCTCTGGCCGGGACCAAGGCGGTGCTCCGCGAGGTTCCTGCCATGGCGTTCGCTGCTGGGCTGGCCAACATGGCCGAGCTGTCCGGGTCCTTCTTCGCGTCCGACGAGGCGCGTGAGGGCATGGCCGCGTTCGCCGCCAAGCGTGACCCAGCCTGGGTGCGTGCTGCGGGGAACGGGACGGTGGACTGACATGCCTGATCTGCGGATCGCCAACTGCAGCGGCTTCTATGGCGACCGGCTGTCGGCGGCGCGCGAGATGGTCGAAGGCGGGCCGATCGACGTGCTGACCGGCGACTGGCTGGCCGAGCTGACCATGCTGCTGCTCGGCAAGGCCGTGCGCAGCGGCAGGCCGGGATACGCAAGGACGTTCCTCAGCCAGCTTGAGCAGGTGCTTCCCGCATGCCTGGAGCGCGGCATCAAGATCGTGTCCAACGCCGGCGGCCTTGACCCGGCCGGGTGCGCGGCAGCGGTGACCGAGGTTGCCCGCAGGGCGGGACTGCGCCCGGTGGTCGCGCATGTCGAAGGAGATGACCTGCTCGCCAGGCTGCCCGAACTGATGCGTTCAGGGCACTCGCTGGCAAATCTGGACACCGGCGAGCGGCTGGCCGACGTCGGCGTGACTCCGCTGACCGCGCACGCCTATCTTGGCGGACTGCCGATCGCGCAAGCGCTCGGCGCCGGGGCGGACATCGTGGTGACCGGCCGGGTGACCGACGCGGCACTGGTCGTCGGCCCGGGCATCTGGCGGTACGGCTGGTCTGGCGACGATCTCGACGCGCTGGCTGGCGCCGTGGTGGCTGGCCATGTGATCGAGTGCGGCTGCCAGGCGACCGGCGGCAACTACGCGTTCTTCGGCGATGTACCTGACCTCGCGCGGGCCGGCTTCCCGCTGGCCGAGCTGGCCGACGACGGCTCCGCGGTGATCACCAAGCATCCCGGCACCGGAGGGCTGGTGTCGGTCGGCACCGTCACGGCTCAGCTGCTGTACGAGATCGGCGGCCCGCGCTACCTGAACCCGGATGCCACCGCGAGGTTCGACAGCATCAGGCTCGAACAGGTCGGCCCTGACCGGGTCGGGATCAGCGGGGTGCGCGGCGAGCCGCCGCCAGCTGACCTGAAGGTCGCGCTGAACTACGCGGGCGGCTTCAGGAACTCAATGGTCCTGGCAATCGAGGGCCTGGACCCCGCCGCCAAGGCCGCCGCGGCCGAGAAAGCGATCTGGGCCAGGATCGATGGCGGCAGGGACGCCTTCGGCACCGCCGAGGTCGAACTGGTCGGCACCGACCCGGCGCTGCTGCGGATCACCGTGCTCGATCAGGACAAGGCGAAGGTGGGCCGCGCGTTCTCCGGCGCGGTGGTCGAGACCGCGCTGGCCAGTTACCCGGGGTTCTACGCGCTGACCCCGCCGGGCGACGGTTCGGCATACGGCGTGTACTGGCCGACTGCCATCCCGGCCGAGCTGGTCACCACCCGGGTGATGATCGACGGATCTTCGGTCTGGACGGGCCCGGCTCGCCTTGAGCCCTCCGCCCGCTCGCCGGCCGCCGGGGCTCCTGCCGTCACTACCCAGGCTTCCGCCGGTGTTACCAAGGTTCCAGCCGGGGCCGGGGCCCGGGCGCCAGCCGGGGCCGGGGCAGGGGCGCCAGCCGGGGCAGGGGCGCCAGCCGGGGCGGCGGTGCTTGCGCCGCTCGGCCTGGTCGTTGGCGCCAGGTCGGGCGACAAGGGCGGCAACGCCAATCTTGGCGTCTGGGTCCGCACTACAGCGGAGTTCGCGTGGCTCGACGGCTTCCTGACCGCCGACCGGCTGGCCGAGCTTGTGCCGTCCACGGCTGGCTTCGGCGTGGAGCGGCATCGGCTGCCCAACATTCTCGCGCTCAATTTCGTGATCGTGGGCCTGCTGGGCAAGGGCGTGGCGGCAAGCACCAGGCTTGACCCGCAAGCCAAGGCTCTCGGCGAGGAGCTGCGCGCCGCCGTGATCGCCATTCCGCGTGAAATCGCGGCGACGATAACGGCCTGACCTCCGATGCGATCACGCCATCGGGCAGCCCGGGCACCCATGTCAGCGGGAACCTGTACGTCGATGACTTCGTCGACAACGTCCCGCCGTTCGGCCAGATCGCCGGTGACGAGCTGGCCGGAATCGGATACTCCTACACAATCAGATAACACCGTCACCTCGCGGAGGGCCTCCCGGCAACGGGCGGCCCTCCGGCGCGCCAGCAAGCTGGCGCGGTGCCGGCCAGCCGTCGCCTGCTCAGGTGGCACCCCGGTCAGGATGCCTCGCCCCGGCCGCGGTTCCGGCGGGGCCTGCCCTGCCGACCGGGCTGACCGTGCTGACCGGCGGGCCGCTCCTTGACCGCCCTGCCGGTCAGTGCGAAAAGCGCCTCCCTGCGGTCACCTGGGGCGGCGCGATTGCGCCAGGTGTGGCCGCATTCGACGCACTCGGCGACAACGACGAATTCACCGCGCTCATAAAGCGCTCCGACCGGCATCATCATCCCGCGGCAGGCGGCGAGCCGGTCGCCGGGCAGAACATCGACGTGCCTGGACCACAGGCACTGCGGGCAGTGGTTGGTGTACCCGGAACCTGGCACCAGGTGCCCGCACTGGCCGCAGGTGAAGTCTTCCCTGCGGCTGGCGAAGCGCCTAGAACCCGCTGGCACGGTGGTCATCCTCCGGCCGGGTCACCGGGCAGCGCGCCTGGTCCAGACGATGAACGCCGCCACGACCGCGGCCGCCGCGCTGATCGCACCGCCGACCAAGAACCAGCTGCCCGCCCTGGTCGCGGTGATCAGGACGCTGCCAGCCGGAGTGCCGCTCGCCAGCACGAAGACGCCGATGAGCCAGCCAGCCGCCGGTGCCAGCCCGCCGGACGGCCTGGACATCCCCCAGCCGCCGAACAGGCAGGTGCCGGCGATGGCCAGGTCGAACCCGACCGCGGCGAGCGGCACGGGCCCGACGCTGTAGAAGAACGCGCCGACCATCGCCTCCGCCAGGCCGAGCAGGAACAGGGCGAGATAGAGCGCGATCGTGACCACCAGAGTTGACCGGCTGCGATGGCGCTCGGTCACCGGCCGGCCGGCGGCGCCATCGCCGGCCACCAGGCCGCCGAGCCCGTCGTCGCGCACCGAACGCCGGTGCCGCCCGCTCTCCACCGTGCCAGGTTAGTCAATTCCGGCGAACAGATCGGATTCCCAGCCGGCCCGGCCAGAGCCAGGACCGCGCGGGCCGGCCAGCAGCGTGTAGTACTCCCGGCCGAGCGCCCGCTGCCCGACCATGTCGGACAGCGCGAAGAACGGGCTGTCCACGGCGATCTGGCTGGCATGCGCCCGCATCGCCGACAACTTCGCCTCCAGGTAGTCTTCGGCGTGGATCTCGGTGGTCACCTGATCGTCGGGCACGCCGAAGGGCAGGTCATCAACCGAATCGACGGCCAGGAACCCTGACCGGTCGCTGCCCATGACCTTGATCGCATCGGCAAGCACCGACCGCGGGACCGCGGTCGCGTAAAACTTGCGTACCAGCCCGTCCGCCTGCTCGAACGCCAGCGTGGCGACCCGGTGCGCCTGGACGTGATCGGGATGCCCGTAGAAGCCGTCGGCGTCGTAGGTCACCATGACCTGCGGCCTGACGTCGCGGATAACCTCGGCAAGCGCGCCGGCCGCCTCGTCGATGTCCGCGCGCCAGAAGGCTCCTGGCCAGTCGTTGGATGGCGTGCCCATCATCCCTGAGTCGTGCCAGCGGCCCGCACCGCCGAGGAACCTGTGATCGGTGATCCCGAGCGCGCCGCACGCCGCGGCGAGCTCCCCGATCCTGTGCTGCCCGAGCACGTTCCGCTGATCCCAGGCCAGGTCCGCGAGATCGCCGGGGATGATCTCGCCAAGCTCCCCCAACGTGCAGGTCACCAGCGTGACGCTGGCGCCCTCCGCCGCGTACTTCGCGATCGTCGCGCCGGTCCCGATCGATTCGTCATCTGGGTGGGCGTGCACGAACAGCAGCCTGCGATCGGCCGTCACCGGATCACCTCCGAGATCCAGGCAAGCGCCATCGATCATGCTTACCACAGCACGGCGCCGGCGAGTGCCATCGCCCGGCGGACTCCGCGGCCTGGCAGGATCGGGGCATGACCGACAGCTTTCCCCGGCAGCAGGCCCGCACCCAGCGTTTCAACCTCGGCGTTCCGCGCTCGTTCGCGGTGTCGCCCGACGGCAGCCGGATCGCGTACCTGCGCAGCAGGGATGGCAGCGACCCGGCCACCTGCCTGTGGGTGCTCGACGTGCCGAGCGAGCCCGCCGACCCGGGGGCTGAGCGGCTGGTGGCCGATCCGCTTGACCTCGCGGGCAGCCGGGACGACGCCGCATGGCTGGACGAGCCTGAGGAGGAACTGGCCCGCCGGGAGCGGTCTAGGGAGAACGCCGGCGGTGTGGTGGCCTTCGCCACCGACGCGGCGGGCACGATCGCGGCCTTCGCCCTGGCCGGGCAGGTCTACGTAGCCGGCCTGACTCACGGCGGCGGCGAGCCGCGGCCGGCCGGCGCCGCGTCACCGGCGATCGACCCGCGGCCGGATCCGACCGGGTCCAGGATCGGTTACGTGTGCGACGGCGCGCTCAGGGTGACCGACCTGCGCACCGGCGAGGACGCCAAGCTGATCGGCCCGGACGGCGACGGCATCACGTTCGGGCTCGCCGAGTTCCTGGCCGCTGAGGAAATGGGCAGGCGGCGCGGGTTCTGGTGGGCGCCCGACGGCTCAGCGGTGCTCACCGCACGGGTGGACGAGACCTGCGTCCGCCGCTGGCATATCAGCGACCCAGCGAACCCTGAGCGCGCCCCTAAGCAGGTCAGCTATCCGGCGGCCGGAACACCGAACGCCGTCGTGTCACTGCTCATCGTCCGTCTCGACGGCACGTCGGTGCCGGTGCGCTGGGACGGGCAGACGTACTCGTACCTGGCCAGCGCGGACTGGGACGCCGGCGGCCCGCTCATCGTGGTGCAGTCCAGGGACCAGCGCAGGATGCAGCTGCTCGCCGTGGACCCGGCGACCGGGAACACCACGGTGCTCAGGGAGGACTCGGACGAGCTCTGGCTGGATATCGTGCCCGGGGTGCCCGCGAGGACGGCCGGGGGCAAGATCGTCTGGACTGCCGACGCTGACGGCGCCCGCCGGCTGCTGGTCGCCGAGCCCGCGAGCCTGGCTGACCGTACCGCGGCACCGGTCACGCCGCCGTCCTTGCAGGTGCGCGGCGTGATGTCGGTCGATGCCGAGACCGTGCTGTTCGAGGCGAGCGGCACCGAGCCGACCGAGATCAGCACCTGGATGTACGGCCCCGAGGGCCTGGCCAGACTCGCCGCTGGCGCGGCCAGCGATTCAGGCGCCGTGCACAGCGCCGTCCGAGCAGGCGGCACGACCGTGCTCACCAGCAGGTCGATGGCGAGCACCGACGTGACCGTGCAGGTGCTGCGCGAGCGGCCGGGCAGGTCAGCACCCGTGCTGATCACCTCGATCGGTTCGGTGGCCGAGCGGCCTGTGCTGCCGGCACTGCGGGCTGAGCTGCTGCGAGTCGGCCAGCGGGAGCTGCGCACGGCGCTGCTGCTGCCGTCCTGGCACCAGCCGGGCTCGGGGAAACTGCCCATCCTGATGGACCCGTACGGCGGCCCGCACTCCCAGCGGGTGCTCGCGCACGCCGGGATGTTCCTGACCTCGCAGTGGTTCGCCGAGCAGGGATTCGCGGTGATCGTCGCGGACGGCCGCGGTACCCCGGGCCGGGGGCCGCAGTGGGACCGCGCGGTCGCCGGCGACCTGGCCGCCCCGGTGCTGGAGGACCAGGTGGACGCGCTGGCCGGCGCCGCGCAGCGGTGCGCAGACCTCGACCTGGGCAAGGTGGCGATCAGGGGGTGGTCGTTCGGTGGCTACCTGGCCGCTCTGGCGGTGCTCCGCAGGCCCGACGTGTTCCACGCCGCGGTCGCCGGAGCGCCGGTCACCGACTGGCGGCTGTACGACACCCACTACACCGAGCGGTACCTGGGCCACCCTGACACCAACGCCGCGACCTATGCCAGAACGTCGCTGATCACCGACGCGCACCTGCTCTCGCGGCCGCTGCTGATCATCCACGGGCTGGCAGACGACAACGTGGTGGTCGCCCATACGCTGCAGCTGTCGTCGGCGCTGCTGGCGGCCGGGCGCCCGCACAGCGTGCTGCCGCTATCCGGCGTGACGCACATGGCCTCCCAGCCAGAGGTGGCGGAGAACCTGCTGCTGCTGCAGGTGGCCTTCCTGCGCCGGGCGCTCGGTGTACCCGGTCAGCCAGGCAGCGGGCGGCGGGTGTAGCGAGGCTCACACAGCCGACAGGCGCCACCCGGGGCCACATCGTGGTAACCCTAGGAATAGTGTTACCGAGGCAGCGCGACCGGCCGACCGGCCTCGCCCCGGTGATCACGCGCCCTTCAGCCCAGACGGCTGGCAATCCGCGTGAACCGGGTGACGCAATGGCCCGTCTCGGCGCAGCGCGGCCCGGAGCAACCATTTCCAGGGCGGAGACGTCTATGACGCAGGCAACGCAGGCACCGGCCAAGACCAGGGCACACATCGATGCCGGCACGCTGCGGCGGGACAAATGGCGGCGCCAGCCCACCATCAACGCGATCGGCCTCGGCGTGGTTGTGATCTACCTCACCTGGGCGTCCCTGGTGAACGCCGACTACTTCTGGCGGCCGTACATCTCGCCGCTGTACTCCCCGTGCCTGGCCACCACCTGCTCACCGGGCTCGGGATTGCACTGGATCCCTTGGCTGTCCTGGCTGACTCCGGCGATCATCATCATCGGCGGGCCGATGGGCTTCCGGTTCACCTGCTACTACTACCGCAAGGCCTATTACCGCTCGTTCTGGCGGGCGCCGGAGGCCTGCGCGGTGCGTGAGCCGCACGCCAAGTACTCCGGCGAGACCAGGCTGCCGCTGATCTTGCAGAACGTGCACCGCTACTTCTTCTTCATCGCGCTGATCTTCAACGTGATCCTGACCTTCGACGCGGTGCTTGGGTTCCAGAACCACCAGGGCCAGTGGGGGCACATGGGCCTGGGCGCCCTGGTGCTGATCGTCAACGCGGCGCTGCTGTGGGCCTACTCGCTGTCCTGCCATGCCTGCAGGCACATCACCGGCGGGCGGCTGAAGCACTTCTCCAAGCACCCGATCAGGTACAAGGCATGGACCCTGGCCTCCAGGCTGAATACCAGGCACATGCAGTACGCCTGGATCTCGCTTGGCTGGGTGCTCTTCACCGACCTGTACATCCGGCTGGTGGCCAGCGGCGCGATCACCGATCCGCGGTTCTTCTAGGCTGCGCTACTTCTCTACTGGGGCAGAAGGTGCCTGACCAGACATGAGCGATTCAGACATGAGCGATTCAGACATGAGTGATTCTGACATGAGCGCTATCGAACGGCTCCCCTACGACGTGGTGGTGATCGGCGCCGGCGGGTCCGGGCTGCGCGCGGCGATCGAGTCCCGGCTGGCCGGCAAGAGGACGGCCGTCATCTCCAAGTCGCTGTTCGGCAAGGCGCATACCGTCATGGCCGAGGGCGGCTGCGCCGCGGCGATGGGCAACGTCAACCCCAACGACAACTGGCAGGTCCACTTCCGCGACACCATGCGCGGCGGCAAGTTCCTGAACAACTGGCGGATGGCCGAACTGCATGCCAAAGAGTCGCCGGACCGGGTTTGGGAACTCGAGGCCTGGGGCGCGGTGTTCGACCGCACCAAGGACGGCAAGATCAGCCAGCGGAATTTCGGCGGCCACGAGTACCCCAGGCTGGCTCATGTCGGCGACCGGACCGGCCTGGAGATGATCCGCACCCTGCAGCAGAAGGTAGTGGCGCTCCAGCAGGAGGACGCTCGCGAGCACGGCGATCCTGAGGCCATGATCAAGGTGTTCGCCGAGACCACCATCACCAGGTTGATTACTGCCGCGGCGGGGGGTTCCGGGGGGTCGTCCCCCCTGACCAGCGCTGGGCGGATCGCCGGCGCCTTCGGCTATATCAGGGAGAGCGGGCGGTTCGTCTGCTTCGAGGCCCCGGCCGTCATCCTGGCCACCGGCGGGATCGGGAAGACCTTCAAGGTCACCTCGAACTCCTGGGAGTACACCGGCGACGGGCACGCTCTGGCCATGCTGGCCGGCGCCAAGCTGCTGAACATGGAGTTCGTCCAGTTCCACCCCACCCACATGGTGTGGCCGTTGTCGGTGCGCGGGCTCCTGGTCACCGAGTCGGTGCGCGGCGACGGCGGCGTGCTGCGCAACTCAGAAGGCAACCGGTTCATGTTCGGCTACGTGCCCGACGTGTTCCGCGCCCAGTACGCGGAGACCGAGGAGGAGGCCGACCATTGGTACTCCGACCCGGACCACAACCGGCGCCCGCCCGAGCTGCTGCCGCGCGACGAGGTGGCCCGCTCGATCAACTCCGAGGTCAAGGCGGGGCGCGGGTCACCGCACGGCGGGGTATTCCTCGATGTGTCCACGCGGCTGTCCGCAGAGGTGATCCTGCGCAAGTTGCCGTCGATGTACCACCAGTTCAAGGAGCTTGCCGATGTGGACATCACCAAGGAGCCGATGGAGGTGGGGCCGGCCCAGCACTACGTGATGGGCGGCGTGGAGGCCGACCCGGACACCGGCGAGTCCTGCGTCCGGGGGCTGTTCGCGGCCGGCGAGGTATCCGGCGGCATGCACGGCTCCAACCGGCTGGGCGGCAACTCCCTGTCCGACCTGCTGGTGTTCGGCCGCCGAGCCGGCCTGGGCGCCGCGGCGTACCTTGACGCCCTCACCGGCGCCAGGCCGACCGCGGGCGACGCGGACCTGGCCGCGGCACAAGCCGAGGCGCTGGCCCCGCTGGAGCGCTCGGGCGGCGAGAACCCGTACACCGTGCACGCCGAGGTCCAGCAGACGATGAGCGACCTGGTCGGCATCATCCGCACGGAAGACGAGATCTCCAGGGCGCTTGCCGAACTGGAAAAGCTGCGCGAGCGCGCCGCCGTGGTCAGCGCCGAAGGCGGCCCGGCCTACAACCCCGGCTGGCACCTGGCGCTTGACCTGCGCAACATCATGCTGATGGCCGAATGCGTCGCGCAGGCGGCGCTGGAGCGGCAGGAGAGCCGTGGCGGCCACACCCGTGACGACTTCCCCGGCATGAACCCCCAGTGGCGCAAGGTCAACCTGATCTGCTCGCTGGACGGCGACCGGGTGGTGCTCACCCGGCAGCCAATGCCGCCGATGCGCGATGACCTGCTGGCTCTGTTCGACCGTGCGGAGCTGACGAAGTACCTGACCGACGAGGAACTGCCACCGGCGGGCGAGGAGTCACACTGATGGGCACGAAGGTAACGCTGCGGGTCTGGCGGGGCGAGGCTGGCCGGGGCGAGCTCGTCGATTACCAGGTCGAGGCCAACGAGGGCGAGGTCGTGCTTGACGTCTTGCACCGGCTGCAGGCCACTCAGGCCGGCGACCTCGCGGTGCGCTGGAACTGCAAGGCAGGCAAATGCGGCTCTTGCTCCATGGAGATCGACGGCCGCCCGCGCCTGGCCTGCATGACCCGGATGTCCATGTTCACCGAGGGCGAGCCGATCACCGTCACCCCGATGCGCACGTTCCCGGTGATCAGGGACCTGGTCGCCGACGTCTCGTTCAACTACGAGAAGGCGCGCCAGATCCCGTCGTTCAGCCCTGACCCAGCGATCGGGCTTGGCGAGTTCCGCATGCAGCAGGTCGATGTCGAGCGGTCCCAGGAGTTCCGCAAGTGCATCGAGTGCTATCTGTGCCAGAACACCTGCCACGTCATCCGCGATCACCCGGAGAACGAGCCGACGTTCGCCGGCCCGCGCTTCCTGATGCGGGTCGCCGAGCTTGAGATGCACCCGGCGGACACCGCCGACCGGCGGCTGATCGCCCAGGACGACTTCGGCCTCGGCTTGTGCAACATCACCAAGTGCTGCACCGAGGTCTGCCCGGAGAACATCAAGATCACTGACAACGCGCTGATCCCGCTGAAGGAGCGCGTGGTCGGCCGCAAGTACGATCCGCTGGTCTGGCTCGGCTCTAAGATCACCCGGCGTCCGCGCGGCACCGACACCCCGGCGGTGCCCGACAAGCAGGCCGGATAGCCGACCACTCCGGGTAGGCAGGCCAATCGCCCTGCGCTTGCGGTTTGGCATGAATATCCTGGCTGCCGCGGGTGCGGAACCGACCCGCAGATCGAAAGGCCGTCATGTCATATCTCGCCGTGTCGCTGCACACTCTGGCGCACGCCACAGCCGCTGCTTCCGCCGCCCCTCACTCGCACCTGACCTACGCCGAATCCATCCTGGTCGGCCTGGTCCAAGGTGTCACCGAGCTGTTCCCCGTCTCCAGCCTCGGGCACAACGTGCTGATCCCGGCGCTGATCGGCGGCACCTGGTCGCAGGACCTGAACGTCGCGAAGCCAGAGTCGCCGTACCTGGCGTTCATCGTCGGCCTGCATGTGGCGACCGCGATCGGGATCACCGTGTACTTCTGGCGCGACTGGGTCAGGATCATCGGCGGGTTCTTCAGCTCACTCCGGCACGGCGAAGTGCGGACTCCTGATCAGACGCTGGCCTGGATGATCATTGTCGCCACCATCCCGGTCGGCCTGACCGGCCTCGTTTTCGAGCACACCTTCCGTGTGCTGTTCGCGGTGCCGAGCCGGGCGGCCATCTTCCTCGCTGTCAACGGGGTCATCCTGTTCCTCGGCGAGCGCTTCCGCACCCGCAAGTCTCGCCAGGCCGACGAGCAGGTCATGCAGGACCGGGAGCCGGCACTCGTCGGCGCCGCCCGGGTAGGCGGCGCGCACTCATCCGGCCAGCGCGCGGTGCGCACCCATCAGATCGCCGCCGCGATCCAGGCCGACCGGCGGATCACCACCATTGGTTTCTGGGAGACGCTGCTGATCGGCTCCGCCCAGATCCTGGCCTTGCTCGCGGGCATCAGCAGGGACGGCGTGGCGATGGTCGCAGGCATGGCACGCGGGTTGTCCCGCGAGGACGCGGCCAGGTTCGCGTTCCTGCTCGCGACCCCGGTCATCCTGGCCGCCGGCATGCTGAAGGTGGGCGACCTGTTCGGGCCGCTCGGCGCCGGCATCAGGCCGCAGATCCTGGTCGGCAGCGTGATCGCGGGCGTCGCGGCTTACCTGTCTGTGCGCTTCCTGATGAAGTACTTCCAGACCCGCACGCTCACGCCGTTCGCCATCTACTGCTTCATCTTCGGCGTCGCCAGCCTGGTCTACCTCACGATCAAGTGACCGGTCACCCCGGCCAAGTGACAGGTCACCCCGGCGCACCCGGCCGAACCGCCCGCCCCGGTGACCGCCCCGCACCGCACCGTCACTCCTTGACCCGCCGCGCCGCGCCGCGCCATCCAGGCCGTCGACGCGCCGCACCGCACCGCACCGTCCACTCCTTGACGCGCCGCGCCGCGCCGCTCCGCGCCGCTCCGTCCAGCCCGTCGACGCGCCGCGCCGCACCGTCCGCGTCGCGCTCGCACATAGCACGGATTGGGTGGGGACGAAAGCCTCAAATTAGGGCACCGAATGACTGTAACCCGTACCATGTGGCTCTCGGCGCCAGCCGCTGCGACGTCTGGTGCTGGTGTGACCAGTGTGATTTAGCGTCTCGGGTCGGGCGGCGGCGCGGTGGCGGGCGGCGGCGCCGTGGCTGACGGCGGCGGCGTCGCTGGCGGCGGCACGGTGGCGGGCGGCGGCACGGCGGCTGGCGGCGGCACGGCGGCTGGCGGCGGCACGGCGGCTGGCGGCGGCACGGTGGCTGGCGCGCTCGCGCCAGCAGTGGCGCGGGCTGCGGCGTCTTGCCTGCCGCGCTGGTACGCCGCGATGTGATGCCCGGTCTCGCGTTCCGCGGCGTTCAGCATCCGCTCCCACCGAGCCTGCATCGGCTTGATCAGGCCGCCGCCGACGCCGATGGCCAGGATCGCCGCGATCGTGGCCAGCCCGGCGATCAGCAGTGGCTCGGTTACCGAGGCGGCGACGCCGATCTGGTTCAGCGCCGCGATCACGCCGAGCACCAGGATCAGGATCGATGCCACGGCCCCGACGAACGGGCCGTAGGACAGGCCGCCGATCGCACCGTCGATCAGGTCCTTGACGACCCTGGCGATCGCCGAGGCGATGATCACGATCACGATCGCGACGATGGCCTTGGGCAGCCAGGCGACGACCGAGTTCAGCAGCGAGGAAATCGGGTTCGGCCCGAACACGCCGAACGCCATCTGTAGCACGAACAGCAACAGCGCGTAGTAAGTGATCTTGCCGATCAGCGCGCTGGCGTGAAAGGGTCCGCGCGAGAGCGCATGGCCAACCGGGCCGCGCTCGGCGAACCGGTTGAAGCCCACTTTGTCAAGGCCCTTGGCGATGAGCTTCCCGATGGCCCAGGCGACGATCCAGCCGACCACCAGAATCAGCAGGAAGACGCCGATCTTCGGGAGCGAGCGGCCGATCGTATCCAGCAGATTCTGGAGGCTCTGGCCAAAGTTGATGTTGATCGCCGCAAGAGCGTGCGGCATGGACTCCCCCTATACCCGGCACCCCCGTCAGGCAGTGACCGCCGAGCGGAAGATCACTGCGCCCGGCTTCATGCCCGCTACCGGCGGAAACTATGCATCTGCCAGCAGCGAGCCAGCA
>WNFX01001000.1_pt1 | contig 28710 bp, 35 predicted proteins | sample 5400111 | NCBI WGS metagenome assembly WNFX01 (sample SAMN13153363, study PRJNA577476) | soil metagenome | isolation source: 40 cm soil or saprolite under grassland replicate 1 | place: USA:California | collected 2016-06-15 | reverse complement strand
AGCAGGCCGGAGACCATCACGTACAGGACGGCGGCCAGTACCACCGTGATCGCGACCATCAGGATGGTCGCAATGACGGGAGACACGGCTGCCTCATCCTTGCGGATGATACTCTTCATGGTTTTGTCCTCTTGCGGCTTTCGCCGCGTCTCCTACAGGGGGGTGCCGACGCTCTTAAACGTGTCGCGCTTAATACTTGGAATTGAGAATCACCTAATAAAGGGTCCTCTCACATGGAGAAAAATAGGCCTTCGGGGCCAGCGGAGCGGTCGTTTCACGCGCGCGATGTCGTATATAAAGGTTCAGTCCCCGAGTTCAATCGTCTCGTCGCTGACGATGACGAGCATGTTCCGGATCTCCTCCGTTTCGTATTCCTGCATCGAGAAGATGACCGTGTAGGCGCCGCGGGCCCGGAGGTTGTTGACCAGGATGTGCAGGAACTCGCTGAGGATCTTCGTGTTGTTGTGAATCGCGAGGGAGTTGATCGAATCGAGCACGACGAGCGCGCCCCGGTCGGGCTGCTTGCCGAGGAGGAACTCGACCTTGAGCATGATGTTCTCGAGCATCGTCGGGCTCTCGACGACGATCGAGTGCGGGTGGCGCTTCGCCCGGGCCATCATGATCTGGCTGATGCAGTCGACGAACCAGATGTGATCCAGCGGGATCTCGAGCACCTCGAGGGCGTTGATGATGCTCTGGCTCGGGATCGTCGACGTGACGTAGACGACCTCGAGATCCTTCTTCGTCGCGAATCGATCGAGCATCCCCTGAATCGTGTCGAAGTACTGGTCCGACTTGATCCGCATCGCAATCGCCGAGGCCTCCGGCAGGACCGCGAGCTTGTCGGCGACCTCCTTCGGGATGCTGGCTTCAGCCACCGCCCGTCACGCTCCCGCCCTTAAGCAGCGGCACCAGCAAGACGCCGGACGTCGTCAGATCGAGGACGTACTTCGCGCGGCTGTGCGTCGTCCCGCGCATCTTCACGACCTGGAGGGTCCGGAGCAAGTCGCCCCGCCGTTCGAGGTTGCCCGTGACGATCACGCCGTCGGCAATTGCCTCCGCGACGCCGAGTCGGGTCGTGCCGTCCTCGCCGGAGCCGGTCTCCGAGACGAGGAGCGACGTGCACCCCCTCTGGCTGAGGATCCCGCCCAGACGCAGCACGAATTCCCGGATCAGCTCCGGGTCTTTGAGCCGATACGAGACGGAGGTGACCGAGTCGAGCGCGAACCGGACGATATCCTTCTCCTCGACGAACTCTTGGATCGCGTCGACGATCATCTTGACCTCCTCGAAGCCCAAGTCCCGGTTCTCGATCTGGAGCTTTTCGTAGAGCGCCGGGAGGTCGAGGAAGTGGAGTTTCTCCTGTTTCACCAGTTTCTCCTCGAAGAAGTCGAACGGGATCATGTTCTTGAGGAGCCTCGAGGTCGGCTCGGTAACGCTGACGTACAGTGTGTTCTCCCCATGCAGCGCGCCGTGGATCAGGAACTCGACGCAGATCGACGTCTTGCCCGTGCCGACACTCCCCGACACTAGGACCGTGTTGCCGCGGGGGATGCCGCCGTTCAGGATGTGGTCGATCGCATCGATTCCGGTGACGCATCGCTCCCGCTCGCCGGCGTCGCGCTCCTTCGTGGGCATCGACTCACGTTGCCAACTCGAGCCTCGATATATGAGGTGAGCGCGCTGAGTATCAGATGCGAAAGCACGAGGCCGGCGCGGCGGATTCCGAGGCCGAGCCGCATTAACCTTGTTTAAGGTTAACTCTCCTGGCTCCTTGTCGACGTGGATCGCGGGCCCGCGCCTCCTCGATACGTTTTTATCAAGACGGCGAGGTAAGCGACGTCCATGGAGCCCGTCTTGCAGGTCGCCCTCGACCACATGCACCTGAAGCGGGCGTTGCTCGCCGCTACGGAGGCGGTCGAAGGCGGGGCGGACTGGCTGGAAGCCGGCACCCCGCTCGTCAAGTCGGAAGGGATGGAGGTCGTCCGACAGCTCAAGAAATCGTTCCCCGGCAAGACGATCGTCGCGGACCTGAAGACGATGGACACGGGTGCCTTCGAGGTCGAGATCGCCGTGAAGGCGGGCGCGGATGTCGTGACCGTGATGGGTGTAACGGACGACGCGACGATCCTCGAGTCGGTGAAGGCCGCCCGGCGGTACGGCGCGAAGATCATGGTCGACTTGATGCGGGTCGTCGACAAACCCGCGCGGGCGAAGGAGCTCGAGGCGCTCGGCGTCGACTACCTAAACATGCACGTCTCGATCGACGAGCAGATGATTGCCCACTCGCCGCTCCAGGAGCTGAAGGCCGTCGCGAAGGCGACGTCGCTGCCCGTCGCCGTGGCGGGCGGGCTGAACTCCGAGACGGTCGCGCAAGCCATCGAAGCGGGCGCCTCGATCGTGATCGTCGGCGGGGCGATCATCAAGGCGGAGAAGGTCGCCGACGCGACCCGGACGATCAAGAAGGCGATGAAGGACCGCAAGGCGACCCCCACGGGCCTGTTCAAGAAGTACACGGACGCCGACGTCGACGAGGCGTTCCGGAAGGTCTCGACGCCGAACCTCGCTGACGCGATGCAGAAGCGCGGCGTGATGACGGGCCTGGTCCCTCGGATCCGTCACGGCACGAAGCTCGTCGGACGGGCCCTGACCGTGAAGACGGCGGACGGCGACTGGGCGAAGCCCGTGGAGGCGATCGACCGGGCGAAGCCCGGCGAAGTGATCGTGATCGACGTCGGCGGCGGCCCGACGGCGGTCTGGGGGGAGCTCGCGTCCAACTCGTGTATCGTGAAGGGCGTTGCAGGCGTCGTGATCGACGGCGCGGTGCGGGACCTCGATACGATCCTCGAGCTGGACTTCCCCTGCTTCAGCCGCCACGTCGCGCCCCACGCGGGGGAGCCGAAGGGCCTCGGCGAGATCGGGAGCGAGGTCGAGGTGGGCGGCCAGAAGGTCCACACGGGCGACTGGATCGTCGGCGACGAGTCCGGCCTCATCGTCGTGCCGCGGGAGCAGGCGGTCGAGATGGCGAACCGCGCCCTCGACGTGCTTGAGCGGGAGAACCGGATCCGCGAGGAGATCAAGCGGGGCGGCACCCTGAGCTCCGTCCTCGAGCTCGAGAAATGGGAACAGATCCGGTGAGGCTTTGGACCGGACTCGGGTGGAGGCGATCCTCCGCGATCTCAAGTCCGGGAAATCGTCCGTCGGCGAGGCGATGGCCGCTCTCCGCGACTTGCCGTATGAGGACCTCGGGTATGCAACGATCGATACCCATCGGGATCTCCGGCGCGGCTTCCCGGAGGTCGTCTTGTGCCTCGGGAAGACGCCGGAACAGGTCGTCGAGATCGTCCGGCGGATGGCGGCGTCCCACAACCTGGTCGTCGCGACGCGAGCCTCGAAGTCCATCTACGCACGGCTGAAGAAGTCCCTCAAGACGAGGCGAGTCACATATCATGAAACGGCTCGGATCGTTGCCGTGGGGACGCCTCCCGCGACGCGCCGGGGCTCCGTGCTCGTCGTCACCGCGGGGACGTCCGACGTCCCGGTCGCGGAGGAAGCCGCGGTCACGGCGGGCCTCATGGGGTCCCGCGTCACGCGACTGTACGACGTCGGCGTCGCGGGCGTCCACCGCGTCCTGGACCGCCGGGACGCATTGCGGAAGGCGGACGTGATCGTCGTCGTCGCAGGGATGGAAGGCGCGCTGCCGAGTGTCGTGGCGGGGCTCGTGGAAGCGCCCGTGATCGCGGTCCCGACGTCGGTCGGGTACGGCGCGAGCTTCGATGGGATGGCCGCACTCCTGGGGATGATGAATTCCTGTGCCCCGGGCGTGGCGGTCGTGAATATCGACAACGGCTTCGGCGCCGGCTACCTCGCCGGCATCATGAGCCGCGCGCGCTAGACCGAGAACGCGTTGGTAAACACCGCGACGATCAGGACGGCCGCGATTGCGGCGATCCCGAGGTACACGCCCTTGTTCCAATGCCACACCTTCGCGCCGTCGAGGGGCATCATGGGCAGCATGTTGAAGCCGGCAAGGATCGCGTTGACGATCGCGACCTCGGAGACCATCGTCACTAGGGCGAAGTTCGCCAGCGAGATCGGCAAAGGGCCCACGGCCACGGCCCGCAGCACCGCGAACGACCCCGCGCCGATCAGGAGGTTCGTCACCGGACCGGCGGCGCTGATCCGGCCGTTCTGCCGCGGCGTCACGGACCCGGAGATCCAGGTCGCGCCGGGAGCCCCGAAGATGAACCCGACCAAGGCGAAGATGAACGCGAGAAGGAGTCCTTGCGGGTTGTACCGGAACTCGGCCCACAGCCCGTACCGCTGGGCGACGACCTTGTGCATGACCTCGTGCAACCCCACGCCGGTCCCCACCGCGAGCAGGGAGGTGGGGAAGTAGATGGCGAGGAATACGCCGGGCTGGGTCGCGAAGCCGCGGAAGTCGTATCGGATGAAAAGCACGGTGAAGGCGCCGCTGAGCGCCAAGATCGCGACCAAGAGCTGGTACAGTTCGGTGCGGCTGAACCGGACCCCCGCCTTCGGCCGATCCGGGGTGATGTAGATCGGCGGGGCCGCGTAGTCCGAATACGGGCCGCGCATCGGTCCCGGCACGGTCCCTGCATATTTAGGATTGCGCTCGTGATTCCAGAAAAGCTTCGGTCGCCGCGGGCTTCCTTTCTCGTGCAACGGCGAATGGGACCAGGCGGGGCCGGATCCGGAGCGGGTTCGGGCCGCGGACGGCCCCAGTACTTTCGGTCCTCTCCCCCCGGAAGCCGTTCATATACAGGGCGCCTCGAGACCGTTACCTTGTCGAGGCCCGTCATGGAGGCGATGGTTGATCCGGAGTCGGTCGCTCCGAGCCCCGCCTCGATGCCGTGGCCGTTCGACCGGGTGCGCGACGGCCAGTCCGCGTTCCTGGCGGACGCCCGCCGCACGATCGCGGACGGCGCCCATCTCTTGGCCCACGCGCCAACGGGCATCGGCAAGACCGCGGTCGCTCTCGTCGCGTCCCTCGAATACGCGATGCGTGCGGGCAAGCTCGTGCTCTTCCTGACGTCGCGGCAGAGCCAGCACCGCATCGCGATCGAGACGGTGCGGCGGATCGAGGCGAAAGGGCCTCGCATCGCGACGGTCGACCTGATCGCGAAGCAGTCGATGTGCCTGCAGGAGGGCGCGCCGTCGTTCGGTCGCGCGTTCCACGAGTTCTGCGATCTCAAGGTGAAATCGAGGTCATGCGCGTTCTTCACGCGCGACAACACCGCCGTCGTCGCGGCGGTCTTGCAGCGCACCCTGCATGTGCAAGAGCTCGTCCGGGCGAGCGGCGCGTGCCGGGTGTGCCCACACAAGGTCGCGATGGACGCGGCCGCGCGGGCGAACCTGGTGGTGTGCGACTACAATTACGTGTTCAGCGAGATCCTCGAGCGGTTCCTGCCGCGGCTCGGACGGTCCTTAGACGAACTCGTGATCGTGGTCGACGAAGCGCACAACCTCCCGGACCGGATCCGCGCGCACCTCGGCGGCGACCTGTCCGTGCAGGACGTGCTCAAAGGCGCGAAGGAGGCGCGGTCGATCGACGGCGAGGTCGCGCATCAGCTCGTCGGCGTCGCGAAGTCGATCGAGCGGTTCCTCCTGGCCCTCCGCTCGGAGCGGGTCGCCCGAAAGGAGGAGTTCATCGACGCGGTGGAGTCGGGTCTCGCGAAAGCGCTCAACCGCACGTTCGGCTATACGGACTTCGTCGAGACCCTCGCCTTCGCGGTCGAAGAGGCCTCCCGACGCGGCGTGCCTTCGAGCCTCCCAACGCTCGCCGAGTTCTTCGTCCGCTGGCGGGACCACGACGACGGCATCCTCCGACTCGTCGTCCCGGGCCCTGAGGGGAAGTTCTCGATTCGCCTGATGGACCCCAGCCTGCTCAGCAAGCGCGTGTTCGACGCGGTGCATGGGAGCGTCCTGATGTCCGGCACCTTGTTCCCGGCGGAAATGTACGGGGACCTCCTCGGGATCGACGCCCGCCGCCGCGTCGTCCGGACGTACGGATCGCCGTTCCCCCGATCGAACCGGCTCCTCCTCGTCCACCCGCATCTCACGACACAGTATTCGAGGCGGAGCGACGGGATGCACGACCGCATCGCGCGCGAGATCGGGGCCATCGCGCTCGGCGCCGTCGGGAACGTCGCGGCCTTCTTCCCGTCGTACGAGCAGCTCGGGGAGGCCCACCGTCGCATCGTCGGCGCCCGGTTCCACAAGCGACTCCTCATCGAGCGTCCCGATTGGACGAAGACGCAGCGCGACGGCGCGCTCGAAGATTTGCGGCTCGCCCGCGTGGACGGCGGCGCGCTCCTCCTTGGGGTGCAAGGCGGCTCGCTGAGCGAGGGCGTCGATTACGAGGGCAACCTCCTCGCCGCCGTGGTGGTCGTCGGACTGCCCCTGGGCCCGCCCGACGTGGAGGTCGAGGCGCTGAAGGAGTACTATGCGCGCAAGTTCGGATTCGCGAAAGGCTACGACTACGCGTACGTGTTCCCGGCGGTGAACAAGGTCCTCCAGGCGGCGGGCCGTCCGATCCGGAGCGAGACGGACCGCGCGGCGATCGTGCTCCTCGAGGGCCGACTGCTCGAGCCGCGGTACGCGCGGTGCCTGCCGCCGGACTTCTCGCCGGCGCGGAGCGATTCGCCCGCGTCCCTGGTCCAGGGATTCCTGCGGCGTCCCGCGAATCCCGAGTGAGGCCCCTAAGGTTTTTGTCGTCGCGCCCGCATCGCGCGGCCGTGCTCCTGAAGCGAGGCGCCGAGGCGGAGCTCCGACGGACCGAGTTCCTCGGACGGCCGGCGGTCGAGAAATACCGGACGCCGAAACGGTATCGGCTCGAAGCTCTCGACGACGAACTGCGGCGGTCCCGCATCCGGACGGAGGCGCGCCTCATGGCGGAGGCGCGCGCCGCCGGCGTGTCCGTGCCGATCCTGTACGACATCGATCCAATCGAGAACAAGATCGTGATGGAGTTCATCGAGGGCCCGACGGCGAAAGAGGCGCTCGACCGGGGAGGCGCGTCGGCGCGGCGAATCGCGCGGGCGATCGGCCGGGTCGCGGGGCGCCTCCATCGAGCCGGGATCGTCCACGGCGACCTGACGCCGTCGAACATGATCGTCCGCGGCGGTGGGATCGTGATGATCGACTTCAGCCTCGGCGGAAAGGACGACGGCGCGGAGGCGCGCGGCGTCGACCTCCATCTGCTCCGGGAGGCCCTCGTGAGCGCCCACGCCCATGCTGACGACTACTATCGCGAGGTGGTCCGCGGATACCGCGAGACGATGGGGAAGGCCGCCGAGGCCGTCGTGCGAAAGGTCCGGGAGATCGAATCGCGTGGGCGGTACACGTGATCGCGTTCGTCACGACGAACGAGGGGAAGTTCCGCGAGGTGTCCGCGAAGCTCCTGGAGGCGAGCATCCGGATCGTCCGCGAGGACCGCACCTACCCGGAGATCCAGACGGACCGGCTCGAGAAAGTCGTGCGGTTCGCCGCGACGGTCCTCGACGACCAGATCCGCGGGGACTACCTCATTGACGACTCGGGCTTGTTCGTCGATCACCTCGGCGGATTCCCGGGCGTCTATTCGGCGTACGTCTACAAGCGCCTGGGGTGCGCCGGGATCCTGCGGCTCGTGGACCGCGCGAGCGACCGCGGCGCGGCGTTCCAGACGGTCTTCCTCCTCCGGCAGGGCGGAGACCACGAGGTGTTCCACGGCGAGACGCGCGGCACGATCGCGGACCGGGAGCGAGGGGCCGGGGGCTTCGGCTTCGACCCGATCTTTGTCCCCGACGGCGCGTCGAAGACGTTCGGGGAGATGTCCCTCGTCGAGAAGAACGCGGTCTCGCACCGCGCGCGGGCCGCCGACGCGCTCGTCACCCATCTCCGCGGCCGGAAGGAACCTTGAATACGCCGGCCGAGGTTGCGCGGCGGGAGTCATGGCCCGTCCTCGGATCGTCATCACCGGCGGCGCGGGATTCATCGGGTCCCATCTCGCCAATGCGATCGCGGCGCATTCCGACGTCGTGATCGTGGACCACTTGCGGTCCGGGAAGCGGTCGAACGTCGCCGGGGCGATGAAAGCCGGGGCCCGTCTCGTCCGCCGCGACATCCTCCGGGCCGATCTTCGGCCGATCTTCCGCCGCTCGGACGCCGTCTACCATTTCGCCGCGAACCCCGAGGTCCGCCTGGGGCGGGGCGGCACACGAGCCCACCTGGACAACAACGTCATCGCGACGCACCGGGTCCTCGAGGCGTGCCGCACGGCGAAGGTCCCGCGGATCGTCTTCACCTCCACGTCGACCGTGTACGGGGAGCCCGCGCGCGTCCCGACGCCGGAGGATTACGGCCCGCTCGAGCCGATCTCGATGTACGGGGCCTCGAAGCTCGCCTCGGAGGCGCTCCTGTCCGCATACGCGCACTCGTTCGGCGTCCAGGCGATCGTGTTTCGCATGGCGAACGTCGTCGGGGGACGCAGCGGGCACGGCGTCGTCGTCGACTTCGTGCGCAAGCTCCGCCGGAATCCGAAGCGGCTCGAGATCCTCGGTTCGGATCCGGGGACCGCGAAATCCTACGTCTACGTGGACGACGCGATCGCGGGCATCTTGGCCGGCGTCCGCGCCGCGCAAGAACCGGTGTCGCTGTACAACCTCGGGAGCGACGACGCGATGACGGTGCGGTCTCTCGCCGAGGCCGTATGCGAGGAGCTCGGCCTCCGCGACGTCGACTTCGCATGGACGGGCGGGAGCGGTGGCGGCCGGGGGTGGGTCGGCGACGTGCGGATCATGCAGCTCGACTTGAACCGCATCAAGGCGACGGGATGGCGTCCGAAGAAGCCGAGCGAACAGGCCGTCCGCGCAGCGGCGCGAGACGCCTCTGCATTGACGGCGAAACGGCCCGCTCCTTGAACAACGTATTTATCGCGCGTGCTGGTTGCTCGCGTGCTTGGGGCTGTGGGGTAGCTTGGTCTATCCTTCGGGCTTTGGGAGCCTGCGACGGCAGTTCAAATCTGCCCAGCCCCACTCCAGGCCTCACCTTTGGATCCTACGTCGCTCGTCATCGGTGTTCAGTCGGTCTGCACCGCTGGACTCAAGTCCTTGACGTACTCGGAATTGCGACCTGCCATGCGCGCCAGACGGCGACAGTGAGCACACTAGTCAGCAGCGTCCAGGCGAGGATAGCTGCCGCAAGAATGCCCAAGACCGTCGATCTCTCCGGATCCGGAATCGAGCCGGTAAGGAAGACAAGGATCGCGAGTACCAAGAACAGCTCGAACAACCAGCAGAAACTGAGAATGAGGATCATCGCGAACAGCCCAAGTTCGTAGTTCTCGATTACGCGAACTAGCAGCCCGCCTGAATTCATCCGTCTCCCGGAAGTGTATATACAGTGTTTTAAGGTGTGCGCGACTCGACTCTCGAAGCCGTCGGCGCCATCGCTTTCACGAGAGGACGTGTGGAAGCGAATTCATACCACGGCCACTCATCGCCTCCGACGCAAAGCATCGGGGTTAGGAGCAAATTCATGGCGCGGAAACCCACGACGACGGAACGGAAGTGGCATCGCAAGATGGCCGTAGGTCTGTTCAACGAGGTCTGGCGGCTCCTCGAGAAGACGCGCACGCGCGCCGAAGACGAGCGCATGATCCACGCCGCCCACGCGTCCCGCTTCCACTGGGGCGAGGTCGGAACGGCGGTGAATCGCGCGATTGGCGACTGGCAGGTCTCTCACGTCTATGCGATCCTCGGCCGCCCCGAGCCTGCGACCTACCACGCGGTCCGATCCCTCGCGACCTGCAAGGAAAACGGGATCGAGGACTTACCGCTCGCCTTCGCGTACGAGGCCCTCGCCCGCGCCGATGCCGTCGCGGGCCGAAAGCGAGACCTCCGGACGCACCTGGCCCTCGCGCGGGAAGTCGGCTCGAAGATCAAAGACAAGGAGGACCGCGACCTTCTGTTCCGCGACCTCAAGTCGATTCGGCCCGCTCGGGGCCGCTGAGCTCACGATCCTCGGTTCGGTTTTGGCACGAGTCGAGCCTCGTCCACGCGCCAGACCCCCGCCGTCCCGCGCCAATCCGGCGTGGCGCGCACCACCTCGATCGATTGCTCGAACGGAGGCGCGTCCAAGACCAGCGTCTCAAACTCCCCGCCTTCCCCGCACGGATGGACGCCGCGCGTCTGCTGGAGACGGAGCAGGTCTTGGAGGACCCGGTCGTCCCATCGCCGGCCGAGCCAGCTCGCGTCGAGGCCTTCCGCCGAGACGCTGGAGAAGGCGATGTCGAGGCCTGCCTCGAGGTAGTCGTAGACCAGTCGCGTCGGGTCGCGACGCCACAGCGGGGCGAAGACGCGGAGCCCGACCTCGTCGGCGATCCGATTCACCCGGGCGTGCTGGTAATCTGATGCAATTGCCCCGACGATCACCCCGTCCACATCGACCCGCCCGAAGATTCGCCGTAACGCGTCAAGCTCGCCGTCCTCTCCCATCGCCGCGGTCTCGCGGATCAGGGGGATTCGCATCGCCTCCGCTTGGAGCGGAGTGAGGTGCAAGTTGGGCGTGTGGAACAGCATCGAGTCCCGATCTTCCGGGACGATCGAGATAAGGTGCGTGACGTCCCAGCCCCGCTGCATTGCGACGTAGGTCGCGTAAGTCGAGTCCTTCCCTCCGGAGAACAGGGCGGCCACGCGCACGGCAGTCGGAGGGCCATGGAGGGGAAAAGGCTTCGGGAGGCGGTGTTAACCTTGTTTAAGGTTAACGAACGATTGCGACTCGCGAACCATTTATGTCTTTCTCGCGGATTCCGCCGCGTGCGCCTCGACGAGATGACCTCCGAGGAATTTGCCGCAATCGCGAAGAAAGATCCCGTCGTCATCGTGCCGGTCGGCGCGCTCGAGGAGCACGGCCGGCATCTTCCGCTCGGTGCGGACATGATCCAGCCGCTTCACGTCGTCGATGAGGTCGCGCGCCGCACCGGGGCCTTTGTGGCACCCTCCATCCCGTACGGCGTGTGCACGACGACGCGGCCTTACCCGGGCACGGTCAGCGTATCGGTCGACGCGCTGAAGGCGTTCGTCCGGGACATCCTCGTGGACCTCGTCCGGAACGGCGTGCACCGCGTGATGATCGTCAGCGGCCATGCGGGCCGTGAGCATATGATGGCCCTCCGCGTCGCCGCGCAGGACGTCGTCAATCAGGGAACGGGCCTCAAGGCGACGGTCCTCTCGGATTACGACATCATCTACGCGTCGGAGGGGCTACTGCCGGAAGGCGACGGCCATGCGGGCGCGGGCGAGACGTCCCGCATCCTGACCGCGCGGCCCGAGCTCGTGAAGGGCACAAGCGAACCGGGGAGGAACGAGATCCCGCCGTACGCGGTCGTCGAGGACCCGCGGAAATATTGGCCTGGCGTCACCGGCGATCCCTCGAAAGCCTCGAAGGCGCTCGGGGAGAAACTCGATCGGCTCGTGATCGACGAGCTCGTGAAGCTCGTGGACGAACTGCGGCGGAGGGCGTGACATTCCCTCGGCGGACGAGCTGAAGCGGAAGGCCGCGGAGGCCGCCCTGGCGTACGTCAAGCCGGGCATGGTCCTCGGGCTCGGGACCGGCTCGACGGCGCGATACTTCCTCGAAGGCGTCGCGCGCCTCATCCGCGACGGCGCCGACCTGAAAGGCGTGCCGACATCGCTCGCGACCGCCGAGGCGGCGAAGGCCCTGGGGATTCCGCTCACGTCGCTCGAGGAGCGACCCTCGGTGGACCTGTGCGTCGACGGCGCCGACGAGGTCGATCCGAAGCTCGACCTGATCAAGGGGCTCGGCGGCGCGCTGTTCCGGGAGAAAATCGTCGCGGCCGCGTCGAAGCGGTTCGTCGTGATCGTCGATGCGTCGAAGCTCGTGCCGCGCCTCGGGACGAAGGCCCCCGTGCCCGTGGAGGTCCACCCGTTCGGCTGGAAGACCGCCGTCGCGGCTCTGGAGGCGTTGGGCGAGACCGTCGAGCTGCGCCGGCGCGATTCGGAGGCCGTGCGCACGGACAACGGGAACCATATCCTCGACGCGCGCTTCGGGCCGATCCGGGCGCCGGCGAAGCTGGCGGCGAAGATCGCCGCGATCCCCGGCGTCGTCGGGCACGGGTTGTTCCTCGGGATGGCGGATGCCGTCCTCGTCGCATCGGACGAAGGCGTGCGGACCTTGCGGCCTACGCGAACGCCTTGAGCCGCTTGCGGTTCGTCTCGATCCGGTCGATCTTCGCTTGCTCCTCGCGGTCGATCTGCCCGAGGATCTCGGACCAGGAGACGCTGAGCCGGTACGAGTGCACGGGGCGTCCTTTGCCCTCTTTCTTGATGTCCCGCTTGTCGACCCACTTCCGGCGGCGCAACTCCTGCATCGCGATGCTGACCTCCGGCTGCCGCAGCCCGGTGGCCTTCTCGATCTCGACCGACGTCGTCTCGTCGCGCTTCGAAAGGAACACGAGCGTCTTCGCGATGTTCCGCGAGAGGCCCGTCTCGATGAGCAGGTCCACGAGGGTCTCATCCCGGCGGCTGAGGCGGACCTCCCGGCTCATTGTATCTCGCCGCCATTTATTAATCTAGCAATATATATTTGTTGCGATTCAACCATCGAACCCTTGCCGCGGGCGGCCGAAAATCCGCCACGCCGAGGACGCGATGACGACGATTACCGCGGACGGTCCGACGGCGGACGCTTCTCCTGGGCCGACCCAGCAAGACTCAAATACCACTTCCCCTCTGTATCGACGCTCGGTCGCCCCTCCATGAAGATGCCCCAGCGTATCCGCGGTTACTGTCCGTTCTGCAACAAGCACGTCGAGCTGGAGGTCGAGCGGGTGAAGAACCGCCCGCGCTCGGAACTCCGCGCGGGCCAGCGCCGGTTCCGGCGGGTGACGGCGGGGTACGGGGGCTTCCCGCGTCCGAAGCCCGAGGGCCGCGAGAAGCCGACGAAACGGATCCATCTGCGCTTCCGATGCCGGGAGTGCAAGAAGGCCCACCAGCGGCCCGGCATCCGCGCGAAGAAGTTCGAGCTCGTGGAGGTGCACAAGTGATCCCGAAGCCCACGAGCCGGTTCCTCCGGGTCAAGTGCGAGGATTGCGGCAACGAGCAGGTCGTGTTCGACCGGGCGGCGAGCGTCGTCCTGTGCCAGGTATGCGGCGCCACGGTCGCGAAGCCGACGGGCGGGAAGGCCGCGATCCGAGGCGAGATCCTGGGGGTACACGAGTAATGGCGGAGGCGAAGGCGGCGAAGGCCGCGGGGCGCGGCTACGACTGGCCCGACGAGGGCGAGCTCGTCGTGTGCACCGTGTCCAACGTCAAGAACTTCGGGGCGTTCGTCACGCTCGACGAGTACGAGAGCAAGGAGGGCTTCATCCACATCGCCGAGGTCAGCTCGGGGTGGATCAAGTACATCCGCGATTACGTTCGCGAAGGGCAGAAGGTCGTCTGCAAGGTCCTCAAGGTCGACGAGGACAAGGGGCACATCGACCTATCGCTGAAGGCGGTCAACGAGCACCAGCGGCGCGAGAAGATCCAGGAGTGGAAGAACGAGCAGAAGGCGGAGAACCTCCTCGGGATCGTCGCGACGCGGCTCGGCAAGACGCCCGCCGAGTGCTGGGAGGAGTTCGGGTACGACCTCCTCGATTCGTTCGGCACGCTCTATCGGGCGTTCGAGGAGAGCGTGATGGACGAGAAGGCCCTCGAGGACGAGGGCTTCAAGGGTCCCTGGGTCACGACGTTCGTCGAGGTCGCGCGGGAGAACATCATCCCGCCGCACGTGATGATCGACGGCTACGTCGAGGCGACCGACTTCTGTCCGGACGGCGCGGTCCACCTCCGCGAGGCGCTCACGAAGGCGGCGATGGAGCACGATGGCGTGAGCGTCGCGGTCCAGTACATCGGCGCGCCCCGCTACCGGCTCGTCGTGCGCGCGCCGGACTACAAGACGGCCGAGGAAGAGATCCAGAAGGCGGCGGCCCGCGTGATCAAGGCCGTGACCGCGAAGGGCGGCGAGGCGAAGTTCCACCGGAAGGATTGAGGCGCGATGCGGTCCGTCATGAAGAAGTGTGGGGCTTGCGGTCGGTACACGTTGAAGGATGTTTGCCCGGCTTGCGGCCATGCCGCCGGGAATCCGATGCCGCCGCGATACTCCCCGGAGGACCGCTATGGCGTATACAGGCGCAAACTTAAGCGGGCCCATGAATTGGAGAGATGAGACACCATGGAGAACATTGTGATCCGCTACACCGACCACCCGAAGCTGGACGACCCGATCTTCATCGAGGGCCTCCCGGGGATCGGGAACGTCGGCAAGCTCGCCGCCGAACACCTGAAGGACGAGCTGAAGGCGGTGAAGTTCGCGGAGATCTTCTCGAAGTACTTCCCGCCGCAGGTCCTCGTGCAGGAGGACGGCCAGGTCAAGCTCGTGAACAACGAGATGCACTACGTCAAGAGGAACGGCGGCAAGGACCTCGTCCTCCTGACGGGCGACTACCAGGGCCTCACGCCGGAAGGCCAGTACGAGCTCAGCGACTTCATCTTGCGGGAGCTCAAGAAGCTCGGCGTGCGGCGGGTCTTCACGCTCGGCGGGTACGGCATGGGCCGCATGGTGACGAAGCCGCGCGTCCTGGGCGCCGCGACCGGCGGGGAGCTCGTGAAGGAGATGGAGAAGTACGGCGTCGTCTTCTCGCGGGGCGAGCCGGGTGCGGGGATCGTCGGCGCGAGCGGCCTGCTCCTGGGCCTCGGGCGGCTGTACGACATGCAGGCGGTGTGCCTGATGGGCGAGACCTCGGGATACTTCGTCGACCCGAAGTCCGCGCAGGCCGTGCTCGACGTCCTCACGAAGTTCCTGGGCATCGAGATCTCGTTCAGCGAGCTCGAGACGAAGGCGAAGCAGATCGACCAGATCACCTCGAAGCTCAAGGACATCGAGGCCGCGCCCGAGACCCCCGACAAGCGCGAGGACCTGGGGTACATCGGATAGGCAAGTGCCGTGGGCGTCGATCTCTATCTCCGGAAGATCTCCACGGAACAAGCGAGACCCGCAATGAGTCTGAGTCCTTGGGAGTGGTTCGTCGTACGGACCGTAGTCCACGAACCGCGAAGCTCGTACCCCATGTTGCGCCGTTTGTTTGAACATGACGTCGGCCCGGAATCCGTTGTGTCGTTTTCACCTGACGAATTGAGCGTCCTGAGCCAGGAAATCCACCGCCTGCGAGGCTCGCTCGCCGCGAGCCATGATGGCGAAGTCCTAGGTCACAATCTCTCCGCAACCGTAACGGTCGCGTCAGTGAGGGAATTTCTCATGAGAATTGACGCAGTCCTTCAAGAGGGGATTGCGAACAAAGCGACATTGATCGCCGAAGGCGACTAGGGTATCGCGAAATCTCTATACGGAGGGCGACGCCTTATCCCATCTTAGGGATGGGCGACGACGAGCGGCGGAAGGCTTTTCTGAAGGGGTTCGAGGAAGGCCTCAAGTCCGCGTGGCGAGAGATCGGCGCGCTCACGACGCGCGGTTACTCCTCGACGGAGCTCATGGTGTTCGCGAAGTCGAAGATGGCCGTCCTGTACCGCGATGTCGAGGCGATGGAGGCGCGGCTCCTCGAGGACGAGGGCATCCCCGTCGTCGGCGGAGGGGAGATGACCGCGAAGGGAGACCTCGGCCGCCGCGGCGCATACCTGGTGCGCGAGCCGAAGGCGGACCGGATCTTCGAGCTGTTCGCGGAGCTCCTGCACGCGAAGGCGCGCGGCCTCTGCATCACCCGCGTCCATCCGGACGACCTCCGCGCCCGTTACCACATCGGCGAGGCGGGGTTCATCTGGCTCTCGAAGTCCCCCGGAAAGAAGGCGAAGGACATGGCGGTCGCCGAGCCGAGCGCGCTCGTCGACATTGCGTCGGCGATCTCGGACTTCGCCGGGGAGGGCGGGAACGCAGCGGTCCTCCTCGAGGGCCTCGAGTATCTGATCTCCCAGAACGGCTTCGCGTCGATGATGCGCTTCCTGCAGAAGGTGAACGAGAAGATCGTGCTGAACGACTCGTACCTGCTGATCTCCGCCAATCCGGCGGCGATGAAGGAGCAGGAGTACAAGGTCCTCGCGAAGGAAGTCGCCGGCGAAGTGTGACGCCTCAGCGGTCCGCGGCCGGGGCGGGCCCGGGCGCCTTCCGGCGGGATGCCCGTTCCGATTGCCAGAGGGAGGCGAGCGCGAGGACGGTCACGATCTCGACGAACTTCGAGACGACGCCGAGCGGATCCACGTCCTCGACGACGCCGATCGGCCAGACGGACACGGTGCGCGTGACGACGTAGGCGGCGATCAGGAAGGCCGTGATCGCGAACCACGCTGCGTCGAGTCGGCGGTGGCTGTACGGGATGATGAATGACGCGGCGAGTTGGAGGCTCGAGAAGACCGCGAAGAACGCGGCGGAGAACGCCTCGCCGAAGTGGTCGTTGAACGCGTACAGATGGAGGGACCCGTCCGCGAGGAACAGGAACGCGATGAGGTACCGCTTCGCCATGTCGCCGTCCATCAGGATTTCCGGGAAGTTCTCGTAGCCCACGCCGATCGTCGAGAAGGCGACGCCGAACATCGTGACGAACAGCCGCAGCTGGAACGAGCTCCCGCCGCCGTGTTCTCCCGCCGCGGCCCCGAACTCGAAGATGCCGAGCAGGTCCGCGAGCCATCCAACGACGATGATCAGGAATCCGCAGACGAAGAACGACAACTCGGTGGCCGTCGGCTTCACGCGACGCATTGCGATTGTCGAGGCGCGTTGTGAGCAAGTAGTTTCCGGTCCTCCTTGAAGATCGCGGCTCCAAAAGCATTTATGGCTCACGAGGCTAACCCGCCGTTCCGCTCCCGTAGTCTAGTCCGGCCAAGGATCGGGGCCTTTCGAGCCTCAGACGCGGGTTCGAATCCCGCCGGGAGCATCCTAATACGAAGTCGATTTTCCGGTAGCAGATGCTTCTTGTCTCCCCTTCTTTCCAGTTCGTTCTCTCAGACAGCCCAGGTCCGATCGGCGCAGCCACATATACGTAGCTGCCACCCACAATGTGGGACTGCCCCAGGCCCTTCGTAACAGGGCGAGGAAACGGCGGCTCCTCCCCGACACCTTTGCCTTGCCCCGGAGCCGTGCTGGAAACGGTACGAACCCCTGGTCTGCGATATCCGTTTGTGGTTGCTCTAGAGTCGATTTGGATCTAGGCGCCTTACGGAGCGTTTTAGAAGGCGTTCTTCCGCGTCAAAGAGCGTTGTCGAACCTCCACAGCAAAGGGGGAAAGACGCGCGCCGAGCGGCACGGAGTGACGGACGGAGACGAAGAGCGACGAGGCGAATCTCGGAACCAAATCCATTTTGGCCCCCGAAATTGCAGGCCAAAAGACTTTGGTCCACTGAATTTGCAGGCCAGCGCTTCACGGCATGACAGGTTCGCTGAGGGCATGTTGCGGGCCCAAGAGCGCTGCGCTGGAGCCTATGTCACGGTCAAGCGAGTCGCTTTTCAAGCCGCTCGAACTCGAGCGGGCCCCGAAGGAATCGTTGGCCCGGAGGGGAATGGAAAGGCACGATGTCGCCGGTCCGCCGGTAACCGCGGCGCTCGTACCAAGCTAATAGTTCGCGCCGCACCGTCAGGACGTACATCGCGATGACGCGCGCGCCAAGTTCGCGCCGCGCGTAGTCCTCGGCCGCCGCGACGAGCGCGCGCCCGAGCCCCGAGCCTTGTTCGGTAACGCGGACGGAGAGCAGGCCGAGGAAGGCCACCCCGTCCTCGCTGCCCTCGAGGTGGACGCAGCCGACAATGTCGCCATCGCGCAGCCCGAGGAGGACAACGCTCGCATCCTTAGCGAGGAGCGCAAGGAACCCCGCCTCGTCGATGCGCGGGCCGGCGATGAAATCCGCCTCGCTTGTCCAGCCGCGGCCCGTGGCGTCGCCACGATAGGCGCCGTTCACGATGGCGGCGACGACCTGTGCGTCCGAGGGCACGGCAGGGCGGAAGGTGATACTCTTGGCATCGGCCATGGTGCGACATGCGACGCAACGTCGTTTAGGCAAAAAAGCCGATGGGCGTTCCCTCGTGCAGCCGGCGACCTGGCCTGCGCTTGCAGAACTTGCGGGAGAACAACCTAGCGCTAGGCGGCACCCCGCCGGGAGCATGCTTATTTTGTAACACGCCGCACCATTCGCCGCGCGTGGAGAGTGTTTCCGATACCAACTAGGCCGCTTCGGTTGCACACCTACTCGCTCGGTGTGCCGAGTACTGCGCGGTTCCTGACAAAAGCCCCGGTTCAGTCCGCACTCCAGCCGCCGCGCTCGGCTAGATGGCGCAGCAACTGAGCTTGTCCACGTCCTCGAAGAACGATAGCGCTGCGAGTTTGATTGCCTCGCTGTGAGTCGGGAACACATGGACGGTGTCGATGATGTCCTCGAGAGTCAAGCCGTGCTTCACCGCGAGGACGCCTTCGTGGATCATGTCCGGCGCCAGGGAGGCCAGAATGTGCACCCCGAGGATCTTGTGGCCTTTCGCCTCCGCGACGATCTTCACGAGGCCCCGAGTATCCTCCACAATCAGGGGCTTAGGGACCTGCTTCAACCAAACCGTATTGCACGCGCACCGGACTCCGCCGTCCGCGTTTGCCTGGGTGTCGGTTCGCCCTACGGAGGCGATAGCCGGATGTGTGAACACGGCGTGGGGCACCGCTCGGTAGTCCATCTTCAGGCCGCGATTGGCCAAAGCGTTCTCCGCCGCGATGTATCCTTCTTTCGCCGCGGCAGTCTCGAGCATCGGTTTCCCAATCACGTCGCCCGCCGCAAAGATCTCTGGCGCGGTCGAGCGCATCTCGGAGTCGACCTTCACTCCCTGATCTTCCTTCACCTCGACGCGTGCCGCCTGAAGGTTAAGCCCCGCGGTGTTGGGAGTGCGACCCGTGGCTAGGAGGAGCTCGTCCGCTTCGATAGTTCGTTTCCGGTCGCCGAAGCGAGCGACCACCACCTTCCGGCCGGCTCGTTGTTCAGCTGTGAGGACTTCGGCGCCGGTGTGGATCTCGATTCCGTCCTCTTTGAGATACTGCCTAAGGGATTGGGAGATTTCCGGTTCCTCCTCCGGCACGATTCGAGCGCTGCGTTGCACCACGGTCACCTGCGTCCCGAAGTTCTGGTACATCTGGGCGAACTCCAAGCCAAGGGCTCGGCCGCCGAGGACGATCATCGACTCGGGTCGCTCTTTCAGGGACAACGCCTCCACGTTTGTGAGGTAGTCCACCTTGTCGATTCCCGGAATCGAAGGGACCGTGGGCGAGGATCCTGTCCCGATCACGAATTTGTCGCCTTCATATCGATCCTTCCCGACCTTGACTTCATGGGGAGAAACGAAGCCAGCATGGCCCCACACGTATTCCACGTCCTTCAGGGACGCGAGGACATCCGTGTACTTCGCCTTGCGGAGGTCGGCCACCAAACGGTCTTTCGAACGGACCACGGCACTGAATTCCGCGGACCATCCATCGTCGAGGCGGAGGCCCGGGAAAGGATGGTTCGCGACCCGGAAGAACTGGTCCCCCACGGCAAGGAGGCGTTTGCTGGGAACGCAGCCGACGTTCACGCAGGTACCCCCGATCGTGCCGCCGTCGATCATCAACGCCTTCGCTCCGTTTCGATCCGCGCGAATCGCCGCGCTGAAGGCGGCGGCACCGCCGCCAAGGATGATGAGATCGTATCGAGACGGCATGGGCTCACTCCATCGTGACGGGTCGTCGCTCGCCGGATCGCGCCGAGGTCGGGCTAAGCAGATCGCCGAAGGCAGAGATGCCCAAGGCAGTGGCTTCCTTCAGGGAGAGGAAGCGTCCCCCGGCCGCCAGAGTACCCGCATGGGCGCGTCCGTGTTCCTCGTTGCAATAGAAGTTAATCGAAGGGCACACACAGTCCGAGGCGTGTCCTTGCATCAAGTCCGATGGCGGGACGAAGACCACGGGGCCGATTGTCGCCGCTCTGAAACTCTCCCTCCCCTGCAGGTGGATGGAGGCCCCGCAATACGAACACGTGCTCCGGATTTCGACCTCTTCCCCGAGCATTGCGCCCGCGCCAAGGGCATCGACTGCGCAGTTAGCGCGCGCGGTACCGCGAGACGATACGACCTCGTGGGGCACGAGGTCCGTCGTAAAGGGATAGGCGACTCGGACTCGGTCCCGATCCATCACCACGCAGTCGCACGCCTCGAGGGAGGCGAGTGCCTCGCGCACGCCGTCGACCGGCAGGCCCAGCTCACGCGAGAGCGTCTCCACGGTCGGCGCGCGACCGCCCGCCATCGCCCGTACCGCGAGGCGCTGTACCGCCCGTTCGCGGGGACCGAGCGCTTGCCCGGATTTTCGGCGGGTGCGGAGGATTCTCCGTTCGTTTTCTTCCGAGTTCATCACAACACCGACTTCGGGACAGAGACCCGATAGAAAGCGGACCCGTCCTTCTCGTCGAACAGGCCTTCCCAGAGGCCAAGGGTCCCATTGAGCCACCGGTACCGCTCGTCCGTCGTGGCGAACCGGATGCCCATCATGAGGCGCCAACGTTGCGGTTCCTTTGGATCGAACCCTCGCATGCCGAACCCCTTCCCGTCGATTTCAATGAGGGCGCCGTCGTCCGTCTTGATGAACCCGCCCGGATTCTCCTTGCAGACGTGGAGCCCGGGGTCAACCGGGTGGCCCGCGAGGACCTGGGGAAAGACGCACTCTGCGGAGTAGAAGGTGACCCGGATCGTCCCGCGGATCCTCTGGCCCCGGACTTTGCCCTCACCGCTGGCGATTAGCTCCCCTTCTCGGCCCTCCGCGGACACGACCGGTTCCATGTCCGGCCGGTACTGGGCTTCCGCATCGAACAGCGGACTCATGGTTCCTTTCGCAACTTCCTGCCTCACCCGATTTTCTGTCTGAACGCCGATGTGACGTCCGCCTGTTGGCAACAACTAGAAGTCGCACCCGTCCCTCATAAGGTTCCAGTGAAGGAGAGTAAAGCGATGCCGCCGCGCAAGGGGGCGCCGAGGAAGGTCGAACTCGACCAGGCGTGCGTTATTCGAGAAGGGGACCAGGAATACTGCATCTACCCCATGGGGGACCTCATGGCTGTTTTGGGTAAGAGGTGGTCTCTCTTCATCATCGCCGTCCTCGGGAACGAGCGGCGAATGCGATTCAACGATCTCATCCGGCAGCTGAAGGGGATCAGTCCACGAACCTTGACGGACAGCCTCCGCGAGCTTGCGTCCCTCGGTCTTGTTGAACGTACGCTCTACCCCGAGGTGCCGCCCCGGGTCGAGTACACAATCACCTCCGAGGGGCGCGACCTCCGTCGCACCCTGATCCCGGTCCTCCAGTGGGCCATCGACTTCGAGGCGCACGGCTCCCGGCGCAGCGGCGCCTAACCGACGCGCCAGCCCAACGATAGAGACTTTCCACTGGCATATCTCTTGATGGGCTTGCCCGGTTTGCTTGCCAATGTACCGACTTCCCGCCGGGAGCATACTCAGATGGGTTTGCATCCATCGTCGTCCGCCACCGATGGCGACGGAGCCGCCGCTCACGCCAGGGCGAAGCCGCGGGGGGCCTCAACCGACCCGGGAGAGGACCGTGAGCGCCCGGAGCGTGATCATCTTGCTCGGGCGACCGGCGGTCTCGAACGCGAGCGGGGTCGGACGTTTCTTCGGATGGTCCGCGTACCATTTGGCGGCCGCCGGGCTCGGGTCCGGCTGGACCGCGTCGAGGTTCCAACGCCCGTCGGACCGTCGCTTCTTCCGCAGGTGCGCGAGCGCGAAGCCGAGCCTCGGGTCGTCCCCTTAGCCGAGGGCGGTGAGGACGTCGAGGCCGACCAGGAGGTCGTAGTAGTAGTGCATCGGCCAATGGAAGCGGTACCACGGCTCGTACCGCGCTCCCTGGCGGTGCAACTCGTGGTCGAGATAGTACTCGGCGCCTCGCTCTACGCAGCCCTTCATGGCGGCCGTCCATTTCGAGCGGGGATAGGCGGCGAAGGCGCTCAGGCCTTCCCACGAGTCGAGGGTCCGTCCCGTCGCCGGCGCGTCCTTGTAGTTCCAGCATGTCCAGCCCCCCTTCGGGTGCGCGGTCCGGACGAGCCAGTCGAGCGCCTTGCGCACCCGGCGGTCGTCGTCGTACCCGAACCGGATCAGCGCCCGGGCCATGTTGCCGGTGTAGCAGAGGTGACCATGCCCGTTCGACATGCCGCCAACGCCACCTCCGTTCAGGGGGGACTTCTTCATCCAGAGCTCGCACGACGCACCCACCTCGGGGATCGCGCGCGTCGCGCCGAGGTCCGAGAGCGCGAGCAGGTTCCAGTTCATCGAGACGTACTTCGGCGACATGGGGTGCGCATCGCGGGCCCACCAGCCGCCCGGGTCGCGGCGGGCGAGGATCTCCGCGGCCCACCCGGCGGACGGAATCCGGGCCTTCGCCTTCCGGACGTCGGAGTCGGTCTCGCTCCTCCCGAGGAGCTGGGTCAACGTGAGATACCGCACTGAGGGCTGGTCCGGTTCGAGCAGCCAGTCGAGGACCTTCTCCCGCGGCACCGCCGCTCGGACGGATCGCGCGTTCATGAACCTTTCCAGGCTCTCCTCAACGGCCCTCGCTGATCAACCCTGAACCCAAAATCCCAACTCGCACACTACCCGTCCTTCCTCGATCTAACGAAGACCTGATACGTGACAGCGTCCCAGGCGTTGTGAATGCCCACAAAGAGCAGCAGCAGCGCCGCCGCGCCGACGAGGAACAGGGCCGGGCTCGCATAGGCGTAAGCCGCAAATGCCGACATGACGAGGACTGCATATGCCGCAAATGGGAGCAGACCATGAAACAGCCAGTCCTCGAACACAGGCTGGTAGGCACTTTGCACGCGCATACGCCGGGCCACGACGACGGCGTAGACCGCCCCACCGACACCGACGAATCCCCAAAGAACTGCGGCGGGAGCGATGCCGTCCCATGGAGCGCTCACAATCGCCGACAGCAACAGCACGACCCCGAAATGAACGACGCTCGGCGTCGCAAAGGCGCCGCCGGCTTGCGCGTCACCTCGTGCGGGCGGCCTTGCGGCAATGAGCGTAATGACGACGAACTGTAATCCGATGAGGGCGCCGGCGGACGAGCCGACGATTACATAGAAGTTTTCCCATCCGTCGAATCCTGTCATGATCGGTCGACCCCGTTCGGACGCAGAATTCGCCGGTATTGTTCCTCGCTGACATGTTCCATCCAGTCGGCGGTCTTGCCATCAAGCGGTTCGATGATGGCGATGTGCGTCATCGCGCTGTCCGGCGTGGCGCCGTGCCAGTGCTTCTCTCCCGGCGGACATGAGACAACATCGCCGGGATGGATCTCTTCGACGGGACCTCCCCAGCTTTGCACGAACCCGCGCCCGGCCGTCACGATGAGCGTCTGACCCAGTGGATGGGCATGCCAGGCCGTGCGGGCGCCGGGCTCGAACGTGACCCTCGCACCTTCCGCGCGCCCCGGCGCGTTTGCTTGGAACAGAGGCTCGATGCGCACCTTGCCGATGAACCGTTCCGCTGGTCCCTCGCTCGACGATCGCGAGCCCACTCTCTTAATGTCCATGTCCTTCACTTACTGCCCTTGTTAGACTCAGGGTCCAAGGCTGGCGCAGTCGATCACGAACCGGTATCGCACGTCGCCGCGCTGGATGCTTGCGTAGGCATCGTTGACCTTCTGGATCGGGATGACTTCTACGTCCGCGACGATTCCGTGCTCGCCGCAGTAGTCGAGCATTTCCTGGGTCTCGGGAATCCCGCCGATGTTGGAGCCCGCGAGGCGCCGGTTGCCAAAGAGGAGCATGCCCGGATCGAGCGGGGTTGAGCCGGGTGGCAACCCCACGAGGACTAAGGCGCCAAAATTCCGCAAGAGGGCCAACTCTTGGTTCAGATCGTGCGGCGCGCTCACCGTGTCCAGGATGAGGTCGAACGTCTTTGCAAGCGCCTCGAGCGCGCCGGGCTCGCGCGTGGCGACGAATCGCTTGGCACCCAGCCGAGCGGCGTCTTCCTCCTTGCCGCGCGAGGTGCTGAGCACGGTGACTTCCGCACCCATGGTAGCCGCAAACTTAACGACCATGTGGCCCAAACCACCCAGGCCCACGACGCCGACCTTGTCGCCGGGCTTGCATCCGAACTGGCGCAGGGGCGAGTACGTGGTGATGCCGGCGCACATCAGCGGTGCGGCATGCGCGGGGTCCAGCCCCTTCGGCACGCGCAGTACATAGCGCTCGTCGACGACCATGTCCGTCGAGTATCCGCCGTAGGTCCATGTCTTCCCGTCCTGCTCGAGGCTGTCGAACGAGAACCTGACGCCCTTCTCGCAGAACATCTCATGGCCGGCGCGGCACTCCGGGCACGCGCGACACGAATCGACGATGCACCCTACGCCGACGAGGTCGTCTTCACGGAAGCGTGATGCGCTGGCGCCACGCGATGCGACTCGGCCGACGATCTCGTGGCCTGGTACGACCGGAAAGTGCGTGTTCCCCCATTCGTCGGTTACCTTGTGCACGTCGCTGTGGCAAATGCCGCAGTAGAGAATCTCGATCTCGACGTCGTGCGATCCTGGATCGCGTCGCTCGATCGTCATGGGCGCGAGCGGCGCCTTGGCTGCGCGAGCGCCGTAGGCAGGAGTGTTCTTGGTCATGGCCAAATGCAAACCCGTGCTCAGGTAAATTACTTGTGCAGGCCATGGGCGCGGTCATCACAAGAAGGCCGGTGCGTCCGGATCGCTCGATCGAATTCACAACGTCGCAGCCAATCTGCGTCGTCGTTGAGTCACATGGCGGGAATTTTTCGATTGCCGTCCAATAATCGATTTATACTATCCGGATAGTAATCCGAGCCATGAAGCCAGGGGTGTTGGGGCACGAGTCGCGGAAGGGTGGATCGGTCGCGATTGAGATCGAGACGGAGGACCCGGAGACGTGGTGACATGGCCTACCGGATGCGCTGGAAACTCATTCTGCTCTACGTTGTCGTCGCGGCGATCGTCTACCTTGCGATCTATTACCTTTTCCTCGCCCCGCCATCGACGAGCATGCCAGCGGGCGGCGGCGGTGGGTATCCCTAGGGGCGGTCCGCCTCGCGGGCCGGTCGAACCATTCCACTCTCGCCCGCCTATCAAGCCCGATAATTGCCAGCAACTGATTTATTGAACCTGTGTGCGTGGGAGAGGCGCCATCATGGCTAGGGTGCCCTTCGTCCCATCAGCGATGCTCATGGCCCTCAGTCCGGTCACGTCCCAGAAGGATCGGAAGCCGGGCGATCCACTAAAGGCGCCTCCGAAGCCTCAGGCCTCCTCACCGCTGGAACGCCGTGAGCTTGTCGCGTTCCTGCAGATGAACCCCGAGGAGAAGTTCGACATCGAGACCATCAACTCGATTGACGCTCAAGCCTTGGTCGACGAGGCTCACGGCGACAAACGAGTCCTGCGCGAAGTCCTCCGGACGGCCGAAGCGCTGTTGCCCCGGGTGCGCGCCGAAACCGAGGACCCGTTGCTCGTCAGCGCGATCCTGCGCGCGAAGACCCTCGACTGGTATCGCCGGAGCCCTTCAGATCCGACGTGGGCCGGATCGATGCCGCTCCGCTGGGGCGGAATCTTCTACGAGTCACGGGTCCCCGGTGGCCGGCTGAGTCGAAAGCTTTCCGTCCGGCTGACGCTCCTCATCAATCAGTGCGTGGAGGCGAGCGGCGCCGTCGCGTTCCTTCGTGCCGGGGTCACGGGGATTTTTCGCGGCTCGGCGATGATGGCGAAGATGGTCGGGTTCAGCCTCGGTTCAAAACGGCCGCGCCTCACGCAACAGGTCGCGCAGGCATACCTCGATGATTTGGCCGCAACCGCTCGCATCGGGGACGCATATCTCCCGCTGGAACGGCTCAGCGACCTCGCCCGCCGGAATGGATCGTCCGACGTGAGCATGACCCTGGCCGAACTCTTTGCGCACGACGCCGTCAACGTCCTCACCGTCCTGGATTCACGGTTCCATCCGGGGATGACCGCCTTGGCGATCCGGGTGGTCCCTCCGAGGAACCCCGACGACGCGGCGACGTACGACCTCGTCCAACCGGGTGCTGGGCCCGGGAGAGACGCGAGAGCCGCGGAAGGCGCGCCGACCGAGTCGATGCCCGCGTCCCCGTGGGAGCAGACGGAGATGACGAAGAAGGAGTGGCTCGTCCTGCTCAAGGCCCTCGAGAAGCGAAAGGCGAGGCTCGAGGCGCCCCCGCGCGAGAATCCCCGCGATCGGGAATCGTACCTCGGACTAAGGGAACTCATCCTCACGGATGCTTCGGCCCGCAAAGCCTTCCTGGTGGTCCATTGGAAAGGGAAGCCCAGCGGATTGCCGTTGCTGTGTCAGCTCCTCTCCGACGGCCAACTGGTGCCGGAGGCAGACACCGACGGCGACTACCTCGAGGCGGAGCTGAATCATCCCGACAAGGCGCATCCGGACCAACGTTCGAAGGACGGCGAATGGAACCTCGGCCACGGTTGGACCGTGGTCCGCGTACTCGGGGATGCACGCGCGCGGAGCTATCGGGCCGACAGCAAGTCGGCCGACTGACGGGCTGTCGCCGTCAGCACTTGGTACACGTCGTCGTGATCGAGGACGCGAGGCAACACAGGCTGGGCGAGCGCGCTCTCCAGGATCGCCCACGTCGAGTCGGCTCGGACGCCTCTCGGCGCGATGACCAAGTTGAAGAAGTTCAAGGCGGAGGCGCGCGGCGACTCGCTGATCGCCGTGAGAGGCGGAAGTCCACACGCCCATACCAGGAGCTCGAAGATCAGGTTCAGGGTCGCGTTTCGCGCGTCCGGGCTCGTGTTCCGGCACAGCAGGAGCGTCCGGCTGCTCGGATCCGACATGATCCGTGTCGCGAGCGTTTCGATGGCGGGGAACGTCAGGTGTTTGTGAATCCCGCTGCCGAAGGGCACCCGACGTTCCTCTTCGGACCGAGGCGGAACCTGGAGAAGGGGCATCTCGCCCGCCACTTCGGGGTCCCGACGATCGAACTCGTTCATCGCGCGAAAGACCGCCTCGAGATTGATCCGACCGGATCGGAGCACGTCCGTCCGCGCCACGGCGGTGTGATTCGCGAAGGTCGGCCTCCCCGCTTCGTCCGGAGGTCCTCGTGTGATACCGGATAGCAGGATCTCTCGCCCGCCGCGGACGGGGTGCATCATGTGCAGGTCAATCGGATCGTCAGTCGACTGGGCGATCGCGCCGCGGATCGGCGTATAGTGGCCGCGGAGGTACGGGTCGTATAGGCCCGCATCGAGGTTCTTCGAGACCGCTCGCGTCGTATACCCGGTCCCGGGGAGCGCCCCGTAGATCCAGTGATCGAACTCGACGACGTCTTCGTCGGTTGACCGATGACTCGATTCCGCGGTTCCCATGGTGCCGCCTGCTACGCCGACCGAGCGAGAGCCTCAGCCTGGAACTTCTCCGCTTCGAGAATTTCGTCGGGGATCTTGTGGGCGATGTCCCGGAAGTGTTCGATGAACTCTACGTACTCGTCGTACGCGAAATCTGGCTCGCCCCCGCCTTCCGGTGCGAACCCGGTCCGGACGATCTTCGGCTGCCCGACGGGCTCCATGCCTTCGTGCTGCTCCGTGCGGACCCAGCTGAGGAAGTACGCGGACTTGTCCATGCTGACCCCGGCGATCTTGCCGCCGCGGATTTGGGAGAGGGTCTGCGGGACGAAGACGCGGAGCAGAGCTTCCGCGTACTCCTTCCGTAGGCGCTTGCCCTCGGGGAACCCTCGGTGCAAGCCCAGTCTCGCCAGGACGTCATCCTTGAGGGTGTCGAACTTGGCGAGCACGAACGCGGGGTAGATCCTCGGCGCCTCGGCTTTGACCCCCGAATCCTTCAGCCGGTCGTATTCCTGCTTCTTGTACGTCTGGAAGGCGACGAGCAACTTCGCGACCGTGCTGTCGTATCGGAGCATTTTCTTGTACGCAGCCGTGTCGACCTCGGTCGTCATCTTGCTGCAATCGACCAAGACCACGACGACGACGCTCTTCAGCAGCTGCTGGATCAGAGGCCTCGATGCGATTCCGGTCTCGATGAATTCCTCGATATCTTCGCCCGACACGTCGTACGCCGAGAACCGCAGGGTCGAGAACGGATGGACCCAGTTCTGTTGCCGGATGTAGTAGGGCAATTTCCCAACGACCTTGCGGAGGTAGCCGAAGACGAAACCGAGTTCCGTGATCTCCTCCTTCAGGGTGGCGCTGGGGAATCGGCCATCTTTCATGCCTTCATAGACCGCCGACATCAGATTCAGGGATGCGATCGGCGCGTGGAAACGGAAGTCATCTTGGACCCCAGTACCGTATTTGACTTGGGCCGAATACAGGAGTCCCAAGAAGGTCGTTTTACCGGAAGCGCGGTCCCCGAGTAGTGCGCAGGGCATGTCCGCTGGATGACCCCCCAACCGTACTTAATCCTAAGCACAGCGTTATCATCGTCGCGACAACCCATCGCGAGAAAAGGGGAATTCACTCCCCGGCGTCCCTTGCAATCTTCGAGAGGCGCTCCAGCAGGGCGAGGTATTCGTCCTTGGAATAGTCTGGCTCCCAGCCCCCGCCCCCGCTGCGCCGAAGCCGAATCCGCTCCCTCCGGCCCGGCGCCGCCGCCTCCGTGCGCACCCAGCTGAAGAAGTACGA
>WNFX01001269.1_pt1 | contig 28712 bp, 24 predicted proteins | sample 5400111 | NCBI WGS metagenome assembly WNFX01 (sample SAMN13153363, study PRJNA577476) | soil metagenome | isolation source: 40 cm soil or saprolite under grassland replicate 1 | place: USA:California | collected 2016-06-15 | reverse complement strand
GAATGATTTCCGCTCCATCTCCCCTCTCGGTGATGACTTTGCGTGGAAAGAGGCCAAAGACAACTTCTTCGAGATCGCCGGTGGTCATCGTCGGTGGGGTCGCGCCAGGGTAGTTGATGGCATAATGGATCATCGCTCCAGCCCAGCCCAGTTCAGTTCCTGTCTGAGTAATCGCCTGCCCTTCGGGCGAGGCGCTAAATTGTTCCATCAAGGCCTGTTCATAACGCAATGCTGGCTCTTCCAGATACGCGCCTTGTTCGTCAAAGACTGCTTCATTGATATCAAATGACATCCTCATCGTTCTCCTTCCTCCGATTCGCCGTAGCTGATCTCGATGTCTCGCATCTGCCGGTTCTGTTCCCACCCCTGCGTAACCTTCCTGCATCTCCTCTGCGAGCGAGCGGGCACATCCCTATCCAGTCAGGAGAGCTGCACGAGCAGGCTCTTTCTTGGCCACAGAGAGCACACGGGCTCGCAACAGAGGAAGCTTGGCACGACCATACATGCTCCTCTTAATGAGCTTGAGTCGGTTCACATGCCCTTCAAGAGGGCCCTGGCCGCCATCGGCAGCGAGAGTCCTGCAAGCACCGCAGCCTTGTCTTGTTGGATCCCTTTGGCAAACGACTTCAACTCGGGCACGTGGCTCCGTTCAGCAGAAGTGAGCCAGCTCTCCAGGTGCTGCCCCGTATGCTCTCGGACCATCTGCATGAACCCTTGTGTCAACCCATAAGCGGCCTCGGCACTTGGACTAGCTTGCCTGATGAGCGCTAATTCTTCCTGTTGTCTCTGATCTAGCTTCTCTGGTTGACAGACGAACAGCCAAGTGGCGCGCTGTGCAGAAAAGTTCTCCAGAGGTACAGGGAGCGAAGGAACGCTTTTGCGCCTTCGCGGCTTCAATGGGAGTGATTGTGGTGCCTCTGATTGAGGTGCCCGTAAGGTTGGAAGACTAATTGTACATGGCTTTAGACGAGCCCTTGTAGCCACGGGAGGTCAGTTCTCGATACAGTTGTAATCCATTTCGGTTTCCCTCGTGCCACCACGTGAGCACATAGCGCTCGTAGGGATCAATGAGGCTGGGTCGTCTTCGACGACGCCTGGTTTCGGGAAAGGAGCCGTGAGCCAGCCATCGGTGAACCGTTCGTCCAGAGATTCCAGTTCGGGAAGCGATATCAGCAGCTTTGAGCCCCTGGTCATGAAGCTCAATGATTTGTGTGTATCGGTCCAACTTTTGCGCGCGTCGAGCGACACGAGCCTGTTCCTCGCTGCGAGAGCGAACTGGGTGCCTTTCTTCTTCTGGTACGGGTTCTGCCTCTGCTTGCTCTGGCATCGCCTGTACGTGCAAGCCACGTCGGATTTCGGCCCGACAGCGAGCTAACAGCGTTGAGACACTGTCGGCTAAATTCTTTCCGATATGCCAGACATCGGCGACTTGAAGCGCCTGGGGAGCCCCTTTCGAAATTCCTGCTGCGTACTCTGAAGAACGATCTCGGCTCACAATTTCCACCGTGGGATGGTTCTCGCGCCCTCGCCGAAACGGTCTCGACTTCCCGATCAGGCAACACATCGATGGGGGTATTGTTTTCTAGATCGCAGATCAAGGTTCCATAACGCAGTCGGCGTTTCCATGACCAATCATCAATCCCAACCACTCGTGGAGAGGCAGCAACAGGCAGATCAGCTCCCTTGACTAGACGCAAAAGGGTGTCAGGGCTGCCAGGGATGCTCAACTGCTTTCCCAGGCGTGCTCCGGCTTCCCCGCCTAATGCGAAGCCCATCTCTCGAAGGGTTTCCTGCAGCCGCAAGGTGAATTTCATCCGAGGCAACGTTAACGAAGGAAAGCGTTCGGCAAAGATTTTGCGGGCGCATGTGCTCTCTTGACAGAAGAAGCGGCGCACGTGAAGAACCAGATGAACAGGACGTCCGCTGGCTGGCAGATCGCGTACAGTGCGCGTGTAACGGCTTTGTATCCGTTTAGAGATGGTCCCACAACATGGGCAGGAAGCCATTGGGGAAGCTGCGCGCACGGTGATCGTCGCCTCATTAGTCACGCTGACGCGGGTCTTTGACAAGGTCTGTAAGGTCTGGAAAAATGGTCATTAGCTCGAATCGAATCAGGAAAATGTCTCGCTGGAAGAATTTGTTTTGTTCTTTAGTCTACCACATTTCGCATCAGCGAGCTTGCGGGAGATCCATATATTGGCGTCTCTTACGGTTATGAAAACCACTGTTGGAATTGTAAAAAACCAATCTCGTCAGCCATAAATGCCCGGTGTTCAGGTTGTGGACTCTACATCTGTAGCTCCTGTGGTTCCTGTTTTTGCTGATCTCTTAATTACTGAGGTTGAGGAGAAACTCAAAAGTGTAGAGGATTTTATTCCAAGAGATATTGTACATCCCTGTCAAGGAATCATGGCGGGGTTTCATTCGTTTCGATTATGAGAGCATCCAACTGTGGAAGATTCCCGCAGAGGTGATCTTGAGTACAGGTCTGACCGGCCTGTTTCCGCTTTTGACCTTGACTGAGGGTGGGAAAACTACTGAAGTGTTGGATGCTATGATAGAGGCGCTTGTCGCGGTAGAAGAAAAAGATCTGCTGGTTTTAGCATACACGCTTGCCAGTCTGGTATATACGTCTGAAGCCGATCAAAAGATGCTGAAACGGAGGTTTGCGATGTTAGGAGATATCCTACGAGATACCTGGGCTTACCAGGAAATTATGGAAGAAGGACGCGAGGAAGGTCTTCAAAAGGGCCTGCAAGAGGGCTTGCAAAAAGGCTTGCAAGAGGGCCTTCAAAAGGGTCTGCAAGAAGGTTTGAAGGAGGGCCTGTACGAGGGCTTGAAGGAGGGCTTAGAGGCTCTGCGTCACATCTTGCTGAGCATTACACAAACGTCCTTTCCTGAACTGGAGTCGGTTGTCAGGCGTAAGGCGATTCTCATCACGGAGCCGAAGGTGCTGGAGGATATAACGCTCGAAATGCTGGCCGCGCGGAGCAGCGAAGAGGCTAGGCAGATTCTGGATAACATCGAAACTAAAGCTGAGTAAGCAACAAATTGTGCGAAGGCGTAAGATCTTCAACTTGCGCCTTCGTTGCTAATAAGCTATGTGCGGGTTTTAGACTGGTTTTGTGGATAGTGATGATTGAGCCTTTCAAGCCCATCAATTTATTCTTCAATTGAAGAGGTCTGCCAGCTCTTTCACAAGCGACTCCTGCCCCCATTTATCCTGCATCTGCTCATAGACGGTATACGCCTCGTCGAAACGTAGATCGCTTCCCAGGGCCCGGGCCGCTTTTACGGCAGCTGTGAGCAGTACGCAACTTTGTTCCAACTCCTCCAAAGCAAGAGCGGTTGTTGCCTGGTTCACCATCAATTCTACGCGATAGGGCTCTTCATCAACGGGAACGAGCCGCTCAACATTAGCGAACGCGTCCCATGCCTGCCGGGGCTTGTGCAGGTGTAAATACACCTTGCCGGCAAAATTGTAAAAGGTGGACCAGCGGAAATGCGTGTAGGAGTAGACGGGATCATCTTCTGGCCGGTCAGGATAGTGTTCGCGTGCGCGCTGTAGGAATTCGCGCGCCAGCGACTCATCCCCATGGCCCGCGTAGGTTTCGGCCAGGCCTGCGTAGACATAGCCTCGCAAGAGTGGAGAACAATGGTTGCAGAGACGAAGCGCCTCCTGATAGGCCAGAAGCTTTGGCCCATAGCGATGCAGGCAGGAATAGACATATGCCTTGCGTGCCAGTGAGGCGGTTTGCAGGTTGGCATCTCGCGCCACCTCGCCATATTGTGCCGCCACCCGCGTATGTTTGAGCGAGGTCCCGTAGTCCCGGCGCTGCAATGCGAGGAGATACCCTAACTGATGAGCCTGTGATGCCAGATTCGCAGCCTCCGATTGATGTCGTGATGTCGATTGAGCCAGGGCTGACAGTTGTGTGATGTATCCGGGGAGGCTGCGACTTAATTCTACAAAGCCGCCTTCGTAGTAGAGTTGCCAGCAAAGAGGCAGGCTCGTTGTGCAGAACGAGAGTATTTCATCAGTGGACAGGAGCGCCTCTTTCGTATCCCGAGCCAGACCAAACACGGCCAGTAGTGCGCTTACTAAAAATGCAATCGCCTGTTTGCGTAATATCCCCTCGCTATGTTCATCGCCCCGTGCCTGATGTATCATATCGAGACTCTTTTTGACCTGTTCGACATAAAGGGTAAACCCGTCGCCGGACTGTTGAGATTGTGGAAGCGGATCTGTCATTTCTCTGGGCGCTGCGTGATAGCTCCTGTCTCTGGTTAGATTGTCTGCAGGTTCTCGTACAATCTCGTTTGTTCCAGGCTCTGTGGTGTCAACGGGTGCAAAGCCTAACTCCTCGGGAGACATATTAAAGGCTTTGCAAAGTAGATCGAGTTTCCCCGGTTGAGGCCGTTGCAGGCCGCGCTCCCAGCGATTGAAGGTATTAACGCTCACACCGATCTTTTTACTGGCTACCCCGATGCTCCAGCGTTTCTTGAGCCTGGCTGCCTCTAACTTTCGGTTAGCTGTATTTTCCATCATTCTCTCCCGATACTCGATATCTTGCAAATGTAGTGGTTATTGAAAACTGTAGCGGAATTAGATCTCTATCCCAATGTATGTTGGTGCAAATATTTGCTACTACCAGATATTTAAACTCATCCTTATAGACAATTAGACAAATCATAGGACTTAATGATATGATTGCAGTATAATCGTTATTTACGCGCATGACATCGGGGAGTTCACCTATTTTTACTGGTCTCTTCTGTAGTAGAATGATGGAGTGCGGACATGAGCAGTTACGAGCGAAGGAACGACGATCTTGCTGCGCTTCTATGCGCGCTATCTTTCGCGACCGGTCTGGGGTTTGGTGGACATATGGAGCATGGCCTGGGATGCGCCTGCCTTGGAATGCAGATCGCCGATGCATTGGCGCTGAACGATGAAGAGCGCGAAGCTATCTTCTATGGAGCGCTCCTCAAGGATGTAGCATGTACGGCCTGTTCGGCTGGCATTGCGGCCTTCTTTCCTGACGATGAAAAGCAGGTCTCCCTGGCAGATGTCATTCTTGTAGATCCATCTAAACTCAGCGATATGTTTGGCTGGCTATCCAGGTACCTGCGGTTAGATGCCCAGTTCCCCAGTCGCGTCACTAAACTCATGTCCTTTTTTGTGAAGTGTGGACCGATCGTCAGGGAAACGATGCGCAGCCATTGTGAAGTGGCGGAACTCTTCGCACGGCAGCTCGGCTTCCCGGAGCATGTTCAACGCACGCTTCGTTTCCAGTGGGAGCGCTGGGATGGCAAGGGCATGGCCTATGGACTCAAGGGGCCGGATACGCCCATAACATCCCACATTCTGCATCTTATACAAGTACTTGAGCTGATGTATCGCTTCGGCGGCCCAACGGCAGCATGCACTATCGCCCAGGAAAAACGCGGAACCCGTTTCGAGCCGAAGGCCGTGGATGCGTTCCTGACCATCGCGCAACACCCAGATTTCTGGAGCACCTTTGAGGAGCAGGCCACGCAGGACGCGCTACTGGCAAGACGACCGGCAACCATGGCCGATTGCGCCCAGGAGGAGCAGAGCGAGCGCGTGTGTGAAGCGCTCGCCGACTTCGCCGATCTCAAAGCACGCGAGACCTGGCATCACTCACGCATCGTCGCGCAGGTTGCGGTCGAGATAGGTACCTGCCTGGGATTGGAAAGGAGTGAACTGAACCGGTTACGCTGCGCCGCCCTCGTTCATGATATCGGCAAAGTGACCGTCCCTCTCGGTATCCTGGAAAAGGGCGAGCAGCGATCGAGTAGCGAATGGGAAACCTACCGCCTCCATCCCTATTATACGCAGCGCGTCCTGGAGCGCGTCCAGGCATTACAGGACCTGGCGCCAGCGGCAGCGGCCCATCATGAGTGGGTGAATGGTCAGGGCTATCACAGGCAGCTCAGCGGTGAACAGATCCCCTTTCATGGCCGTATCCTGGCCGTTGCAAATACCTATGCCCGCCTGATCCAACTGCAAGGTGAGCAGAAGGACCAGGCAGCAGTGTTGCGCGAGATGCATCCTCTCGTCGATAGGCAGTTCGATCGGCGCTGTTATGAGGCACTGGTCGCATCGGTCTCGCACGGCCTGAGAAGGAGCCTCATCAGACCTCGAAAGACGGGCGATCTGACCGAACGAGAGGTCGAAGTCCTATGCCTGCTGGCACAGGGACACAATACTCCCCAGATCGCGCGTGCACTGGACATCAGCAAGAAGACGGTCGAGCACCATCTATCGCATATTTACGCTAAAATTGGTGTCTCATGCCGGACGGCAGCGGTGGTTTACGCTGTTCAACAGGGGATTGCATAAAGATCTTCACAAGAGAAACGGGATGCGCATCTTAATCCCACACCTGGGCACGAGCCTTCTCCAGATTTTCTCTCACCCCTTGAGCGGGATCTTCCATATTAAGCGCGAGGAAGACGCACAGAGCCGCCTCATAGCAGGTAATAGCGTTATGCAGATTGGCGCGCAGGTCTCCCGATGGGAGTTCAGCGTAGGCGGTTGCCAGGCTCTGCTGCGTCCTGGCCCAATCGACAGGAGTGTTCTTGCGCGTGTAGACTTGCAGAGCCGCCTCGTAGCAACTGATGGCGCGCTCAAGATACTCCTGCCGATCTCCATCCGGCATATGCGTGTAGGCGTTGCCCAGGTTGCTTTGCGTCGTGGCCCACTCTTCGGGCATATCGTCTCGATTATAGACGAGGAGCGCGGCGCGATAGCAGGCAACCGCTTTGCCGACATGCGCCCTATTCTGCGTCCGATCGACCGTGATCAAGGCACTATAGGCATCGCCCAGCCGGTTCTGAATTTTCGCCCAGTCGAAAGGGAACGCTCTGCGATTATAGACCTGCAACGTCGCCTCATAGCAGACGATCGCTTTATGCAAATGTACGATTGTATCGCCGTCCAGCAAGTTAGCATAGGCATTGCCCAGATTATTCTGTACGGCAGCCCAACCGATAGGAAATGTTTCGCGGGTATAGACGCGCAACGTTGCTTCAAAGCAATTAATGGCCTGGCGCAGATTGTACTGCAGATCGCCGCCTGGCAGGTCGAGATAGGTCAGGCCGAGCATGTTCTGCGTCCTGGCCCAATCAAATGGGAATGTCTCGTAGCGAAAGACCTGTAGGGCTGACTGGAAGCAGGTGATCGCACGCTCCAGCCGTGCCTGCTCATCAACGCCCGGAAGAAGATTATAGGTAATACCCAGGTTATTCTGCACGGTCGCCCAATCGATAGGCGTCTCCTCAAGCGTGTAGACCTGCAACGTTGCTTCGTAGCAAGAGAGCGCCTTATATAAACAGGTATCCGACTCAGCGCCGGGCAGGTTGCGGTAGGCATTGCCCAGGCTGTTCTGTGTGTCGGCCCAGTTGCGGGGAAACGCTTCGAGCGTGTTGACTAGCAGAGAAGCCTCGTAGTGGGCGATCGCTCTGCGCAAATACTCCGCGCGTTCGCCACCGGGCAAAAAGGAGTAGACGTTGCCGAGGCTCTGCTGCATCATGGCCCAGGCCTCGGGTGCTCTCTCACGCGTGTAGACACGTAGAGCGGCGCGATAACAATCGATAGCCATCTCAAGCATACTCTGACGATCATTGCTCGGCAGAAGGCAATAGAGATTGCCCAGGCTGCTCTGCACACCGGCCCACTCGTCGGGAAACGTATCGGGGGCGTAGACCTCCAGCGCGGACTGGAAGCAAGCGAGCGCCCTCTCCAGGAATGCTGGCTGCCCTATTTCCTGCAAAGCAAGATATGTAAGACCCAGGCTATACTGTGTCTTCGCCCACTCTACCGGGAACGCATCGCATGTATAGATTTCCATCGAGAATTGCAGGCAAACAAGCGCCTTTTTCAGGCTGATCTGCCGGTCGCCTCGGAGCAGTGCGCGATAGGCGTTCCCAAGGTCGTATTGGGTCCTCGCCCACTCGGCAGGAAAAGCGGCGGGAGTATAGATGTTCAGTGCATTACGGAAGCAAGCGATCGCCTGTTCCAGATTCGCCTGTCGATCTCCATTCGTAGAGGTACTATAGGTAATGCCAAGAACGTACTGAGCGGTGGCCGCTTCACGCCTCTCATTCTCATTCATGTAGTGTATATCCCATTAGTAAGGGGGCTGGTTCCCTCCCTGATATGCGTGAAAAGTAGTATATGAGAGATTCTAAAGGCTGGCTCGGCGCTTGTCAACACTGCATCCGACCAGTTTAGCTATGGTACAACAACTTATGAATTTTATAAACTTCTATATAATTCAATGCTCAAATTTGTGAGGTATTGCATTGACATTCTTCTGTACTCACTGTACTATAAGCTAAGAATGAGGATAAGGATGAGGTGGGTACACAAAAATGATTATTACCTATGGAGGAAAGCAAATGCCAAGTGACCAATACCAGACGCTCGGAGCATCTTTCGGCATAGTTCTTGCCATCAGCGCCCTTTTCAGTCTTGCCATTATCGTCTTCGCTATCATCATCTACTGGAAAATCTTCTCGAAGGCCGGTTATAGCGGGGCAATGGGACTGCTCATGTTTGTTCCTATTGCTAATATCATCGCGCTCTGTATCCTCGCCTTTGGCAACTGGCCCGTCCTCCAGGAGCTGAACGCGCTGCGCCAGCGGGTAGGGGGAGCGCCACAGTTTCCGCAGAACCCTCAGAATCCGCAATATCCTCAAAATCCACAATACCCACAATACCGCTAAAAGATCGATCCCTCTACGCGACTGGACTCCGTAGAGGGACTTTTTTTATCGCTTCATCCCCTGTCGTTTTCCATAACTGCACAGACGATACCCGTGTTCAAGATCAGGGGGAAACGGGCCCGGTCCTGTGACACGCGCCCGTTTCCCCAGGTCAAACACTGATAGTTTTATCTTCTCCCTATATAAATGACTTATCTTCTAAATCATTTATATTTAGGGATGGCCACCATCGCCAGGACCTCTATCATGACCACCAGGACCACCGGGGCCTCCATCATGACCACCAGGACCTCTATCATGACCACCGGGGCCTCTATCAGGGCCACCAGGACCTCCATCATGAGGAGGCCAGGGATGGGGCCAACCTGGATGACCATGATAAGGAGGACAGTCAGGAGGCCAGGGATGAGGCCAACCCGGATGACCATAATGACCATAATAAGGAGGACAATCAGGAGGCCGGCGATGGGGCCCTCTATCACGATCGCTACCGGGCTGCCCTTCTTTACTATGGTTCAAGGTAACAGTATTATGCTTTGCCACTATTCTGGATGCTGCTGAAGCATTTGAAAAAGCAAAGCATAAAATAAACGCACTCAGAAGTATTGCTCCAACTATGGTAAAACAGAGCCTTTTTAGCATAATCGTCCTTTCTTTGGGGTAACTTAAGAGGTATCTGTTCAGATCCCCCCTCCCCGTTTTATCATAGAAGGATTGTACAAATGATATTCATCTATGTATTTCCACATCATCTCTAGCATTGATGCCTTAATAGTGCACGCAAAGTTTCCAGGCAAGGAGTAAGAGCTGGAAAAACGATGGGATCTGTTGTGTAGGCATGGATGGGGTAACGTACCGTCGAGAAAAATAAAGAAGGGGATGACGATGGAATTATCGTCCAGGAGATCTAGCTTATCGCGTGTCGCTTACAGCTTGCCATCTCATTTCACTTACAAAAAATCTCACAATCTTTAACCGTTGGATAATGGGATGTTAATATGCAACCGCTATACTACGGACATGTAGAACACCCCCACAAACGGAGCCAGCAAAGGCAGGCAAGTGTGGCATCTGACGCAGACCTTATTTCAGAGCCCTCACTCGTGTCTCCTGGAACACCACATAGTTACAACCGCCGTCGATCCCGGCGGCGGTTGTACCTCGATATACGACGCAGTCCTTCGGGAACGAGCGCTCGTAAGGTGGACGAGAGGTATACTCCGAGCCTCTCGTCCAGTGGGGCCCTAAAAGCCCTATAGCTCAATCTTTGTGCCCAGTACTTTCAGGAACTGCGCTATCCAGGCAGGATGAGCAGGCCAGGCGGGACCGGAGACCAGGTTGCCGTCGGTATACGCCTCGTCAACTTCCAGCGACTTGAATGTACCGCCCGCTCGCGTCACATCTGGTCCCACGGCAGGATACGCGGAACACGTTCTTCCGGTCAAGACACCAGCCGCCGCCAGCACCTGTGCAGCGTGACAGATCGCAGCAACAGGCTTATTGGTGGTGAAGAAATGGCGCACGATCTCAAGCACGCGCTCATTCAAGCGGATATACTCAGGAGCGCGTCCGCCAGGGACGACCAGCGCATCGTAATCCTCCGCTCGCACATCGGCGAAGGTTGCATTGAGATGAAAGTTATGACCGGGCTTCTCGCTATACGTCTGGTCGCCCTCGAAGTCATGCACCGCCGTGCGCACCGTCTGACCAGACTCTTTGCCAGGGCAGACCGCGTGCACGGTATGACCCACGGCCAGCAGCGCCTGGAAAGGCACCATCACCTCGTAGTCCTCAACATAATCGCCTACAAGCATCAAAATCTTCTTTGCAGCCATAGAGGCCTCCTTCTTGTTCGCGCAAAAACAGGGAAAACGGGCCCGGTACCTTTGCTACCGAGCGAACATACAAAGGCGTGTAAGGAAACTAGTAATTACTCATCCTCGTCGTTGATACTCTGCACCTCCTGAGCACGCTCCTCCTCGGGATACCAGAAGCGCACACCTTTGGCGTCCGGAGCGGGCGCGGCAGTCTTTGCCTCAGCCGGAGGGCATTGTTCCAGTTCGAGGACGATCTTACTTAACGACGATTGTAGTACTTTCAGGGTATTGAGAGATTCTATAGAGGAATCGATCCCTTCGCGTTCCTCTTTTTGCATATTTTCCTTCAGAAGATGTATCTGTCTGGTAAGTTGAGCATGGAGCTTGCGTAGCTGGCTGCATCGCTCGGGACTAATGGTCACGGTGCACCTCTTCTCTATGTTTTCTCGTAGCTATTACCCTACTGAGCACGCTCGCTTTTTGTGAGGATCAGAACGATTCCCCACCTTATCCTAGCATCAGAGAAGAGAAAAGACAAGCGCATGCATAACGAACGACTTGCATTTTTACTGGCTTGTTAGAGCGAGTTCAAAGCGGCGTAGAAAGAAATAGGCGACACCCGCAAGAATAACACCCAGTTCAAAGCCGACATCCATTCCGTACGGGTGGCTCAACCAGAGAGCAATGGGACCGATATAATCGGCCTGCGCGGCTCCAAGCAGAGCTCCTCCCAGGCCAATGAGCAAGGAGACAATGGCCGCCCAGCCAAAAGGCAGCTTTCCAGGAGCATTCCAATCATCGACATTGTAGTTTCCACGGCGGAAGACAAAGTGTTCGAGGATCAGGATAATGGACCAGGGACCCAGCCAGTACGCGATAAGGAGCAAATAGTTTGAAAGCGTCTCATTAAAATTCGTACCAGCGGCTACGGCAATCAACACGTAGACCACTGCTCCGATAAGGGTCCATACCTCACGACTGAGCCGCTGAAAGGCCTTGCCGAGTACCTGTATCGAAAGTGCAAGGCTGTAATCATTCGGTAAATTGTTGGCAACTGTACTTAAAGACAGTATCAACAGCAACAAGGCGCCCAGAGTACCTTGAGGACCAGCAACAGCCTCCAGAAGATCAGTCCCGCTCAGTCCCTTGTAAGCAACGGCCAATGCCATCCCAAATATCTCCAGAACTATGCATGGGATGGTAATGCCTAGAAAAGTGTACCAGAAAATACTACGGGCTGGCGTTGTTTCAGGATGCTTTACACTGTAGTCGGCGGTATATGAACTCCAGCCGATAGCGTATCCATAGACAGCGCCACCAAAGGAAAAGAACGAGGCGACTTCAGCCATGTTCAACGCAGGAGTGGGTACGATGGTCAGATGCGGCGCGGCTGCAATCATGAGGAGAAAAAACACGGCAGCCATGGGTATCCAGGCATAGCGTTGATAGTAGTGAATATATGTATACCCGTAGATACTCACAAGCGTCGTTAACATGGCGATCACCAGGATACCTACCTGCCTGGGAATAGCTCCTTTACTGAGAACTTCTATTAATTGACCACCCACAATAATATTCACGGCAGACCAGCCGACGCAGGCCACTACATTGAAAAGAGCCATCATTCCGGCACCAAACCAGCCAAAGGAGAAGCGTGAAATGACCATCTGACGCAGGCCGAGCCTGGGACCCAGCGTCGAGAAGAAGGCGGCAGGGAGCGCACCAAGGATATTAAAAATAACGATAGCGATAACGCTGTCCCAGAAACCGAGAGCAAAGACGCTCTTAGCAAGTGCTCCTAATGCAACACTGGAGATGACTAGATTAGAAGAGAGCCACATTGTGTGATTATCAAAAATGCGAATGTGGCCTCGATTACCTGGTGCTACCCGCTCAATGCCCTGCGTCTCGATGCCTTGTTCAAGTTCTGGAAAAATGGTGGCCTTAGATGCCATTGATCAAATCCTCCTTAAGCCATATACCCATTATCACTAACGCGCAATGACAGAAATAAGAATGAGCGTGAGGCGTTTTCTGCGCACACAAAACGCCTTTTCGCTATCATGTCACTAAAATAGCAGCCTTACGAGCGAATTTCTATTCGTATTGTACTCACTTTTTTGCGATAGATATATTTATTAGTACATTACTACTAGTACATTGACTTACTCGTGGAGTATTGTTTAATCTCAAGAGTGGGATAAAATATTTTATACGTGTTAACAAATGTACTGAAAGTCGAAATGCCGCATTTGTGCATATTATCGTCTTTCTACCTATATGCTTCCAGGGAAAAATTGCGGAATAGACATTGTCTACTTCCGCCTGGTACCGGGCGTTAGTTCTTTTCCCGACTCGATATTCCGCATATTCAATATGGAAGCATTTAGTAGCCAGCAGTTGGGAGAGTCGTTTTCATGGATACCAGGCTTATCTCTAATTTGATCGATGTGTCGCTTTGTCTTGTGGCCCTCTTTATTTCGGTGCGCTCATTCGATGTGTATGTTCACTTTCGCTATCAGCGTCTCTTTGTTCTAGGGTTATCCATGGCCCTTGTTTCAATCTCTGCAGCGGCTGATTTCACTGCAAACTACGTGACAATTATTACCCTTCATACAGATTGGTTTTTGTACATTGCTCAGACATGCGGCTTCTTTTTCATTTTTCTCAGTTTGTTGGAGAGTTCTAACAGCTTTCTCAAGCTCATTATGATCTTGAATGTCCTGACCGTTCCTCTCCTGCTAATCGTCCTCTTTCTCTCACCTGTTTTGCCCGGCGTTCCCAGTGGCTCCTTGCACATCGTCCTGGAATGTATGCGCTGGCTTATCAGCTTTATGATCTTCTTCGCCTATTTTTTTGCCTTCACGAGCAAGGCAACGCTCTTTAATCGCTTCATGATGGCAGCTTTCTTTCTGATCAGTTTTGGTAATTTTATGTCTATGATGCAGAGTTTTGCTCCCAACTTAAATGCACATCTTCTAAGCAATCTAGGAAGCATTACTGACATGGTTGGCCTTATTGCACTTATTATTGCGGTTTCATGGAATTAAAAGACAAGAAGGTTGGTTGAACTATGAAACCCTCGCATTGGATTGGCTCTCCCCGTATCTTTATCATAGACGGCAGCATTACAGATTGCCGCTTGATGAGTAACATCCTGCAACGAGCAGGCTGCAAGGTCGATTTTACCATTGATGGTCGGGAGGGATTAATAAGTGTGTTGGAGGCTCCTCCTCAGTGCCTCATCCTCGATGCCACCTTACCCGGTACAAGTGGTTATGCCATTTGCCGCCATATACGGGCAGTGGATCAACACTATACTATCCCGATTATTATCGTGAGCGCAAAGAACACGCCCCTCGATCAGAAATATTCCCTTAGAATGGGAGCTAACAGCTTTCTTGCCAAACCAATTTCTGAAGAAGCGCTCCTTCAGACGGTTAAAAAGTTGTTACCAGGGTTTTCGCTTGCCGCCGTGGTCCAAACGCCACCACCATTTACCTCTCAGCCTGACACTTCAGAAACTCTCATGGAGAAGTATGCTCTCATTCCTCATCGTCTGAACGAAGATGGGATACTGTTGAGGCGCAATCCGTTCGCGAGCTCCAATTTTGTGTCAGATAAGCACCTTCGTCGTCTCTACGCCGTTATTAATGGTCGCAGAAATGTACAGGAGCTCGCAGAAATGGTACAGCTCGATCCGCAGACAACTTTAAAACTCCTCAAGACCCTCTGGCAGCAGCAACAAATCGCGTTCCATGATAGAAATCAACAACCCCTCAAGGAGCTATCCCTTTTGGATAATATAGAGCGAAACGAATAAGGGGGACAGTAGCTCAGCGGTAGAGCTCCAGACTGTGGCCCTGAAGAGGCTGGTTCGACTCCAGCCTGTCCCTAACTGCCACCAGCCGCAAGCGGTAGTTGCGCCATCAATTGCCCCTGATCATAGGCGGTGACGGCGCCCGCTTCTCCGGGTATGGGATCGATCTGCCCATTGTCGTTCAGGTCGAAGCCGTTCAGAGCGTGGTCGGAGAGCGTGGCGATATCCTGGATCAGGGCCGTATTGGTGGGATCGATCGTGAGCTGGTGCGCGTCGTTATCAATGTTGGTCAGCCACTTTTTGAGGTTATCCGTGGCGATCTGGACACGACTGGCGTGCTGCCTGATGGTGTCGGTTGTATCGGCCTGGGTCGCGGCAAGGGCGGCGTGCACTCCCGCGAGGATGACGTAACCGCCATTGGCGTTATTGGGATCGAAGAGGCCGAAGCCATCACCCGCATTCGTCACGTTGAAGCCGCTGCACACTGGGTTGAGCGGTTGTGTATTATGTCCATGCGCACCCTCGACGAGGTTGACGATATTTTGCGCGTCGCAGCGCACGGCCTCTGGTCCCTTGTTGGTAAGGCTTTTTAACAGCGTCGCCTGGCCGTTGAGCGCCTGCGCCTGCTCGCGGAGTCCGACCAGCAGGCCGACTTTGCCGGGTGTGGAACCGAAGCTGAAGAGCAGGTGGCGGATATGGATAAAGGCGAGCGGCGGGAATGTCCCCGAAAGCACGATCTTTCCGGATGGTAAGGAGGGCGTTCCCTTCTCCTGGGTGATCTCCAGTTCATTACCGGCCCCTAGCAGATTCGTCTTGCCGGAGAAGTTCAGGCTGAAGTTCTGGCCCTGGGCGGTGAGCGCGCCCAGCGGCAAGACCTTCTCGGTGCTGACATCAACGAGCCAGGCATAATAGTTGGAGCCAGCCGCCGGGGCAGCGAGTCCGCTCGTTGTCAATTTGAGCGCGCCGGTGAGCCCCTGCCCATCTGGACTATCGCTAAAAAAGGCTGTCGCGCCGGCATTGTTGGGTGCTCCGGCATTGTTGGGTGCGCTGGTCTTATTGGGTGCTCCGGTAGTTGTTTTTGTAGTGGCTCTATTGGCCGTAGTGTGCGTAAGGGCGAAGATGCCCGCCGCGGCACCACCCACGAGCAACAAGAGAAGGAATGCGATGAATATGTTGCGCCCGGTACGTCTGTTTGCTTTTTGCGCCTGGGAGCCGGGGAATACGCCAGGAGAGGGGGCGGGAGATGCGCCTGACCTATTGGCAGGCTCGACGGGGGGCGTGGTTCTCAACGTCGGAGCGGACGAGGGATCGAGTGGCGGGCGCATATATGGTTGGCGCTCCGCGGAAATTTCCGTGGCCTGTGTGTTATCTACGTTCGACCTTATTACGGGTTCGCCGACGGTGGTTCCTGGCGCACGCAGAGGCGCTACCTGCTTGCCGCAGTTGCCACAGAAGACCGTATCTCTGTCAAAAGGTGTATTGCAGTTTGGACATACCATCGTTCGTTTCCCCCTCGGCCCGCCATGCTGTCTTAGAGCACTTCAACGTGCGACTCTATTGCGCTGGCAGGATATGGAATACGCTTGTCAATAGCTCCATCACGCCGTGATAGCTGATGATGATGAGCGCGATACAGGCCAGCGTTATATGGACAGTGCGCCAGGTGCGAATGATCCTGCGCGCCCGCTGCTGGCGTGCGAGCGATTGTACCAGGACGGCGCGCCGGCTAAAGGTTTCGTTGGCGCGCTGAAAGTCGAGGCGCTCGTTAGGCGCGACTATGGGCGGTCCGGTCTTCACGCCGGCAGAAGAGAGCGCCTGCAGGCAATATGCTTTGAAGGGCTCGGACTTTCCCGCGCACAGGCGCTCAATTGTGTACTCAAGCTCAAGGATACGCTCTTCGAGCGCGCGCACAATGCCGACGCCATTGGTGCTGGCTTCACGCGCGATCAGCCTTGTTTGCCAGAGATCGAGCAGACGCCCCGTTACGCCACTGAGTACCAGGAAGAGCAGGGCGAAGAGTGCCGCGCCCGCCATGTATGAACCTGTCAGATCAGTTACCCTCCGGACAAAGCCATTCAGGACATAGAGATAGTTCTCGTGCAGGAAGACGATGAGGATGGTGATGACGCCGATCCACGTGTGCATCCATAGCCAGCTCTGCACCTTTCCAGGCAGGCCGCGCACGAAACGACGCCGCAGCGAATAGGCGGCGGTTGCCAGCACCAGCACGTACGCGATGATGCCGAACAGGCGGAACGGATCATTGATCGGCGCGGCCTCCCCCTGTGCTTTGGCGGCCATGTAGAACCAGACGTAGAGCGCCACGTAGCATATGAGGGCGCCCGCCAGCCAGAGCCATTTTGTCTTCGCGGCAGGCGCACGCCAGATGCGGCGCAACGTGCGCGCTTCCTGCGGTGGTCGTTTTACGGCAAGAGACATAACTTCACTCCTCTATTTCGCGCGTCGTCGCAGGATCTCTTCGGTTGAACCAAAGAAGGTGATCGGATTGATACGGATGGCCGCCCCTGTAGGACACGCCTGCACGCATGCCTGGTTGTCGTAGCCCGCACACAGATCGCATTTGATGGCGAGCTTCTTGCGTATCTCGCCGTACGCGTCGATCGGCTGCGGATCGTTCAATGGGCCCGGTGCCGCCGCCATAGGAAGCAGGCGTCGTCCGCGTTCTTTTCCGGCGCCCCTGGTGAAGACGCTGCTGAACTGCTGCCAGGTTGATTGTGACACGCGCTCCTCGTCTTCATCAAGCGTCATAATAGAGATATTATCATATGGGCAGCGCTCGGCGCAGATGCCGCAGCCGATGCAGCTCTCGGTGATGTAGACCTCGCCGCCCGGCATGCGCGCAATACCGGCGCGGCTGCAGAGCATGCAGACGGGGTCCTGGCATTGCCGACAGGCGGTGGCGATGCTCATATTCCCGACCACCATGCCCTTGCGATTCATACGCGAGTGCCCATGACGTCGCGCGCATGCCTCCTCGCATTCGTTGCAGTGAATGCATTTGTCGAGGTCGATGACAAGCACCTCGGTCCCTTCGACGACGCCATCGGCGACCAGTGAGTGCAGGCCCGCGCGCGTCGCCGCGTCCGAGAGCGGGTTGATGTCGTCGGGCGGCGCGATGTTGAACGGCTCGAAGACGGCGCTGTACGCAATCATGGAAGCGTCGCGATACAGTTGCAGCCGCTCCTGAAAGCGCTGGTTGACTTCGGGATAGCGCGTGAAGAGAGATGTCAGCAACTGGCGTGGCACCTCCGCTACGCTGGTGCGCGTGATCGCCGTCACCGTCACGGCGCGTCGGTCGCCCAGCATATCCAGTCCGCCCGCGAAGTAGTCGCCGCTCTGGCGGTAGGCGATGATGCGCTCGTCGCTCTTGTCGCGCCCGGTCCCGGCAACGGTGCGCCGCGCGACCTTTACAAAGCCTTCCAGCAGGATGTGCAGCGACTCGCGCGCCGGCTGCCCCTTGCTATCCTCGCTGAAGAGTCGCTCGTCGCGATCGAAACGCTTGATCTGGGTCTGCTCGGCAAGCTGTCGTATATCTATGCCTGCCACGCCCTGAAACAGCGCCATCCGCTTGAGGATAGACTCGATGGAACGCGTTGCGCTCAAGCGATCGAAGAACTGCTTCACGGCGGGCACGATCTCCATCAGGCGCTGCATGACCTGCTCTGGAACCTCCAGCACGACGGCGGCGCTCTGCGCGCGGGCACTGGCATTGCGCTGCTGGCCGGTCAACGTGCCATGCTCGCCCATGTATTCTCCCCGGCGCAGGATCGCAACGGGCATCTCTTCGCCGTTGGGTCCGGCGGTGGAGAGCTCGAAGCGTCCATCGAGAATAAAGTATATCTCGCGCCCAAACTCGCCCTCGTGCAGAACGACCGAGCCAGGCAGCAGCGTGAGCATCTTGGAGGTCGCGACGAAATGCAGCAAGTAGTTATCCGGCACCAGGTTCTCGTCGCTGAACATCGGCTGTTCGCGCAGGCGGCTCAATAATAGAGGGATGTTCCAGCCGGGAGGCAGATAGCCGAGCACGCGGCTCATATCTACTTTACCGTCCCAGGGAACTCCCAGGCGCTGTTTGAGCGAGAGCATCAGCAGGTCGCGGTGGTTATCAACCGGACAAACGGGAACGCACGAGCCGCACATCACACATTCGTCGGTGAAGCGCGCTACATGCGGGGCGATCTCGTCGGAGATGGTGGCGCGATTCAGATCGGCGATATTGATGTGGGCCGAGAGTGGGACCGGGCAGGCGCGCATACAGCGGTCGCAGCCGATGCACATGTCGATCTCGAAGCGCACCACCTCTTCCGTCAGTGGTTGCACATCGGTGCGATGCGATAGCCCGACTAAAAAGGGCTGTTTCGGTACTATTTCTTTGCTATTCATTCGCTTGACCTTTTCGACTCATCGCGACCCGCCCTGGGACGATAGCGGCGCGCTACAACTCGCGCAGAAACGCGCGATCTGCGTGTTCACTCCGCCACATTTACTACAGATCACGAGTTCCGGCAGCGGCGCTGATTCTCCGTCGCGCCTGTCCTCGCGCCCGCTCACTCCACTCGCGACCGGCACGCGCTCCTGCCGCACAGTCCGGTCCGCGTCGCCACGCCCGGCATTTTTCACGTTCTGGGGAGCGCGCTGTCCCTTTTGGGCAGTCAGGCTGGTAAGTTCGGCCTCCTTCGACCTCTCCATAACTGGCACGGACCTCTCACTGGCAGGCGACATGCGCAGGTCTACGAAGTAGAGCATGCAACCGCCCAGCGAGACACGATCCCCGTGCGAGAGGTGATAGGGATTATCGATGCGCGTCTGGTTGACCGTTACGCCGTTGCTACTGCCCAGGTCGCGAATATAGAAGCCGTCCGGTCCCGTGGATATCTCGGCATGGCGCCGCGAGACGACCGGGTCCGCCAGTTCGATATCCATGCCCTGATCTCGCCCGACGACCATACGTCTCCCCTCCTTGAGGAGAAAGACCTGTGGCGGGCGATTGCTTGTCCCGACGGTGCCGCTTGCCAGCACAACCAGCGCGGCAGATTGCCTGAACGAGGCAACCACGGCGGCGGAGAGGGGTGTCGTCGCCCCCGGCAACAGTAGCGAGCCATCGGATCTGAGTAGGGGCTGGCCCAGTGGATCGACCCTTTCACCCATCACGTCCTGCAGGCCCGTAATGCCAGCCATCGAGACGCTGCCCATCTGCGAATTTTTTGCCTGCCCGCTAATAGCACGCGTGACGAACTTGAAATTTACTACTTTACCGAAACGTACGGTGTCGCCCGGTTTCAACACATACGTGCTCGCGGGTTGCAGGCGTCCGTTATTCACGAAGGTCCCGTTGCTGCTCCCCAGATCGTGCAGGATAAACTGCCCATTGGCGTAGCTTATTTCGGCATGCCGACGCGAGACGGTCGCCTCATCGACCAGGAGGTGCACTCCCTGCTGGCGACCGACTGCCATCACTTTTGTGGTACTGAGACGCGTCTCTGCCGGAATGCCCTCCATCCTCTCGGCGGCTACCAGCAGCGACTCGCTGAGCTGCGGCTTGATGACCGTCGCGGCTGGAGCAGGCTGCGCGCTCGCATACGCTGCCTGTTTGATTGCGGCGTCGCCCTGCCTGGCGACGCCGAGGAGCGGCGGCGGGACGCCCTGGCGGTCGAGCCAGTCGTCGAGCTTGAAGCTATCCGCGAACATCACGGAGGCGACAGTCTGCAGGTTGACGCGATGGTCGATGGCGCGTTTGAAAGCGAGCGCCTGTCGGCGATCTCCGAGCGCGAGCATGCCTACGGGCACGCCGTCTTTGAACAGAACTTTACGATACGTGCGCGGCTTCGGCTCTGCGACGATCTCCTGCAGGCCCGACGCGCTGGTGAGGCCGACGGACGCGAAGTCGAGCCCGTACAGAAACGTCGCGTTGTAGAAGGTGCCACTATTGAAAGGCCGGTTGGTATCCAGCAGATCGAGCATGCTGTAGGCGGCGGCCCGGCCCTGCTGGATAGATGGGTACCATTGCCCGATCAGGCGCGTGCGGCCCGTCAGCATATCCTGCGTCTCAAGCACGTCGCCCGCCGCGAAGATGTCCGCAATATTGGTGCGCATCCTGCTATCGACCCTCACGCCGCGCCCGCAGGCGATGCCGCTTGCCTTGATGAAGTCGATGTTCGGCTCGATGCCGACCGCGATAATGACCGTCTCGCACGCGATCTGCGCGCCGCTGCTGGTGACGACGCTGCTTACCTCATTGCGCCGCCCGCTGATCTCCGCAATCTCTTCTCCCACCCGCACATCGACGCCATCGCGCCGCTCCTGTTGCAGTACAAGGTCGGACGCGGTGGCATCGAGTACCTCCGACCAGAGCGTGTTGCGGCGGACGAGGTGCGTCACCGTGTAGCCACGGTGACGCAGCGTCTCGATCGTCTCCAGTGCCAGCGTCCCGCTACCACTCACCACGACGCGGCGCGTTGCGCTCAGATTCGCCAATAGCCCCTGGTAGTCGGCGACGGTACGCAGGGTGTAGACCCCCACCAGGTTCAGGCCGGGACAGCGCAGAGACGCGGGACGAGCGCCGTTTGCCAGCAGCAGGCGATCATAGCCCGCCTGACGACCGCTCTGGAGCTGCACACGGTGCTGCGTGGCCTGTATACCAACCACGCGATCGGGCAGGAAGCGAATGTTGCGGTCCTGGTAGAAGCTCGCCGGTCGCGCCCACAATTTGTCCTCGGGTACGCGGCCCGCCAGGTAGTCTTTCAAGGCCGGGCGATAATAGACAGGGAAGGGATCGTCAGCGATCACCGTGATCGTCGCGGCGGAGTCCTCGGCGCGCAAAACCTCAGCGGCAGTCGCACCAGCGATGCCGTTCCCAATAATCATATATGATGGGGCCGTTTGCTCAGCCATTGTTATCCCTCCCAGGGTGAGCGCAAGGTGACGATGCTAGCGACTTACTGCAAAAACACTTGATGCTTCGTTCTGGTAGCATGAGATGCGCTAGATGGCGTGATGAGGAGGAGCAGGCACCCTCACTTTTTCTCATTCCATCGATCCATCTCAAGATACTGCATTAACACAAGTGTATGAACAAACTACGCCGACGTCAAGTCGTGATAGTCCCGTCCGACTGCACAGAGATTTTAATGGGGGCGAGTGGAGTTGGTGCCGGTCCTCCTACGACGGCGGCTCCCTTCGCAGGATCGAACAGGGCATCGTGACACGGGCAATGCAACAGGCTCTGCTGCGGATCGTAGGCGACTGCGCAGCCCGCGTGAGTGCAGGTGGAGTCGAACGCGACGAACCTGTTGTCGCGTAGATGCACCAGCACGCCGGGATTTGTCTGATTGGCAATAGGAAACGTTACGGCGCTATTCACCGCTATAGCCGAGGTGCGCCCGATAACCTTGCCTCCGCTCGTCGTCCCCTTTGCAGTTGTCGCCGGCGTGCCTGCCGCATTCGTTGTGGCTGTCGTCGAGCCGCCGCTTAAGAGTTTGACGCCCGCAAACGCCACTCCACCAGCCACGATAGCACCCCCCGCCAGCAATGGAAACAGAGTGCGCCGCGACATCCTCCGCGCGCTCTTCTTAAGTATAGGAGCGGGTGGCTGTGCGACCGGCGGGGGAGCGATCAGCAGCGAGTACGGCTCGTTCGGCGCGACGACCTTGTGATAGGCCTGAGCAAATGCTATGGGTTGACGATAACGCTGTATCGGCTCTTTGGCCATCGCCTTCATGATGATATGATCCAGGTCGACCGGGAGGTCGCTGCGCCATGTCTTCAACGAGGGCACCTCGGCGTACAGGTGCTGCTGCGTTACTTCCGCGCGCGTCTTCCCCATAAACGGCGGATGCCCGGTAAGCATGCGATACAGTACGGCACCCAGTGCATAGATGTCGGTATATACATCGACGGGCTTTCCCAGCAGTTGCTCTGGCGCGCTGGACTCGCTGCTGCCATCGAAGGAGTTGCCATTCGCCGGCTGGTTCTCCAGTCTGCCCAGCTCATGGATGCGCAGCAGTCCAAACTCCGTCACCACCATCTGGTGATTTGCCTGCATAAATATACAGGAGGTCGAGAGACTGCGATGAATCACCGCATGTTGGTGCGCATGCTCCAGAGCGGCGGCGATCTGGTCCAGGTAGCGACCGATCAGGGCCAGATCGGTCGGCACGTTCTGTGCCAGCAGGGCGCGCAGGGAGGTCATGGAGACGCTGGGGTACACGAGGTAGGGTGTCCCCTGGTAGTTGCCGTAGTCCAGCAGCGGCAGGATATGCGGATGCTGTAGCGTAGCGACCCGGTTTGCCTCCTGCTGGAAGCGTCCCAGGAAGACGATATGCGGATCTCCATCCGCCGCCTGCCCTGGGCGCTCGTTCTGGAATGGAGCATCCACGAAGCGTACGACAAAGCTAGTTCCCGTCTTCGTGCTCGCCAGAAAGACAGGCCCCCACTTGCTCTTTTCGATCAGTTTCTCCAGGCGATAGCTGCCTAGAACCGTACCGGTCAGTTTCTCTAAAGACGGACGCTCAACCATAATTGGCCTCCCCGGACTCACTCACTCATACATACATATATGCACCTTGATTATTTCATCATACCAGAGTATACGTCAGGGAGTCTCATACGCACATCGTTAACATTACCCATTTCCTACACGGACATCCTCGGAAAAATATGGTGGCAAAAAATGGGTAGAATTACGGATGTATTCAAAGAAGCTAGCGGCTATGCTTATCTGAAGGGCCGTCTGCATTCTTGACGGCTCATATCGCATAAAAAGGAGCTTCTTATGACAAGATCTGCGCTGACACGTCGTCCGGTCCTGTTGGGACTATTTCTATCGTTGGTAGTGCTCGCCATCGCGCTACTCGTCTATCCTGTCGCCGCCCAGCTGCACAGCGCCTCGGTTCGTGCGAACCGGAGCATCGCTTTTCAAGCCAAAAGCATACAGGACCTGATGCGCGCGCATCAACTCGCCTCGACTGTACAGGTCCTTGCGGCACAGCCACCCAGCGTGATTATCCAGTTTCCGCTCTTCCCCAGCGGCGTAAAGAAGGCATTCCCTAAAGCTACAGGAGTGGTCACGATCGTCCAGGGCAATCCAGCGGTCAGTCTTTTCGACACTGTGACGGTCGATGTGCAGAATATGCCGCCCGACATCACCTTCACCATCTTTTTTATCGAGATTGCAAACAAGCCATTCGGGCATGTGCAGTACGTGTCTGATCTCCACACGCGCTCCGATGGTTCGGGCGATGTGACCTTCCAGACGATCACGCTTGTGGCCTTCGCCGCTGACGCCCGCAATCCCGGCACATCTACCGACCAGAGTGGAGCTGCATCAGGCATTCAGTTAGAGCATCTCGGCATGTGGTTCTCCTCGCTCCAGGATGCGCAGCAGGTCCTCAAAGACAACACGCTCACAGGCACGCCTTTCGATGGCGGCAACCCTCCCCTGCACGCGGGTCCCCAGGCGCTAACCGACGGTCAGACCGATCCGGTATTCTAAGATCGCGAAAGGAGATCCGATACATGCACATTTTGCAATACGCGCGCAGAACAGTATTGAGTGCCTCATGCCTCCTACTGCTGTTCATCTGCATACAGGTAAGCAGTGCAACGAGTGCTATAGCCGCTCCGTCCAATCGGCAGCTACAGGTAGGACATGCGCAAAGCAACCCGGAGGCCGCGCGCCTGCTGCGATTGAAGCAGAGCGGGCACCTGGCACAGACGGTCAATATACTCAACTCGTTGCCACCCACAACGATTCTGCAATTTCCGCTGGTACCATCGGGCATCAAGCAGAAATTCCCCAACGCTACCGGCCTGGTAACTATCGTGCGCGGGGATCGCGATAATAGTACGTCCGATATCGTAACAGTCGACGTGCAGAAAATGCCACCCAACATCACCTTCACCATCTTCTTTATCGAGATTGCAAACAAGCCATTCGGGCACGTAGAGTACGTGGCCGACCTGACCACGCGAGGGGATGGGAGCGGAGAGAGCATCTTCAATATCATCTCGTTCGTATCCTTTGCGATGGACGCCCGCAACCCCGGCACATCCCAGGACGACAGAGAAGGACTGACATCGGGCATCAATCTTGAGCACCTGGGAATGTGGTTCTCCTCGCTGCAGGACGCCCAGCAGGTACTGAACGATGAAACGCTTAAAGGGACGATCTTCGACGGTGGCAATCCGCCGTTGCACGCAGGTCCCCAGGCTATGACCGATGGGCAGAGCGCCCCGGTGTTTTAGGAGGAGAAGGCATATGTTTCGCTCATCACAGCCATGGATAGCACGAGGACGCAACACCTCCTTGCATTCAAATGAGTGTGAAGCACTAGCTGCGAAGGCAGCGTTTTTGAATGGAGTCTGGTATAACACCATCCTGACCCTTTTCGTCCTGCTTCTGCTCGGCGCGTGCGCAGGTGTGCCTTCCGCAACCCAGGCAACGACCCCTAAAGCAACAACTTCCAGTAGTGGTAGCACAAGTACAGGAAGTGCCAGTTTTCCGACCACGCCGCTCCAACTGCGCACGCCAGACTTTGGCAGCTCAGAGCAGATCGCGCCGACCGTCAAGGTGCTCGCATCAGCCGATCCCACCCTGATAATACAGTTTCCATTGGTACCGTCGGGCATCAAGCAGAAATTTCCTAACGCTACCGGCCTCGTAACCGTTTTACAGGATACAAAGGCTAACGACTTTGACGCCGTAAGCATCACCGTGGACAAGATGCCGCCCAATGTCAAGTTCACCGTCTTCTTTACCGAGATCGCGGCCAAACCTTTCGGGCACGCCGAGTACGTGGGAGATGTCTTTACACGCGGCGATGGCAGCGGCGAATCGACCTTTCACCTGATCACATTCGTAGCATTTGCCGCCGATGCGCGCCAGTCCACCGTTCAATCTGCCGATCAGACGGATGCCGCGTCTGGCATTCAGTTGGAGCACGTGGGCATGTGGTTCGACGGCGTAAATAGTGCACGGCAGGTGCTAGGAAATCCAACGATCCCTGGGACGCCCTTCGACGGCGGACACGGCGCATTGCACGCCGGTCCCCAGGCCATGACCGACGGACAGACGCTGCCGGTGATTTAAAGGACGCTGTAGGGCCTGACTTGTCCATTCTTCTGTAAACGCCTGTGGGGCTAGGCTTGCCAGGCCTGACACTTGAGTAGGGATGGGGCTTGCCCCCATCCGGCTCAGGGAGCACGATCATACAAGAGGGTCGCGTTCTTGAGAGCCGGATGGGTTCTCTCACTGACCCATTTCTATTACCCCTGCGACCGTGGTAGGGACCAGCCTCGGCGCGTCCGTGATTTATCGGTTTCCTCTCCTGTCATACCTATTTGCATGTATTCATGTATACTGAACGTTTATTGCTATGGAACAGAGAGGAACATGATAAATCCGGACGCGCTGGAAGCTGGTCCCTACCCCAAAAAATCTCGTTTCTGAAAAAGTGTCGGTGAGAGAAGGAGCCGGATGGGGCAAGCAAGATTAGAAAGTCTCTCTAACCTCGTTAGGTGAGGCAACTGTATAAACACAGGCCACTGATCGGAAACGTCGAGAGACGCCAACGATCAGGACAGGTCTCGTCGGCCTAAGGCGAGATCCAAAGTGGCTGGATGGTAGGTGCCATCTTACGTTGTATAGTGCCAAAGCTCAACTAGAGGGGGTATTTATACCTGCACTTGCATGCCCCCTTCATTAGCAAAAGGGGGCATACGTGTATTTACCACTACTATGCTCCGTCAAGGAGAAGTCCATATGAGCAAGATGGATAAGATGGACAGGACAGACAAGGCGGCTGTCGTGAGGCAGCGCAGAGTGCGCCGCGTCTGGATGCGCCAACTGCTGGTGCTGCTCTCTGTCATCGGACCAGGGTTGATCACGGCGAACGTCGATAACGATGCAACGGGTATTGCCGGCTACTCGCTTGCGGGGGCACAGTACGGCTACGGGCTGCTCTGGGCGGTTGTCCTGGTGACGATCAGCCTCGCGGTCGTGCAGGAGATGGTCGCGCGCATGGGCGTCGTGACCGGAAAGGGGCTGGCGGACCTGATCCGCGAGCGCTTCGGCGTGCGCGTCACGTTCTGGAGCATGACCCTGCTGCTCATCGCCAATATCGCCACGACGGTCGCCGAATTCGCCGGCATCTCGGGGGCGATGGATATCTTCCACGTCAGCCCGTTTATCGCGGTGCCGATAGCGGCGGTTCTCGTCTGGTTCCTCGTGATTCGCGGACAGTATAAATACGTCGAGCGCTTCCTGCTGGCGCTCTGCCTCATTTATGCAAGTTATGTCATCAGCGGCTTCCTGGTCCACCCCGATTGGGCGCAGGTGTTCCACCAGACGGTCGTTCCGCCGCTGCAACTCAATCAGGGCTATCTCCTCACGCTCGTCGCCGTCATCGGGACGACGATCGCGCCGTGGATGCAGTTTTATCAGCAATCGGCCATCGCGGACAAACGCATTCCGGTGGCACATCTGAACTACGAGCGGGTCGATACATACGTCGGCGCGTTCATCACCGATTTCGTGGCCTTCTTTATCGTGGTCAGCACCGGCGCTACGCTGTTCGTCCTGCCGCTCTCGACGGCGTATTCCATCTCGGAGGCGTTTGGCTGGGAGCGCGGCGTGGGACGCAAGTTCAGGGAGGCGCCGCAGTTCCTGACGCTCTATACGGCGATCATCGTCATCGGTGCCGGGACGGTGCTGTTCGTTTCGAAGGAGAACCTGGTCTTTGTGCTGAACCTGCCCAACGTCGTCGGCGGTATGCTGCTCCCGGTAATCCTGGTGCTGATGATCCGGCTCTGTAACGATCGCCGCCTGATGGGCCGCTACGTCAATAAGCGCGGCTTCAATATCGTCGCCTGGATAACCACCATCGTGATGACTGTTCTGACACTGCTGATTATCCTGACAACAATCTTCCCGCAGATCTCGCTTGGGTAGCTGATCCCCAGTAGGGATGGGGCTTGCCCCCATCCGGCTCAGGGAGCGCAATCAGGCAATGGAGCGGAGTATTCATGGCATCGGATGGGGGGCAAGCCCCATCCCTACTCAAGAGTTACAACCATTATTATAAATGAGGATGCTGGCTTCTCAACAATCGAGAAGCCAGCATCCTCATAATAGGTATTAAGGATTAAGCGAACGATCTAGCGATGAACCTTCGACAGAGGACCGGCGTTATCGGCGTAGTTAGCGGTATTGAGCACCTGGATGCCCGCATGCTGCTCACCGTTGAACGGCGTCACGACCGGCTGAGTCTGACCATGCTCGCAGCCCTTCTCGAAAGGCACTTTGGGATCGTTGAACCAGAGGCCCAGGTGGTACTGGTGGGTCGGCGCGAACTGCGTGGTTCCGCCGGTGGAGACCGAGAACGCCTCAACGTCGAAGATGCCACGCACCGTCACACTACCATTCCCATACGAATCCGTTTCCAGATCGCTCTGATACCAGGCAACGCCAAAGGGCTTATTGGGCAATTGAGTCACGAAAAGATCGTAACCAGTATTGGGAACCAGGCCGCTCACACTTACCTTCATCTCGTCATTCAACGATCCGGGGGTAATGGTCACGTAGCCCTTCGCCTGCGGCAGGCAGGCATTGATACCAGGAGAAGCAATCATATCAAACGAAAAGCTGTCACTTGCGTTGGCTTTATTCTGGTTGGCACCGCTTAAAGAGTTGGCGTACGCGGATGGGTTTATCGAACAGGCGCTCAAGACAGCGATTGCGGCCAGAGAGAGCAGAGCAAACAGCCATGTCTTAGACAGATGTGTGTATAACTTTTTCATAGATCACAGTTCCTTTCATTCCATTTCATTATCAAGTACTTATCATTTTTGGGGATGACCGGACTGCTAGAGCCCGGCCAATTCTATTACAACCACCACATGTTCCTCACATATCGAAGTGTACCCGGCAATGGCTACAGGCTCATCGGTGAAATTACTCATCTCAATGCACACTGTCTCTATTGGCAAAATTACCCATACGCTCGTTTTCCCCACATGAAATGGATGCATAACTCTGCGATATTGTAGTATAATCGGATCTGAGCACGAGGTGGCTATAAAATGCCATCGACATATCAATTATTGAGGATATTTTCATATGCGAGAGACGTCACTGCGGGTCGTTCACATTGAACAAGCATGAATGGTCCCGTAGTGTCACAGCGAGAAGACAAAGGAGAAGAGGAGACTATGAATCCCCTATCTTTTAGCTGGCCCGAGCGCTTGTTAGCATTGATTGCTGGCATCTTTAATCTCATCATAGGTTTAGCTTTTTTCCTTTTGCC
>WNFX01001087.1_pt1 | contig 28758 bp, 39 predicted proteins | sample 5400111 | NCBI WGS metagenome assembly WNFX01 (sample SAMN13153363, study PRJNA577476) | soil metagenome | isolation source: 40 cm soil or saprolite under grassland replicate 1 | place: USA:California | collected 2016-06-15 | reverse complement strand
GCGAGCGAGGCCGCGCGGCGAATGGACGAGTTCCGGAGTCTCATCGGGCCGAGTGACTACAACAGCACGAAGGAGATTCGCCGATGGCGCGACCTGCGACGGCGGTCGTAGACGCCTCCGTCGTCGCCAAGTGGTTCCTGCCAGAGGCGGATACCGAATCGGCGGTACTCCTCCGAGCGCGTCATGTGAGCGGCGATCTACGGCTGGTCGCTCCGGATCTCCTGGTCTACGAAGTTGCGAATGCCCTCCGATACCATCCGCAGGTGGGCTCGGACCGGCTCGCGGAACACATGGACGATCTGTTCGCCTTCGAGTTGGGGCTCGAACCGACCTCGGAGACATCGATGACGGCGGCCGTCCGAGCGGCGTTCCGGCTCGGACTTTCCGTCTACGATGCAATGTACATCTCGCTCGCCGAGCGTCTCGACGCGGCATTGTACACCGCGGACGAATCGATGCTGCGTGCTTCGGGCCCCCGGGGGCATCACGTGCGTTCCGTCCGCGAGAGGTGACCGCAACGTTCCTCCTCGGCCACCTGGGGATCGGCCTCGGCCTCGCGTGGCTCCTCGCGTGGCGGTCCCCCGCGCGCGTCGACTACCGCCTCATCCTCTTCGGCGCCATCCTCCCGGACCTGATCGACAAGCCTCTCGGATATGCGCTCGGCCTGCAGACGCGGCTTTGGGGGCACACGCTCCTCTTCCTGTTCACGGTCCTCGCCTTGGGCCTCGTGCCCGCGTGGCGGGGGTCGCGGTTCGCCGGATTCGGCGTGGCGACGCACCTCCTCCTCGATCAAATGTGGGAGCTCCCACACGTCGTATGGTACCCGGCGTACGGCTGGGGGTTCCCCGCCACGCCGTTCAGCGCCGACGTCTGGTTCGAGGCGCTCCTCCACGACCCGTACGTCCAGGCCGGCGAAATCGTGGGGTTCGCGATCCTCGTCGCCTTCGCGTGGGTCCACGGAATCCGATCGTGGTCGGCAGTCCGCGCGTTCGTCGGCCATGGGACCCTCCCGCCGCGCGCTTCCGGCCGCGATGAAACGAACGGGGACTCGCACCGGTAAGCGGCTTGCTTCGACTGGAACGGCCATCCGTGGCCACCACGCGCCGTGACGAGCGTGCGCAAGCCTTGAGTAGTCCCCGAAAGATGCCGCGCGGGGAGGTCCATGCCAAGGCCATCGAAGGGCGGTAATCCGACCGAGCTCGAGCCAAGGCTGGCCAGCCTTTGCGGAATCGTCTTCGGGATTCTTCTCGTCGCAACGTTTGCGGTTACGTTTGACTTTCCCGGGGTCCCGGCACAGGCCGACGCGACCCTCGCCGGGTACAGCTCCCTCCGGACCGCGTTCTTGGCCGGAGACATCTTCCTCGGGCTCGCCGCGGTCCTCGCGATTCCGTATTTCGTGCAGCTACGAAACGCCTACGACGGAACGGACCGTCTCCTCGTCGCGACGGCGACTCTCTTCTCGATCGTCGGGATCGTCGTCACGGCGGCGGTGTTCATCGGTGAGACGATCGCCCTGGACGCGCTGTCGGGCGCCTATGCCACGGGAGGGATTGCGAGGACGGCCGCCGTCGTCGCCGCCCAGGCGGCCATCGGTTCCGGAGCCGTAGCAATATTCGGCTTCCTCGTCCTCATGGCCGGCGTTGGACTGTACGGCTTCCTCACGAGCAAGGGGCAGCCCTTTCCCCGTTGGCTTGGATACCTAGGGATCGTCGCGGCGATCCTGTCCCTCGTTGGCGGGTTGCCGGTGGGTGGTGCGTACGTCGCGTTCGTCGCCGGGGTCGTCCTCTTCCTCGGTTGGCTGTTCATCACCTCGGGGCTCCTGTGGAGGGCTTCGGGCCGGAAGGCATCCACGTAGACGTCGAGAGGCCGCGCGTATCGCCCCCCGCGGTTCGAGAGGTGCGGGGGCCCGAATCCACGCAGTCGCTTCGACGCTCAACGGGGTTCGTCTCTCGGCGGAAACTTTGTTCCCGCGGCCTTTATCAGGAGCCCCGCGAACGCCGTTCCCATGGCCGACGACGGCGCCCACCCGAACCGACGGCCCCTTTGGGCCCTCGTCCTCCTCTCCCCGATCATCGCGGAGATGCTGTCCGGTTCCTCCCCGCCGATCGAGTGGCTGAACCCGATCGGGGCCCTCTTGCTCATCTGGCTCTACGGATCCGGCGTCCTCGTGATGCGCGAGACCGCGGTCCGCTGGAAGGTCGGGTGGCCGGGCATCCTGCTCCTCGGCGCGGCGTACGGAATCATCGAGGAGGGCCTCGCCGTCAAGTCGTTCTTCGACCCGGGCTGGATGGACCTCGGGACGCTCGGATGGTACGGCCGCTGGCTCGACGTGAACTGGATCTGGGCCGTCTGGCTGACGATCTACCACGCCGTCGTGAGCATCGCGGTGCCGATCTTCCTGGTCGACTGGATCTGGCCGCGCACGCGCGGGGTGCGATTCACCTCCCGCCGGGGATACGTCGCCGCGATCGGGTTCCTCGCCTCCGCGACGGTCTTCATCGATCTTGCGCTGACGCCGTACCGGCCCTCGGTCTGGCATCTCCTCGGCGCGCTCGCGGCGGTCGCGTTCCTCGCCTGGGCCGCGAGAAACTATGCGACGAGGCTGTGGGACCGCCTCCCGGTCGGGACGCCGCGTTCCCCGCGCGTCTACGCGATCGCCGGATTCGCGTTCATCGGCGGCTCCTTCCTGATCTACGGCGGCGGTCCCGCCCTCGGCGTCTATCCAATCGTCACGGTTTGGGAAGGGGCCATCGTCCTCCTTGTAACGATGTTGCTCCTCCGTCGGACATCCGGAGATGCGAGGTGGGCGAGGCAGCGCTTCGCGTTCGTCGCGGGCGTCGTGGCCTTCCTGATTGCCCTCGCGGCGTTCCTCGAGCTGGCGGGCTGGCGCGGCATGGGAATCGTCGGCGCGGTGTTCGCGTACCTCCTCGTGCGCTGGTACCGCCGGCCTCTCGTAGATGCCGTCGAACCCGCATCCCGCTCGAATCTCTTGGCAAACCGTTAGCGGAGAGCCCAAGACGTCTAGCGGCTCAACTCGATGACGATCTTCCTCCCTGCCCTCGACACGAGGACCTCTTCGTCCCCCGTCAACCCCAGGCTGTGCTCGATGTCCGCCGGAATCCGGAGGATCGTTCCTCGGCCGCTCCGGGACAACTTCCGCCGCAGTTTGAGCGGCTCTCCCCAAATCCCGAGGCGCCGTGCAACCCGAATCATCCGCTGGCTCTCTTCCTCCGGGAGGAACTCCTCTCCGCAGGCGGAGCAGCGAAGTCCGCGCTCTACAAAGGTGTAGCCTTCGATTTCCGACGTGATATCGTCGACGGGGAGGAGAACGCCCTTCCCACAGACCGGGCACCGGGCCGGTCGGCTAGCCTTCCGCTCCCGTGATGACAAAGACCTCACCACGCGCTGCGTCATATACTAACACCAGCTTCTTCGGGCCCTTTTTTCGTATGAAGATGTCCCACTTGGCTCTCCCGACCCGCGAGACATTGTGCGCCTCCCGAATTGCTTCCCGCAGGTCGAGGTGATCCCAGTCCCATCGCTTCATCCAGGTATTCCGGAAGTGTTTGCTCACGATGATGCGGACCCGGTCGACATCGAACGGGAGCAAGCGCTCTTCACTATATTATGTAATGAAAATCATCTATTTCAAGTTTCTCCCGGGGTCAGTGGGTTGACGCATGCCCACGGCCGCCATCGCCCATTCTGCTGCCCAAGAATCCTTTATCCAAGATGACCGCGTTCTCGCCGATCATGGCGACTGCCGATGACTTCCGCGAAATGTATGAGTACAACTGGCGGGTCCTCCGCGACTATTGCGACGCGCTCTCGAAGCTGCCTGACGAAGCGGTCCTGAAGAATCGCGAAGCGACCTACGAATCGATGAAGAACATCTTCTTCCACATCGTAAAGGTCCACGACGGCTGGCTGAACGTCTCCGCCCAGGATGACTCCCCCGACCCGAAAGTCTACGACGGGGATCTCGACACGCTCCCGACGATGGCGAGCGTCCGTGCGTACATGGAGAAGGTGATCGCGAAGGAGCAGGCCCTCCTCGCGTCGTTGCAGGACAGCGATCTCGACCGGCCCGTCCAGGCGTGGTGGAAGAAGCGGCCGCACGCGCTCCGGGACGCGCTGATGCAGGTGACGCTCGAGCAGGCCCACCACACGGGCGAGCTGATCGCCCTATTCTGGCAGCAAGACATCGAGCCGCCGGAGATGACGTGGGTCGACGTCCGCATGGCGATCCCCGGGATCCCCGGCCCCTCCGTGACCGACGACTCACGAATGCAGGATCTTCGAGAAGTATTCGTCGATGCCCGGGAACGCGGCCAGGTCTCCGGACCACGACACCAACTGGCGCGTGAAGTGCGACTCGAAGGCCAGGAGCGCGTCCATGATCGGGTACTTCATGTCGTCGGTCCCGGCGCCCCGGACCACCGCGGCCGCGACCGTCTCCGTCCCGCGGACGAACAGGATCGTGTACGCCCCGTATCGGAGCTCGTCGAGGCCTCCTTGCTTCACGGCGAGGGTGTCCTTGACGAATTGCTGGACGGCCACGAGCATCCCGCCGAGGATGTCCCGGTCGATATCGTTGCGCAACGTCGCGGAGTAGTGCCGGAGGAGCACGCCGCCTCGAGTCATCACGAACAACTCCTCGATGCCCACGGAAGGCGGTGGGCCGAGATCGAGCATGTCCGCCAGGTGCTGCCCGATGCGGCGCATCTCGATCTTGACCAGCCCGACGTTCGCGGACTTGCTGAAGAAGCACAGGACGTTCATCTCGCTCGCCCCGAGGCGCATCACCGCCACGCCGGACATGGGACCCTCGAGGAGCACGATGGGCGGGCCGGGGAGAGACAGCGCCGCGAAGACGTCGTCCGCGGATCGCGCGATCAAGGTTGCCATGGCCGCGAGGACGTCAATCTGCTCGCGATTCCCCGCGTTCCCCGCCACCGTGAGGCCGTTCTCGTCCGCGATGACGGCTCCGAGGACCCCGGGCGCGCGATGGCTCAGATCCCGCAGGACGCCCTCGAGGTCGCCTCGCAGGTCCGGCTCGGCCTGGCGGGTCAGCGTGTCGTCCATGCGACGGAGGCTACTTTGGGGCATCGCCACTCGCCTCGTCCGGGACCTCGCGGGCGCTCATTGGGTTGGGCATGAGCCGCCGCAGAGCTCGGTGATTCTTCCGCGGTCGGGGCCGGATGACGAAGAAGATCTCGAAGGTGGCGTACATGATTCCGCCGAGGAACACGAACACCATGACGGCGGACGCAGCCGCCGGCGGGGGAAGGCCCACGGCCGAACTAATCAAGGTGACGCTGAGGGCCAAGAATGCGATCGTGATCGCGCCCAGGAACCGTTCGAACCGGTCGGCGAGGATGAACATCCGCGCGCGGCGCACTTCCTTGTTCATCCTACGGAACGTCACGAACGCGATCGCGAGGATCGCGAACGTGGCGACGATCAAGCCCTGGAACGCGATTGCCAGGAGCTGAACTGCCAGGTCCGCCAAAGTCCTCGAGAAGGGATGGTGGCGATAGCGGCCTTAAGCGTTCCGAGACAAATGTTTCGTTTTGGAACGTTCCGAGACGTCGGCGGTTCCGGCCCTGCATTCTGCCCGAAGGGTGCGGATGGCTCGGCCAAGAGAACGCGAGGCGAATCGATATACCACACGGCCGGATGGCAGGCCGTGGACGGCATGAGAGGCACCCCTCCTCCCGCCTTCGCGGACCGCGTGTGGATCGTCACCGGGGCGAATTCGGGGATCGGCAAGACGACAGCCCTCGGCCTCGCTCACCTCGGCGGGACGGTCGTCCTGGCGTGTCGGGACTCGACGCGGGGCGACCTCGCCCGGCTCGACATCGTCCGCCAGACGGGAAATCCCCACGTCGCGCTCATGCTCCTGGACCTGTCGAGCCAAACCTCCACGCGAGGGTTCGCGGACGAGTTCCAGCATACGTACCCGCGCCTCGACGCGCTCGTGAACAACGCGGGCGTGTTCCGCCGTGAACGCCGAACCACGGTGGACGGCTTAGAAGAGACGTTCTCGGTCAACTACCTCGGCGGCTTCCTCCTCACGCACCTCCTGCTCGAACACCTCAAGGCGTCCGCGCCGTCGCGGATCGTGAACGTGAGCTCGTCGGCCCACAATGGAGGACGGATCGATTTCGACGACCTCCAAGGCGAGCGGAAGTACGGCGGCTGGCGCGCGTACAACCAGTCGAAGCTCGCCCAGGTCCTGTTCACGTACGAGCTCGCGCGCCGGCTCGATGGGACCGGCGTCACGGTGAACGCCTGTCACCCCGGCGTCATCCGCACGAACCTCGGCCGCGACGACTGGCCGTGGATCGTCAACCTCTTCCGCCCGTTCTTCAACAGCGCCGAGCGGGGTGCGGAGACGCCGATCTACCTCGCGACGTCCCCGGAGGTGGCCGACGTGACGGGCAACTACTTTGTGAAACAGAAGCCACGTGCGTCGTCGCGGCTGTCGCGGGACCCCGGGCTCGCACGTCGTCTTTACGAGGTCAGTCTCGACCTCGCCCGGTTCCGCGCTAGCCCCATAGGGGTGCGGAAGGAAGGCTTATCCTTCCTGTGACATGCGCCATCTCGTGGCCATCGCCCCTCCAGGGGAATTTACTTTCAACGATTTGGCCCCGAGCGCCGGCTCGCGACTGCGTGGTTCGCGGTCGGGACGATGCTGACGGCCGTTTCGGCGGCTTTCCTTTTTTCGAACGGACGCGTTCCGGCCATCGTGGTTACCGCGTTGTCGCTCGCCAGCTCGGCCCTCGGGCTCCTGTGGGGGGAGCGATCCGGCCGGAATGTTCTCGTGAAGTCGCAGCGCTTCGGGTTCGTCCCCGCTTGGTGGAGGCGGACTGGCCCGCATGGATGGCTGTTGGAACTGGTGCTGGCGGTTGTTGTCCTCGTCGCGTTATTCATTGTGTTTCTTACGCTGTTTCATGCGTCGCTGGACGACGTGCGGGCGACCACTTCCGGCATTATGGCTCTGGACCTCTGCCTCGGAGCGGACATCCTGGGATCCGCGTTCGGCCTGGTCGTCCTCGAGCGAAGGTCCGGCGTTACCGTCTGGTTCCGGAACGGATATGAGACTCGCGCGTCGCGAGCGGTTGGTCCATTCCCGTTTCCCGTCTACTACCTTCGTCCAAGGGGCTACCAGGGGCCTCGGACGCTCAACCCGCCGGCCTAGTTCGCCCGACGTGGACGGCAACCGGAACGCTTATTCCACGTCCTCGCGGTCCGCCGCGTTGGATGGAAGGGCGGCGAATCGTCGTGACCGGCGGCGCCGGTTTCATCGGATCCCATCTCATCGAACGGCTGAGCGGCCGGAACCTCGTCACGGTCCTCGACGACCTCTCGACCGGCTCGCTGCAGAACCTTGCGGCCGCTCCGGGCGAGGTCCATGTGAAGAAGGGCTCGATCCTCCAACCGAAGGTCCTCGCGGCGGCGATGAAAGGCCATGACGTCGTCTACCACCTCGCCGCGAAGACGTCCGTCCCGGAGAGCGTGAAGAGCCCGCACGACTACTGGCGGACCAACGTCGAGGGCACGATGCACGTCCTCAAGGCCGCCGTCGATGCGGGCGCACGCCGCGTCGTGTTCGCCTCGAGCGCCGCCGTCTACGGGAACGCCGAAGCCGATCCGAAGGTCGAGACGATGAGGCCGTCCCCCGCTTCGCCGTACGCCGCGACGAAGATGGTCGGGGAATTCGGGTGCGAGGAGATCGCCTCGCTCAACGGAATCGAGACGGTCGTCTTCCGGATCTTCAACGCATACGGACCGCGCCAACCCACGACGTCGGCGTATGCGGGCGTCATCCCGACGTTCTGTGCCGCCGTCGCGGCGAACCGGCCGATCGAGATCCACGGCGACGGAGAGCAGACGCGGGACTTCCTGTACGTCGGCGATCTCGCGGAAGCCCTCGAACTCGCGGCCGACAAATCCGTTGCGGGGGAGACGTTCAACATCGGCTCCGGGACCGCCACGTCGGTCGCGGAGGTGGCGAACGTCCTCTCGGGGATCGCGGGCGCCCCGGTCCGCGCGACGCGGAGGGAGCCGAGGCCGGGCGACGTGCGGCACTCTCGGGCGGACATCGGGAAGGCCGCCACGCGGCTCGGGTTCGCGCCGCAGACGCCGTTGCGGGAGGGCCTGGAGAAGACGCTCGCCTACTACCGGACCGCGGCGGCCGCGCCCTGACGTCCTCAGGCCGACTCCTGGAGCCACGCCTCGAACGCGTCGAAGGATAGCGGCCGCCCGAGGAAGTCTTCGACGAGCCGGGCCGCGGGCTTCGCGCTCCCGCGTGCGAGGATCGTCTCCCGGTACCGTCGCGCAATCGCCGGGTCGAGGATCGAGCCGCCCTCCCGGAATTTCGAGAACAGGTCTTTCGCGATGACGAGGGACCACATGTACGTGTAATAGATGGCGGAGTAGTCGTTGAGATGGCCGAAGCTGCACTGGAAGTGCGTCTCGGGGAAGAACGGAACGAGCGGGAACCGTCGGAACACTTCTTCCAAGGTGCGCGTCGTGTCATGTGGCGTCGGATCGCTTCGATAGTACTCGAGGGAGAGCGTCGCGTACACGAGCTGCCGCTGCGCGTCGAGCGCCCGCGAGACGGCGTCGGCACGCTTCAGCTTCGCGACGAACTCCGCAGGCACCGGCTCGCCCGTCTCATGGTGGAGGGCGAACCGCCGCAGCGCCTCGGGATCCCGGACCCACTCCTCGAGCATCTGCGACGGCGCCTCGATGAAGTCCCCCTCGAGCCCCTCGGCGGTGTTCTTCACCCACCGGCCGTACCCCTGGAAGATCGAATGGAGCAGGTGTCCGAACTCGTGGAAGAACGTCTCGACTTCGCGATAGTCCATCAGGGCGGGTCCTTCTGACGGGTCCGGGAAATTGCACATCAGCGCCGCCTGCGGGAGCTGCGTCCCTCGGATCCCGGTCACGAGGCCCGAGGCCGCGGCGTGCGTGTACTTGTCCTTGCGGGGATGTAGGTCGAGGTAGAACCGGCCGAGCTGCCTCGCACCATCGTAGACGTCGTACACCTCGACGGACGCATGCCACACCGGCACGCCCGGCACACGCTCGTATCGGACGCCGAACAGCTCGCCCGTCAGGGCGAACAGCCCGTCCCGCACCCGCGGGAAGGCGAAGTACGGACGCAGGAGCTTCGCGTCGAAGGCGAACGACTCGGCGCGGACGACCTCGGAGTAGTAGTTCGGATCCCACGCGTCCAAGGCGGCGGCCGCCGGCACGTCGTGCCGCTTCCGCTCGAGCAACCGCGCGTAGTCCTCCTGCGCCCGCTCCGCGGACGCGGTCGTGACCTTGCCGAGGAACTGGGCGACGGCCTTCGCCGAGCGGACCATCTTGTCCTGGACGATGTACTCCGCCCAGCTGTCGTACCCGAGGACCGAGGCGAGTTCGTGCCGCTTCGCGAGGAGCCTCGCCAGGACGTCGAGGTTCGCGGGGTGGCCCCGGTTGAGGTATTCGAACAGGAGGCGCCGGCGCACCTCCGCGTTCCGCGCGTACCGGAAGACAGGGATCGAGTCCGGGTAGTTCGTCGTGACCGTGATCTTCCCGTCCGGGCCGGGCGCGTGGCCCTCGATGAAGTCGTCCGGCAGACCTTCGAGGTCGCGCCGCGAGTCGACGGTGATCGAGCGGACGTCTTCCCGGATGATCCGGTCGAACTCTTGGCCGATCGCCGTGGTCTCGTCCCGCAGCGCTTGGATGCGGCCACGGGTCGCCTCGTCGCGGTCCACGCCGGCGAGCCGGAAGTCCCGCACGATCTTCTCGATCGCGTACCGCGTCTCGTCGTCCTCGCTCGAGACGTTCAGGGTGGCGAACGCCTCGTACAGAGGCCGGTTCAGGCTCAGCTCCGTCGCGAAGCGCTGGGCCTCCTGGTACCATCGGTCCGCGGCGTTGCGGACATCGGGATCGGGGTGGACGTCGAACAGGAAGCGCGTCTGGTACAGGACCTCCCCCAGCGCGAGCAGGAGTCGGTCGTACGGGACGAGGAGGTTCGATATCGTCCGCGGTCCCGCCGTCGACACGAGTTCGTCCAAGCGGGTGCGGCATTCCGCGAGCCCCGCCTCCGCGAGCCGGGCGAGCGACTCGCCGTCCCTCGGGAAGAGGTATCGGGGTTCCGTGAGCCGACCGCCGTCCAACGGGGGCGTCCGTTTCCGGCGGGTCCCGGCCTTCGAAGCCATGGGGCACTCCGGAGCCGGCCCCCCGCTAAGTACCTTCCCCCAGGAAGGTCGGGCCCGTCCTCCGCTGCTCCGGGGCAACGCATGAACACATCGGCCGAGGAGCGCTACCTACTTGCGGGTCTTCTCCGGTTCGTGAGAGCCGGGCTCGGCACGCCGGTTCCGAGAGCGAAGTGGAAGGGCCCAGGCGACCAGACCCAATCCTCCGATCAGCGGGGTGAACAAGAGCCCGCACGGCAACGATGGAGGGATCGGGGACTCGGCCGGCTTCGGAATTCTCATTCGCGCCACGAAGGCATCGGAGCTACCATCGAGCGTCGTGTCAAAGGCCCCGACGGTGACCGGGAAGTCGGAGGAACCGGTCGACCCCGTCACGTAGACGTGGCTTTCGTTGTCAACGGCAAGGAGAGCGCCGTGATCCCAACCGCTTCCGCCGAAGTACGAGGAATAGGAAATCGCAGTTCCCGGGCTATCGAGTGTGAGGATGTAGCTATCTGTGAATCCGCGGTTGACCTTGCTCATCGCATCCGAGGTGGTGGGGAAGTCGGTGGAGGAGGTGACCCCAAGGAGGTACGTCGTCCCCGCGCCGTCTACCGCGACGGCTTGTCCATTGTCATCTCCGCTTCCTCCCACGAATGTGGAGTAGAGAAGTGCCCCCTGCGGGTTCATCCGAAACAAGAAACTGTCCGAATTGCCCCCGTGATAGACTCGGCTGAGCGCGCCTTCCGTCGTTGGGAGATCCGTCGACGCCGTATATCCGGTCGCGGAGACGAGCCCGTTCTCGTCGAGCGCGAGCGACGTGATCCCGTCCGACCCGCTGCCCCCGAAGAAGGAACCGTAGGGCAAGTCCGTCCCGTCCGCATTGAGCCTGACGACGAAACCATCCGTGCCATTCAACGTCGCGTCGAAGGCACCGGAGCTGGTCGGGAAATCGTACGAATCGGTGGTCCCGACGACAATCGGGCTCCCAGACCCGTCGACGGCGATGTCCCTCGAGAAATCGCTACTCGTCCCTCCCAAGTAGGTTGAGAAGAGCAGACGATCTCCTTGTACGTCCAGCCGAGCCGCGTACGCGTCGCTCGTGCCATCCAGAGTCGTGTCGTAGGCGCCCGGCGTGATCGGGAAATCCGGCGAGTCAATGGTACCCGTGAAGTAGACCGTGCTGTCGGGTCCCAGCGCGAGGTGGGCGACCTCATCTTGGCCACTTCCGCCGATGTAGCTGGCGTAGAGCAGGTTCGCACCGTCCGGGCTCAGCTTCGCGAGAAAGCCGTCGCGTCCGCCGCTGTTGTTCCGGTTGAAGGCATCAGCGGTCGTGGGGAAATCGGTCGAGTCGGTCCATCCGGAGACATACACACTCCCCGAATTGTCGACAGCAACATCCAGGGCGTTGTCCGCTCCCGTGCCTCCGAGAAACGTGATGAACTCCGGGATCCCAGTTGCATTGAACTTTGCGACGAATCCATCGGACTCGCCTCGAAGAATCGAGTCGAAGGCCCCCGGGGTCACGGGGAAGCCCGGGGTATCGGGGAGGCTCGGGGCCGCGGTCTGGCCAACGACGTACACGTTTCCGTTAGCATCGACCGCCACGGTTTCGCCTTGATCGACCCCGTCACCTCCCAAGTACGTCGAGAAGGTGAGCTGGTCCGAAACTGACGCCTGCGTAGGCGGAGGATAGACGCTCAAGCGGGCTCCCGTGAACGCAGTCGGGGTCTCGGCCCACCCCTGGAAAAGTATCACGACCTGGAATGCGGCGGGAATCAACAAGATGAACACGGCGACGACGAACACCCTCGAGGACGCACCGCTCGGACCACGAGCTGTTAAAATGTGCGGATTGCTCCCTCCCCAACCGTCATGCATGAATGTGTCATCGGAATACATAAAGGATTGTGCATCACCGAGTTCCAAGAGCTCCCATTGCAGCCCCGCCGTCTAGACATGGTCTTTCTAACCGCCCCGCGTGAGGCGACGGCGGATTAGTCTGCTCACAGTCGGGAACGTGTAGCGAAGCCTCCCGGGATCCGCCGCCATGCCCGCGGCGCCTTTTGCGGGCGTGGACACGAAATCCTCTTCCGACGACGTGCCGATGGCGAGCGCCCATGCCCGAACCGGTCTTGTCGGCCCGCGAGTTGTGGAAGTCGTACGACGGTCGGTCCGACGTGCTTCGGGGCGTGTCCCTCGACGTCGGCCGGGACGAGGCGGTTCTCCTCTGGGGCCCGAACGGGAGCGGGAAGACGACGCTCCTCTCGATCCTCGGCGGGCTTGACGTGCCGACGCGCGGCTCCGTGTCGATCGCGGGCCGCGAGATCTCTCGCCTCCGGGAACGGGAACTGTCGAAGGTCCGCCTTCACGAGATCGGTTTCGTGTTCCAGACGCACAACCTGATCGACGACCTGACCGTCGAAGAGAACGTGGCGCTCCCGCTGCGCCTCGCGAGACGACCCGCGGACCGACGCGTCGCGGACCTGCTCGAGACGTTCGACCTCGCGCGCCTCGCGACCCGACGCCCGAACGAGATCTCGGTCGGCGAATCGCAGCGCGTGGCCGTTGCCCGGGCGCTCGCGAACGGACCGAAGGCCCTCCTGGCGGATGAGCCGACCGCGTCGCTCGATGCGAAAGGCACCGAGGCGGTCCTGGAGGCGTTCTCCCTCGCGCGGACGTCGTACCGGGCCGCCATCGTGCTCGCCAGCCACGACGCGGACGTGCGCGCAATCCCGTCGTCGCGGTATCGGCTCGAGGCGGGCGTCCTCGCGCCGGAGTCTTGAGGACAAAGCCTTTATCGTGGCCGGAGTTTGCGACGCGAGTCGGGATGCGGCCCCTCGAGGACGCGCGAGATCGGATGCAGCGCCTCGTGGGCCGCGCCTGGGACGAGGCGAAGACCCCGCTCTACCGCAACGCGTTTTTCATCATGTCCTCGAGCGTGATCGGCTCCGCGCTCGGCTTCTTCTTCTGGCTCGTCGTATACCGCTCCTTCAGGCCGGACGACGTCGCGGTCGCGGTCGCCTTGTTCCAGACGACGACGTTTGTCAGCACCCTCGGACTCTTCGGCCTCGGCGTGGGCCTGATTCGATTCCTCCCGGCAGAAGAGAACAAGGTGCATCTCGTGAACGCCTGCCTCACGATCGGGGGCATCGCGAGCCTCATCGCCGCGGCGGTCTTCATCGTGGGCATCGATGTCTGGGCGAACAAACTCGATTTCATCTTGTCCACGCCGATCTATTGGATCGCGATCCTCGCGACCACGACGGCCCTCGCTTTCGCGCCGATCATCGACCAGACGGGCTTCGCGATGCGCCGGGCGGACCTCATCACGTGGCGGACCCTGATCTTCGCGCTCCTCAAGATTCCCTTCGCCCTCGTCTTCGCCACAATCGTAGCCACGAACGGCCGGCTCGGGGTCTTCATGGCCCTGGCGATCCCCATGACGATCGCCGTCGGCGTGGAGGGTCTGTACTTCCTCCCTCGGGTGCTCCCCGGCTTCCGGCCTCGCCCGACGACGAACTTCGAAGGGATCCGGCCGATGGTCCATTTCAGCCTCGGCAACTACGCGGCGAGTGCGATCGGCGCCTCGGCGGGGATGCTCCTCCCGCTCATGGTCTTGCAAGTCCTCACGAAGGACGATGTGAACTTCTTCTACATCGCCAGCGTCGTTGCGGCGATCCTGAGCATCATCCCCGGCGCCGCGTTCACGTCGTTCTACGCGGAGGCGTCCCAGAAGAACGCCAACCGCCATCTGGATGAGCGGCGCGCGATCCTCTTGTCCCTCGTCCTCCTGATCCCCGGCATCCTTGTGATGTGGGTCTTCGCGCGGTTCATGCTCGAGCTGTTCGGCGATCCGAAGTTCGCGGACGGCGCGATCGGCCCGCTCCGGATCCTCGTCTTCGCCGCGATCCCGTCGTTCTTGAACGCCATTTACGGAACGCGGGTCCGCGTGCGGAAGCGGACGGGTCCGCTCATCGTGGGGACCGTCATCAGCTCGGCTGTGACGTTCGGCCTCGGCTACCCGCTCCTCTTGTCGGACGGGATCAACGGACTCGCGATCGCGGTGACGTTGGCACAGGTCGCCTCCGTGCCGTACTACTACGTCGTCGCGCGGCGGTCGTTCAAAGGAGAGGAAGCCCCTCCCGCGGCCCCCGTCGAGATCTAGAGGGACCATGGCGACGGCGACCGCCTCGGAGACCGCGGCCCTGCCGGTGCCCTCGCGCTGGGCCGTGCTCCTTGGCTACCTCGGGGCCGTGGTCGTCGCAGAGGTCCTCATCGCAATTCCTGCCGGGGCGGAGCGGCCGTACCAATCCGTGGGCTTGGGCATCCACATCCTCCTCGTTTTCGGGTTGATGTTCGGGTCCGTCGTGATGGAGGCGCGCGATCGGACGATGGCCGTGTTGCTCGTGGCCACGAGCCTCGCCTCCCTCGTCCGAGTATTCTCGCTCGCCGTGCCTCGATACAACTTCCTGGACCTGCAGAGCCCGAACCCGGAGGCGGACCCGCTGAACACGATCCCGTGGCTCGCCCTCGTGAGCATCCCGCTCCTCGTGTCGATCGCCGCGGTCGCGTACGTCCAGCGGCTCCGTCCGCGGGACCTCGGGCTGCGCTTCCGGACGTGGCGGGACATCCCGATTCAGACGGCAATTGCGTTGACCGGCATCCCGCTCGGGCTAGTCGAGTTCGAGATCCTCCGGCCCGGCGCGTGGGTTGCGGAGCTGGCGTTGGGGCCGCTCGTGCTTGGAGGGCTCGCGATTTTCTTCGCCACGGGCGTCTCGGAGGAACTCATCTTCCGCGGCATCCTGTTGAAGCGCGCGATCGAAGGGCTCGGCGACGCCGGCGGCCTTCTGTTCGTGACCGCCCTCTTCGCGTCGCTCCACATCTTCTTCCTGAGCCCGATCGACATGGTGTTCGTCTTTTCCGTCGGCCTCTTCTACGGATACGTCGTCCTGAAGACGAAGAACCTCTGGGGCGCGATCTTCAGCCACAGCCTCGGGAACGTCGTCTTGTATCTGGTGGCGCCGTTCGTCTTCGGGTAGGCTCGGCCTGCGCCGCGAGAGGTTCTCTCCTCTGAGTAGTCTTATTTCCGTCTCCACATTCCCGCAGCACGGCCGTGGAGTCGAAACCGCCTCGATTCAAGCACGCACTCTCGTTCGTGGCGACGCTCGCGTTCGTGGGAGGATTCTTCGGCGCGAGGATCTTCCACCTCCTCCTCCCGACCGTCATGATCATCACCCAGGGCGGAATCCACTTCCATCACTTCTGGTACGGATTGGCGATGATGGGCGTCGCCGGCTGGCTGGGGATCGTGGACACCGACGTGAAGTTCGCTCGCATCTACGCGGTCGTATTCGGCGTCGGCGCGGGATTCGTCGGCGACGAGGTCGGGCTCCTCTTGACCTTCGACGACTACTATTCGGAGCTCACGCTCGATTTCTTCGTCGCGGCAATCGCCTTCGTCATCCTCGCGATCCTCCTGGTCCGGTATCGCGACCTGATCTTGCGGGAGGTCCTCCGCCTGAGCCGGCACGAGCGGATCGCATACGCCGGGGTGTTCCTGGTCGGGTTCTTCGCGATCTTCCTGGCCGTCGATCGGTTTGAGCTCGCGGCTCCTCTCGTCGCGATCGGGGTCGTGCTCTTCGTGTGGGGGTTCCGACGCAAACTCGCCAGGGTCGTGACGGCAGCGCCTTGACGCCGGACCCCTATCGGCGGCGCCGCTTCACCCGATGGGACGGTCCCGCTCCCTTCCGGCGTCGTGCACGGCGTCGTGCGGCCCGCGTCATTCGAACTTCCTTCTGCGCCATCGGCGCGGTGACGATCCACGACTATTTGAATCGCGGCTTCGCGTAAGGGTTCCGCTCGGGGCTCCGCGGCGCGAACGCGGACCGGAAAAATCCGTCGAATCCGGGCCTACAAGACTTCGAGGACCTTCACCGCAACGATGAAGACGAACACCACGAGCAGAGGGGCGATCGGCACGAGGAGCGTGTGCGAGAGCATCTTCGACTTAGGGCTGCCCGTCTCCTCGGCGTGGGCGGACGTCAGCTCGCGCATGATCAGGAAGAGGATCAGGGAAGCGACCGCGGCGGCGCCGAAGCTCCCCGCAAGGAACGTCGACGTGACGGTCACGACGGTAGTGATCATCCCTGCCCCCGCGTCTTGTAATCCAAGCGAACGGTCCTCGACGTATTTAAGGTCATCCACAACGCGTCTTGATTTTGGCAGCCGGACCGATAAATCCGCGGCGGCGGCCTGCCCTCGCCTCACCGCTTCCTTCTCTCGCCGCCTCTCGAGAGCGCGTACACCGTCGCGGCGACGTACCCGCCGACCCCGAGCCAGCTATACCCGATTCCGAGGATGAGTGCGGTGTTGAGATGGAAAGACGTTTGCGCGAACTCGTCGGAGCCGGGGAGCATGAAGCCGGAGATTCCGAGGATGATGGCGGCGACCACGCACGGTCCGATCACGAACCGGCCGAGCTGCCGGGACCGCTGCACGAGCCGCTCCCGCCGCGCGGTCGTGGCGGCGTCCGGGGGAGCCGCCATCGGCGTCTCGCTGATCCCCATGTCCATCGCCGCCGCTTCCTGTGCGGTCGACTGCTCGATTTCGCTCAGGCTCTCGAGCAGCTGGTCGATGTCGCGGTCCACGTTGTCCCGCCCCGTCGGCGTCTCGGGGAGCGGCGGGGGCAATGCCTCCGGCCCCGCCCCGCGCGACGACCCGGACCGGCGGTCGACCTCGCCGATCTGTCGGCTGACGGACCGGCGGACGGAGACCCCGAGGCCGCCCATGCCCACGAGGAAAATCGCCGCGACGAGCATATACGTCGTGTAAACCCAGCGCGTGATGTCCGGCGGGAACCAGAGTCCCTGGCCCTGGGCGTAGCCCCATGCGGCGAAGGCGATGACGAGGTAGTACACCCCGAATCCCACCGCCAAGGTGCGCGGTCGGAGGCCTTTCGCCATCGCTTTCCCCTCGTGCCTGCGGGCACTGATATACTTCATCCCCTCCTTTTCGTTTTTGATACCCAGTCCCGCCGAGGTGCCAAAGGTATTTCCCCTGTCGGACCGCTTCTATTCACGGGGGACGCCGGCTCGAGGCGGACCTTTCGGAGGGCCATATCATCCACGCGTTCCAGACAGAGGAGCGTCGGTTCGCGCTGCGCGAAGCCCTGTTCCTCGGGATCGCGGCGGTGGGCGCTTGGCTCTTCTTGAATCACGAGTTGCTCGAGGGCGGGCGGCCGCCCGCGTGGAACCTCTCCGAGTTCATCGTCTCGACGATCGTCGTGTACCTCTTCCTCCGGATCATCGTGATCGTCGCCGAGATGCGCACGCCGCGCGTGGACGCGGACCTCGTCCGGTGTCCGGAGTGCGGGCAACGGCTCGACGAATTCACCGCTCCGAGCCACGCGGAACACCGCGAATTCGAGATGGCCGCGAGGCCATCGGATCGGGAGATCGTCTCCGCGGTGGCGCTGCGCAAGGCGCTCGATGCGGCGCGCCGCGCGGCGATGAATGACGAGGCGACCGCCGCCGATCCCCCCGCGATCCCGTCGAACGAGCTCGAGGACGCGCCAAGCCGAGATGTTCCGCCGGCCGCCGAGGACCCGGACCTCCTCGAGCCGCTCCGGCGCAGCCCGGATCCGCCGCGGGACGGACGGTTCAAACGCTGAGCAATCCCCTCCCCCTCGTCTTTGACATCGGTCGTAGCGTTCCAAAAGATATATCCGCCGAGCGGGCGCTGCTCATCACGGGGACGCCGAACGGCTCATGGGTGGCCGTCCTCTTGGGGAGGGATTGGTGCTCGGATTTCAGACGCGGGAGATGCGGTTCGCGCTTCGGGAGGTCGCGATGCTCGCCCTCGCCGCAGTCGCTTCGTTCGTGTTGATCAACCACGAGGTGCTCTACCTCACGGGGCCGTTCCGGTTGAGCGCGATGCCGATCGAGTCGTACCTGCTCGCGACGATGATCCTCTACCTGTTCCTGCGCCTCGTGATCGTCGCGGCGGAGATGCGGCCCGCTCGCGTCCGCGAGGAGTTCGTGCGCTGCCCGACGTGCGGCGAGTGGCTCGACGACCCGACAGACTCGGGCCTCGAGGCGCACCTCCGGACCGAGCGGAGGTCGACGCCGTCCGAGAGGGAGATCGTCCCCGCGGTCGCTCTGCGCAAGGCGTTCGATGCGGCCCGACTCGCAGCGGTCGCGGCGCGGGAGGCCGAGCGATCCGAGGGGCCACCGACACCTTCCATGCCCCTGGACGACGCCTCGAGCGAGGACCTCGTCGCCGCAATTGTGGATCCGGCTCGGCGCGAGCGACTCCGGCACGGACCGCATTTACGGCAGGATCCTCGCGAAGAACGTTGAGCCCGGTCACGTCCGATTCGGGAACGACGCACCCTCCCAGCGCTTCCAAAGACGCCGCGGCATGCCCCCCGTTACATGTCTCTTGACGGCCGCCGTCCGCACGTTCATATGGACGGGAATCCATACACATGGTCGGAAATCCGACCAAATGGCCGAATCTCCGGACATCCTCCCCACGTCGGGCCTTGAGTCGATCTTGGGCTCGACCGCCCGCCTCCGCGTCGCGAAGCTCCTAGTGGAACTTCCGGACAAGGAGTTCACGGGTCGCGAGATCGGCCGCCTCCTGGCTATGAGCCATTCCTCGGTCCTCGATGCGCTCCGAGTCCTCACGGACTACGGCTTGGCAACCGAGCGGGTGCTTGGACGGGCGCACGTGTTCCGGGTCAACCGGGACTACTTCCTGTACACCCTCTTGGCCAATTTATTCCGCTCCGAGCGGGATCAACGGAGGCGGATTGCGGAGGTCATCAGGGGTTCCCTAGCGAGCAGCTCGATTTCCGTCGTGCTGTTCGGGAGCCGAGCCATGGAGGGGGCTCGCAAGCACAGCGATCTCGATCTCCTCGTGGTCGCGAAGGACGTCAACCAGGCCGAGTCAGCGCTCTCTCACCTGCGGGCCCGGCTTCGGCGAACCTATGGGCTGGATCTGGACGCAAAGGTCTTGACGCTCGGCCAGCTGAAGTCGAAGCTCGGAGCCCCCTTCGTCAGGGCCGGCCTTGCCGAAGGGATCCTGATCGGCGGCGTCCCGCTCGAGAAGGTGTTGGAGTCTGCCGCCTAGGTCGCGCTTCGTCGACCAGGGGAAGTACCGCAACTACGTGCGCAAAGCCGACGAGTTCGAACGCGCCGCCACGCACGCCGCGAGCGTGGGGGACTGGGACGCAGCCGTCGCCAACGCCACCCACTCCGGCATCGCGATGGCCGATGCCGTGGCCGTCTTCTACCTGGGCAAGCGATCGGCCGCCCAAGAGCACGAGGAATCGGTCGAGCTCCTGCACCAGATCGACATCGAGCGACGGGAGGCCGACCGGGCCGCGTCGCACCTCACCGCGCTCCTCCGGGTGAAGAACCGGGCCGAGTACGAGGAGCGGCTGTTGGGACGAGGCGACTCGGATCAAGCCATGAAACACCTTGGCCGGTTCACGGCATGGGCGCGGGAGAAGCTGCCCCGACACCGGCCGGAGTGATCGGACGCCAACGCGCCCCAGACCACTCGAAGACGCCGCCGCATGCCTCCGCCGGATGGAATTCCCGGATGAGGAGTCGACGGAATCTGTCGAAGCGATCCGCAGGCGCGCGCCGGAGGGGCTCCTCGCCCTGGCGTCCGTCCTGCTCCTCGCGGCAAACGTGCTGCGGATCCTCGCCGCGTTCCTGAACTTCCTCGGCGTCCGGGTCGGGTGGGACGCGGGCAAGACGGTCTGGGTCGCGCCGACGACGGACCTCGTCGGGGCGGCGATCCTGGGTTCCGTCTTCTTCCTGGCGGCGACCCGGGCGGAAGGGATGCAGGGGCATCCGACGCCCCCGGTTCCCCCGGAGAACCTCTCGAGCAAGGACCTCGTCGCCACGATCGACGGTCCGGATCTCCTCGAGAGACTCCGGTACGGGCCGAAGCCGCCGGGAGATGCGCGGCTCAAGCGCTGAGCCCGACGAACACGAGCAGCTCCTCGAGGATGCGGTACGTGAATCCCCAGATCAGCCTCCCTTCGTACGTGTACGAGGGCACGTTCAGCTCGCCGAGGATCGTCTGGACGACCGACTTCCCCTGTGTCGCCGGGAGGTCGCCGAGCGAGCACCAGCACGTCGACGTCATCTCGGGGCCCGGGTTCGCTTCAATCGGCCCCGACGCCAAGGCGACGTAGGGGACGACGAGCATCTCCGGCTTGTTGCCCGGGGCCCGGGGGGCCATGTGGCCGAGGACCTCGGCGCGACCCTCGATCTCGATCCCGACCTCTTCGCGCGTCTCGCGCAGCGCGGTCGCGAGCATCGTGCCGTCCTCCGTGTGGTGCCGCCCGCCCGGGAGCCCGATCTGCCCGGACCACGGATCGCCCTCCCGCTTCCGGCGTTCGCCGAGGAGGACCTCGAGACCGCGCGGACCGTCACGGAGGATGATCATCACGGCCGCTGCGGGCTTCGCCTTGAGCTCCGCCTCCGCGAGCTCGAGGGGCAGGAGGAATTTTCGCAGCCGCTCGAGGGACGCTTCGGACAACCGGGCTCGGGCATGGCGCTCCCGATATTTGTGATTCGACCACCCGCGTGAAACGCTGACATAGGCGTGTCTACATCGACACATCCATGGCGGTCAAGACCGTTACGTTGTCCGAGGACGCCTACACCGCGCTCGCCTCTCTGAAAAGGGAAGGGGAGAGCTTCAGCGACGTCGTCCGCCGGTTGACCCGCGGGAGTCGCTCCCTCCTCGAATTTGCCGGAGACTGGAAAGATTACCCCGCGGAGAAGATGGCCGCATACGCCTCGTTCCTCGAAGCCGGGGATCGCCTGTCGAAGACCGAACTCCGGAAGCAACTCGGCCGCCGAAAGCGATCCGAGCGGCGAGCCTCGAGACGACGTTCCTCATCGATCTGCTCCGGGAGGCCCCGCGAGAGGAACGGCTAAGTACGCCCGATCCAATCTCTGGTCAGGGGTTGGAGGGGATATACGACAATCGGGCGGGCGCCGTGCTCGCGCTCTGCGACGCCTTGCGGCTGGCAGAGCCACGAATGACGTTCCCGCGTGGGGCGGCACCTCGGCCCGCCGTCGTTGCTGAGCGGTGGTCCGGATGAGGGCCGCGGCAATCGTCCTCGTCGTCCTGGGAGCGATCTTTCTGCTCGGGGGCATCGGCGGCCTCGCGTATTCCGCGGTGCCGACGACCGATTCGAGCACGGTCACGATTCCCTCCGGCGCGGACTGGTACTACGTGTACGACTTCCCCTTGGTGACGGGCGGCCACCTCACCGGAAGCTTCGAGGAAGTCGCGGGCGGGACCGTAGACGTCTTCGTGTTCACGGACACCCAGTACAAGGCGTACGACGGCGGTGGGGCGGCGCAGCCCCTCTCCGCCACGTCCGGGAGCTCCGGCCAGCTGGACGTCGCCTTGCCGGGTTGGGACACGTTCCACCTCATCTTCGATCACGGGGCTGGGTACGACGCGACGCAACAGGACGTCCGGGTCGAGATCACGGTGAGCGGGATCGGGCCCCCCATCTTCGTCTTCGGAGGGATCGTCGCCCTCGTCCTCGGCGTGGTGTTCCTCGCGGTCGCCGCCGCGATGAAACGCCGGGAGCGGCGCGCGCCGCAGGTCTGGCTGCCACCACAGCAGCCGAACGTGCCGTACTATCCGCCGCCCGCCTGGGCCCCGCCGACGCAACCGTCCACCCCGCCTGACCAGCCGCCGAAACCACCGGAAGGCGGCCCTGGGTAGACCGACCCAGCTCGGCCTGTAGCACCATCGGCTTCTCGGGCAATCGAGGCACGTTGCGGGTGCGGGCCGCATTGACGGTGCAAGACAACCAGAGACGCAAGGAGCGCTGGACCACAGGATGTTGTGGTCGGCCGGGGCTCGGTCTCACGGTAGTCGCGTGAAGCCCGCCTGATCGAAATTCCGGTCGAACGTGAACGCCTTCCCGATCCCGAGGTCCCGCATCACGACGAAGCTCGTGCAATCCGTGAAGCTCCACCGCTTGTCCTCGTGGCGCTCAAAGTCCTCGATGGCATCCGCGAAATGCCCCGCGTCGATCCAGACGACCGTAATGTTCGGGGCACTCGTCACCCGCCGGAGCAAGATGGCGGCGGTCGCGACGTCCGTGGCCATCCGGACGAAGGTCGCCGCTTCGTCCAAGACGAAATCGGTCGTCACGATGCGGCCGTGAGCTCCTCGGGCTGTATCTCCATACACCCCCTGCGCGACCTTTGCGTTCCGATCGTTTGGCACGGACAAGGCGATCCATCCGCCGGAATCGAAGAAGATCATCGGTCCGGTCCGTAGAGGTAGTAGTCCACCCGCTCCGACCCGTCCGTGATCCGCCCCTTCTTCCGGGTGAGCGGGAAGGCGCGGAAGATCGGATCGTTCGGGTCCACCTCATCCCGCAGGATCGTCTGCCGGATCGCCTCCCGGGCCACCTCTTTAATCGTCTTCTTCCGAGCGGCTGCATACGCGGCGAGAAGTCCGTACTCCGTCTCGGAGAGCTGGGTCTGGACGACTTTCACGCATGTCACATGTAAGATGTGACATTTAAGATTTACGATGCCTTCGGCCGCCCAGGCGACTCGGCTCGCTCGGGGCGGCGCCCTCGCGAGACTTGGAAGGAGACCAGTTAAGCCCGCCGGACTCCCACAACTTGAGACCGTCCCCCCGGAGCGCGGCCACCAACTCTCTCGTGGTCCAGCAGGGCACGAGCCGCTGGGCCTTCAAGTGAGGGTCGTCAGACCAGATGCCGTCGCACGGCACGCTGAGGGCCGTCGCGACGTAGGCGACATCCTCCGGGTCGACCCCTCCGAGCGCGATCGCGGCGGTCTCCCATTGCGCAAGGATCGCCTCCGCGGGCAAGAAGTCGATGTACTTCTCCAGCCGATCGAGGAGTTCGGACGTCGCATCCTCCGACAGCCCCGCACGAATTCGCAGCACGGGGAGGTGCTCGCGCATCTCTGCGCGGAGGAATTCGGGGGCCATGAGCTCGAGTACGGAGAGGGTCAGCAACCGGCGGACGGTCGAGTCGCGAAGGAACGCGGCGACGACGATGTTCGCATCGACCACGAGCCGCCGCGGGGCGGCCAGCCACTCACTCTCCTGCGGAGCGTCGCGCGGCTTCGAACCGGCGGCGAAGGCCCTCCTTAATCAGATGGTCTAGCGCCTCGATATCCTCCAGGGTCAGGGTGCTCCGGCGGGTCAGGGCGTCCATGCGCTCAAGGTCCCGGATGCGCTCGGCGAGCAGCCGTCGGACGACCTCGCTCCACCTGATTTCAGGATGAGCCTTCATCTTCCGATGGAGGTCGGACGGCACGGTCAGGGTGATGTTCGGCACGAGTAGCAATTATGTGCGCGCACATAATGAACCTTTCGGGAGGGAGTGCGGATCCATCCGCGGCTCAGCCCCATCGGTTCCGCGGGCGGTCCACGCTCGTCGCGAGCCTGGCGTCGGCCAGGAGGTCCTTCGTCCCGCCGTTCGCGAGGGCCCTCGGAGCGGTGTGCGGGCCGCAGTAGTGGTGCAAGACGATCGGCGAGGCGATGAACGGGACGAGCCACAGGACGTTGTAGTACAGCCCGACCGGGTTGACGGCCGCCAAGCCGAACCCGATCAGGGCCATCATCGCGACCGTGCCGCGCCCCATGTGCAGGATCTCCCGCATCGTCATCGGGGGCTCGTCCTTCGGCGTCACGGGGAACCGCCGCTTGCGGTCGAGCACGTACATGATCATCGAGCGCACCTCGTGCGGCAGCATGATCGAGCCGACGGCCCGGCTCAGGCTCCGCGCGCGGTAGAAGTCGAAGAACCGTAGGCGGACCTGGACGATCTTCGCGACCGTGAACACGGACGTCACGGCGGTCAGGAGGATGATGAACCGGAAGAGCGGGATCGACCAGATGTACTCGAGGGGCGCGGAGGCGAGGTTCTGCCCGAAGGCGAGGAACGCGTTGAAGGACGAGTAGCGGCCGAAGACGGCCAGCAGGATCGCCACGAAGATCGCGATGTAGGCGAGGTGGCCCAACGGGATCATCAGGAGGACTACCTTCTTGTGGAGCGGGATCTTCGCGCCCGGGACGAAGGAGAAGAATTCCATCGAGCCGCGCGTCCACTTGTTCTGCCTCTTGATGAACCCGCGGACGTTCTCCGGCATCGCCTCCCATGAATGGAGAGGCACGAACGCGCTGCCGTACCCGGCGTTCGCGAGCCGGATCGCCGTCGCGAAGTCCTCGGACACGTAGCGTTCGTCGAAGCCGCCGACGTCCATCACGGGCGCGGTCCGCAGGAGGACGTTGTGGCCGTAGCACACGACGGTCCCGAGGTATCCGGCGAGTTTCCGCTCCCATTCGTCCTGCGACAGGACGTGCGCCGGCGCGAGCGCCCCCGGGAACGGCCGGTCCGTGTTCCAGATGTTCACCATGCCCTGGAAGATCGCGAGGTCCGCATTGTCGGGGTGCTCGGCGTACCGCAAGGCACGCTCGACCCAGTCCGGTGGCAGGGCCGAATCCGCGTCGAGGAGGACGAAGTAGTCGTACGCCTTGCCGTGCTCCCGCAGCCATGCGTTGATCGCCCCCGCTTTGAAGGCCTTCCGGTTGGGCCGATAGAGGACCCGGAAGTCCATCTCCGCCGCGAGCCGCTCGACGAGCGACCGCCTCTCCGGATCCGAGGAGTCGTCGAGCACGTAGACGTCGCACGGGTACGTCGGCCGGATCGCGCGGACGCACTCCGGCACCACGTCGTTCATCGTCGCATAGAGGATCGCGACCTTCGGCTGCCTCGGGAGCCGATCGAGCGACGGGATGACGTACGGCGGGAGGAACAGGGACAGGAGCCGCTTCGAGAAGACGAAGGCGAAGCTGAACAGGAAGAGGACCATCAGCCCGAACTGCGCCAGGCTGACGTGCTGGTACCAGTTCACCGCAATCGCGCCGAACGCGGCGACCGTGCCGAGCCAGACCACCAGTACGACGCCGAAGAACCTCCGCCCCCAACGGCGTTCGGACTCAATGCGGGCGTTAGATATCGGCTCTCCCCCGGGTCGCGATGCCGAGGCTAACCCCGCGTTGGGGTAATAGCCTTGATTGAACATTCATCGAAAGGGTAGCGACTACCTTAATAGTAATCCAGAATCCGGGCCTGGTTGGATGGCGGTTCGGGTGAGCCGCAGGTCCCGCGGCGTGAGCCGATCGCCGCACCGCAATCCGCGACCCGGCCCGGTCGATACGAACCGAAGATTTATCGGAACGTCGTTTGTGGGCGGTCCCGGGGAGAACGATCGTCGCAGAGACGACGGACGGCTGGTTCGTCCGGCACGCCGCGATCCTGAAGACCGCCTTCCGGGTCACGTTCGGCGTGATCTGGGGACTCGACGCCGTGTTCAAGTTCGATCCCGCGCTCGTCGGCGCCTTCCCCCAGATGATCGCGGACGCCGGCGAGGGTCAGCCGGCGTGGCTCCAAGGATGGTTCTCGTTCTGGGCCGGTGTGACGGCGAGCCAGCCCGCCGTCTTCGTCTACGGCACGGGAATCCTGGAGCTCGCCCTCGCGTTCGCCCTCGTCCTCGGGTTCATGCGGAAGCTCGCGTACACCGCAGGCGCCGTGCTGAGCCTGTTCATCTGGGCCGTGCCCGAGGGATTCGGAGGGCCGTACGGACCGGCGTCGACGGACATCGGCACGGGGATCGTGTACGCGCTCGTGTTCCTCCTGCTCATGGAGCTCAACGCGACGTACGGTGCGAGCCGGTACAGCCTGGACGCCGTCATCGAGCGCCGCTGGCCCCGATGGGCGCGGTTGGCGGAGTTCCGAGGAACGACGGTCCGAACCGGGTCTCGTCCCGGTTCCTGAGGCGCCGGTCTCACGCGCCGTCGCAGGCGATCGAAGGGAAAGCGTATATACATTTTCAGGAATACATGTATACATGACAACCTTACGCCTCACCGAACTTCAGAAGAGGAAACTACGAAAGGCTTCTGAGATTCTCGAGGCGGTCACCGGGAGGCGCTTCCCCCATGGCGATGCGGTAGAAGCCCTCGCCGAGTTCGCCCTCCGGCATCGGGAACTCCTCGCTGAGGAATCGACGGAATTCGAGGCCGTCCCCGAAGAGGATCCGTTCTTCGACCTCTCGATCGTGTTCGACATGGGCCGCACGGACGCGCGCACGATCGACCGCCTGCTGTACGGGAGGAAGTGATTGCCGGAACACGCCTTCGTCGACACGAGCTTCCTCGTGGCGCGGTTCAATCGGAGCGATGCTCGCCACCGAGCCGCCCGACGCATCCTCGAGGGGATGAGGCAGCCCGGGGCCGTGGTCTATCGGCTCGTGTTCAGCGACTACGTCTTCGATGAGAGCGTGACGACGATTCGGTTCCGGACGGGACGCCACGAGATGGCCGCCACCGCCGGTCGTGCCATGCGGGACTCCCGCACGCTCCACCTGATCCGGGTGGAGCCTCCGGTCTTCGAAGCCGCTTGGCGACTCTTCCTGGACAGGAAGGACAAGGAATGGTCGTTCACCGACTGCACATCCTTCGTCCTCATGGAGAGCCTGGACATCCGGAAGGCGTTGTCCTTCGACGACAACTTCCGGCAAGCCGGCTTCGCCATGTTGCCATAGGCGGTCGCCGCGTTCGGCGGCTGGGTACGAGTTCGCAATCAACCGTCCACGACATCCTGTCCTGTGCGGTGAAAGGAATGGTATGTAAACCATCAGATACTCAGAGCGGTATCTGTGGTATCATGCCAACCGTCGTGACGATTGACAAGGCCGGGCGGATCGTCGTCCCGAAGGAGACCCGAGAAGCCCAACACATTCGGCCGGGGACGAAGTTCCTCCTCGTCGAGGGCGCCGACGGACGGATCTGGCTCCAGCGGCTTGACGCGGAGGAGCTCGCACGCCGAATCCAGGGCGAAACCCGCGGTGTGAACCTCGATGCCATCATCGCGAAAGTCGAACGCGAGGTTGAGGACCTCACCGCGAAGCGATATCCAGCGGCGCGCCCGCGATGACCCGGGAGGGCCCGCGACGTGGCGGCCGATCGTCCGTGACTTCGGAGACCTTCACGGTCGTGGGCCTATCCGGTATACAATCGTGAGCGGTATACAGAGGTTTTGAATCCGGTTGCGTCATCCGTCCCCCGCTTCCTGCTCCTCACCGTCCCAGGCGTCGTCTTCGACCCGATCGGGTTCGCGGTGGTGTTCCTCGTCGTGCGCCTTCGCCGGAAGTCAGCGGGGCCGGCCGGGATGATGGCGGGTCCTTTTCCTGCGCAAGCGTTCCCCCGGATCTGCCCGAGATGCGGGCTCCCCAATCCTCCGGACGACGCGTTCTGCTCGCAGCAATCGAGGGGACTCACGACGTCATGGCGGAGGGCACCGGGCCGGAACCGTACGGCCCTTGCCAAGGCCCCGTTCGAGGCCAAGGCGGTTTTCAGGATGTTCATCCCGGCGTTGATCTGCCGGTCCATCTCCCAGTCGCACATCTCGCAGACGAACACCTTGCCCACCCTATCTCGGCGCCGAGCGCCACACACTGGGCAGGTCTTACTGGTCCATTGAGGGTTGACTTTGATGATCGGCACGCCCGCGAGGGCGGCCTTGTATTCGATCTGACGGTGGATCTCGCGACGGGGCCAGGAGGAGAGACGACGATTCGTTCTCCGAGAGCGGCCGCCCGCGCCGTGGAGGGTGAGGTCCTCGAGGACGATTGCGGCTCGACGCGCCGTCGCGGCCCGCACGAGCCACTTGGATACTCGATGGAGTCTCTGCCGAACTCGGTTCCTTTCCCTGCGACCTTCTCGATCGAGGAGGATTCGCTGGACGCGTCGGTCGTGGGACTTCTTCCTCGCGAGTCTCCTCCGTCGTCGGAAGTGAGTCTCCTGGATACGCCGCACACCGTCGAACGGCACACGGAGAAGCCTCGCCGAATCGCGCGATACGTGGACCCCGTCGAGGGAATCCTCGTTCGTGTCCAAGGCGATCGCGCCCCGAGGCTCATAGGGCTTCGGGCTTCCTTGCGCAGGACGACGATGATCTTCCCCGGGACAACGATGAGGGATCCAAGCCCCCACGACGAGTCGCCCAGGATCGAGCGGTGCCACTCGGAGAGCGGCAGGTGGAGCTGCACCCCTTCCGTCCCGCGGATCGGGATGCGAAGCCGGCCCGTCTCCCGGTCGAGCCGATAGGACAGGTTCTCCGCCTTCAGGAGGAGGCGGCGAATGAATGGAATCGAGGTCCTCTTCCCTTTCCTCACGCGACGCCGATGCACCTTGAGGACCGCCAAGGCGACCTCGAAGGCGGATGGGATGTACTGCTTGTACACCGCGTGGCGCGCGCTCAAGTCTTTGTACGCAACCCGAGTGAGTCGAGCGCGCGATCGGATGTCGTCCCGCAGGGCGATCCGGATCGATTCGTTCACGAGGAGCCGGAACTCCGCGAGGAGCCAACCGAGCCGGGGATCCTCAAACATGACAGGAAAGACAAGGGCCCGGTGGGCGAGCACGTTCCTCCGCTAGAGAGGAGGACGGCGTCAAGGTAGCTGGGGGA
>WNFX01000991.1_pt1 | contig 28794 bp, 26 predicted proteins | sample 5400111 | NCBI WGS metagenome assembly WNFX01 (sample SAMN13153363, study PRJNA577476) | soil metagenome | isolation source: 40 cm soil or saprolite under grassland replicate 1 | place: USA:California | collected 2016-06-15 | reverse complement strand
GTCGGCACCGGGAAGCACCCGTCGAGCGGGTCGACCGTCGGTGCCGCGTCGACCAGCTCGCTCACCCATGTATCCGCGAAGTCGTTGAAGTGCTCGAGGACCAGATAGTTGGGCGTGGCGACGGCGAAGTGGATGTTCGCGGCCGTGCCCACCGGGCCGCAGACATTGTGCGGCGCGAGCGGTAGCTCGTACGCCTCTGCCCAGCCGGCAAGGCGTCGTAGGCCCGTGAAGCCGCCGAAGTGCGTCAGGTCGGCCTGGACGACGTCGATGAGGCCTTGCTCGATGAGCGGGCGGAAGTCTGAGAGCAGGTGGATGCGCTCACCCGTCGCAATCGGTCGCTGCGTTGCGTTGCGTACACGCGCCAGGCCGGCAGGAACGTCGAACGGAACGGGCTCCTCCAGCCAGGCCGGCGCGAGCGGTTCGAGGTCGGCCGCGATCTCCGCGGCAGCGGCGGCCGAAAAGCGACCGTGCATCTCGATCATGATCTCGACGTCGGAGCCGACGGCATCGCGTACCGCCGCCACGAGCTCGACCGACCGTCGCCGCTCGGCGGGCGGGAGGCTCATCCAAGCGCTTCCGAACGGATCGAGCTTGAGCGCGGTGTACCCGCGCGCGACGACCTCGCGAGCGCTTGCCGCGAGAGCGGCCGGCTCGCGATCCGTCTGGTACCACCCGTTCGCGTAAGCCCGAACACGGTCCCGATACCTCCCGCCGAGAAGCTTCCAGACGGGAAGGTCGAGCTCCTGCCCGATCAGGTCCCAGCAGGCGATGTCGAACGCCGCAAGCGCGGATTGCGTGACTTCGCCCGGCCGGCCGTATTCGGCCCGCTGGATGTTGAACGCCAGCGTCTCTCGGTCGAATGGATCCGCACCGACGACGTATCGATCGGAGAGCTCACCGATGCACGCGACCAGCGTGTCCGTCTTGTTGACCATCCGAACCTCGCCGACGCCGCGGCGGCCGTCCTCGACGACGAGCTCGACGAACGTGAGCTCCCGCCAGGGCGCACCGACGACCGTCGTGACGACCTCGACGATCCTCACGCTTCGCTGCCCTTCGGCTCCGGCTTCGGCACCTCCTGCAGCACCGTCCGCAGGTCGCTCTCGGTCTGCCGAAGATGGTCGCGCATCGCCTCGGCGGCGGCCTTCGGGCTGCGGTCTTTGACTGCGTCGAGGATCGCCTGGTGCTGCTGGATCACGTCCTCGATTCCACCACCTCGCGCCCGGTGACCCGCGAAGCTCCGCAGGCGGCTCTCGCGGAGCGGATCCGCAAACGCCTCGATCAGGAAGACCAGCATGCGGTTGCCCGAAGCGGCTGCGAGGTTCTCGTGGAACCGCACGTCGGCGGCATGGAACGCTTCGGATTCATGTTTGGCCGCACGCATGACGTCGATCGACATCTCCATGTCGGCGATGTCGGACTTCGTTGCCCGACTCGCCGCGAGCGTAGCGATGTGGACTTCGAGGGCTCGCCGCACGTCGAGCAGATCGAGGAGAGCACGCTGGTCTCGGCGCACGGCGATCTTGAAGAAATCGCCGATGAGAGCTCCGTTCGGCGCCGCCACTCTGGGCCGCCGGCCCTGCGTGATCTCGAGAAGCCCGCGCGCCTCGAGCGCGCGCGTGGCCTCGCGGACGGTGAGCCGGCTCACGCCGAGCGCCTCTGCGAGCTTTCCCTCCGACGGCAGCGCCTCGCCGGGCTCGAACCCGCCGAAGATCAGTCCCTCGAGCTGCTCGATCACCGAGCCCACGACGGACGTGCGGTCGACGGGCTCGAGTTCTTCCAATGACTTATCAGTCATGCTGATACCTATTTAATCTCGGGCTACCGTTAAGCATGGGGGCCGATGCCTCCAGAAGAATCTTGACATGGGCGAACATATCAGACAAGCTAGCGGCAGCAAAACCGCGCGCCGTTTTCCTCGGGCGGCCGTCGGGCGGTGTATGAGGATGGGCGACGGAAAGGACGTAGCAGCATGTCGAGACCCATCGAAGACAGTCGAATTACACGTCGCGAGCTCCTCCAGGGCGCCGCGGGTGTTGCCGGCTCGCTCGCGGTCGGCTCCCTCGCGGGACCCGAGCTCGCGAAAGCCATTCCCCGGCGTCGTCTTGCGCCGACCAAGGTCGTCGTGATGAGCCAGGAGCTCACCAAGGGAGCAGGAAACGCGGGAACGCCGTCGATCAAGGACTTCGAGGACACGCACCCGAACATCTCGATCGAGCTCCTCGACGTCGACCCGGCGAGGTTCCAGGCCATGATGGCCGCCGGCCAGCCACCGGACATCTGGCGAACCCAGGCTCCGCTCATTCCGCAGTGGGCCAAGCGCGGCCAGCTCCTCAATCTCGACAAGTACTTCAACGCGAGCGACCTGATCCGTCCTGCCCAGCTCACGCCGGCCAACAACTACTACCGCTACAAGAACGGCAAGACCGGGGTCGGTCCGCGCTACGGCATGGTCAAGGACTGGTCACCCGACGAGACGGTTTGGATCAGAACCGATCTCTTCAAGCAGACCGGCATCCACATACCGGGGCCGACCGACAAGTGGACCTACGAAGATCTCTGGGAGATCGCCCTGAAGCTCAGGAAGAAGAACAAGAGCCTCAAGTGGATCCTCGACGTCGCCGACAGCTACCACTGGATCGACCGGCACATCATGGTCCAGCTCGCGTCGATCGGGAAGAGCCTCTATCCGAAGGACTTCTCCCGGATCAACCTCACCAACAACCCGGCTGCGATGGAGGCGTTCCACTACTCCTTCCGCTACTCGCAGCACAAGTTCGACCTCGGGCCCGAGAACGCGAACGCGGACGGCTGGTCGGGACCGGGCTTCGTCTCCGGGAAGATCGCGATGACCCAATACGGCTATTGGTTCCTCGGAATGATCTCGGACTCGGGAGGAGACGTGGTGAAGAACTCGCGGCTACTCGCGGCGCCGCGGTGGAAGGGCGGCAAGCACCTCGATCCGACCATCACGGCCACCGGGTGGGTGATCAGCGCGCGGACGAAGAATCCCGACGCGGCCTGGGAGGTGTTCGAGTGGTACATGGGCGGCAAGCCCGCTCGTGACCGAGCCGGCATCGGTTGGGGCGTCCCCGCGCAGAGGTCGCTCTTCGACCAGCTCCCGACGACGACCGCCGTGCAGCGCAACGCCAAGAAGACGCTGCTCCACGAGCTGCCATCGTCAAAGGTCACGCTTCAGTACAACCCGAATCTCGTCGGGCTGGCCGACAACACCGCGGTAGCCTCGGCCTACCTGAAGTACCTCGCCGATGCAGCGAAAGGGAAGATCTCCTTCACGAGCTTCATGAAGAAGGTCGAGTCCGATACGAACCGCGCCATCAAGGTGGGCAAGCAGGGGTAGGAGAGTTCCTGTAGAGACACGCTGTGGGAACGGCTGAAACCCCACTCGCTGCGACCGCAGCTCGGCCGAGGAGGCGGGCGTCTTTCCGAAGGCGGGAGACGTTCGCCTTCTACGGCTTCCTCTCACCGTGGTTGCTCGGCTTCATCGCGCTGACCTCGGTTCCGCTCGTGCTCGCATTCGCGATGTCCCTGTCGAACCTGACCACGGTGAACCTCCACACCAACCTGCATTACGTGGGCACCCAGAACTACGTCCGCGCCTACCACGACCACGAGATGTGGTATTCGCTGCAGAGGACCGGCATCTTGATGGTGACGATCGTTCCGCTTTGGATCGTGACCCAACTCGGCCTGGCGATGATCCTGAACGCAGGCATCAAGTTTCTCGGGCTCTGGCGCACGCTTTTCTACATCGCCGTCGTCGTCCCCGTCGTCGCGAAGGCACTCATTTGGAAGGCGGTCTTCGCACAGGACGGTGGGCTCGTGAACCGCGTGATCGGCGCACTCGGCGGGAGCAGCAACACCGACTGGCTGCTCGACCATCCGACGGCGACGCTGATCATGCTTCTGGTCTGGGGAGGCGCGGGCATCGGGATGCTGATCTTCCTCGCCGGCCTCAAGGGCATTCCCGAGGAGCTCTACGAGGTGGCGCGCATCGACGGCGCGAGCGCCGTCAGGCGCTTCACCACGATCACGCTGCCGCTCTTGACACCGGTGATCATGTTCCAGCTCGTCTGGGGCCTCTTCCTCGCCGCCAACGTCTTCATCGAGCCCATCCTCATCTCGCCGGGCCTGCAGGAAGGCATCGGCTCCGCCGTGCCGACACAGAACGTCACGGTCAACCTCTACGCGCTCCAGCGGATCTTCGGTGACGGCGACTTCGGCTACGGCGCAGCGATCGCCTGGATCTTCGTCCTTCTCCTCCTCATCGTGACCGCCCTCGTGTTTCTGAGCGGCCGCTTCTGGGTCTTCTACGGCAAGGAGCAACACGGAAGATGACGCAAGGCGCGATAGCTGCCGACGCGGTTCCGGCGCGCCGGCGCCGGCGCAAGCGCTTGAGGCCTGCACGGATGGCGACGCAAGCCGTCCTCTACGCGTTCGTCCTCGCGTTCGCGGCGATCTTCGTCGCCCCGATCGTCTGGGGCTTCTTCAACTCGCTGCGCGAGGTGCATCTCGGCGTCAGTGGCCCTGTGATCCCGCACCCCGCTCACTGGGACAATTACCGCTTCGCGTGGTCGGGCCTGTTCCCGTTCTCGGACTACCTGTGGAACACCGTCGTCCTCACCTTGATCGCCACCGTGCCCGCGGTCATCACGAGCGCGCTCGCCGGCTATGCGTTCGCGCGGATGCGCGCCCGGGGACGTAACGCGTTCTTTATCTTCGTGCTCGCGACGACGTTCATCCCGTTTTCGATCATCTTCATTCCCTTCTTCTGGATCGTCGCCAACATCGGGATGTACGCGACGCGCTGGCCGTGGCTGATCTGGGGCATCAGCGGCCAGGCCTTCCTCATCTTCCTCTTCCGGCAGTTCTACGCGAGCTTCCCCGCAGAGCTCGACGACGCCGCCGCGATCGACGGGGCCGGCCACCTACGGACGTTCCTGCAGATCTACCTCCCGAACTCGGCCGGCCCGTTGGCAGTCGCGTTCGTCCTGCTCGGCACCGGGTGGTGGGGCGAGTACATCTATGCATCACTGCTCCTTCCCGACCGACTCCTTCCGCTCGGCGTGAAGATCGCAACGGGGTACAACGACCCGACCGCGCAGATCCTGCTGATACCCGCAACGCTCGCGGGCGCTTTACTCTTCACGCTACCGGCAGTGCTGGCATTCCTCGCCCTGCAGAGGAAGCTGACCCGCGGGATCGTGACCACTGGGTTGAAAGGCTGAGCAGGCGACGATGGCGAACATCCAGCTGCAAAGGGTCGTAAAGACGTTCCCGAACGGCGTGCGCGCCGTCGACGGCGTCGACCTGACCATCGAGGACGGCGAGTTCATGGTACTCGTCGGCCCGTCGGGCTGCGGGAAGACAACGCTCCTCCGGTGCATCGCGGGGCTCGAGGAGGTTACCGATGGAACGATCATGATCGGCGACCGCGACGTGACGGACGTCAATCCGAAGAATCGCGACATCGCGATGGTCTTCCAGAACTACGCCCTGTATCCGCACATGACCGTGCGCAGGAATCTCGCCTACGGCCTGAAGGTACGGCGGACGCCGCGCAAGGAGATCGCCGCGCGCATTGCGGAGACGGCGCGGCTCCTCGGACTCGAGGAGCTGATGGACCGGCGCCCGCTCGCGCTCTCGGGCGGTCAGCGCCAGCGCGTCGCCATGGGTCGTGCGATCGCGCGGCGCCCGCGCGTCTACCTCATGGACGAGCCGCTTTCGAACCTCGACGCGAAGCTCCGCGTACGCGTCCGCGCCGACCTCGCGCGGCTGCACGGGCAGCTTGGCGTCACCACCGTCTACGTCACGCACGACCAGGTGGAGGCGATGACGCTCGGACAGCGCGCCGCTGTCATGAACGACGGCAAGATCCAGCAGGTCGACACGCCGCAAGGCCTCTACTGGTCGCCCGTGAACCTGTTCGTCGCCGCGTTCATCGGCTCGCCGTCGATGAACCTCGTAGAGGCCCACATCGCCGACGGCGCTCTTCGCTTCGCAGGCTTCTCCCTCCCGCTCGCCGAGCTCGGCCCGGACGGCGCGAAGCTTCCCGAGCGAGTCATTCTCGGGATTCGTCCAGAGCATTTCACCCTGGTCGACGACGACCACGCCTGGACGATCGAGGGCGAGGTCACCGTCGAGGAAAACCTGGGCGCGGAGGTGCTCGTCTTCTTCCCGGTCAACGCCGCGCCCGTCGAGACGGACGAGATCGTCAGTATCCGCGCGGGCGAGGAGGAGGAGGCGCTGCTCGCCCAGGAGGCTCGCGCGCTCTTCACGGCCAGGCTCCCCTCGGGGACGCGCCAGCTCATGGGGACGAAGATCCGGCTCGCGCTCGACCCCGAGCGGTGCCACTTCTTCGACCCCGTCACCCGCGCGTCACTGCTCACCCGCACGGCGGCAGGCGAGCCGATTCCCGCGCTGGCGTAGGAGCTCGGCCCTAGCCACACGGCGATCGACGATGAGGCTTCCCGGTCGCAGGCTTCTGCTCGCCCTCCTCGCCTTGGCCGCGGTGATCGTCGCCGTTCTGCTCGCACTCCTGCCACGTAGGCAAGAGCGGCCAAAGATCGAGGTCGAGGCCGGCGCGCCCGCACCGGCGCTGGCGGGCAGGCCTGTTCGCGGCGGAGAGGTCAGCCTCGAGCACCTTCGGAGTCACGTTGTCCTGCTGTCGTTCCTGAACTCCCGTGCGGAGGCAACGCCCGAAGGTGATCCCTCCCGCGCGCAGATCGTGTTCCTGCGCAGCATGCAGACGCAGCACGAGCGCTTCGGTCTGCGCGTCATCGTCGTCGATGCGGCCGAGCTCGCCGGTGCCGGGAGGCCGAGCCAAAACGATCTCGTGAACTTCACATATAACTGGAACCTCGACCCGGAGATCGCCGTGCTCCGCGACGATGGCACGCTTGCCCAACGGTTCGGCGTCGAGCAGGCGCCGACGACGTTCTTAATTGGGCCCGACAGCGTGGTGCGCGAGCGCTGGGACGGCTTCGTCCCCGCAGCTCGGCTCGACCTCTCGATTCGACCGCTCGAGGGCCGGAACGCGACCGGTTGAGAGCCGAGGTTGCGGGGCGGCTCCTACATCTAGAGCCCAAAGGCCGAGCGCATGCTCGTCGCCGTTGCGGCGTTTCCGAGATAGGTTGTGATCCCGAGCAGCTCCTCAGTGGTCCTGAGCAACGAATAGTGGTTGAACGCCGTCGCACTCCGGGTGCCCGGCGGCGTATAGGGCGAGACGACGATCGTCGCGACGATTTGACCGATGTTCCGCCTGCCCTCGTCGAAGGTGATGACGAGGACGGTGTTCCCCGCCTGGTAGGAGGAGCTGGCGGTGATCTTCGGCACCCAGCTCTGCAGCCACGCGTCGCCCATGGCAACCGTGCCGTTATGCATGTCGTTTTGGAGATTCGGCGTGACGAAGCTGAACTTCGGCAGCGTGCCAGCGTTCAGCGCGTCGAGGAACGCGCCGCTCGAGGTGGTCCCCATTGGGACGTTGTCGATGCCGCACGCGGTTCGGATTCGCGTGTAGTAGGCCTCCGGGTTGTGCCTGACGGCGTAGTCGCCGGAATCGGTCAGGTAGCAGTTCGAGGGCATGCTCTCCTCGTAGCTTCCCGCTGAGCCGGCCTGCTCGAACAGGCTGACGGCCGAGAGCGGGTGCGACGCCGGATCGTTGTCGTTGTGGATCTTCTGCGTGCTTCCCGACGTGGCCGCGATGTAGTTCGGCAACGACGGGTGGGTGATCGCGGAGTAGTTTGTCGCGAGGCCGCACGCTTGGGCGAGCGAGTTCATGTACGGCGCATTGGGACTGCCGATGATGTCGCTGTAGGAGTGGTTCTCCATCCAGATCCAAAGCACGTGCGCATACGTCGCGGGCGGCCCTGTTTTCGTTCCACAATCCGTCGTCGCGACCGCGCCGGCCTGCGAATGGGTTCCAGCGATCGCGACAGTGGCGAGCAGAGCCGCGACAGTGACCCCACGAACAACCGCGATGCTGCGGACTTGGCTGCGAAGTTTAAGGCGCACTCCAACCTCCCCCGGGCCGGGGCCGCGAGGTTCCGCAGCCCCAGCCCTCGTTTTGCGTTTACCCCGCTTCGTGTGCGCCGATGTCGAAGGCGCCGCCGAGCGGAATCGAGTTACCGAAGAAGTCACGCGTCCCGACCGAGCAGCCGGTGAGACCGGTACAGGCATTCGTGCCGCGGTTGATCGCCGGCGACCCGGACTGGAGCGTCCACTGTGTCGTCGGCCTGCCGATCCCGTGGTAGCCGAGGCTGTTCACCAGCGGGTTCTGGTTGTAGATGCCGTGCGCCTCGGGGTTCGGGTCGGTGAACGTTCCGCCCGTGTAGTAGTAGAGGTTGTAGTCGCGGACCCGAGCGTTCGCCGTGGCGAGGTCGCCCAGGACGTTGGGGATGGTCGAGACGACCAGGTTGTTTCTGAAGACCCCGTTCGTCTCGGAATCCCCTCCGCCGGGACAGACGTCGAAGAGGCCGGTCGCAGACGGGTCGCCGGTGCTGTTGACGTAGAACGTGTTGTTGTAGATCCAGGTATCGGCCAGCGTCCCTCCACCCCAGGTGCAGAGGTAGAGCTCGGACTGGCCGGGCAGGATCTCGGTCGTCAGCCCACCGGAAGGCTTTTTCTTGAGATAGGTGTGCACCGTACCGTCGCCGGCGCAGACGTTGTAACGGACGATGTTTGTCGTCGTCGCGCCGTGATAGCCGAAGACGCTGATGCAGTAGGCGCCGTTGTCGTGGCCGTAGTTGTACTGCATCGTGCTGTTGGTCGAGCCGTAGTCGATGTCGTAGCCGCCGCCGTCCACGCTGGGTGAGTGGTTGTTGTAGGACTCGTTGAGCTGGCCCACCATGTTCTCGGCGGTCCACCACCACAACCCGACCGGAGACCCGATGTCCTCGGGCGGCGGTTCCATTCCCGATCGATAGACGACGCTGCTCTGGATCGTCCCCTCGTGGGACATGTAGATGGCGATTCCGTCGCCGTAGGTGTCGTGAACGGCGGAATTCTGGATGGTGATGTTCCGGCTCTGGATGGCCTGGTTCTTCGAATCCTTCGACCACTGGAAGTCCTGGTCGACCTGGACGCCCCAGACGAAGATCCCAGCCCACAGGGTGGTGTCATAGGCCTGGACGTTGTCGACCAGCACGGTGTCGAAGTAGCTCTTGCGGGTGTAGACGCCCGATCCCTTGGTCATGTCGGGCTCGACGATCATGCCCGGCGCGAACACGACCAGTCCGGTCCACTTCGCGCCCATCTCGACGTAACTTCCACCGGTCACGTGATGGACGACGAGGTTCTTCAGCGTGATGCCGACCGCCGGCGCATCGTGGTCGGTGGTGAGGAGCACCCCCCACACCCTGCTGTTCTTGACCTCGAGATCCTGCATCGTGACGTACGAGGTGTCGAGCAGCTTGACTGCCCGATTCTGGCCGGTGCCGTCGATGACTGGAAGCGCACCGGTGCCGTAGGCGCCGATGGTGATCCGGTTGGCGCTGGTGCCGGACGACGAGAAGACGAACGATCCCACGCAGGTGGTGCCGCGGTTGAACAGCAGACTGTCGCCGGGAGCGAACGTCTTGCTGTTCACGGTGGTCAGGTTGTTCCACGGGCTCGTCGACGACCCGTTGCCGTCTGAGGCGGCGGCGCAGTTGACGTAGTACGACGTTCCCGCGGCGAGCGCTGGGCTGCCGAGCATCAAGAAGAGGCAGCCGGCCAAGACGGCCAAGAGACAAGGAACCCTTGAGTTGCAAGACATCGATCTTTCTCCTCCTAGGAGACCCCCCGACGAGTCGAATCTCGGTTCTGCTTCCCCCCTTTCTCGACGCGCCAGCGCTGTGACTGGTCACATTTCAAGGGCGGAAACATTCCAAACGACAGGGCTCGTGTCAAAGTAGAAATGGCTGAGCGCGGCCCCTTGTGCTTTCATAGCCGCCTGTGACCGTTCACGGAAATATCGGCCGCCGCCCGACGATCCGCGACGTCGCCGCCCGTGCCGGCGTCTCGCATCAGACCGTTTCGCGCGTGATCAACCGACGCGAGGAGGTCTCTCCCGAGACGCGCAGGCGCGTCCGGACCGCGATCCGGGAGCTCCAATACGTCCCGAGCCCGCTCGCGCGCGGCCTGATGGGCAGCCGCACGCACACGCTCGGCATGGTGACCGCGGACGTGACCGACCAGTTCTTCGCGGAGGCGATCGCCGGGGCCGAGCTGGAGACGCGTAGGCGCGGGTACTACCTGATCGTCGCCAGTGTCGAAGGCGAGGCCGAGGACGACGAGCTCGCCTACCTGCGGCTCATGCTCGAGCGTCGCGTCGAGGGCCTGATCGTCGCGCGCCCCCAAGTTCCGCTGACCCTCGAACAGCTTCCCGCGGCCGTCGAGCGTGTGCCGCTCGTCGCGATCGGGTCGCCCGAGGTCCCCGGCTTCATGGCCGTCGACGTCGACAACCGGGGCGGGGGATTCGAGGCCACGTCCCGGCTCATGTCGCATGGCCACCGGATGATCGCGACGATCACCGGGCCGTCCGACTGGCCCTCCGCCCGCGAGCGTCTGGACGGTTACCGCCGCGCGTTGCGCGCAGTGGACGCCTACGACGAGAGACTCGTCGAGGCGGCTTCAGACTGGGGTCCCGAGAGCGGGCAGGCGGCGCTAAGAAGGCTGCTCTCCCGTGCCGCCGGATTCACCGCCGTCTTCGCGCACAGCGACCTGCTGGCGCTGGGAGCGATCCGCGAGCTGCGCTCGCGCGGCCTCTCAGTTCCGCACGACATGTCGGTCGTCGGCTACGACGACATTCCCGTGGCGGGCTTCGTCGACCCGCCTCTGACGACCGTGCGCCAGCCGATGCGGGAGGTCGGCGCCCTCGCCGCGAAGCTCCTCCTCGACCGCATTGCCGGAGACGGAGCCGCGCCGGTGGGAGGGCGCATCTACCTGCCCACGATCGTCGTCGAGCGCGGCAGCGTCGGTCCGCCGCGGCACGACCGCTAGCACTTGACGCCGCCGCGATCTCGTCCGGTCCGCCTCGGCGTCGCCTACTACCCGGAACAGTGGCCGGAGGAGCGCTGGGCGGTCGACGCGCAGATGATGTCCGAGGCGGGGATCCGGGTCGTTCGCATGGCCGAGTTCTCGTGGTCGACGCTCGAGCCGCAACGGGGTGCGCTCGATTTCGCTTGGCTCGACCGAGCGGTGTCCCTGATGGCCGAGAGCGGCATCGACGTCGTCCTCGGGACGCCGACCGCGGCACCACCGCCTTGGCTAATCGCCGAGGATCCAGACATCCTGCCGATCGATCGCGAGGGCCAGGTCTTCCCGTTCGGACACCGTCGCCACTACTGCCCGAACAACGCGACCTACCGGCAGGAGTCACGCCGCATCGTCACGGACCTCGCAGAACAGTTCGGAGCGGATGAGCGTGTCGGCGCCTGGCAGATCGACAACGAGTTCGGCGAGCGCTGCTATTGCCCGCGCTGCGAAGCGGCGTTCCGGGTGTGGCTCGAGGAGCGGTATGGGTCGCTTGAACAGCTCAACGCAAGCTGGGGTACGGCCTTCTGGAGCCAGACCTATCGCTCGTGGGATCACATCCCGCTCCCTGCCGCGGGCGACGTACCGCTCCCGGAGGGGTTCATGCGCGCCTCGCCCTCACCCGGCCATGCCCTGGATTACCGTCGCTTCGCCTCGGACAGCTTCGTCTTGTATCAGCGGCTCCAGATCGACGAGATCCGGCGCCACTCGGATCTCCCGATCACGCACAACATGAGGAGCTTCAGGTTCAAGGAGCTCGACTACCAGATGCTGGCGCAGGACCTCGACTTCCTCGCGTGGGACAACTATCCACTCCTGAACGCGAGCGACGGCTGGCTCGAGCCCGCGCTCAACTGCGATGCGATTCGCGGTCTGAAGGACGTCCCGTTCTGGGTGATGGAGCAGCAGGTGGGGCCGCTCGGCTGGGAGACGATCCGGACGCCGCGGCGCGGGCAGATGCGGCTGCACTCGTACCAGATGCTCGCGCACGGGGCCGAGGTTGTCTGTTACTTCCGCTGGCGGTCCGCCCGCTTCGGGACGGAGCAGCACTGGTACGGCGTTCTCGACCACGACGGCAGGCCCAACCGACGCCTACGAGAGCTGGCTGAGCTGGCGAAGGAGCTCGAAGGGATCGACGGTCTGCTCGCCGGAACCGTGCCCGCAGCGCAGGCGGCCGTCGTCTACGACTACGATGCCCGCTTCGCGCTCGAGATCCAGCCGACGAACCCGGCGCTCGGGCATGTTGAAGCGCTTCGCGCTCACTACGGCGCGCTGAAGCGCCAGGGAGTGGGTGTCGATCTCCTCGCGCCGACCGCAGACCTCTCTTCGTACCGGCTCGTCGTCGCACCAAGCCTCTACGTCGTCGACGAGGCCCTCGCGGCCGGCCTGCGCTCCTACGTCGAGGGCGGCGGGCTGCTCGTCCTCGGCCCGAGGTCCGCGTTCAAAGACCGCGCGAATGCCGTGCCGGAGCGACCACTGCCTGCCTGGCTCGACGAGCTTGCCGGACTCGAAGTGTCCGACATCGCCAGCTTCCTCGAGGGCCGCGCCGCCCAGCTCGAGGCCGTCGAGGGGATCGGCAGCGCCGACGCCGCGTTCGGCGGCTGGTTCGAGGAGCTCGCGCTGAAGGGCGCCCGCCCCGTCTACCGCTATCGAGACCATGACTTCGCCGGCTCGGCTGCAATCGCGATCAACGCGGTCGGCGCAGGCCGAGTCGTCTACATCGGCGGCGTGGCGACCGAAGAGACGCTCGCCGGTCTCTACGCGTGGCTCGCACGCGAAGCCGAGCTCGACCTCTTCGCCGCCCCCGAGGACGTGGAGGTCGTGAGGCTGCGCCGACCGGATTCCGGCGCAGAACTGCTGTTCTTGCTCAACTATGCCCACGAGGAGCGCGCAGTCTCGGTGCCGAGCGAGCTCGCGAGTCACCTCGACGGCGTGCTCGAGACTGGATCGCTCGTCCTCGAGCCATACGGCGTCGCCCTGCTCGGATGATGCTGCGCGGCAAAAGTGCGCTCGTCACCGGCACCTCGCGTGGAATCGGGCCTGCGATCGCGAGGGGCCTGGCTGCAGAAGGGGCGCGGGTCCTCTGCCATGCGCGCACTCACGCCGATGCACGGGCGCTCGCGGACGAGCTCGGCGGCGTGGCGATCGTCGGCGATCTCGCCACCGATGAGGGCGTCGCATCCGTGGCGGAGCAGACCTTGGCGGCAGCGCCCGTGCTGCACGTCCTCGTGCACAACGCGGCCATCAACCCCCGACCGCACGAGTCGTTCGACGAGGTCGAGCTAGAGACCTTCCGGGAGGTCCTGCGCGTGAACGTCGAGGCTGCGCTCTTTCTCACGCAGTCCCTGCTCGGGTCGCTGCGCGCCGCGAAAGGCGCACGGATCGTGCTGCTCTCCTCGCAGTCGGGGCAGTTCGCGGGAGGGATGCCCGCCGACGCACTGAGCTATCGGGTCTCGAAGGCAGCCCTGAACGCCGTCAGCGCTGTCGCCGCCGCGGCGCTGCGAAGCGACGGAATCCTGGTCAATGCAATGCACCCGGGATGGGTCAAGACGGACATGGGAGGATCCTTAGCGCCTTTGTCCCCCGAGGAGGGGGCGGACACTGCCTTCTATCTCGCCACCCTCCCCGACGGCGGTCCCTCCGGGCGCTTCTTCTACGAGCGCCGTGAGATCGAGTGGTAGGCGACGGTATCGGTGGTGCCGACCGCCAAGGGATCACAGTTCGCTGTCTCGTCAACCCGGGCTGCAGTCTCGGTGAGGGCCCGACGTGGGACCCCGACTCGCAGCGCCTCTACTGGGTGGACATCCTCGAGAACCGCATCTACCGCCACGACACCGCGGACGGAAGCACGAAGTCATGGACCACACCGGAGCACGTCGGGTTCGTCGTCGTCAGGTCGGCCGGAGGGCTGGTCGCCGGCTTCAAGTCAGGGCTCCATCACGTGATGCTCAACGACGACGGGACCGTGACGGCGTCGCGGATCGACCGGGTCGACGGCAACCGGCAGGATGTCCGCTTCAACGATGCGACTTACGACACCGACGGACGGATCTGGGCCTGCACGCTCGGCGGCACACCCGAGGAGCCGCTCGGGACGTACTACTGCTACGACGGTGCTCTGAACCGCCATACCGTTGACGACGGCTATCTCGTCGCTAACGGGCCTGCGCTCAGCCCAGACCGCCGCCTGCTCTACACGGTCGAGACGGGCGGTCACCCCCGCAGGCGGAGAGGCGTCTACGTGTCGCGCATCACCGGTGGCGCACTCGAAGCGCAACGGCTGTTGATCGGCTGGGACGCATACGAGTCGTCTCCCGACGGCGTCGTCACCGACAGCGAAGGAAACCTCTGGCTCGGCGAGTTTCGCGGCAACGTCCTCCGCTGCTTCAACCCAGAGGGCATGCAGATCGCGTCCGTGCCGCTGCCGGCCTGGAATGTCACCAAGGCGGAGTTCGGCGGCAGACAGCGCGATCTCCTCTACGTAACAAGTGCACGAGTCGAGGTGGACGCGGAGACGCTCGCCCGCTACCCGGAGACGGGCGGCGTGATCGAAGTGGCGGGAACCGGCGCGCGCGCCGCGACATCGGACGCATCCGCGTAAGGTCATCGTCAGATGAAGATCACTTCGCTCGAGCCGCTCATCGTCGACGTCGAGTCGCGGAATTGGCTGTTCGTCGTCGTGGAGACGGACGAAGGTGTCAGCGGCGTTGGCGAAGGAAGCCTGCCGGGCCATCCGCGCGCAGTCGCCGCTGCGGTCGAGGAATACCGGGAGTACGTCGTCGGCGAGGACCCGGCACGGATCCAGCATCTCTGGCAGTTGATGTATCGGCAGCCGTTCTTCCGCGGTGGGGTCGTCACCCTCTCGGCGATGAGCGCGATCGAGCAGGCTCTATGGGACATCAAAGGGAAGGTTGCGGGCCTGCCGGTCTACCAGTTGCTCGGCGGCCGCTGCCACGACCGGATCAAGCTCTACGCGAACGGCCCCGCTGGCGCGACGCTCGAGGAACTCGGCGACAGCGCCCACGCAGTTGTCGAGCGCGGATTCACGGCGATGAAGACGGGCATCGCCGACCCGATCTTGCCGATCCAAGGCGACGGCGTCTTCCACCGCGCAGCCGAACAGGTCGAGGCGCTGCGGAACGCCGTCGGTGAGGACGTCGAGCTCGCGTGGGACGCCCACGGCCGATTCACTCCTGCGATGTCGATCAAGCTCGCCCGGGCCCTCGAGCCCTACAACATCTGGTTCCTCGAGGAGCCGGCGCTCCCGGAGAACGCGAGAGGCTTGGCGCAGGTCGCGCGGGCAACGTCCATCCCGGTCGCGACGGGCGAGCGCCTGTTCACGAAGTGGGCCTTCCGCGAAGTCCTGGAGCTCGGCGGCGCCGCGCTGCTCCAGCCGGACCTCTCCCATTGCGGCGGGGTTCTCGAAGCGCGGGCGATCGCCACGATGGCGGAGGTCTATTTCTGCGGTTTCGCGCCGCACAATCCTCTCGGTCCCGTCAACACCATCGTCTCGGCTCATGTCGCGATGGCCTCTCCAAACTTTGTCGCGCTCGAGATCTGCCTCTATGCGCCGGACTGGACGCGCGAGCTGCTGACCGAGCCGCTCGCGTTCACGGACGGCTATCTCGAGCTGTCCGACAAGCCCGGCTGGGGAGTCGAGCTCGATTTCGAGCTTTGCCGTGCCCACCCGTATAAGCCGTCCAAGTTGCCGCTTCTCCAGCACCCGAGCGGCGCGATCGCCGACTGGTAGCACATGGCCGCGAAGGTGCGAATCGGTTTCGTCGGTGCCGGCTTCATGGGCCAGCTCGCGCACATCCGCAGTTACGCCTTGCTTCGCGAAGAATGCGAGCTCGTTGCTCTCGCCGAGCCACGGCAGCGCACGGCCGAGCTTGTCGCAGCACGCTACGGCATCGGCCGGGTCTACCGCGATCACCGTGAGCTGCTCGAGTCCGAGAAGCTCGACGGGATCGTCGCCGCGCAGAAGTTCACCCATCACGCGGCGCTGCTCCCCGAGCTGTATCCGCACGTGCCTCATCTCTTCAGCGAAAAGCCGCTCGCGCTGGGCGCGGCGGTGGGCGAGCGGCTCGCGCACCTCGCGAACGAAAGCGGTTGCGTCCACATGCTCGGCTACCAGCGACGCTCCGACCCGGCCACCGTCGAAGCCAAGCGAACGGTCGATGCGTGGAAGGAGAGCGGCGACATGGGAGGCCTCCGTTATCTGCGCATCTGCTACTCGGACGGCGACTGGATCGGGAGTGCGCACGCGAGGTTGATCGACGCGGGCGAGCAGCCGCCGCCGTTCCCCGCCGAGGAGCCTCCGCCCGAGTTTGCGGCAGACGAGGAGGCGCTCTGGGCGCTCTCGACCGGCGTGGACGAGCTCGTCCACCCGCTCAACCTCCTGCGGCACTTCCTCGGCGAGCACTACCGGCTCGTCTTCGTCCATGTTTCGGGACGGCTCTACGCGTTCGAGAGCGAGTCGGGCGTCCCGATCACGATCGAGGTGACGCCGTACCGACTGACTGTCGGGTTTGACGAGGAGCTCCTCGTTGCGTTCGAGCGTGGATACGTGCGGCTTCGCCCTGCGCCTTCGCTGGCGATCAATCGTGCGGGCCGGCTCGAGGTCTACCGCGACGCCGGAGGCGGTCTGCTGCCGGAACGGGTTGCGCCGCAACTTCCCTGGGTCGATCCGATGCAGGCGCAGGCGGCGAACTTCCTGCGCGTCTGTCGGGGGGAGATCCCGCCGCTGACGGACGCCGCTGAGGCCGCCGAGGATCTGCACCTCGTTGCGGACATCGTGCGTGCCCGGGTCGAGCTTCCCGGCGCGCGTGAGGCGCTCCGCGCCGACCGCGACGAGCGCACTCGTGCGTGGGAAGAGCGGATGCGCGAGATGAAGGGGAACACGCGATCAGCCGGGTAACTCGTTCGGCTTTTCTCGCCCTCCGCTTCGCAAAGCGAGGTCAGGCGACGGCTAGGTCGAGCGCGGCCGTGATCGGCAGCACGCGGACATCATGCGCGACAAGATGTTCCAGCAAGTGGTCGAGCGTGACGCTTCCGAGCGGCCCCCAGCCTTCGTCGTCGAGTCCGTGGACGTTGTAACAGAGCCAGCCCGGCCCGCCTGCAAGGAAGGACTCGATCATCCGCGTGAGATGATCGTCGCAGCGCTCAGGTCCGAAGCCGGTGCACGTCACCCGTTGCTGGCCTGGGTGAGGAAGCGGCATCACCGGATCGCCCGCCGTGCGAAAAGCGCGGACGCGGCCGCCCAACCAGGTCTCGATCTCGCGGGTCGAGCGGTTGTAGGGAAAGGCGAAGCTTGCCTCCGACTCCTCGAATCCCGCGAGCTCGTCGCTGAACACTTCGAGGCATGCCTCGATCAGCCGCTTGGCCTCGCTGAGCGGCACCTCGGCCTTGTTGACGTGGCGGTAGCCGTGCGGCATCAGGTAGTGGCCGCGAGCCCTGAGCTCGTTCCAGAGGCCGAAGTCGCCCTTGCGCCACCTGTCATGCCACTTGTCCTCGGGGACCACGTCTTGGCTGGCGAGGACGTTCAGCTCGGCGAGCAACCCGTGATGTTCGAAGATCTCCGCCGTCCGGATCGACGAACGCTCGAAGCCGTCGTCGAAGCTCAGCGTGACGATGTGCACGCCGGGGGACTACTCGGTCGTGCGCGGATCGACGGCGACGCCGGCCAACTCGATCACTTGCCGGCCGTCGCGGTCCACCCACTCCCCGCATGGGCGTCGAAGAGACTGCGCGCGACGAGATAGCCCTGCTCGTCGAAGCTCCGCTTGGCGCCGTCGTCAATCATCCGAGTCGTAGGGTAAACGCACGATCGAGGCAATAGCGTCGCGGGGCAGGCCTCCGCCGGCAGCCAACGTGGACGTAGACCACGGGTACCAGCCGCCGAGACGCCGCTATCTCGATTCATCTCGACTAGGGCGCGTGCCGTGGGGCTGCCGCCCGTTGCGGGATTTCCCTCCCTGAGAAGGAGGAGGTCGAGTCCGGGTGCCGGTGAGCTCAGGCGACCGTAACGTCGTCGCCGCGGCGGACGGTCCCGCCTTTGACGACATTGGCGTAGACGCCGACATTCGCCTGATTGTTCTGCGCTGCGGTACGCAGGATGCCGGCATCTTTGGGTAGGTCTCCTTGCGGCAGAGTGGTCATGACGCAGCGAGGACACGGGCCTGTAATCCGCAGCCGAACCTCGTCGCCGATGGCGAGCGTCTGGTCGATCCAGTCGTTCTCGACGAAGCCCTGCTGATCGGGGCCCGTGGCTACAACGATGTTCGGCCGAAAGCGCCGGACCTCGAAGCGTCCCTCCGGATACAGCACACGCAGACGCTCGATCGTCGCTGTCGTCAGCAGGTGCACAACGGCAAGATCAAAGAATGTTCCCGCCGGCAGTTCCCACTCGGTCACTGTGTCCCTGTAGTCCAGACCCTCCATATCCGGCCAGTACTCCTCCGCTTGGGCGCCCGAGGATTCTCCATCAGGCTGTGCCTCGGCGAACACGACCTCGCGGCCGAGAGCCTTCGACAGAACCTGCGCCACATCGGACCGCTCGCTCGTCACGACCGTCCCATCGGGCAGTGTCAGTCGGACGGCGGGCAGCTTCGCCTCGCTCTCCGGCGGCTCGACATAGGCTGCGCGGAAGTCGAAGAAGTTGCCCCACTTGCGCGGGTTCTTCGCGCCGGCGACCTTGCCGGTCGAGGCGTCCACCACGGCGAACTGCCGGTCCCCAACAAGGCCACGGTGCGTGACCTCGGCGGCATTCAACTCCTCCCCCATCATCGACTTCACCGGGTAGCGCCACAGCCCGACAACTGAACCAGCCTCGACCGGCGCGGACGGCGAGTGCGACGGATCCGTTTGCATGGCAGCCCCCTTCGGCTTAACGCTAGCTCGCAATATCGAGGTTCGCTCGACGACGACCTCATGTCAAGCGCCGAACTGAGGGCGCATGGCAGCTCGCCTGCCAGAGCCTCCCCGAACACGGCTCGACCAGCCGCGAACGCCCTGGGCAAGCAAGCGCCGAGGGCGCACCGACCGGCTGCAGAAGACCCGTTCTCTACGCGAAGGCGTCAGTCCCCGATTGCTGCTCCACCCTGCAACTGGGCGTTTTTGGCCTCATTGGGATGTAACGGTCATTGGAACAGAGGGGTCGCAACGGTGGCAAAGGTTTGGCCGGTCGGAACCGCCAAAATCGCTTGAGATCGCGCGAAACCGTTGCTACCGGCTGCGACTTGTTGCCGTTTGGATCGGATGGTAAGCAGGGCGCTGCCGTGGGCTGCCACCCCTTGCGGGAGGTCCCCTCCCTGAAAAGGAGGAGGTCGACGCGTCAGTGACTTGTTGGCCCGAGCGCTACTTTTTGTTGCAGTCCGGACACCGACACTGGTCGCATCCACAGCCGGTGCATGAACCCTCCTCCATCTCTCTTTCGGGTGTGAGACTGGGCCGTGCGCGGGCGGGCGGCTCGTGGATGAGGCTGAGGACGCGCATGCCGTGGACGAGACGATCACTCCGCCGACCCAGCCGCCGAGGGCGAAGCCGATCAGCGTCAGCACCAACGGGCCCGTCGCATCGGCGGCTGAACTTGCGGTGCTACGCGAACTCTGATATTCGCGCGCGCGCGCCAAACCAATACGGGCGACATCGCGAGCAGGTCGCCTGCTTCTGGGATCTGGTCGCCGGCGAGGAGGCGGCGCGGGCGCCGTTCGGAGAGAGGATCACTGGGATCTTGAGGGAGAGTTCCTTCTGGCAGATCAAAGGCGACGAAATCGAGGGGTCTGCTCGTCAAGTCGTGAGCGCGTTCATTTGTCTCGTGTGTGATCTCGACCGCGCCACGATCAGGACGAACGTGCCAAGGAAGAAAGCCGTCAGGCCGTCGAAGACGATCGCCAGGACGATGGCAAGCCGGGTAGCCCGACTCCATGAAGCCCGTGCGAGGCTAGCGGCCAGTGCCCGCGCAGGCTCGGCCACCGCACGTGGTCATGCGGGCACCTCGGCTGCTCCCTTACGGCTTCACGCCACAAAGCCTTCGGCAGTCCCTGGCTCCGTCAGCGCGCGCACCGCACCCTGCACAGGCAGCCGTGCGCTCAAACTTCGGCCTCGCTTTCGGCGCTCACCGTGACGGAGTCGCATCCGCTCTACCGGGATGCGAGTCAGCGCACGACCGAGCCATGCTGAGACGGACCGCTTCGCTCAGATCGACCGAATCTGACGCTTCGGGCGGCCAGCCCGCAATGTGCCGCCTCATTAGGATGCGCATCGGTGACGACTCCCGACGTCGACGCCGCCGCCCAGTTCCTCGCCGGCAACGCCCGGGTCCTCGACCGTCGCCGCTTCGACCGGCTCTTCTCCGGCGGAGACGCTCGACCTGTCCGCGACGCGGTCGCCGCCTTCCGCAACTCCGACGGCGGATTCGGTCACGCGCTCGAGCCGGACGGACGCACGCCCGCGAGCCAGCCGGCCGCAGTCGCGATGGCTCTGGGCGCGCTTGACGAGGCCGACGCGTGGGACGAGGAGCTGGTCGCAGGCGCATGTGAGTGGCTCGCGGCCAACGCGCCCGATGAGGGCGGCGCGTCGTTCGTGGAGCCGACGGTCGAGGGGTGGCCGCACGCCCCGTGGTGGGAGCCGCAGGAGGGGCGGCCGGCATCGCTCTTCACCACTGGGCATATCGCGGCGACACTGCATGCGCGCCGAGTCGAGCATCTGTGGCTCGACGGCGCCACGGACCTGCTCTGGCGGCGGATCGACGATCTCGACGATCCAGGGCCGTACGGCTTGCGCGGCCTGCTGAAGTTCCTCCAGCACTTGCCCGATCGGGGTCCGGCGGAGCAGGCCTTCGAGCGCGTCGGGAGGCTCCTGTTCGACCGGGACATGGTCGAGCTCGACCCCGACACCGAGGGCGAGGTCCACACGCCGCTCGACTTCGCGCCGAACCCCGACTCGATCGCCCGCCGTCTCTTCGACGAAGCCACCATCGAGGCCCAGCTCGACCACCTCGCCGGGAGTCAGGCAGACGACGGAGGCTGGACGTTCAACTGGCTGGCTTGGTCGCCGGTCGCCGCGAGCGAGTGGCGCGGGTCGCTCACCGTAGACGCTCTCCGCACCCTCCGCGCCAACGGTCGTCTCTGAGCGAGGCGGTCGAGCCGCGGTATCGGCCGAGAGCTGGTCCGGCGCTCATCGGCTGTTCGAGTCGTGATGGCAACGGCCTGACGACGGTTCGGGCCCGCCCGGCTGGGCGGACTTGTCAGTGCGCAAACCAAGTGAAGTTCGTCGCCGCCGCGCTCGTCACAGCCTGACTGGGCGGCGGGCTCCCGTACCGTGGCGCTTTGCGGTTCCCGAGAACCGGACTGCTCTTCCGGCGAAGAGTCGGTCGGCCCCCGACGGCGACGCAACGGTGAAGACGCGCTCCGGGGTAAGAAAGCTGGGCCATCGAAGGGCGAACAAGTTGTCGCCGGCGAATCTGGCACTCAGACGTCCAGCGCAGCCGCCCCTGCTCCGCGGAAGGGCTCGAGCCACTCAGGCGGAAAGACGGCGCGAATGCGACCCGGGTAGACCGACGCAACCCGATAAGCAAGCTGCGCAGGGCGGCGCCCCTCGATCCAGGGTGCGAAGTCCTCGAACAGGAGCAGCAGCCGGAGATTCGCGCCGACCTGGAAGTCGGCCGCGCTAAGCATTTCCGCGTTGAGTACGCCGTCCTCGATCCATGCATCGATCCGGTCGAGCATGCCGGGTAAGTCCGCGATCGCCTGGCGGCAGACCTCATCGCTCGCGCCGTGGCCTTGGGTCGCCGCCCAGAGAATCCCGCGCGCTCCCGCCCTGACAACGAGCTTGCGCGCCGGCCCGAGCTTCGTCTCGCCACCAAGCACGACGCTCCTGAAGTTCTCAGGCTCGCGCCGTCCGGCACAGTAGAACAGCCGACGCGCAGCCTGCTGGAGCTCGTGCTCACCGAAGCGCTCGGCCTCCTCGATGGCCTCGCGCCTTCCGGGATCGACTGGAAAGAGCGGCGGATCGGGCCAGAGCTCGTCGAGAGCCCGCGCGATCGACCGCGTCCCCTGAACACGCCGTCCATCGACCTTGATCGCCGGCACGGTCATATCTGGAAATCCAAGCGCCCTGAGAATCGGCACGTGAGCGCCGGGGACGAGGTCCTTCCGCTCGTACTCGATCCCCTTGTGATCGAGCAGGAGCCGGCCCGTGAGCGAGGCGTTCGAGCCGGGGACGACGTAGAGCTTGACTTTCAAGCCTCCACCCCGATGCCAGGTACGTGGGTCATGGCCGAGCCAATGACCATACGCTCGCGGGCGTCGCATCGCAGCTGACAAAGAGGTCGTCACCGCGTCAGAGGTTTGGCAACGTCTCCGAGAGGTGGGCGGAACTTGTCAGTGCGCAAACCAGCTCCTGGTCGCTGCTCAGCCGCCGAGCTGCTCGTAGGCGCGGAGATCCCGGCGAAGTGGGCCGCTTGATCGGCTCGCTTAGGCTGTCGCATCGTGGCGATCCGGCCGTACCAGGAATCTGACCGGCCGTGGGCAGAATCGCTGCTGGACGAGTTTGGCGGCCGTTTGCAAGCCCGGCGCGGGGAACTGATCGACGTCCTTGAACTGCCGGGATTCACTGCCGAGCGCGATGGCCGGCCTGTCGGCCTCGTGACCTATCGACGCGAGAACGGTGAGTGCGAACTCGCGTTCATCGCGGTGCTCGAGCGACAGCAGGGCATCGGGAGCGCGCTGCTCGATGCGCTGCGTCAAGAGGTCGGCGACGGTGAACGGATCTGGCTCGTGACGACGAACGACAATCTCGAGGCGCTTCGCTTCTATCAGCGCCGCGGCTTCCGCCTCTCCGCGCTCCGTGCGGGAGCCGTCGACGAATCGCGCAGGCGCCTCAAGCCCCAGATCTCGACCGTCGGTGACTTCGGCATTCCCATCCGAGACGAGATTGAGCTCGAACTGCGACCGATCGACCCGAGCGCCGCCCTCGACTGACGCGGCTTTCCCACTGCCAACTTCAGTGGGCGGAACTTGTCAGTGCGCAAACCACGTACTTGCGGAACCGCTTGACGTCAGCTGATCGGCGCCGGGCCGGCAGCGGAGTCGCGGGCGACGGCGGCGAGAACGAGCTCCGCGACTTCAGCCGGCTTCTGGTTGAGCGTGAGATGGCCGGCTCCAGCAATCGTGACGAGGGTTACGCTCGGACAGTTCTCGAGCGCCTCTCGCTCGTCGTCGGCGAGTTTGACCTCGTCGTGCTCGCCGAAGGCGACCCAGGCGTGCACGCCCGCGTCGCAGAGCCGCGGCGCGAGGGAGGCGCAGCGATGCAGGTACTCGAGATAGCCGTGCATCAGCCGGCGAACAATGCGCGGGTCGTTCTTCTCGAGCTCGGCGACCAGCGGATCGCGCCGCGTCGCCGGCAATCTGCGTCTCATCATCGGAGCGGTCATCTTCAGCATCAGCACGTACGGCAGATGTCCGAGCACCGTCGAGAGGCGATCGAGTATCGGCAAGAACTTGGATTCGTCCTCGAACGACAAACTAGGGGAGAGCAGCACCACCGCACCAGCGAACCCGCCTGCAAGCACCATCTCGAGCGCGACGTTGGCGCCGAGGCTGTGACCGACAACGACATCGCAGCCGAGTTCGGCCGCGAGCGCCGCGGCCTGCCGGCCGTAACTCTCGATGCTCACGTCCTCTGGAGGAGACGTCCCGGCGTGGCCGGGCAACGTCGTCGCGACGAAGCGAATCGATGGCTCTTGCAGCTTCGGCTCGGCTAGGAGATCGTCGTAGAAGGCTGCCGAGCAGAGACCTCCCGGCAGCAGGAGGACGGTGTGGTCGGCGTTCTCTGAGCCCGACTCGTGCAGTGTCCAGCCCAGGAGATCGTGCGTCCCTATGCTCATCTTCTGTCCTCCAATGCGGCCGGATCCTCTCACGCAGGCGAGTTCGACGCGAGCGCGGTCCGTGAGGCGATGAGCCGATACGTTGACGATGCTGGCGAGCGCCTCGGCCGCCAGACCTTCCCCGACCTACCGCGTCGACGCCGACGCTGTTAGCGCACCGCGAAGTTCGATGGGCGGTACCGGGCTCGAACCAGTGACCCCCCAGCTTGTCGCCTAGCGGTCACGCCTTGGCCCGTGCTTCCATGCCGCATCCCACTTGTGGGATGCGGTGTGGAAAGCCGTCGAGCTGGCCGCCACCCCGACCTAGCCATAGGCGCGAGCGAGAAGGCGCGCAGTTGTTAGGTGATGGACAGCGAGAAGGCGGGCAAGGCAAAGGGGGAGGTGAAACATGCCCAGACTCAAGTATCTGCTGGTCGCCTTGGTGGTGGCCATGCTCGCAGTCGCAGTCACGGCCGCGGCGTCCGCTGCGCCGCCGTCCCCGACGCCCGGCGAGCCGAGTTGCCCGGGTCTTGACACGGCGAGCTTCGCGCAAGACTGGAAATCCTTCAGCTTCGAACCGCCCGGCGTCGCGCCGCTGGTGAAGTTCTACGGTGGGACTAGCCCAACGGACTTCACCCAAAGCGGGCGGTATGCGGACTGCGCGACACCCTAACGCGGGACTTCCAGCCCATCTCGGGAACGGGGCGAGGGCTGCAGGCAAGTGCAGCCCTCGCGCCTCTTCGCAGAAGCCGAGGTAGCCATGGTGACGAGCGAGCAGGCGGCGCAGGCACACAGCTTGCCGCGCCAGCTCGGTCAACTGCTCGATGCTCACTCTGGACGTTACGGCCGCCCCCGTCCGTGGGTGTCCCGCCCTCGACGTTTCACGCCTTCGGCGCCAAGATCGGCTGATAAACGAACAGGGAGGAGCGGCGATGCAATCGCTTCCATACCCCTGGTATCCGCTCTTCCCAGGCCAGCTTTCCAAGCCAGCTTTCCAAACCGAGCGAACAGCACGAACCTCAAAACAGAGAAACAGAAAAGGTGCCGCTTCCAGCGCCTTTTCTGGTGGGAGGCCGCGGGAGTCGAACCCGCGCAACGTTTCAAACGACGCCCCACTGTGCGAGCTTGAGTTATGCGACCTGACCGCGCGATCAAGACGCCGCAGCCGCGACGCGCTTGCACACCGCCCAACCTCAGCTACGCGACCGCCACAGTACGAGAAGCTCCGGTCTGGTCAGCTCAATTTAAGGACGCGATGCTGCTGCGCTGCCATTGAGCTTGGAGACGGCCGTGGTCGAGCGCCCTAGGCTGTGGGAGGGTTGCCGCCGACCAGGAAGGTCACGGTCTCGCCGCGGGCGATACGCTCCTCTTCCTCTTCGGTTGGCGCGATGCTGTACCAGCGCAGCTGCTCCTCGAGCTCCGGGCGCGGGACGTCGCGCTCGGCGCCGTAGACGACCTCGCCAAGCAGCTTCTTGTCCCCGGGCCGCATCCCGTGGATCTCGCGTTCGACCTGCTCCACGTCGACCCCCGCAGCGGCCAGCTTCGCGCGTGAGGCCTCGTCGAGCTTGACGCCGCTCGGGCCGACCTCCTCCGGCCTCACCTCGATCGTCATCAGCCGCGGCAGGCCCCCGCGCGGCGGCTCGACCACGTCGTCCGCGTCCCTCGTGTGCTCGATCGCCAGCCCGACCCGCGCCGAGTCGGCCTTTGCGAGCTGAAGCGCACCAAGGATGTAGTACGACGGGAACACGCGGTCGGAGTATGGCCGACTTTGCCGGCGGCCCGGGGCTACTGGCTCGGCTCAGCGAAAAGAGTTGCCCGTCGCCGCCGTCTCGCTCGCCGGCTTCGCCTTCCGCGAGGACGCGCCGAGCCCGCCCGCCCCTAGATGTCCCGCCTACAGAGGTTGTGAACGGCTGAGGTTCTATCCGGCCCTCCTTTGAGGCTGTGGGTCTTCCCGGACTCACGCTCAAAGGAGGGCGCGGATGTTGTTGCACGCTAACGCCAAGCTCGGACTGGCTGGTCGTCGCGCGCTGGTAGGCGCGGTCGAGGACGGTTGTTCGCTGAGAGCGGCAGCGGTCGCCTTCAACGTTTCGCCGGCGACGTTCGAGCTCTCCATCTGACGGTCTAGAGGGAGCCGCGTCTGCGACTTCGCTGCCGAAGAGCCTTTGTGCGCTTGCGGTCGGCGGGGGTGCCGAAGCCGGCGCACGCAGCCTCGAACGTACTGTCTGTGGCGGAGCGTCGGCTGAGGGCACGCCCGTCAGCAAGATGCTCACTCGCGCTCCGCGCATGCCCGGCCGCTGTATTCGGTCACAGGAGTCGATAGCTGAGGATCCAGTAGTGCTCGTGCTGGATCCACTGTCGTTCGACAGCACGCTCACCGAGTATCGAGAACGCCTGCTCGCAGGTGGGGAAGTTCTTGAGAACCTCGTGGACGCTCCCGTCGTCGAGGGTGCGCCGCTGATAGGTGTTGCCGTCGGCGTCCCGTCTGCTGATCGGGGTGTTGCTCGGGGTGCGGCTCGACCGCACGTAGCTGTTGTCGAGCATCACGACCCGTGCACCGGACTCGAGTCGCGCGTGGAGAGCGTCAAGCCAGCCCGCAAGTCGGCCCAGCGGCACGTGGCTCCACCAGCAGCCGGCGAACGCCCCGTCGAAGCGGCGATCACCGAGCTCGGCGAACGTGTATGCATCCACGGTCTCGAACCGAACGCACGACGGCATCTCCTTGCGGCGGGCCACCTCTATCGTCTCGGGGTTCAGGTCGGTAGCGAGCCACTCGCGTGCAAACGACGCGCCGTGTGGCGTCCACCAGCCGGTACCGCACGCGACCTCGAGCACGCGGCGGCCCACGAACATCGACGGCAACCATGCCTCCATCGTGCGCAGATCACGCTGCCGTTCCGGCTTGAGGTAGACCCGCTCGTAGTAGGTGGCCCGCCGCGCGTAGTAGTCACGCATCGACTCGACGGTGGTCGCTTCGTCCACGGCAGGGAGTATCGTGGCTCGGCTTGATGCTCGGCCGAGTGCTCTCGGGCCTCGTGAAGTGTGGAGCAACGCTGCTCGGCTCAGCTAGATCGGGGCCGGGCCACGGGCCTGCATGGAGCATTTATGGAGCAGAGCGGACGCAAACGACGGCGATCGTCGGCAACGCGACCGACTCACAGAACGGCTCAAGCCGATTTCGCTGCCGTCGCTTGCCGTCACAAGGAAATGGTAAGGAGGGGGTCGACGGTTCGAGTCCGTCAGAGAGCTCTGCAAAAAGCCTGCACAGCGCCCACTCATTGCCCAGATCCATTTGCTCCTAGCGCGGGCCGATCGCTTCGACCAGGCCTGAGCGCGTCGCGGTGACGCTTACTCAGCGTGTTGCGAGGTGCGTAGGAGATGCCAACGATCGAGCCTTCGTTGGACAGCAGACGCGCGTGGCCAATACCATCAGCCGCCGTGGCCATGCTCATGGATGGTCCGATAACCCACCAGCAAAGGAGCGGCAGGTCTACAGCATGAAGAAGAGCTCCGCACAGAAGGTCGAGTCTCCACCTCAGCTGATAGACGCAAGGATCAAAGAACTGGGCGACTGGCGGGGCAAGACACTCTCCAGGCTTCGCGCCCTAATCAAACAGGCCGACCCCGAAGTGGTCGAGGAGTGGAAGTGGAGAAAGCCTTCTCATCCAGGGGTTCCGGTGTGGTCTCACCAAGGCCCGATCTGCACCGGCGAGACGTACAAGAGCGTCGTGAAACTTACATTCTTCAAGGGGGCCTCGCTGAAGGACCCTTCGGGACTATTCAACTCAAGCCTCGAAGGCAACACCCGGCGCGCAATCGACTTCCACGAGGACGATGAAATCGATGAGAAGGCTTTCGCGACCCTCATTCGAGCTGCCGTTAGCCTGAACAAGTCCTCGTCCCGCTAACTCGACCTGACGAGTAGCGACCTCAGGTTCCGCTCGCGAACGGAACTCTTTCAAGGCAGATGGCAGCGATCAGCGAGGCATGCGTGCTGACGCTGAATGTTCGTCGAGCCAACCTACCTTTCTGAGCTACTCGATCCGGTCAATCGGGTGCCACGTCGTGAAGTCGTGTGTCAGCGAACGCGAGAGCACCGGCGCACGAGAGGGCGAGGACGACTGTGAGGACCCTGAAGGTTGCGATCACCGCCCCGTGGTCGTCCAGCGCACGAAAAGGGTGTCTCCGAGCCCTCCGCACGCAGCCAAGTCACCCGGTCGCCAGTTCGGCCGCTGCGGGAAGCACGCATCGTAGCGCCAGCCTCTACGGGTTAGGCAGCTGATCCCGGAGCTGACCGTCTCGGCGACGACAAAGCAACGGCCCGTTCCTCGCCCTTGAAGCGGAGTCCTGCGCGGAGCTTTCCGCTGGATGTCCACGGCTCGACGAAGCCGTCCACGTGCGGGTACCGCTGCCACGCGAGCGGCCGCGTCGCGCGGGTGCCCTCGAGGGAGACCTGGAGCGTCAGCGCGCCTCGCCGGTCGACCGTCGCGTTCTGCTTCCTCAGCGGTGGCGAGCCTTCCGCATTCGTCGGGCATAGGTACGCCCCGAAGTGTTCCATCACGCAGACGTACGTCTGCGATCGACGGCCGCCTAGGTGAAAAGTCCGGAAGAGGCTCTCCGAAAAGCGCCGGGGCTATCTCGCGGATCAACCGAGCGTTTGACGCTGGCCGGTCGCCGCGGCCCTCTCGATCGCACTCAGCATGCGATGGCGCCTGACCCCGTCTTCAAAGGTCGGGCAGAAATGGGTCCCCTCGCGATAGTCGCGGGCGAAACGCGCGTACGCTTGCGCGACATTGGTGCCCGGGCCTTGCGGCGGCGCCCACCAATATTGCTCTGGCACGGGCAGGATCTCGAGCGAGGACTGCGCGCCCCTGCCGCCACGGACGTCCATCTCCCAG
>WNFX01000990.1_pt1 | contig 28794 bp, 26 predicted proteins | sample 5400111 | NCBI WGS metagenome assembly WNFX01 (sample SAMN13153363, study PRJNA577476) | soil metagenome | isolation source: 40 cm soil or saprolite under grassland replicate 1 | place: USA:California | collected 2016-06-15 | reverse complement strand
GGCCGTGCTCATGCTCTGAACTATGGCTTTGCCAATACCCAACGTCTTCTCGAACAAGTGGATGAGGTATTGGAGCAGATTCCTAGCCCGTGAAGTTTATATATTCGAACGTATAGAAGCTGATAAACTCAACATGTTCATTGGCTTCTGTTGAGAAAGGAGATCCCTATGTCAACTGTTCAGGAATTTCAGAAGGCGAATGATGCTTATGCCTCGACGTTCGCGAAAGGACATCTGCTTATGCCTCCGGCACGGCAGGTGGCCGTGTTAACGTGCATGGATGCACGACTTGACCCGGCACGCTTCCTCGGCCTCGAAGAGGGAGACGCCCATGTCATACGCAATGCTGGTGGGCGTGCAAGTGAAGATGCAATTCGCTCATTGGTTATTTCCCAGCAATTACTCGGTACCAATACCGTGGTGGTCATTCACCATACTGACTGTGGCATGTTAACCTTTAGCAATGCAGACTTGCATACCAAATTGAAGCAGGAACTTAATGCCGATGCTGAGCACATCGACTTCCTTCCTTTCAGAGACCTTGAACAGTCTGTACGTGATGATGTAGCGACCGTCAAGAACTCCCCGTTAATTCCAAAGAACGTGGAAGTCAGTGGTTTCATTTATGATGTAAGAAGTGGGAAGTTGTTGCCAGTTACATAAGCATATTAAGGGTATTCGCGTGGGCGCTAATAAGTGTCCTGTTACGTTCCCAGGGTCATGAGGCTCTATCAAAGCCTTATGACCCTGTTTTAGTTTTTGAAGATTCCGGCAAATCTTTCGGATTATACCAGCAGTGGCTGCACTTAGTTCTGATTGACTTTACTTGCCAGTTAGTGGACGATTGCTCCTCGCCACCTATAGAACCGTTTGGCGCCTCCACAACTTCTTCATCCGTAATAGGCTGCGCATAGAGTGGATGACCTTCGGAAGTGAGACAGCGACCAGTAGCTAGCTCAAATTGCCAGCCATGCATAGTGCAGGTTAGGACACCGTTCTCGATATGTGCAAAACGTGCGAGATCAGCTTTTAGATGAGGACAACGCCGCTGGATGCGATAGCCATTGCTTTCCCAGAGTTGTTGAACCGCAGTTTTTTCAGCATAGTAACCCTCAGCATATTGCAATCGCTCCGATGAGAGACACTTGAAGAAATTATATACGTACTCGTTGTACGCGCCCTTGCGCTGGGCCTCGAAGCGGCAGGAGAGGAAAATCTGGTTGATCCAATCCTCCTCGTGATGAATGATGCAGTATTCTATCAGAGCCGGGTCTATGTGGAAGCGGTAATCCCACTCTTCACCATCCCATGCATAAACACGCCTTGTATGGAAGTCAAGCACAATTTGCCGCACATCGCAATCGATCAACACACGCCCATTGATACCGACACTGGTCAGGTCAGCTTGCTCTAACAGAGGTTCGAACCAATCATGCAATGAAGACAGGATGTCTACCTGGCCTCGAGGCCATGAGGCCTTCTGCACGTCAATAACCGGCTGTTGGCGAGCTTTGTAGTTCTCCAGGTAGGCGCGTTTCTGTGTGAAAATGGCCTGTACCTGTTCCTCTGGTAAAGGATGTAAGACGTTGCAAGTCTTTTTAGTGAGCGTTGCGATAGTGCCGGGTATCATCAGGCGCCCGCTATCCAATCCGTTGGCCTGTAAGTATTCCAGAAATACAACCTGATCAGGAAACGTGTTCGTAGGATCACGATCGAAATCATTGAAATGAAACAGGTGATCGTCCAGGAAACATGGTGGTCCCGCGGACGGAATGACAAAGGTGGCTGCGATTTCCCGTATGTAGCGCAGGGCGCGAGCCATTTCGTTCTCACGTTTTTTGCGCCCAAGGGCCTGTAACATCTTCTCTGGGAACTGGTACACCATCGGATACCAGATGGCACCGGAGAACTGCAGGAAGTGGGCGTCATAAGGGCCATGGTTAATTAGTACGTCTAGATCGGTTGGACGCGAATCATTCTGGTCAAAAATGCGTGTCTCGCCATCATCTACCATCAAGCCGGAATCGCCAAGGGGGCCGTCGATGGGAGCAACCATGGCCATAATCATAAAACGCAACCCATTCACTTCAATGGCCTGGCAATTTCTCGTCTGGATGAATTTTGTGAAGCCAAGCTCTCGTAGCCTGCGCTCAAGCAGGTTTAATGGATAGTCTGGTAAAAGTACAGTAGCATCTTTCCAGACACGCTCCTGGAGAAACTGCGGATCGAAATGGTCATGATGCAGGTGCGAGAGGTAGAGATAAGTGGGGCATGAGATTTTCTCCAGGTTCACATCCTCGTTACTAGGGAAAGGAAACCAGGAGGCGAAATATGCTGGATTAAACCAGGGATCGCAGAGAATACTTCCGTGCCGAGTCTCGATAAACAGGCCAGCCTGGCCAAGGAATGTAATCTCCACTTAAAATCTCCTTTGAGTTGGATGAAGGGGTCGGTAAGTGCTGTTCCCATGTATGATATCATCTTCGAACGCTCTTGGCGGGGGAAAGCCCGCCAGTTTTTCACTAAATTATAACGAATCAGCCAACATGATTGTATCTAATGTAAGAAGATAAAGCGCCCATGTGACCAGCTTGTGATGTCTGGCTGATCCATGTGTTTCTCTATTATCTGCGTAAGTCGATGGAGATCTGCTGGCCTTTGTGGAAAAAGTTAAAGGCCAGGCGCTTCCAATCATTTGGCCAACATGGAGCGGTGGTATAACCATCGTCAGTTAGGCGTAGACCTGCAAATCCTAAAACTGCTGCCTGCCAGACAGCACCTGCACAGGCGTCATGAATGCCTTCATTGGTATTTCCTCGCTGATCTTCAAGGTCGACCAGTGCACCTTTCATGAGCATTTGGTAGGCAGTTTCATCCAGACCCAACTCACATGCCAGGATGGCGTGGAGTGCAGGCGTCAGCGATGAACCATAATCGTGGTCAGTGATAGGATAGTAATAATCCCAGTTGACTTTCTTCGTTTTGAGGTCAAAATGCTCGTCCAGCACAGTAAGTAGCATCAAGACATCAGCTTGCTTGCTAATGCGATAGCGCTCCACCTCCTTCACTCCTAGAAGACCCTGGTAGGATGTAGTACGCCCTTTAAATTTCTCCTGATCGAGTGGCTCATGTTGGAAGAAGCTATCAAATTGCTCAAACAGCCCGGTCTGCTTGTCTTGCAGTATACGCATACGTGCAATTACATCGTGCCAAACGGCCAGGCGCTTTTCATTTAAATCGAGCCGTTGCGCCAGTTCCTGCGCTTTGTCGGGAGCCGTGTACTGAAGCCAATGTAGTGCATCGAGGGCTATCTGAATGTTCCATATGGCCATATAGTTGGTATAAGTATTATTGTTGACGTGTTCATGCCATTCGTCGGGCCCAATCACGTTGTTGATTTCGTAATCATCATGCTCTGGATGCCATTCGGCGCGGCTGGCCCAGAATTCGGCAGTGCTCAGCACTATCTCTGCCCCGTAATTACGCATGAATTCGTCATCGCCTGTTACACGCCAGTATTGCCAGACGCCATGTGAGATACTGGCCGTGATATGCAATTCGATGTGGCCATTGAGCACTGCGATCAGTTCGCCGCTTTCTGGATGGACTATCGCTTCTGGTGTTGCTTCCCCTCCATCCAACGTACTTTCCCACGGATATTGTGCACCCTCGTAGCCATTCTGTCTCGCTTTGGCTCGTGCGGCTGGAAGGAGTCGATAGCGATACATAAGCAGATTATGTGCAATACCGGGATGGACATAGGTAAAGTAAGGAAGCATGAAAATCTCTGTGTCATGGAAGATGTGACCGCGATAGCCGAAGCCTGTTAAGCCCTTGGCAGCAATGCTATAACGGTCATCATGTGACGAGGCACTGATACATAGTTGATAGTTGTTATAACGGATAGCCTGCTGTGCTTTGTCGTCACCCTCAATGATGACATCTGAGATCTGCCAGTAGCGCTGCCATGCCTTCTTGTGCTCTACAAGTAATGTTTCAAAAGGTTGAACCTGCACACAAGGTTTGACCTGCGTGGTTCCCTCTACCAAGAGTGCATAGTGTTTGTATGGTTCTGAGGGTGATATGCTCGAGCTTATAATTCGATGATGATGCTCAAGCGCAGTAGGTAAAGGATCAGCTATATCGCGTGTGGTGTACATGACGACCACCTTTTCTGCCGTCATTGTTTCCCCTGCTGCCAAGGTCTTATACAAGCGGATGCTTGGTGAGATATCTGAACGGATTAACTCTTTCTGGAAGTCACATGCCTGGGATGTGAAACTCATCGTCTGTACCAATTGGACAGATGAGTGGCGCGTCTGTGTATGCAACCAAACTACTTCGCCATCGCGACGCTGCTCTACTGGTTCCCAGTGTAGCATGTCATAATTACCTACGGCCATATTGAGAGCTGCCCATAGAAACACATCGAGCTTTTCTCCCTTTGTAGGCAGTTCTTCGGCTGTCACGCTGTAGCGAATTGCTCCAACATGCTCATCGGCCAGGCTAGCAAAGCGTTCACTCGTGACCCGGATACGTATACCGCCTGGACTTTCCCAGCGTACCGTTCTCTGAAGGATACCATGCTGCATATCTAGTGTGCGTTGGTAGTCGAGGATTTTGCCATGGTCCAGGCGGAAACGTTCCCCATTCACAAACAGCTTGATCGTTAGCCAGTCGGGAGCATTAGCCAACTCCTCTTTGCCTACAGCAATTTTGTCGAAAACACCAAACAGCAGGGTTGCAGGGGTTTCTTTAGGATAGCCCTCCTCGAAGACGCCTCGTGTTCCGAAATAGCCGTTGCCGATGGTATACACCGTTTCGTGGCTTTGGAGTTTCCTGGAATCAAACTCGTTTTCATTGATGTGCCAGAGATTCACAGCTTGCCCTTTCTAACCTGATATAAAAGAAGTGCACCTTTAAGGTGCCAAGTTTAGCTTAGTAGGTCTTTTAAATGAGTATTAGCGAGTGTTGGCAGGACTTTGTCAGCTCTATGGAAACGCTCTTTGGGTCCAATTCCCAGGGCCTGCATTCCAGCAGCCTTGATAGCTTCGATGCCTGCATCAGCATCTTCGACTCCCAGGCAATCAGGGGTAGGAATTTGTACTAGTCCTGCCGCATAGACAAAAAGATCTGGCGCTGGTTTGCTATTCACAACGCTATAGCCATCTGCTACCCCGTCGAAGTAGTTCATGATTCCCAGGTGATCAAGCACTATACGACAGTTTTTGCTGCCAGACGCGATAGCTACTTTGATACCTGCTTCTCGAATCTCGCTCAACAAGTCTCTGCCACCTGCTACCAGGTCATTTGGCGTCATCGACTTAATCATCTCATTATAATAACGATTCTTACGGTCCATCATCTCTTGAATCTGTGCTTCAGAGTAATTGCGACCGCGAATGATATACATCAATGACTCACGACGACTGACGCCACGCAGGTACTCATCATTTTCCTGGTGGGTAAATGGAATACCCTCGTCATCAGCCAGGCGCTTCCAAGCCAGGTAGTGATATTCCGAGGTGTCGGTTAACACTCCATCGAGGTCGAAAATTATTGCCTTCGGTTTTTGCATGATAGAAAACTTCTCCAATCACTATTTCAAGTATTCCATTGCTGCTCGTGTTAGCACCTCTACACCGATGGGAAGGGCATCTTCATCAATGTTGAAGCGCGGATGATGGTGAGGATAGTTTGCACCTTTCTCCTCATTTTTTGCACCTACAATAAAATAGCAGCCGGGGATGGCCTCAAGGAAACAAGCCATGTCATCACTGCCTGTGCTCATGACTGCCTCGCTGTCGTCTACATCTTGCTCTCCTACCGCGCTCACGGCGGCATTGTGCACTACTTCTGTCATACCTGGGTCATTCACACAAGGTGGGCAGCCAGCGATCACTTCTACATGGCAGGTGCCACCCATTGTAGTGGCTATGCCCGTGGCTACCTCGCCGATACGACGCACTAATTTTTTACGGTGTTCCGAGCTAAAAGCACGTATAGTACCATGCATCTCTGCAGTTTCTGGTATGATGTTGAAAGCAGTTCCTGCTTGAATCCTACCGATGGTGATGACTGCGGGACTGAATGGCGAGGTCTCACGACTAATCAGTGTTTGTAGTGCTGTGACTATGTAAGCAGCGATCACAATTGGGTCGACGGACGCCTCCGGCATGGCAGCGTGCCCGCCTTTGCCTTGAACGGTTAAAATAAACCTATCGGCGCTGGCAAAGATAGGGCCTGAACGCACACCGACACGACCGAGAGGATAGTCACTAATCAGGTGCAGGCCAATGATACCATCAACTTCTTGCATTGCCCCTTCTTTTATCATTGGCTTGGCCCCACCGATGCTTTCTTCGGCTGGCTGAAAGACGAACTTCACATCGCCAGGTAACTCTGCACGACGTTTGTTTAAAATGTCGGCCACTGCAAGCAGGATAGAGGTATGCCCATCGTGGCCACAGGCGTGCATTTTACCATCGACGGTGGAGCGATACTCTGTCTCGTTCAACTCGTGAATGGGGAGTGCATCCATGTCAGCGCGGATGGCAATAGTTTTCGCTCCTGGCTTGCTTGCGCCTCCTCGCAGCAGGCCAATGACACCAGTTTTAGCAAGGCCTGTCTGCACTTCTAATCCCAAGGTTCGCAGGCGCTGTGCTACAATGCCAGATGTGCGCACTTCTTCAAATGCAAGTTCGGGATGCTCGTGCAGGTCGCGGCGCATTGCTACCAACTCTGGAATGAGCTCGTCGATATCGGATTTTAAGTTGTCGGTTTCGATCATAAAACCTCCTGCTTGCTCGCGAAATAGTTTCAAAACAGTCTAAATTTAAGCGCAAGATTCGGATAGATTCTTACCTAATCTTATCCTATCATACATATACGAAGTTGTCTGTAGCCTAAGTCAATACGGGAGAAACAAGTCATGTACGAAGAAAACTACTGGCAGGCGGTATTGGCTAAAGATAGCCCTCTGATGGAGCTTTTGTGTTCTCGACTTCTTGAAGGTTCAAGAGTTAGCAAGCATTGGCGCAGTCTAGAACAGGACCCCGAATGAGAAATATCCAACCGACTGAAACCAAGCAAGAACAAATCACAAATTAGGATTTGCTCACGTTAAAGCGGAAATGGGCGATATCACCATCCTGAATCACGTAATCTTTGCCTTCCAGGCGCTGCAAGCCTTTTTTCGCGGCGGCAGAAAACGAGCCACCACTGGCCATGAAATCTTCAAAGTGGGTTACCTCGGCTCGAATGAAGCCGCGTTCGATATCCGAGTGGACCTTGCCCGCTGCTTCAGGTGCCTTCGCACCCCTAGTGACCGTCCAGGCGCGCACCTCGTCCTCACCTGCTGTCAAAAACGTGATCAGGTTGAGCAGGCGATAACCGACCTGGATCACGCGCTCTGCTCCCAGCTTTGGCAGCCCGAGCGATTCCAGGTACTCCGCAGCGTCCTCCTCGGGTAGTTCAGCAAGCTCGGCTTCCAGGCGCGCAGAAACCGCGACCAACTCGGAACCCTCCTCTTTGGCGCGTTTGGCAACTGTCGCGATGCCTTTCAACTCGCCCTCCAATCTTGTCACATCGACATCTTCACCAGCGGCAATACGTTCAAGTAGGTCATTTGCCGCGCCCAACACGTCCTCGCTGACGTTTAATACATACATGCGTGGTTTCATTGTGAGCAGGAAAAGTTCATTCAGTACAGCCCGGTCCTGCGCGAGCAGTTCAAGCTGGTTAACCGGTTTCAATTCGTTGAGCGCATCCTGCAGGAGCTGCAGTACCTCTAGTTCTTGCTGGTATTTTTTGTCGCCCGATTTCGCTGCTTTAGTAGTGCGCTCTATGCGTCTTTCGACGGTGGCGAGGTCAGTCAGGGCCAGTTCCGCATTCAAGCTATCCAGGTCCCTATTGGGGTCTATGTCACCATAGATGTGCGGAACGTTGCTGTTCTCAAATGTACGCAGCACTATAGCCAGGGCGTCGGCGTTGCGAATATGCCCCAGGAACTCGGCGCTCAAGCCCTCGCGTTTCTCAGTTGCGGTGTGTGCCCCTTGGCCTAAGCCCGCGACATCTACAAATTCGACGGTTGCGTATGTAACCTTCTTAGGTTTGAAAATTTCCGCCAGCGGCTGCAGGCGCGGGTCTGGTACTTGTACCACTGCGATGTTTGCCTGCACGGTACTCGTTGCATAGCCGGTAATGGGCGCTCCTGCTTTGGTCAGTGCATTAAATAAGGTTGTCTTGCCGCTCTGCGGCAGACCGATAATACCTATTGTAAGTGCCATTTGTATTCCTCTTAAAAATTCTATCTTGACGATATCTCAACCAGACAATACAATATCTATGTTACTTTAGCGTTTCCCGCCAATTGGAGGTAACTTTCTATGCCATTGTACGAGTATTATTGCTCGGACTGCAAATCAAAATTTGAGCTGCTTGTCAGCCACCAGCACGCAGATGATGTCGTGTGTACGAAATGTCACAGCGAGAAAGTGCGCCGTCTACTTTCAATCTTCGCTCTTGCTTCGAATGGTAGCGAAGATAGCGCATATGACGATGTGGAGCTTTCTGCAGGAGGTAGCTGTGGCTGTGGCGGCGGTAGTTGCGGCTGCAACTAAACAAGCAGGCCTATAGTGATGTTTAACAAAGTAAGCTACCGGCGCGGTGTGGTAGAGGGTGTGATCATCTATACGCTGGGTCGCCTTGGCGCTCTGATTACCCCTGCGTTTTTCCCCGGATGGGTATATGTGGCTGCTCCCTTGCTCTTCCTGGCCTTACAGTTCCTGGCAGGGCCATTTTGGGCGACAAGAAGAATACAATCAACTAAGCGCGAACGCCTCAGCAAACGTTTCTGGCTGCTTGGCCTACGTATGGCTGCCATTTGCTTCTGCATCGACCTGTTTATTTCGCTGGCAATAGGGCTTGCCATCTACACTTTCGGTGGTGCGCAGCAAGGGCCAGCCTTATGGCGATTCTTCGTGAGCGGTCCTTCTCACCTTAGCTTTCTTGATTTTGGTATATATGAGCTGAGGAGCGCTGCCCTGCTGTTTGCTTTTTTTACACTGACAGTAGTATGTACGCGCCTGGCGCAGGGTGGCTTCTTGAGATTTACGATGCCAGCTGGGGGAAATAGGGTGACACTGTAATCACTACACATCCTGGTCGAACCTTGCAGGATCAAATAACTCCTCGTCGGGATTCGTCTTACCACGCACAAGCTCACTGACGAGTTGCGCCGCCTGGATAGCAAACGCGTTGCCATGACCGGTATATCCGCCTACAATGTAACAGTGTGGTACGCCTGGCAGTCGCCCGATCAGCGGTAGCCCATCGGATGTAAATCCCATAATCCCTGCCCAGCGGTTAACGATGCGAACCCGGGATAAATTGAGCGTTTCATGAACGAACGCGTCCAGGTGTCGTTGAACACTTTCATTGGGACGCTCATCGAACGTTTGTAGTTCAGTATCAAAGGAACGGTTGCGCCAGCCACCGACAACCAGCCGACCGTCGGGAAGCTGACGCCAATACTGGTAGCCTTCGTCTGCTGAGCATGGACACGGGAAGATCTGTTCGTTAACCGGTTCTGTGACGATGATCTGGCCGCGAGTTGGAATGATACAGCTTGATAGCCAGTTTGCTCCAACCAACCTACCTATCTCTGGCAACCAGGCATTTGTAGCTAGCACCAGTGAATGGGCATGTACTTTGCCACCTGGCGTGTTGAGCAGCACTCCCTCATCTTCCACTGTAATCTCAACAACGGGACTCTCGTCATGAAAGACTGCTCCTGCCTGCTGTGCCAGCCAGGCAAGACCCGTGACGAACTTTGCTGGGTGCAGTTCGCCGTTGGAAGGATAAAAGGCACCGCCGAAGTAGGTGTTGCGTAGCCTCATCGGCAGTTCATACTGCTGCACCAGATTCACTTCCCAGCCATCTTCGTTGAGCAGCGATGCGCTTTCAATGATCTGCTCAAGCTCGGACTCTTTCGCTGCTAATTTAAAGGTACCATTGCGCCTATATGTACATGACCAGCCGATCTGCTCTAACTCTTCGATGAATCTCGCAGCATGCTCATGATTGCGAACGGTAAATGCCCAGAGGCGTCGTGCTTGCTCTCGTCCATGTTGTTGAATAGTTTTTGCATACGACTTGGTTGTGCCATTGGCGATAAATCCACCGTTGCGTCCACTGGCACCGGCCGCAATACTGCGAGCATCCAAGACTCTCACCTTTACACCAGCGCGCGCAAGCCAGAGTGCTGTTGCAGCACCAGTAATGCCTGCCCCGATTATCGCGACGTCTGTTTCGCATGTGCCCTGCAATGGTCTTGTTGTGAGCGGGATGCCGAATTCTATTAATTCTGCCAGCCATAAAGATATACTGCCCAATATAGCTTTCTCCATATATAACTTTCGCTACAAGGTAGATGAATGCAATTATTGCTAGGGCATCATTGTCGCACTTGTATCATTTGTATCACTTGTATCACTTGTAGCGTTTGTATCCATCTTCATATGCTTCTGTCTTCCAATCATCGCGAAATCGAAGCGATTAGCATCCAGGATTTTTGCAATGTCCTCAAAGGGGTAGTCCTGGTCTCCTTGTTCCCAATTGACGTAGCGTCCCGATGTTCATTTTTATTGGTCTATCTGCGCCTTCTGTAGCCTCCCGCTGTAGTCGGTATAGACCACTTTCCATTCGGTGAATACGTCCAGGCCGGCAATACCTGCTTCGCGATGCCCGTTGCCAGTGCCGCGAGTGCCTCCAAAGGGGAACTGGATCTCCGCGCCCGTTGTACCGGAATTGATGTAGAGGATGCCCGTCGTAATATCGCGTGTGGCCTGTTGTACGCGGTTGATGTCCTGTGTGTAGATAGCGCTGGAAAGCCCGAACCTGGTGTTGTTGTTTACTGCAATGGCTTCTTCAAACGAATGTACCTCAATCACCGAGAGCACCGGTCCAAAAATCTCTTCTTGTGCCAGGCGCATATTAGGGCGTACATCGGTAAAGAGTGTGGGGCGATAGAAGTTCCCACGTGCTAACTCGCCTTCAAGATCGGGATAGCCACCGATAACTAGTGTTGCACCTTCATCTTTGCCAATCTGGGTATAGCTGTGAATCTTCGCGAGCTGTGTCGAATTGATGACCGGCCCAACGTCTACACTCTCATCCAGGCCGTTGCCCAGGTGCAGTTGTTCAATACGCGGCACCAACATGTCGACAAGCTGTTCGCTAACGGAGTTGTGCACGATCACACGGCTGCAGGCGGTACAACGCTGTCCCGTGGTACCGTATGCGCTCCAGAGTATGCCCTCTACCGCGAGGTTGAGGTCGGCATCGTCCATCACGATTACGGCGTTCTTGCCACCCATCTCTAGCGAAACCCGTTTGAGGGACTTTGCGGCCTCCATCGCCACGTGGCGGCCCGATTCGATTGAGCCGGTAAAGGAGATGACCGCGACATCGGGGTTGTGCAGCAATGCTTCGCCAACAGTACCGCCGGGACCAAAGACGATGTTGACGACGCCGTCGGGAAAGCCAGCTTCATACAGGACCTCGACCAGCCGGAGTGCACTCAAGGGAGTATCACTGGCGGGTTTGAAGACTACAGTGTTGCCAGCGACCAGTGCGGGAAACATCTTCCAGGTGGGGATGGCAATCGGGAAGTTCCAGGGTGTGATGCAGGCAACGACGCCAATGGGATCACGCATAGCAACTCCTGATTTGTTGGGTAATTCGACGGGGACGCTGTGACCAAAGAGCCTGCGTCCTTCGCCACCCATATAGTAGGCCATATCGATGCCTTCCTGTACATCACCGCGAGTCTCCTTGAGGATTTTGCCCATCTCCTGTGTCATTGCGCGGGCTATTTCCTCTTTATGCTGTTTGAGCAATTCCCCAACGCGGAAGAGTATTTCGCCGCGTTTGGGTGCCGGCATTAGTCGCCATTTTTCAAAGGCAGCACGGGCCGCAGCAACGGCGGCATTGGCCTCGGCTTCACCAGAAAGCGGGAAATATCCTAGAAGCTCTCCTGTAGCTGGATTGTAGTTAGGGAAGGTCTGGCCGCTTTCGGCACCCTGCCATTTGCCTCCTATGTAGTTCTGAAATACGTTGGCTGTGGTAGTCATATGTAACCTCCTATGTGGACTTTATTCTCAGCTTGATTTTATGACTACCATTGTATACCATACGAGAATTTCTTGGAGTCTAAAAACCTGCCATCTACTCATACTGCTTCTGGTGGGCCTGCGGCCTGCCTTGGAGGAGAGCAACGTGCGAGGCCACCTCGCGCTCGGGCAGAGGACTGCGCCCCCATTGATGAGTGGATTCCAGTAAAAACCTCTTGACAAAGTGGAACTGTATCCAGTATACTTGTTTTATGCACACGTGTGCATAAATTGAACAGATGCCAATTTGTTGGTTGGAAAGCAAAGGAAGGTGTGTTATTTGCGCCGACAAGAGGTATCAATCGCAGATATCGCCCGAGCTGCTGGTGTCTCACACACGACAGTATCGCGAGCGCTCCGCGAGAGCCAACTGATTAGCGCAAGCACGCGAGGGCGTATCCAGCACCTGGCGCGTGAAATGGGCTATACGCCTAATGCCATTGCTCAGAGCCTGCAAACACAGCAGACTAGCACGATCGGCTTGGTAGTAACTTCGATTGCTGATCCATTCTGGGGTGACGTTGTGAAAGGCGTCGATGAAGTGGCTCGAGCTGCTGGCTTCAGCGTGTTCCTCAGCGTCTCCCATAATGACCCCGACCAGGAAATGGCGATCATCGAAACCTTCCACCGTCGACGTGTTGATGGAATCCTTGTGGCAGCATCCCGTATCACAAGCAATTATAAGAAGCGCCTTGGCCATATCCGGGTACCCACTGTACTGATCAACAGCCAGGCCGGGTCAGAGGCCAATTTGTTGCACTGGGTTTCCGTGGATGATCGCGCAGGTGCGCAACTCGCAGTGGAATATCTGCTACAATTAGGTCATCGTTCAATTGGCTATCTCGGCATAAGCAGCCGGCCGAGATCAAATCAGCAACGACTACTGGGATATCAGAGCGCTCTGGCAGCATCTGGTATGCCATGTTGCGACAACTGGATAGTGGTCACATCTGGGGATGAAGCGTCGCATGAGGAAGATGTCGCTGCTGGACAGACAGCGTTGCCGCGCCTGCTCGATGCTGGGGTGACGGCCATTTTCTGCTATAATGATATGACCGCAGTTGGAGTGCTGATGGCTTGCCGGGAACGGGGCATTGCAGTGCCAGGGGAACTGAGCATTATCGGTTTTGACGATATCAGGATGGCAAGCTACGTGACACCTCCACTTACAACAGTTCAACAGCCAAAAGTACAATTAGGGTGCCTTGCAACACAGGTGATGCTGGATTTGTTGAACCATCGTCCAGGACGAAATCATATATTAATGCCTACGCTCATGCTACGCGCCAGCACGGCCCCATTAGCAGGCAGTTAGAGTCAGGAAAGGAGTGTTCTGCCTATGTCCGTTCCACTCAAAATGGGCGTGATCGGTCTTGGTAGGATGGGCCAGTTATATGCGCGTCTGCTTGCAACCCAGGTTTCTGGGGTTCAGTTGTATGCGGTTGCAGAAGTAGACGGGCAAGCGCAGATTCGAATGGTCGACGAACTCCGTGTGCCCTGCGCCTTTGCTGATGCACGTGAACTGATAGCGCTCCCTGAACTGGATGCGGTCGTTATCGCTACGCCAACCAGTACGCATCATGACCTGGTCATCGCGGCTGCTGGTGCGGGCAAAGCAATCTTCTGTGAAAAACCGTTGGCATTGACGCTCGAAGAGACTCGCACAGCACTGGAAGCTGTCGCGCAGGCACAGGTGCCGCTGCAGATCGGTTTCATGCGCCGATTCGATGCGGGGTATCAGAAGGCAAAAACCCTGATCGCTGGTGGCCTGATCGGTTCCCCGGTTACCTTTAAGTCGCTTAGCCGCGACCCATTCTGCCCACGACGCGAGTATGCGCATCCTGCTCAGAGTGGTGGATTGATTTTCGACATGGCCATCCACGACTTTGACCTCGCCCGCTGGCTTATGGGCAGTGAGGTGGAGCGCGTGACGGCGGAAGGAGCCCTCCTCGTTTGTAAAGATCTTGCGTCAGTCGGCGATATTGACAACGCAGTGATTAATCTGCGCTTTATGAGTGGGGCGCTCGGCAATATCGAAGTGAGCCGCAATGCGTTCTATGGCTACGATATTCGGACAGAGGTTCTTGGCTCTGAGGGCGCGGTGATGATCGGAGTTCACCAGCACACACCCGTAGTGCTCTTAACCCGCGCAGGTGCTCAGCATGACGTCATGCCCTACTTGATGGAGCGATTCGGTGATGCCTACCGTGCTCAAGTGCAGCACTTTGTCGATTGCCTAAACAGTGGTCAATCTCCATCGGTTAGCAGTGCTGATGCGCTGGCCGCCTGCGAAATTGGCATTGCTGCCACGCGAGCTTATCAAACGAGCCGCATTGTTGCAATTGATAAACTACGCACGACCCGGCATAGCGATGGTAGTTCAGCGCCGATCCATTAAGCTTTCGCGGAGGGAATATATGCCCAGTCCAAAACAAGTAATCTGTTCTTCTATACTAGCAATTCTAGCAGCCTAGACGTAGTTGTTAAGGAGCATCAGGCATGAGTATCCTTATCAAGCCACAAGCTGATCAAATAGGTGGGATTCTCCGTACAGTTGCCATTACGCCGGAGACTGCTGGATGGCAGTACGTCTCGTTTTCGGCACATCACCTGACCAAAGGGCAGATACTTCGTGGCCTAGCAGACGGTAGGGAGACAGTTCTGGTCGTGTTGTATGGCACGGGCAGAGCAGCACTCAATGGCCAACCTGTGGGGCAGATCGGTGAGCGGCTCAGTGTCTTTGAAGAAAGACCTCCGTATGCTCTCTATCTGTCTGAAGACGCAAGCTACCAGGTGGAAAGCACTTCTGATGCCATGGAGATTGCTTTAGCAAGTGCTCCAACAACGCACCGGCATCTTCCGGCTCGCATGGTTCGCCCGGAAGACGTGAGTGTTGAAATACGCGGTGAGGGAAAAACTCAACGCAATGTGCGGCATATCCTGGATACCGACCAGGAAGCGGAACACTTGATTGTAGTCGAGGTCATCACTCCGGCTGGTAACTGGTCGACGTTCCCGCCTCACAAACACGATACTGAAAACCCGCCACATGAAGCCTATCTTGAGGAGACCTATTACCATCACATTCAACCGGCCGATGGGTTTGCCTTTCAGCGGGTGTACAATTATGAGGGTTTCGACGAAACAATCGCGGTGCACGATGGGGATCTCGTCCTGGTCCCCAAAGGTTATCACGTAGTTGCTGCAGTCCCTGGATGTGATCTCTACTATCTCAACATTATGGCTGGTCCTCATCGCACCTGGAATTATCAGGTCGATCCCGCATTTCGTCGTCTGCTTCCCCCGTCGGGCAAGATTACTGGTTCGATCGTTCGTGAGGAGAACAGGAGCTAGGCATGGATACAAGCGCCAGGTTATACGACGTGATTACTATGGGGCGATCTTCAATCGACCTCTACTCCAACGACATCGGTGCTCCGTTTGTAGACATTACCAGCTTCGCAGCGTATGTCGGCGGTTGCCCGACGAATATCAGCGTTGGCACGCGACGTTTGGGTCTGCGATCGGCACTCTTGACTGCGGTAGGAGATGATCAGGTAGGTAACTTCATCCTGCATTTTCTCCAGCAGGAGGGAGTAGAAACAAGGTTCATCCCGCATAAACCAGGGAGGCGATCAAGTGCAGTTGTGCTGGGAATCGAGCCGCCAGACCGTTTCCCGCTGACGTACTACCGTGATAACTGTGCCGATATCGAACTAAACATCGACGATGTTCTAGCGACGCCGATCGCCGACAGCCGCACCTTGCAGATTACTGGTACCGGCCTGAGCAAGGAGCCAAGTCGCAGCGCTACGCTCTTCGCCGCCGAGACAGCGCGCCAAGCGGGGGTCCCTGTAATGCTGGATATCGATTTCCGCCCCGACCAGTGGCATGACCCTCGCGCCTTCGGAGTCACACTCCGCTCGGCGCTGCGCCTTGTCGATATTGTGGTCGGCACGGAAGACGAAATCAATGCTACCATGCTGACCGATCCAAGCCAGGTCAGCCTGGCTCATTCCCAGGTCTCGGACGCACGAGTCAGCGGCGATATCAGCGCTGCCATCCAATCGCTACTTGGTTTGGGGCCGCAAGTGCTCGTACAGAAACGCGGCGCGGCAGGCGCACTGATCCACCTCGTGTCAAATGAAAATCTAACCAGGCAGATCGAGGTGCCAGGCTTCCGGGTGGAAGTAAGTAATATCCTGGGCGCAGGCGATGCCTTTGCCTCGGGTTTCCTGTATGGTTTCGTCAAAGGCTGGGACTGGTACAAGGCTGCACGCTTGGGGAACGCCTGCGGTGCCATCCTGGTCACCAAGCATGGTTGCGCCAACTTCATGCCTACCTATGATGAAGTGTTGACCTTTATTCAAGACCATGGTGGGTTCTAAATAAAACCGCCTGGCTGTTGCGGGAAGCATGCACACTTGATTGCGTAGTAATTATTAGTATTTCGCCGCTTTATTTAGTTCTCGCAGCGTAGTATTTGAAACAATCGAGAGGGCGACCATGAATAAGCAAGCAACGAAACGTTTGACGATGGCTCAGGCTGTCATTGCCTTTCTCAAAAACCAGTATGTGGAACGCGACGGGAGAGAACAGCCCTTTTTCGTTGGATGCTTCGGTATCTTTGGCCACGGCAATATCGCCGGAATTGGGCAGGCGTTGCAGCAGATGCCCGAGTTCCGTTACTACCAGGCTCGTAACGAGCAGGCCATGGTGCATGTCGCGGCAGCCTATGCGAAAACCAGAAATCGCTTGCAGGCGTTTGCCTGCACGTCATCCATAGGTCCTGGCGCAACCAACATGCTTACCGGTGCTGCGCTTGCTACGATTAACCGTTTGCCAGTCTTGTTACTGCCGGGGGATATTTTTGCTCGTCGCAACGTCGCGCCCGTCCTGCAACAGCTCGAGTCCGAACACACGCAGGATATCTCGGTCAACGATTGCTTCAAGCCGGTCAGCCGCTACTGGGATCGCATTAGCCGTCCCGAGCAATTGTTGACCGCGCTGCCTGAAGCTATGCGCGTGCTGACGAGCCCGGCGGAAACCGGTGCTGTCACGCTGGCGCTACCTCAAGATGTGCAGGCGGAAGCGTATGCGTATCCCGAGGCGTTTTTCCACAAGCGCGTGTGGCACATTGCGCGTAATCGACCAGATAGGGTTACATTGGAGCAAGCAGCAGCCTGGATCCGCACCAGCCAGCGGCCGTTGATTATTGCCGGTGGCGGAGTGATTTACTCGGAGGCTACTGACGTCTTGCAACGTTTCGTTGACCAAACAGGCATTCCTGTTGGCGAGACGATGGCTGGCAAGGGCAGTCTGCGTTACGATCAGCCGCTCAACCTTGGAGCGATTGGCGCCACCGGTACCTTCGCTGCCAACCGTGTTGCCAGGGAGGCTGACCTGGTGATCGGCATCGGCACCCGCTACAGTGACTTTACCACCGCATCGAAGACCGCATTTCAAAACCCTGAAATACGCTTTATCAATATTAACGTGGCCGAGTTCGATGCCTCTAAGCACCTGGCCTTGCCGCTGATCGGTGACGCGAAGTCGACGCTGGAAGAGTTGCTTACACTGCTTGACGGCTACCACGTCGAGTCGGGCTACCGCACCCAGATCAAGCGGCTCCACGCTGAGTGGGACACCGAAGTTGAGCGCATCTATGCGATCCGTAATACACCGCTGCCAAGCCAGGGCGAGTTGATCGGCGCGGTGAACGAACTGAGTGCTCCTGACGCGATCATGGTGTGCGCTGCCGGCAGCCTGCCTGGTGACCTGCATAAGCTCTGGCGGGCACGTCACCCTAAAAACTATCACCTGGAATATGGGTATAGCTGCATGGGCTATGAAATCGCCGGCGGGTTGGGGATCAAGATGGCAGCGCCTGAGCGCGACGTGTATGTGATGGTCGGCGATGGCTCCTATCTGATGATGAACAGCGAGATTGTGACGTCGATCCAGGAAAAGTACAAGCTGGTCATTGTGCTGCTTGACAATCATGGTTTCAAGAGTATAGGCAGCCTCAGCCGCTCGCTCGGCGAGGATGGCTTTGGCACCCGCTATGTCTATCCACGCAATGGGGTATTGCCCGGTGACGAGGCAGGCGAGGATGTGCAGATCTTGCCCGTTGACCTGGCAGCGAACGCACGTAGTCTGGGTGCGCACGTGATTGAGTGCAAGACCTATGCTGATTTCGCTTTCGCGCTCGAGGCGGTGCGGAAGACCGATCGTACCTCGGTGATCTACATTCAGGACGATCGCTATGTGAGTGTACCAAACTATGAAAGCTGGTGGGATGTACAAGTTGCCGAAGTCAGCGAGATGCCCCAGGTGGAGGCCGCACGTACTGAGTGGGCAGCAATGCGGGCACAGGAGCGCTATTTTCTAGGGCAACAGGGATGGGATGCAGCATCTGCCAGTGCTGAGCAATTAATGGAATAAGGAACCATGTGTTCCAGGAAAGGAGGGAGCCATCGGGAAGTAAATCGGGTGTCATCGGAAGTAGGGCGGCTCATATCCAAACGAGGTGAATCATGTTCGGGCCGCCTTTAGTGGGTCTTAATTTCAACTGTAGCAGTTCTCAACTGCAACCAAAGGAGGACATGATGTATCGGCTCTTCAAAAAACTCATCATCCCGGTTGTCTTGCTACCTTTATTGCTGGTCGCTTGTGGAGGAAGCAGTTCATCAAACACTCAAACGACAAGCGGTGGCAGTAACCCGGCACGTGCAAACCTCAAGTTCTATGTGATCACACATGGTCAAGTTACGGACCCATTCTGGTCGGTGGTCAAGAAAGGGGTTGACCAGGCGGCCCACGACATGGGTGTCACAACCGTCTATGAAGGGTCACCCTCAGCCAACTACGATGTGGTAGCGATGGCCCATCTCATTGATGCTGCGGTGGCAGCTCACCCAGCGGGGCTGGTCGTCTCCATTCCCGATGCCAAAGGCCTGGGACCCTCGATTAAAGCGGCTGTGGCTGCTGGTATCCCCGTGATCTCGATCAACTCTGGCTCCGATGTCGCCAAGAGCCTGGGAGTGCTGGTTCACATCGGGCAGACCGAGGAACAGGCTGGCATTGGCGGTGGTGAGAGAATGGGCGCTGCCGGAGTCAAACACGCCATCTGTGTCAACCAGGAGGTTGGTAACGTCGCTCTTACACTGCGCTGCAAGGGCTTTCAGGAAGGTTTGGCGATGACAGGCGGCACAATGAAAGTGATCGGCGTTAACCTGAGCAACCCGACCCAGACCCAGCAGACTGTCGAGGCTGCGCTCCAGCATGATCCCTCAATTGACGGGGTACTGACGCTTGGCCCCACGGGCGCTACCCCGACCATCAGAGCACTCAAGGACCTGAACAAGCTCGGGCAGATCAAGCTGGCTACCTTCGACCTGTCATCTGATGTGCTGAACGCGATCAAGAATGGTCAGATGCTGTTTGCTATTGACCAGCAGCAGTATCTCCAGGGATACCTGCCCATCGTCTTGTTAACACTATATAAGACGAATCTCAATACTATCGCGAACGATGTCCTGGCGACCGGTCCCGGCTTTGTCACATCGGAAAACGTTGCCCAGGTGATCCAGTTGACAGCGCAGGGGACGCGCTAACAAGGCTGCAGGTTGGAGTCAAGAAGGCCATCAACTCTATTAGCCTTGCCATGGCTCCAACCTCGTTTATTATCAGGAGGGAAATATGAGTGTAACTAAGGGAAGCGCTGGTGGCGCGGTCACCACTGAGCGTATGTTGCGAGCCAGTCCGCTCCGCCGGCTGCTAGTCCGCCCGGAAACGGGAGCTGTTGCCGGCTCAATTGCGGTGTGGATCTTCTTCGCCATCATCGCGGGAAGCAGTGGGTTTCTGAGCCCGCGAGGCACATCGAGTTACCTGAGCGTCTCGGCTGAACTGGCCATACTGGGCGTACCCGTGGCTTTGCTGATGATTGGCGGGGAATTTGACCTGTCGGTGGGTTCGATGGTTGGCGCCACCGGCATCATCATTGCCATCTTAAGCACGCAGTTCGGCTGGAACATCTGGGCCGCCATTGTCGTGGCCTTCATCTTTGCGGTGCTGGTCGGCATGCTCAACGGCTACCTGGTCATGCGCACCCGCCTGCCGTCGTTCATCGTCACCCTGGGCACCGCCTACATCTTGTTCGGGGTGACGTCAGGTGTCACCTCCATTGTGACCGGGCTGACGGTGGTGAGCGGAGTCGACCAGGCAGCGGGTTATAACTCGGCTCACACGCTCTTCGCCACCGCGCTTGGTGGCGGCCAGCAATTTCCCATCGAGCTTATCTGGGCGCTGGCGTTGGTAGCACTGGCAACCTGGCTGCTGCTGGGCACCTCTTTCGGCAACTGGATCTTTGGCGTGGGTGGGGATGCCCAGTCCTCACGCAACATCGGCGTCCCGGTCACGCGGGTGAAGATTCTGCTGTTCGTCGGCACGGCTGTCTGCGCCTGCCTGCTGGCGACTATCCAGGTGGTGACCTTTGCCACTGCGGATGTCCTGCGCGGCCAGGGGAGCGAGTTCTATGCGATCGTCGCAGCGGTCGTCGGAGGAGTACTGCTCACGGGTGGCTACGGTTCAGCGATCGGTGCCATGTTCGGGGCACTGGCCTTTGGCATCGTCCAAGTGGGCATCGTCTTTGCGGGAGTAAATGCTGAGTGGTACAAGGCTGTCATTGGAGTAATACTGTTGCTGGCGGTGCTGCTCAACAGCTATGTCCGAAGACTGGCAATGGAGGCGCGACGATGAATGCACAAACTGCTTCTTTAATCGAAGTGCAAAACGTCTCAAAATACTTCGGCAGCGTGATTGCGCTGAAAGACGTTTCAATGAGCGTGCGGGCGGGCGAGGTGATGTGCCTGCTCGGGGACAACGGGGCGGGCAAGTCAACACTGATCAAAATGCTGTCCGGCGTTTACCAGCCCAGTGAGGGCCGTTACCTGTTTGAGGGGAAAGAAATGCATTTCTCCTCCCCGCGCGATGCGTTAAGTGTGGGTATTGCCACCGTCTACCAGGACCTGGCGATGATCCCCCTGATGGGCATTTCGCGCAACTTCTTCCTCGGTTCGGAGCCAACAAAGGGCTGGGGACCATTTCGCCGTTTCAATGTGAAGCACGCCGACCAGGTGACGCGTGAGGAACTGGCGAAGATGGGTATCCAGGTGCGTGAGACGACGCAACCGGTGGGTACACTTTCCGGCGGCGAGCGCCAGTCTGTGGCGATTGCGCGTGCGGTGTACTTTGGGGCGAAAGTGTTGATTCTCGACGAGCCAACGGCAGCCCTGGGCGTCAAAGAGGCGGGTGTCGTCCTGCGCTACATCGCCCAGGCACGTGCACGTAACCTTGGGGTGATCTTCATCACACACAACCCTCATCATGCGTATCCGATTGGCGACCACTTCACGATCCTCAATCGTGGACGCAGCTATGGCACGTTCGCCAAATCCGAAATCAGCCGTGAGGAACTCACCGGGATGATGGCCGGAGGCGAAGCGCTGGAAGAGCTGAGCCACGAGCTGGCCGAGTTCGCACGTACGGATGAGAAGGCAGGCGCAGCGCTGGCGGAGGCGGCGCAGGAATTTGGGGCGGAGGCTCAAGGGCTGCACGTTGAGCAGCTTCCATCGAAATATGAGGAGAAGGAGCAACAATCCGCCGATCAGGTGCAGCCAGCAGATGGAGATGGGAAGCGATGATACAGGATGGAGAACTACTCAACTATGTCGGAGGTACATGGAAGCGCTCGCGCAACAGCGAATATCTCAACGTCCGTAACCCTGCGACCGCCGAGACGATGGTGCGGGTGCCGCTCACACCTGCTAACGAAGTAGATGAGGCGGTACGTGCGGCCCAGGCGGTCTTCAACGACTGGCGACGCACGCCGCCGGTTGAACGCATCCAGTACCTCTTCAAACTCAAAAGGTTGCTGGATGAACACTTCGACGAGATCGCAACTCTGACGGTTGATGAGTGCGGCAAAACAATGGCCGAATCGCAAGGTGAGCTGCGACGGGGCATCGAGAACGTCGAGGTCGCAACTGGTATTCCGTCGTTAATGATGGGGTACAATGTCGAAGACATCGCGCGCGGCATTGATGAACACATGTTTCGCCAGCCGGTAGGTGTCGTCGCTGCGATCACGCCGTTCAACTTTCCAGGCATGATCCCGCTCTGGTTCATGCCCTACGCCATTGCCTGCGGCAATTGCTTTATTCTCAAGCCTTCGGAAAAGGTACCGATGACGATGAGCCGGGTTTTTGAGTTGATCGATCAGTTGGGCTTTCCTCCTGGCGTGATCAGCCTGGTAAACGGCTCCAAAGGGACCGTTGATGCTCTACTCGATCACCCGGCAGTGCGTGCGATCTCCTTCGTCGGTTCGTCGCCGGTGGCAAAGTACGTTTATAGCCGAGCGACGGCCAACGGGAAGCGGGCCCAGTGCCAGGGTGGTGCTAAGAACCCGGTCGTCGTCTTGCCTGATGCTGATATGGAGATGGCCACCCGCATTGTAGCCGACTCATCCTTTGGATGCGCTGGACAGCGCTGCCTGGCGACATCGGTCGCGATCACGGTCGGCGAGGCTGGCTCCGCCTTCAGGGAACGGATCACCGCCGCTGCGACGGCGCGCAAGGTCGGTTACGGGCTTGAGCCTGGGATCGAGATGGGGCCGGTCATCACGGCTGAGAGCAAGCAGCGCATCGAGTCGTTGGTCGGGAAAGGCGTGAACGAGGGGGCCGAAGTCCTCGTTGACGGGCGCGACGCGTTGATTCCCGGCTACGAGCGGGGCTACTTCGTCCGACCGACGGTCCTGGATAACGTCGATCCACGTAGTGAGATTGCCGGGATCGAGATCTTCGGGCCTGTACTCAGCCTGATGCACGCCCAGACAATTGATGAGGCGATTGACTTCGTGAACGCCACATCCTACGGCAACATGGCCTGCCTGTTCACGAGCAGCGGTGCTGCGGCACGCAAGTTCCGCTACGAGGTACAGGCAGGCAATATCGGTATCAACATTGGCGTGGCTGCACCGATGGCTTTCTTCCCATTCTCGGGTTGGAAGGAAAGCTTCTTCGGTGATTTGCATGCTCAGGGGCGTGACGCCATCGAGTTCTATACTGAAAAGAAGGTGGTGGTCGAACGTTGGCCCAGAGAGTGGTCGCGCAAGTTTTAGCAAGCAAGACGGCAGGCAGCGGGCCGAGGCTTAACCATGCTGCCTGTCGTTGGCAGCCTGCACGTCTGGGGTTCAACTCCTCAGGCAAAAAGAGATGAGGAGCAGTATGACGGACATGCGTATTGCTAACGCTCCCTGTTCATGGGGAACGCTCGAATTCGAGGGGCTAAGTGGAGAGAGGATCGCCTACGGGCAGATGCTCGACGAGTTGCGTGACACCGGCTATGTGGGCACTGAGCTTGGCGACTGGGGCTATATGCCCACTGAGCCAACTGCTCTCAAGGAGGAACTGGAAAGGCGCAAACTGGCGATGGTTGGCGCGTTCGTGCAAGTGGCGCTGAAATACCCGGACGCACACGCTGGTGGCGAGGTTGATGCATTGAAGGTGGCACGACTACTGCCTGCTGTGGCTGACAGCGAGGTGAGTGGTCAACTACCTTTCGTCATTCTCGCCGACGCCAATGGCACCGACCCGGTGCGCACAAAATATGCCGGGCGCGTCACGCCAGAGATGGGCCTGAGCCCGGCGGAATGGGAAAGCTTCGCCAGTGGTGCTGAGCGCATTGCTCGTGTTGTGCATGGGGAGACCGGGCTTCCGACAGCTTTCCATCACCATTGCGCAGGCTTTATCGAGACACCGGAAGAAATTGCCCGTTTCCTTGACATGACCAACCGGGATCTGCTCGGGCTTGTATTCGATACCGGCCACTACCTCTATGGCACTGGCAGCGTCGAAGGGCAGCGAATCCTGGATGGACTCGGGCGTTTCGGCGAACGCATCTGGCATGTGCATTTCAAGGATTGCCTGCCACAGATCGCTGAGCAGGCACGCGCAGAAGACTGGGACTATTTCACGGCGGTGCAACACGGGGTATTTTGTGAATTGGGTCTGGGCAGCGTGCCTTTTGCTTCAGTTGCTGAATGGTTGCGTATGCGCGGCTACGGCGGATGGATCGTCGTGGAGCAGGATATACTCCCTGGCATGGGCAGTCCCAAAGCAAGTGCTGAACGCAACCGGGCCTATCTTAGAACCATTGGGCTGTAGCGCATAAGGAAAGGAGATGTCCCTTGCCGGTAAATTCGTTGAAGATCGGCCTGATAGGCGCTGGACGTATCGGACTCCTGCATGCCGAGCATCTCACCTCACGTATTCCTTCTGCTGAACTGATCATGGTGGCGGATTGGTTCGAGGAGGCAGCCAGGCAGTGTGCAGAGCGCTACGCTATTCCCTACGCCACGCAAAATTACCGTGCGGTGTTGAACCATCCAGATATTCAGGCGGTTGTGATCTGTTCGTCCACCGATACTCATGCCCAGATCATCGAGGAGTCGGCGCAAGCTGGCAAGCACATTTTCTGCGAAAAACCGATTGCCCTCGACCTCGCGTCAATTGACCGGGCGTTAGCCGCGGTGGAACGGGCAGGCGTCAAATTGCAAATTGGCTTCAATCGACGCTTCGACGCTAATTATCATCGTGTACACCAGGCAGTGGAACAGGGTGAGATTGGCCGCCTGCATCTGCTCCATCTCATCAGCCGCGATCCAGTGCCACCGCCAATTGAATATATTCGAGTCTCTGGTGGTCTCTTCCTGGACATGACGATCCATGACTTCGATATGGCCCGTTTTTTGATCGGGAGCGAAGTGGAGGAGATTTTTGTCCTGGCAGGCGTCATGGATGATCCCGCTATTGGTGCGGAGGGTGATGTGGATACCGCGGTTATCATGTTGCGATTTACCAACGGGGTGATCGGCACAATCGACAATAGTCGTCGTGCCGCCTATGGCTATGATCAGCGGGTGGAACTGTTGGGCAGTGCCGGGGCGATCCGTACCGAAAATAATTACCCGAACACCGCCACCATCAGTGATGGTCACAGTGTCCGGCGCGATCTGCCGCTCCACTTCTTCGTCGAGCGCTACAACGAGAGTTATGTCGCTGAGATGGCGTCCTTCGTGGATGCCGTGCTTCATGACACACCTGTTCCTGTCACCGGGCGCGATGGGCGTGTACCGGTGGTAATGGCGCGGGCAGCTCAGAAGTCCCTTGCTGAACGCCGCCCGATTCGCCTCAGTGAAATCGAGCAGTGAGCAAAGGATACGCTGATGAAGTTCAAGATAACGAAGGGCAAATTCGAGGGAATGAACGCCTGTGCCGACAAGCGAGGAGTCATCGCTGCGCTGGCAGTAGATCATCGCGGGAATCTCTTGCAGGAGATCGCCAAATCACGTGGTGAAAACGGCCAGGCGACGGCAGCGGATATGCTTGCGTTCAAGGCTGCGGTCACCAAAACCTTAACCCTCCATGCCAGTGCGATTCTCTTGGATCCGGAATACGGCCTGGAAGCGATCTCTAGCCGCGCGCCCGGCACAGGTGTGATGCTTGCCTACGAAAAGTCTGGTTATGATTTCGGCGTGAAAGGCCGACTGCCCGATTTGCTGCCAGAGTGGAGCGTCCGGCGTCTAGTTGAAGCCGGTGCGCAAGCCATCAAAATTCTTATGTACTACAACCCGTTCGATGAGACGCAGATCAACGTGGTCAAACAAGCTTACGTTGAACGTATCGGCGCGGAATGCACTGCACTGGATGTGCCGTTTTTCCTGGAGCCGTTGGTTTACGACGACGCGCTTGGGCATGAAAAGGGGTTGGCGTTTGCCAGAAAGAAGCCAGATTATGTCGCAAGTGTCATGGAGGAGTTTTCAAAGCCCCAGTATGGCGTGGATGTACTCAAAGTCGAGGTGCCAGTCAATCCCACATACATTGCCGGTTCCCGTGCTTTCGCCGCAGAAGGGGTGGCCTATGCACGCCAGGAGGCGATCGAGCACTTCCACAACGCAGCAAGCGCAGCATCCAAACCGTTCATTTACCTTAGCTCTGGCGTCATCGACGAGGTGTTCTGCGAAATGTTGGAGTTGGCAGCTGAGGCTAGAGTGAAATTTTCAGGAGTGCTGTGTGGTCGTGCGAACTGGCAAGAAGGTATTCCAGTCTATGCGAATGAAGGAGTTGCGGCACTCTCTCACTGGCTGCAAGATCGTGGTGTACAAAACATCCAGACTCTTAACAATATGTTGGCACACAGCGCAACTCCATGGTGGGATGTGTACGGTGGCATTGACAACATCGAAGTCAGCGAAAGGGGAACGGCAGTGCACTGAGCCAGGTATTACCTTAGTATCGTTTCATTAAGGCGCCTTCTACAATGTGTCAAAGAGAAAGCAAAGAAGCAGAAGCAGCTAAAAGCTACTCATGACCTGGGGAACGGCGTGCATAATCGCACACCGTCCCTTTCTTATTAACTGGCCCCATCGCCTTAGACCATAGTTCTGTTTGGGTGGTCACAGAATGCTCTTATTGAGCGTTGCCAAAAATTCTATGTTGTTGGTGGTTTTGGACATGTGCTGTAGCAGCGCCTCCATTGCCTCCATGCCTCGCTGATCTGCCAGTGTTGAGAACATGCGGCGCATAACGACGACGGCGCGAAGCGTCTTGTCATCGAGCAGCAGTTCTTCGCGGCGAGTGCTGGAGAGAGAGATATCGATGGCGGGGAAGACACGACGTTCGGCAAGTTTACGGTTCAGGACCAGCTCCATGTTGCCGGTACCTTTAAATTCTTCGTAGATCACATCGTCCATGCGGCTACCTGTATCCACCAGGCAGGTGGCGATGATGGTCAAACTGCCCCCTTCTTCGATCTTCCGTGCAGCCCCGAAGAAGCGCTTGGGTGGGAAGAGTGCGCTTGGATCGAGACCACCAGAAAGGGTACGGCCGCTGGGCTGCACCGCCAGGTTATAGGCGCGGCTCAGGCGCGTAATGCTATCCAGCAGCACTACGACGTCGCGTCCACCTTCGACCAGGCGCTTTGCACGCTCCAGCACCATTTCAGCAACGCGGGTATGGGCCTCGGTTGGCTCATCGAACGTGGAACTGATCACTTCCGCTTTCACCGAGCGTTTCATATCGGTGACTTCTTCAGGTCTCTCACCGATGAGCGCGATCATGAGATGGGCGTCGTTATAGTTTTCGGTGATGGAGTTGGCAATAGACTTGAGAAGCATAGTTTTGCCGGCTTTAGGAGGGGACACGATCAAGCCGCGCTGCCCGCGCCCAATGGGGGCGACGAGATTGATGATGCGACCGGAGATATTCGCTGCTCCTGTTTCCAGGTTGAACATCTCGCGCGGGAAAATGGGTGTCAAGACATCAAAATGCGGGCGGCGTTTGGCGATTTCGGGATCTACGCCGTTAATAGCTTCAACACGTAGCAGACCATAGTACTTTTCGTTATCTTTCGGTGGTCGAACCTGTCCAGAAACCATATCACCTGTGCGCAGGCCAAAACGGCGAATCTGCGACTGCGAGACATAGACATCCATATTGCCTGGTAGGAAGCGCTCCTGTCTGAGGAAGCCAAATCCATCTTCGACGATTTCCAACACACCTGCACTGAAAATGTTACCTTGCTGTTCAGTATGGGTCTGGAGAAGCCGGAAGACGAGGTCTTGTTTTTTGAGGGTGGTATAACCGGAGAGTTCGAGGTCGCGAGCGATATCGCGCAACTCCGTTATAGTCTTCGTTTCTAGTTCAGCAATGTTCACGTTGTTCTAGGGCGGAGCATATCCATGGGAAGTAACACGCCCTTTCTCCTTTCTCTGTTGAACCTGGAGTTTGGTGGGAAATAGTAAGTACAAATTTGTTTTTCGGCAAAAGCCCTGAAAAACATGTGGTAACAATGATCTTCTGATGGGTGAAAGAGGCACTGACCAGCCAACATACCTAAGACAGTTTACGACGCAACAACATACACATAGGAACCTGCGGAACTATAGGATGGCGCGGTACATACCTTAGGAGCTAGCATCACTATACCACAGGCCTGAGCTTGTGTCAAGAGTTTAGGAAGTATTTCTGAAACAGAAAGGTTAATACTCCGCATCCAGAAACGCCCAGCTAATCATCCCACGTGGATAGTAATGTCCGACCCAGTCCTGGCCATTGTCGCGTAAGCCGTCGCCGAAGTTTTGAGTTAGTAGTACATTATGGTCATACACGGCTTCTGTGACGTCCATACGACTACACGAGGTGCATCCGTGGGCGGTATACACCAGGTCAGCGATGATACCAGACAGCATCACCTTGCTGAACCATTCTTGACATCCTCCCCACAGCTAAAGCCGGGGGATTCCCACCCTCACAAGTGGGGCTTACTCATTCAACGAATCTTGCCTGCGCGAGCCTTGGCCCGTCCAGGTCTTACGGACTCTCCTGAGTCTGACACTGCCAGTCCGGCAGCCAACACATTGTTTGCGGCGTTGATATCCCGGTCATGAACGACCCCGCATTCCGGGCACGTCCATTGACGGATATCAAGAGAAAGCGAGTCGAGGATATGCCCACAATCGAAACAGCGCTTACTGGATGGATACCACTTGTCGATTTTGACC
>WNFX01001667.1_pt1 | contig 28795 bp, 31 predicted proteins | sample 5400111 | NCBI WGS metagenome assembly WNFX01 (sample SAMN13153363, study PRJNA577476) | soil metagenome | isolation source: 40 cm soil or saprolite under grassland replicate 1 | place: USA:California | collected 2016-06-15 | reverse complement strand
CGACGTCGGCCGGCTCTCGGGGCTCAACCCCTTCCCATCCGGGCAGCACTCCACCCTGAGCGGACACGTCTGGCCCGCCGTTGACATCACCCCTCACCAGCTGCGAGACCTCTCTCCACGAGCGATCGTCGTGCAGACCAACGGCTCGACCACTGCCCTGGAGCGAGCGCGCACCGACCTGGAGGTCGCCTTCCCCAACCAGCAACAGACTCCCGTCACGTTCGGCGAGATCGACACCTCGTCCCGGCGGACCATCACCGAGGTGCAGCAGATCGCGAACGCGGTCATCGTCGCCAGCCTGGTCATCGCCGGCTGCAGCCTGGCCGTCAGCGTCACCGCGGGAATCAGCGACCGGAAGCGGCCCCTCAGCCTGCTGCGCCTCGCTGGTGCCCCCCTGCGCGTGCTGCGGCGGATGGTGGTCCTGGAAGCAGCCGTCCCGCTGCTGGTCATCTCCGTGTTCTCGGCAGGCCTCGGCTTCCTGGCCGCAGGGCTGTTCCTGAGCTCGCAGCTCGGCTATTCCCTACGACCACCTGGCGTCGACTACTACCTCCTCGTCCTCGGTGGGATCGTGGTCTCCCTCGCCGTCATCGCCTCCACCCTTCCACTGATCGAACGGATCGCCGGACCCGAGGTAGCCCGGAACGAGTGACCGACCCACTGAGAGCAGTTCGACTGCGCCTTCCGAAGCACCGCAAATCTTCCCCAAGCGAACCCGGTCGCCAGGCCATGCGCGCCGGCGGCGGTGGTGTATTCGCCGGCTGTCAGGCCCGTCTCGGCCCAGGCGGTGCGTCCCGCGACGTCGATGTTCAGGGTTCGCAGATCGCCGAGGTCGAGCACGATGCCGCCGTCGCTGACGCTGTGACCGGCGTTGCTGTGGCCGCCGCCGCGGATGGCGAGCTCCAGCCTCGTCTCGCGCGCGAGCTCCACGACGCGCGAAACGTCGGCCGCGTCGGCGACCCGGACGATGACCGCCGGGTGGTGGTCGATCCCGCCGTAGAAGACGGCGCGGGCCTCGTCGTACCTGGCGTCGTCGGGCGTGATCACCCGACCGTTGAGGGCAGCGCGGAGCTGCGGGATCGAGATGGTGGACTGCATCGAGAAACTCCTTCACGAACGAGAGCGGGAGAGGCCGCCCGAGCTGGTTGGGTGTAAGGGTCTCGAGCTACTGAGGCACGTCCGCTGCGGCTTCAGTCATCAGCGCACGGCTGCGGGGCGCTTGGGTGTATCCGCGGATGTCTCCGTCGCTGCCTGGTCTGTCTGGCCGCGCGTGTTGGTGGCGCGCAGCGCGATGAGGGCGGCCGCGAGGAGGAAGATGCTGCCGGCCAGCAGCGCCCGCTGGAAGCCTGCGACGAGCGCTTGCGGCGGGGCCGTGTGGATTGCCAGCAGGTGGTGGGTGCGGCCGGTGGCCAGCGCGGAGAAGATCGCCAGCCCGAGCGCGCCGCCGAGTTGCTGGGAGGCGTTGAGCAGCGAGGCGGCGAGTCCGGCCTTGTCGGGCGGCACGCCGGCGTTGGCGGCGGTGGTGACGCCGACGAACACGGGGCCGGTGCCGATCGCCACGAGGATCATCCCGGGGAGCAGGTCGGAGAGGTAGGACCCGTCGACGGGGATCCGCGAGAGCCAGTAGACGCCGCCGGCGGCGAGCAGCGAGCCGGCGACGATCACCGCTCGCGTTCCGATGCGGGACAGCAGTTGGGAGGAAATGCCGGCGGCGATCACGGTCGCGAAGGTCAGCGGCAGGTAGGCGACGCCGGTCTGGATCGGTGAGTAGCCCAGCACGTTCTGCATGTAGAGGGTGAGGAAGAAGAAGATCGCCAGAAAGCCCGCGAACGTCGTCAGCTGGGTGAGGTCGGAGAATCCCAGCCCGTTGATGCGGAAGATCGACAGCGGCGCGAGCGGGTTGCGGTGGCGCAGCTCGTTGACCACGAACGCCGCCAGCAGCGCGAGCGCTCCGGCGAGCTCGCCGATCGTGCCGGCGTTGCCCCAGCCGACGGTCGGCGCGGTCACCAGCGCGTAGACCAGCAGCAGCATCCCGCCGGTGGCCAGCACGGCGCCGCGCAGGTCGAAGTTGTGCAGCCGCGCGCGGCGCCGCTCGCCGCTGATCAGCCGGAAGATCCCGCCCAGCACGAGCACGCAGGCCAGCGGGTTGACGAACATCACCCAGCGCCAGCCGGGGCCGGCTGTCAGCAAGCCGCCCAGGAGCACGCCGGCCGCTGCGGAGAGTCCGCCAATCGCGCCCCAGGCTCCGACCGCGGTGTGCCGATCCTTGCCTTCCTTGAACGTCGTCGTCAGGATCGACAGCGCGGCCGGGAGCATCATCGCCGCGCCGAGGCCCTGCACAAGGCGCGCGCCGACCAGGACCCCCGCGCTCCCGGCGAACCCACCGACCAGCGACGACACGCCGATGACCAAGGTGCCGGCGACGAGGATGCGGCGGCGGCCGAGCAGGTCGGCGGCGTGGCCGCCGAGCAGCATGAACCCGCCGTAGGTCAGCAGGTAGGCGCTGGGCACCCACTGCAGGCCCTGCACCGAGAAGTGCAGGGCCTGGCATGACGGTCACCCCGCACAATCTGCTAGTCCCACTAATGTTCGTCTCACTAACGAGTGTAGATCGTTAGTGAGACGAACGCAACCGGGGTAGGATCACCGGCAGTGGAACCAACGCAACCGGGGAGGATCACCGGCATGAGCACCAGGGCCGACACCGGCACCGCCGACATCACCGGCACCAGGGATGACCGGGCCACACCCGCCCGCCTGCGGCGCCTGCCGAGCCGCCTGCTGACGCAAACCGCGATGCACGCCGACCGCTTGGTGAACGAAGGGCTGGCCCGCGCGGACGACCGCAAATGGCACTACGCCGTGCTCGCGGCGCTGCAGGAGTTCGGCCCGGCGAGCCAGGCGGCACTGAGCCGCCGCACCGGCATCTACCGCAGCGATCTGGTCGCCGTCATCAACGAGCTCGCCGGCCGCGGCCTCATCGAACGCGCCCCCGATCCCGCCGACCGCCGCCGCAACGTCATCACCATCACCCCGGACGGCCGCCGCCACCTGCGACAGCTCGACAAACTCATCGCCACCATCCAGGACGACCTGCTCGCGCCACTGACCCAGCCCGAACGCGACCAGCTGGTCCGGCTCCTGGCGCGCCTCCTGGACCACCACGCACGGGCAGCGCCACAACCCACCGGCGATCCAGGCCCTCGGCATAGTGCGGGGTTGTCTGAATCGTCGCGGTGAGTATCGGCCTGGAGTGGATGTGGAACAGGCCGTGGGTTGGTCGTTCCGGCGTGATCCTGACGATCACCGGTCCGGATGCTGTCGAGTGGCCGGCGCGTGTGATCTGTCGTTCTGCCTCCGTCATGAGCGTGTCGGCCACGCCCGTGCCGCGATGCGATGCTGCAACGTAGACCTGTTCGACCTCATCGCCGACGACCATCACGAACCCGGCGACTTCCCCGCCGATCACCGCGACGGTCGTGTCGCTCACTCGCCGTGCGGCCCTGGTCCGGAAGGAGTCCTTGTGGCGCGCGGCGACGAGTTCCTGGGGCACGAACCCAAGGTGGCCGTCGCGCCAACCGAGGTGCCAGATATCGGCGATCTTCGGCGCGTCAGTCGCTGTTGCCTGGCGCAGCGTCACCACTGGCCGCACAGTCATCGAACCTCCCCGAGGTCGGCGCTCTCGTCGGTCTCCGACGCTACGACGCCATAAGGTTGCGCCAGGCATGCCCGTGGGGTGCCAGAAGTCAATTGTGGCGGTTACCAGCATCGCGGCGAGGAAGCCTCCGAGGACCTCGCCGAACGGGTTCGTGAACGATCTGGTGGCGACGAAACCGACGGTGATCAGTCCGTGGTCGGGCTCGGCCGAGATGAGGTGGAACCCGAGCGTCGATGCTGCCGGCGGCGTCGGGGCGCGGCCGTGGATGGCGTCCCAGAACAGGCCGGATCGTTGCTGTATCGCAGTCACCTTCCAACTGGTCCCTGCATCGGCGTGGCGCCTCGCCGACGAGATAATGGAGTTCTGGCTGGCGAATCGTCTGAGGGCCGTGGTCGTCCTCGCGCGCTCGGAGGGAACCCGGTACGAGGGCGTCGCTCGTCGGCTCGCCGACCTGTCGGTCGAGACGCTGGTCGACGCGCTCCCGCCCGGTGCCGTGAGTGACGCCGACCGGGGGCTGCTCGACTCGATCTTCGTCAACACGGCTCAGACCATCGCTCGCATTCTGGAGCGCAATACGACCGAGGAATCGATCCAATCGACGATCACGAACTTCTGGCGCTACCAGCTCGCAGGTCTGGCTGCGCTCCTGCGCCACCTCGCCGACCAGGCCGATGGCCCGGGAGACGCGATGTGAGCGTGCCACGCCACGCGCCGGTGATGCCGGGCACGCGGTGGCGGGCCTAGCGTGTGCTGATGCCGAGACCATGGTTACAGGAGGCCCAGATGGGCGTCGTGGAGATCAGCCTGTCGATGTCGCTTGACGGGTTCATCACGGGGCCGGACGCCGGTGAGGAGCAACCGCTCGGTACGGGCGGTGACGTGCTTCGCCCAGGTGGCGAACGCTGGATGATCGACGAGTTGTTCGCCGCCGCGGGCGCGGTCGTCGCCGGCCGCGGGGTGTACGACCACGTGCACGGCTGGGGCGAGGAGCCACCGTTCAAGATGCCGGTCTTCGTGCCGACGCACCGGCCACGCGAGGTCCGGGTCGCGGGCGCGACCACCTTCACGTTCGTCACCGATGTCGAGAGCGCGATCGCGCAGGCGAAGGCCGCCGCGGGCGACAAGAACGTGTACATCGTGGGTGGCGCCAGCACCGTGGACCAGGCGCTGCGGCTCGGCTTGGTGGACGAGCTCAACCTCCACATCGAGCCGGCGCTGCTCGGCGGTGGCACCCGGTTGTTCGCCGACGTGGGCCGCGACCGGATCAGGCTCGAGCGGACCAGGCTGATCGAAGGTCCGAGCACCACCCATCTGCGGTTCCGCGTGCTCCGATGACGGATCTCGCCCCGCCGACGCTGCCTCGGCACGATGGGCGCATGACTGGCGACGGCGGACCACGGCACAACATCGGCGGGCAGCTGACGACGTTCATCGGGCGCGAGGGAGAGCTGCGCGCCATCGAGCGGCTTATCTCCCAACGCCGACTGGTGACCCTGATCGGGGTCGGCGGTGCGGGCAAGACCCGGTTGGCGACCCACGTCGGGATGCGGGTCGCGAACCGCTGGCCCGACGGTGCCGGCCGGGTTCCAGGGCTTTGCGTACGTGCTGGAGGGCGAGGCCGCCTTCGGGGCCAACCGGAGCACGGCCAGGCCCGCGCAACTGGTCTTGCTGGGTCCAGGCGAGGAGTTCGCGGTCACCGACGCCGCCCCCGGCACCCGGTTCTTGCTCATGACGGGCCAGCCGTAACGAGGCAAGCGTTGCCTGAAGAGGCACTATGTCATCCGCCTCCAGCCGAACCGGGTGTTGCTCCGTCCGAGGCCCGCCTCGGCGTATTGCTTCTTGATCGCGGTGAAGTTGTCGTTGGGAATCAGGTCGACCGGGGTAATCGGTGTGGGATAGCCGGGACCCTGCAACACGGTGTCGATGGCGCTGCCGGGCTGCACGTACGACGCGTAATCCGGCAACTTGCCCTGCCTGTAGGCGCTGCCTGGCTTGCCGATGGGTTGCGCCGTAGAGCCGTGCAGTCCATACAGCCGCGCGCTGTTGAGGCCGAGGATCTTCCGCTTGGCGGCAGGGGTCAGCGGCGGGTAATTCCACTCTTCCCGGATCTGCTCTGGGATCTGGAAGCGCCAGAGGGCTTCGATTTGCCATTGCGGGCCGCCGTACCAGAGCGAATCCGAGCCGAACACGATGTCGTCGGGGCCCATGTAGTACAGGAGCTGGCCGATCAGATGCGACCACACCGTGGGGAAGGTCACGATCATCGAGGCCATCGTCGTGCCGAGCTCCGCGTAGACGTTTCGGAGTCGGTGGTCGCTCGAGGGAGAGGTGGATGATGGTTCTGCCCCGGCCTGGTATCTGCCGCCTGCGATCTGGGCGAACTGCGTGGGACCACCGGATGTTCGGGACGCTGTGCCCGTGGCTGTCCATCAGCCGGGTGGGCGGCATCGACCCCGGCTGGTTCTCTATGTCCTCCAGAGCTTGCAGCACCCAGAAGCTTGGCCGGATGCAGGAATGATAAATGATGAAGTTGAACTGCGGCCAGTCCGTGGCCACCTTCACGAGGTCGTCGGGGTTGCCGAACTGTGGCAGGTTGTTCGGCCCGCCGGGTTGCGTCCCCGACGCCGAGAGTCCCTTGTGGATGCAGATGTTGAAGAACCCGGGATGCTTCTTGAGCTGGTCTTTGTTTGCGGCGATGACCGCGTAGGTCGGGTAGGCAAGCACCTCATCGTCCAGCCGCCACCTGGTAAATTCGGCCCCAGGAAAGGCACTGGCCGCGAACGCGACGTTATAGCCCTTCCAAGAATCCGGCTGGCAAAAATCGATCTGCCACTGCGTGTAGTCGCCGAAGGCCGGGTCAGCTAGGTTCCCGACGCCGGGATAGATCTGCGCATGGGCGAGCGCCCGCCGTGAGCCCGCGAGCGCGTTGATGAAGTCCCGGCATTGCGACGTCTGGTAGCCCGTCAATATCTCACTGATCAGGCTTTCGGTGATATTCGAGGCCGGCCCGGGCACGCCGCCTTCGGGAGGCGTGAATAGCGCGATGTTCGCGTTGCTGATGACCGAGACGCTCGTCTGGGACTGAAGGTACATGCGGTTGATGTACTGGCCCAGATGAAACTCACCCAGAGCCGTAGTGGGCGGCCCGGGATTGGGCGGGAAGTCGGGGCCGAGCTGTGCCGGGTTCCAATCCGTCCAGGGGCTGCCGAGCTCGTCGACACCAGCAGGGTTTCCCCCCATGCCGTTGAAGGGGTTGCTGGTGAACCCCGCACCCGTGGACACGGGTCCTGGTCCCTGCGCGAGTGCTCTCAACCCCTGCGGGGTGTTGCGGCTCGTTCGCACGATGTGCGTCTGGTCATCGAAGACGAACACATCCGACGGCATTCCGTTCTCCGCGTATGCCGCGGGCTCGTACACTTCGTCCAGGGCCACGTCGAAGAACTTCTTGCCGAATACCTCGTTCATGGCGATGAAGGCCACCGCCAAACCGCCCGTGCCTCGGAGGAACTGGCGGCGGCTGATCCCGAGCTTTCTTGCGGCGGAGTCGCCCAGCTCCTTGATCCGGTACTCGACCTGCTGCTGTTGTTTCGTCTGGGGGTGCGGCATGTACTCGCCGTTGGAGACCATCCTGGTCGGAACCGGGGACTGAAACGGCTCAGTCTCTGCCGGCGCCACTCGTCTGAGCTGTTCGTCGCTCAGCCAAGCATCCTCCTCGCGGCTGCCGGGGGGTCGTCGTGCATCCGACCACATACGCTTCCTCCTACCTCGGTCTCACGGCGACCGGCGGCAGGAGCAGGACCCTCCCTGCGACGGTCTCCGCTACAGACTCACCACAGCCCCGAGTCGGAGCGACGGTGGATCGCTTCGGCAGTTTTGCCTACATTTCAACGGCTGACAACGAGCGCGTTTGCTATGAGGTCATCGCATCTAGCGATGGCTGCGGGCGGAAAGTGCGACACGAAGGGATCAAGGGCAGCGCGGAACTCCTTCCAGCGGTCGAGGCCATACTGGCTAATGGAAGCCCGCCCCGGTCCCTCGGGACCGGGGCGGAGCGCCGGAATGACTGCTACCGCTCAGGCTGCGTGCCCGACCGGCTGGTCGCGGAACAGCGAGAGGTCGATCGCATTCGCCATTACCTGATACCCGAGGTCGCTCGGGTGCAGGTGGTCTCCGCTGTCGTAAAGCGGGAAGAAGCGGAGTGGATCGGCCGGGTCGCGCACGGCGGCGTCGAAGTCGATCACGCCGTCGAACTGGCCGCTTGCGCGGATCCACTGGTTGACGGCCTCCCGCTTGGCCTCCCCGGCGAGGTAGTAGTAGCCCGCGCCCTCGAACGGGGTAAGCGTCCCGCCGAAGATCTTGAGACCTCTCGCGTGGACTGCGGCGATGATCCGTTGGTAGCCAGCGATGATCTCGGCGGCGCTGACATCGGTGTTGGGCGCTGTCTGGGGGCTGGTCAGCTGGCTAAAGCCGATGTCGTTGATGCCCTCGAGCAGGATCACGTCGGTGACGCCGGTCTGCTGCAGGACGTCTCGGCGGAGCCGGTCGAGCGCAGACACGCCGCAGCACTCCGCGGGGTTGAGGATGCGATTGCCCGAGATACCCTCATCGAGCACGGACTTCTGCTGGCTGGCCGGCAGCCCGAGCAGGCGCCGCGCCAGGTAGTCTGGCCAGCGGTGGTTAGCGTCGGTGGTCGAGCCGACGCCGTCGGTGATCGAATCACCGAGGGTCACGATGGCACCCGTCTCGCTTGGGTGCACCACGTCGACCCCATCGAGCCAGAACCAGTGATCGGTCGCATTCCTGAAGCTGGCCCCCGTGAGGTCCGCGGTGCGGTCGCCCGACCCCGCGTCGGTGTAGTAGGAGGTTGTCTTCGCGACGTTGTGGAACGTCGTCGGGCCGCTGGCGGCCGGGACGAAGAGCGTCACCGTCAGGTCCTGTTCGGCGTCCACGCGCAGCCACACGGAGTCGCTGGTGACCTCCTGCCCGCTGGGGATGGTTACCGACGCGCTGCCCCCGAACGTCAAGGCTCGGTTGGTGCCGGGGACGACGCTCGGCCCGGCATTGCGGAGCCCCACCGTAGCGGACCCGATCGTGAGCGGCTGCGTGCCGAACACGTTCGAGAGTCTGATCCGCACCCCGAAGCCGCTGATGCTGGTATGGACGATCAGCCGCAGGGTTTGATCGGAGAAGCCCGTGGCCGATATCCCCGTCGAGTACGGCGGCTGTGGCGAAGCTGCCCACGTGCCATACCATATGCGGCCCTCCCGCGCCGAGGCCGTTCCAGCGGGCAGAATCAGCCAGACCGCCAGCGCCGCCAAGATGGCAAGAGAAATCAGCCGAAGCCTTCCCCTCGCCGGGTTCCTCTGTCTACCCCTCATTGCCCCTCCTCTCCTCACTCCGAACGACAACAGACGTTCACAGCGACCCACCGCCTCGAGCTGGGTCGCTGTGAACCATGACCACAACGTCGAACGGCTATGGTTTGGGGCTCACCCGGTCCCAGAACCCGCAGTTGTGTGCGGCGGAAATCTGATCAACGGACATCAGCTGGCTGTCACCGCCGGGTGCCAGCGACATGACCTGACCGGCCCGCCCGAGTTTGAACTCCGGCCAATTCGGGACGGACAGGGCGGTCGGGTTGCCCGTGCGAGCGAACATGGTCACAGCGGCAAGCTCCTGGGCCTGCAGCACCTGCTGGTTGACGTCGAGACCAGGGGTGGGTGTCAGGAACCAGTCGGCCACGTGGCGGGATCCCGCCGGCTGTCCCGTCATCAGCTCCGGCGGAGCGTTGCCGTCGTCGACCTCGTACTCGTAGACCGGCACCCGCCGCGCCAACGCCCGCGCCGTCGTCAGAGCGGGGCAAACGGCGGTGGAGTCAGCCGCCAGCGTCCGCCAGGCGACGAACGGCGAGTAGAAGCGCTCCAGCGGGTACAGCCGCAACACCTGCTGGGCGATCGTGCCGTACTGCGCGTGGACGAGCTGTTCGAGCTCCGCCGCGGTGTCAGGCCACCCGACGAGGTTCTCGTCGCGCGCCACCCCGGCAATGACCCGCACCCGGTTCACGTGGCCTATCCGAAGCGCCTGTCGGAGGGTCAGCGGCAGCGTCGTGCCGTTGAGCGTGGGTGCGATCGTCCCGTGCCCTCCGTACTGGTAGCCGTCGCCGGGGGTGTAGGCGGCGTGCTCCACCACGTCCACCGGCAGCTTACGCAGGCACGCAGCCACATCGGGCGTCCCCAGGCCACAGCCAACTGCGGCTGCAAATTGGTCACCGATGCGGTTTGCCTCGTCCTGCGTCGGCAGTTTGGACTTGCAGTCTTGGACCTCAAGGTCCTCGGGAGTCCGCGGGGCCTGCTCAGGCACACCGAACAGCGTGTTGTACTCACCGCTCGTGCTGATTGCCTTCTGGAACAGCCCGGCCGCCGTTGGAGAAGCGATCTGATCGCAGACGCTCGACCCGCCAGCCGACTCGCCGAAGATCGTGACATTGTGCGGGTCGCCACCGAACGCTGCGATGTTCGCCTGTACCCAGCGCAGCGCAGCCTGCTGGTCCTGCAACCCGTAGTCTCCCGAGTGCGGGCCGAGGGCGGCATTCGCCAGGAAGCCGAAAATTCCAAGCCTGTAGTTCATGGACACGATGACTTCGTGCCCTGTGGCTGCCAGCAGCGTGTTGTCGCCGTTTCCGGAGCCGCCGAAGAAACCCCCACCGTGAATGTGCACCATCACCGGAAGGTGATCGCCTCCCTGGGGGAGCCAGACGTTGAGGTAGAGGCAATCTTCGCTCGACTGCACGTTGGGTCGTCCCTGCTGGCATGCGTTGCCGAAGGCGGTGGCTTGCAGGGTGCTGCTCCACGGTGTTGGTGGCTGTGGAGGCGCCCACCGCAGGTCACCAACCGGTGGGGCGGCGTACGGAATGCCGAGCCATTCCCGCACACCGCCGACGACGATGCCGCACACCGGCCCATTGGTCGTCTGCACGGTCGTGTCGGGAGCGCAGCCGCTTGTCTGGTCGGTAGGAGCCGCCGAGAAGGCGGCGGTCGCCAGCAACCCCGAGCCGGCGACGAGGGCTGCCACAGCGAGCAATACGCCACTACGGCGAACCCGCCAGCGGATGATCCTCATGGTGCAGATCCCCTCTCTCTGGGCCGGTCGTGCCCAGCTCTCCGCCGGCCTTGCTGATGACCGGCCATGGCGTCACCAGCGGTTGGCCGTATGCAGCGGCCGGTAGCCGAGAACTGTTGGGTCGGAGAGATCTGACGACCGTGGCGAGTGGATCGCTGTAGTCGTGCTCGCCGGATAGATGTGACTCTGCGGAGTCTTGTCTAGGTCTCATCCAGTAGCAACTTGCGTGTCTCAGATAGAGTCATCGCTCCTGGCGATGGCCGCTGGTCAGCGGCCCAGAGCCGACCAGAACGCCACCGTGCCGCGCCGCCTGTCAGCGGGGGATGACGGGCAGGATGATCGCGGAAGGGTGCCGGGCGTCGTGGTAGACAACCTGGTGGGCGACGACGGGTGCGTCAGCACCGTCCAGGGGCTGGCCGGTGTTGGGATTGGGCGCACGGTGCGGGTAGTTGCTCGACGAGACCTCCACCCGGATGCGATGGCCACCTCGGAAGAGGTTGCTCGTCGGGGTCAGCTCAATGCGGTAGGCGTAGACCACACCTGGGGTAATCAGCGACGCGGTGGCAACTGACCTGCGATAGCGCGCCCGGACGATGCCGTCGCAGACGTTCAGGGCGCGTCCGTCGGGCCACACGTCCACGAGCTTGGCCGTGAAGTCGGTGTCGCGCGCTGAACTGGCCGCCCACAGCTCGAGCGCCACTGGACCGGTCACTTCCAGATCGTGCTCGAGTGGGGCCGAGGTGAACACGAGCACGTCGCTGCGGCGCTCCACCGGCCGCTGGTCGAAGATTCCGGGCTCCAGGCCGTACGGAGAAAGGCAGCCGCCGAGGGTGGGAACCGGGTCACGAGGATCGTACGCAAAGCGGTCCGCGGTCTCGTCCCGCGGCGGGTCAGTCGTCAGTTGGCCATTACCACCTAGACCATTGGCCTGCCCGTCGCTGTGCAGATACCAACGAGTCCATTGGGTGCGGGCGAGCGGCCATTCGTGCTCGTCGCGCCAGGTATTGTCGCCCATCACGAACAGGCAGATCGGTGGCTCCTCGGCGATGCCGGTGTCTTCCCCCTTGAGCCAGTGGTCCAGCCACCGCAACTCGAGCTCAGGGAAATCGACGTAGGCGTTCTGACCGAAGTCGACCTGGGCGGCAGGGATGGGTGGACAGGGAGTGTAGGCGCCATGAATCCACGGGCCGATGATAAGGCGCTGCCCGTGGCGCGCCTCGGGCGTCGCGGCGCCCGCGCGCATGCCGAGGAACGTGGCGATCGTCCCCTCCAGCAAGAGGTCGTACCAGCCGGTGACGTGGAGCGCTGGAGTCCGCATCTTGGAGTAGTGCTCCGACGCAGAACGGTCCGCCCAATAGCCGTCCCGAGTGGGATGGTGCAGCCATTGCCGCAGGTACGGGGCTGCCACCTGGAGTGCTGGGATATCTCCGACGGGGCGCCGGGCGAACGCACGGGCGACGATGGCAGCGCGCCGCCGTAGCGCCAGCCGGGCAGTGTCCGGATCGCTCACGAGCGCGCGCTCCACCTCGGCGTCGGTCGCCTGCAGCTCATCCAGGTCGCGCCCGACCAAGCCCTGGCGCAGCGCGGCGTTCTGCGCCAGGAAGAGGGTCCAGGACACGCTGAAGCACAGGTCGAGGGAGCCGCCCTTGCCGTAGAGCCAATGCTCATAGGGATCGCCGCCGCCTGCCGCTGGGACCATGGTGGTAAGTCCGGACGGGGCGGCCATCGCCGCGAGCAGCTGCGCGGCACCGGAGTAGCTGACACCCACCGTGCCGACCCGGCCGTTTGACCATGGCTGCGTAGCGGCCCACCGCACTGTGTCGAAGCCGTCGTTGATCTCGTATCGAAATGGCTCCCAGTCGCCTGCGGAGTTGTACCGGCCTCGCATGTCCTGCACGACGACCGCGTACCCCCGTTCTACGAGGTCCGGCAGGAGCAGGGCGAGCGTCAGGGATGTCACCGCCCGTTGCTTCCCATTCGGCGTGCGCTCGAGGACCACGGGATACCGTCCGGACCCCTCGGGGCGGTAGACGTCGGTGGCGAGCCGCACGCCGTCGCGCATTGGAACCAGCACGTCGCGGTCCAGGTAGATCCCGGCGGTTCTCCCACCATGGCCGGTCACACCTTCACTCCTTGACGAGACGACTGGCGGCTTGCCTGGCTTACCCAGTCTCCTAGAAGGGGACACAGCCGGCAAGCCTGACCTGGTGATGCCCGATTTCCCTCGCTGATCGGACTTGTCGGACTCGACGCGTGGACTTACTGTGGTGGTGCCTGGCAAGCGCTCCCAGGGCGAGTGGGCGGACGCCATGGATCTACGGCACTTGCAGACCTTCTGCGTGGTCATCGACACGGGCGGGTTTACCCGTGCGGCCGAGCGGCTGTTCCTGGCACAGTCGGCGGTTTCTCAGCAGATCCGGCAGCTCGAGGAGGCCTTGGGGACCGTGCTCTTCGAGCGCTCGGCCGTTGGTGTCCGTCCTACCCAGTCCGGGGAAGTGCTATATCGACACGCCCGTCGGCTGCTCGCCCAAGCCGAGGTGGCCAAGGGTGAGATCACGGCGCTCGAGCACGCACAGCAGGGACGGGTCGCGGTCGCGGTGACGGAAATAGGAGCGCTCGTCCTAACCGAAATGATCGGGTCATTCGGTATTGATCACCCCGACGTCGCGATCGCCGTCTTCGAGGGGCCGGTCGGCGAGGTCCTTGGCCGGGTGCGCGCCGGCCAAGCGGACTTCGGTCTCGCCGCCATGATCGGCGACGCCGAGCAGCTTACCCTTGAGACCCTCGTGAGCCTCGAACTCATCGCGGTGTGTCGGCCAGAACACGCCTTGGCCCACCAAGATTTCGTGTCGGCTCGCGACCTCGCCGAGCACTCCTTGGCGGTCTACGACGTGGGCAGCACCTGCCGACAGATCGTGGAGCGAGCCTGCGCTTCGGTTGGATACCGGCCGCGCGTGGCCTTCGAGAGCAACTGGGAGACGTCTATCGTTCGGGCCGTCGAGGCCGGGCTCGGAGTCGCGGTGCTGCCCAGTGTCGCGGTACGCGAGCAGCTCGCCGCGCGGACGGTGGTCGCTCGTCCATTGAGTGGCATCGACGACTGTATTCCTGTGCGCCTCCTCCACCGCCCACACCAAGTGCTCGATGGCCCCGCACGCGCGCTGGTCGCGGCGCTCCGCGATCAGGCGATGACGTCGGCGGCGACGCCCTGACAGGCGCGGTCGGGGAGCTCTCGCCCAGCGCGTTCACCGCGTCGTCGGTGATCGCCGCGGACACCGTCGCCGAGAAAATCGCCGGGGAGGGCTGATAAGCTCCGCGTGTGCCAGCAGATCAGGGCCATGACGAGGGTTTCTTCGGCGAGCGCGCCGCGTCGGTCTATGACGAGAGCGCTGCTGACATGTTCGACCCGGCGGTGGTGACGCCAGTCGTTCAGATGCTCGCGGACCTTGCCGGGCAAGGTGGAGCGCTGGAGTTCGGGATCGGCACCGGCCGGATCGCGCTCCCGCTCGCCGAGCGCGGCGTGCGTGTCGCCGGCATCGATAGCTCCGAAGCCATGGTGGCCCGGTTGCGCGCCAAGCCCGGGGGCGAGGACATCGAGGTGGCCATCGGTGACTTCGCCAGGACCCGTGTCGGCGGAGAGTTCTCACTCGTCTACCTGGTCTTCAACACGATCTTCAATCTGGTGACGCAGGACGATCAGGTTGCGTGCTTCCAGAACGCCGCGGAGCATCTGCGCAGCGGAGGGCGGTTCGTGATCGAGACGGGGGTCCCTGATCTCCAGAACCTCCCGGTCGGCCAGACCATCATCCCCTTCCGCGCCGACCCCGAAGGAATCTCCTTCGACGTCTATGACGTCGTCACGCAACGGTTCAGCTCCCAGCACTACGTCTTCGCCGAAGGTAGGGTGCAGGCGTATCCGGTGGAGTTTCGATACGCGTGGCCCTCCGAGCTCGACCTCATGGCGCGCCTGGGGGGGCTGAGGTTGCGGGACCGGTGGGCCGGGTGGCAGCGGGAGCCGTTCACAAGCCTCAGTCGCGCCCACGTCTCCGTCTACGAAAAGCCCTGAGCGACTCCGCGCGACCCGCCGACGCCCCTGCCGCTGATGCCGGGCGGATCCGCACCCATGGCCATGCTGGCGGGGTGGGCGCCTGGCGAGCCACCGGCCTCCAGGTCCCGCGGGTCGGCGCCCGCCCCGGGACTGGCACCGAGCAGGACGCGGGTGAGCGCACCGGTCTCGTCGAGCAGCTCGTCCAGCGCGCCCTGGAGATGCTCGTCGGTGACGGTCATTCGGCGCTGCCGACCTCAGCGACCTGCACGACTCGGAACCGTTCATGCGGACGGCCATCCAGGTGGCGCTGGGCAGCTCGGCCAGCGTGCGCCGCTCCGCCAGCCCGATCAGCTACGTCGGCTCCGGTCAGCTCACTCAGATGGTCACCGACTTCCTCACCCACTCACTCGCGAGCCGGTAGCGGCCGATGACAGCTGCCGGTCATCGGCCAAAGCACGGGGATGTTGGCCTGGCGATATGGGCGGGAATTGGATCTTCCTTCTGGCCACTCTGCCGCCTATGGTGCCGGCCGCGCGTTGGAGCGGAGGAGGGACCGAAGGATGCGTCGATGAGCGGCGCCGGCCTGGTGTCGGTGTCGTCTGCGTCATCCATCGCGGAAAGACAAGCCTCGCTCCCTGAGGGCATTGCGGAGCACCTTCATCGCATTCGGCCCCATGCCATGCAGTCTCATGACCTCGGACTCCTTGACCTTGGTGAGATGCTCAAGCCGGGTGTAGCCGGCCCCGATCAGCGCCCGCCGCGCCGGGACGGCCAGCTTGGGCAGGTCGGTCTCTTCAGTCCCCATCGAGCGCCTCCCTGGCGTCCACGAGGTCGCGCCACAAGGAGTTGCTGCGATCCACAGCCGAGGAGGTGTTCGCCGACTTCGAGGAGCGGGTGCTTCCCTTCGACGCGGAGGCGGCGGTGGCGTACGCCACGGTCGTGAGCGACCGGGACCGTGCCGGCCTGCCGATCGATGGGTTCGACGCGCAGATCGCCTCCATCTGCCGCACGCACGGGGCGGGGTTGGCCACGCGCAACAACTCCAAGGATTTCCGGGACACCGGGGTCGGCGTCATCGACCCGTGGCAACCAGACCCGCACGCTCCAACCGACCCCGACCCGTAAGGGTTCAGAAACTTGGCCGGGGTGCGCTGAGCAGCCAGAACTGGGCCAGCGATCATCCGCCGATGGCCCTCTTCATCCTCTACCTCGTGACACGTTCGACTCGTGGCATGCTGCTCGGGAGCTTACGAAGCCAGCACGGCAAGCTCGCAGGGCGGCGTTCCTCCCTCACCTGCACGTAGCCAGACCACCGGCACCAATAGACAGCTGGTCCCTGGCCAGGGGGACCAGCTGTCTCGAGCCCGTGGAGCTTCGGGTCAGTGGAAGCCGCCGATTTCGACGTTGGTGAAGATGTTCGTGTCGCCGTTCGGGCGGCCCGGGCTGTTGCGCCCGTCCGTCCAGACCGGGTAGACGGCCTGCGTCGAGGCGGCGATGGCGCTGTAATCGCCGATGAAGCACCCGCACGTGAAAAAGCCCTGGTTGGGATTCCACGGCGCGGTCGAGATGTCGGCGCTCTTCCAGGTCGCGCCGTCATTCGTCGACTTGGCCTGGAACGTCTCGATCAGCGTGTCGCTCGGGTCGTTGCGGTTGTCGAACCAGATCACGTTGAGGCTCCCCGCCTCGTCGACGGAGATCCACGGGAAGAACTGGTCCTGCGGCGCGGCGGCGCCGCTGGGCGTGGTCGAGATGGTCTTGGCGTCCGACCAGGTCGCGCCGAAGTCCGACGACTGCTGGAAGGAGATGTCGGCCCCGGACACCGTGCGGTCGACGTTGTTCTGGTAGACGTAGCCGAGCGTCCCCGTCGTTGGATTGAACACGACCGACGGCGAGATCGGGATCCGCGCCTGCTTGGACGGGAGCAGGTCCTGGGTGTTGGGGTTGTCGGCGAACTGGCCCGGCTTGTCGATCTGGACCGTCGGTGCGAAGTTCGCGCCGCCGTCGGTGGAACGCGTGAACAGCAGCGCCCGGTCGACGGCGGTATTGCAGTCCTCGCTCACGTACGGGATGTCGAGGCCGCCCTGGCTGTCGACGACCGGCGTCGCCCACTGGTTCGCGCCCGGGCCGACAGCGCCCAGACCGTCGGGGACGACCGCGGTGTGGCTCCAGTTCCTGCCGAACCGGTCGGTGAAGGCCAGCTGCACCGGACAGAAGTCGCTGCGGCCGCTCGGCAGGGTCAGGTGGAACTTGATGAAGGTGACGTACACGCGGCCGAAGAAGCGGCTCGAGCTGTTGTTGTCGACCGCCAGCAACTCCTTGTCGTAGAACACCGATCCGTCGACCTGGCTGCCGCTGCGGTTCGTGACGACGATCGAGCCGGACGACCACGTCGCGCCGTCGTCGGTCGACTTGTAGACATCGACCTCGGAGTCGGGCGCCGTGAAGAAGAAGCACAGCTGCGACAGGTAGAAGGCGTGGTCGCGGACGCTGTAGACAACGGAGGGATCGCCGCCGCTGCACGTCTGGCCAGCGGAGGAGACCGGCGCGAGACGCTGGCTCGCCCACGTCCGGCCGCCGTCGCGCGTCGTGCCGATCCAGACGCCGCCGGAGACGTAGTCATTGGCCGCCGCCATCGCGACGAGCGGGTTGGACGGCTTGAACGCGACCGTCGTCTCGTCCTGCGGCAGGGGCGGGGTCGAGTCGTCGTTCATCTGCACGTTGTCCAGCGTCCCCAGCGTCGAGGCGAAGCCGGTCGCGGTGAACGGGCCGCTCCCGTAGCGTGCCCGTGCCGTCGCGACATTGGGGTCGAGGTACGCTCGCACGCCGTTGGAAATGCCGCCGTCATAGTTCTGGACGTGCTGCACCCAAAGCGGTGTCGCCGCTACGGCGCTCGGCAGGGCGCCCGGCACACCGAGCCCGACTGCCACGATCAACCCGGCCACCACAACCAGCAGCCGCATTGGCCTGTTCACGTTGCTCCCCTCCTCACCGGGTCTGTCGTCGCTGCGCCGAGCGGCGTAGCGACCAAACCCGCACGATCCGCCTCATACGGCGGCATCACGGCCATGTCAAGTAGCCGGCGCACGAACCCGAAGAAGAACCCGGGAGGGTCGGGTCGTGCGTCGGCGGTCGAAGCCCCGGATGTTGCCCGCCGCGGTTACTACTGGATCGTGCTCGGCGGCAGGCTGCCCCTCCACCACCAGGCCGGCCGGGTCGTCGGCGCCCCGCCGCCTGGCCGCCAGCCCGATCGGGAGCAGACGCGGATCCCGCTTGCTCCCCAGTCGGCCGGTGTGTCGTCGGGCGGGGTCATAGGACCGCTCCGTTGCGCGGCTCGCCGCGGATCACGTAGGGCTCGCCGAGCGCGGCGGCCAGCGCGATGTAGGCGCGGGCAAGGGCGACCAGGGCAACGGCATGCAGCGTCAGGGCGTCGTCCCGGTCGGCGTAGCGGTCGAGGTCGTCAGCAACCTCGACGGCGAGCAGCGCGATCTTCTCAGCCGCGTTGGCCGCCCCCTGGCGGATGTGGGCCATCGAGCGGAGTTCGCCGCCGCGGCGGATCACGTACTCGGTGTCGACGTCGTCGGGCTGCTTGCTCATCGACACCACGCCGCCTGGGGTGCCGTGGCCGGCAACGACACCGCACCCACCAAAGACGGACGTGGGCCGCATGGGATCATCGGCGCGAACTGCCGGCCGCCGATGGTGAGGCAACGGCGCCATCGGCGCCAGCTCGACGTCGCCGTCGATCGCACCAGCCCCGCCCCTGCCGCGCAGGAGGCGGCCGTGGACGACGACACTGGGGCCACCGGGCGCCCTTGCGGCGGGCTCAAATTCTGGCGGCCTTGGGCGCGCTGGTCCACATGGTCGGCTCCTTCCAGCCGGGCGGGCAGCCGACACCCGGGTACGGCAACGTCCTGTGAGGGAAAGCGCAGCGTGCGGCGACGGCGTTTCGGTGACGGGCGTCCGCGAGCCCGCGAGGAAGTTGCGCGCCTGCCGGCTCCAGGCCGTGCAGGCAAAGCGGAGGATGGCACGCAGCCGGCCGACGTTGTTGCGTTGGCTCCGGGAAGCATTGAGCGGCAATACCCTGGGCGACACCGTCACCGGCCCGCCGCCGCTTGCGACCGACCATGCGGGGGTGCCTGGCTCCGGCGCATCCCAGTATGATCTGGACCGTGCAGATTCAACCGCTCAGCGCAGAAGAGGACAGCATGCCGCAGACCGAGGGCAGCAGCGACGACGAGGGGACCCAGCAGGCGCCGTTGGAGCTCAACACCAACGTCCCCCAGTCAGCACGGGTGTACGACTACTGGCTGGGCGGCAAGGACAACTTCCCCGCCGACCAGGCCATGGCCGAGGCCATCGCCGAGCAGGTCCCCACGATCCGCACCCAGGTGCGCGAGCAACGGGCCTTCCTGCGCCGCACCGTGCGGTACCTGACCGGTGAGGCGGGGATCCGCCAGTTCCTGGACATCGGCACCGGCATCCCCTCCGCCGGCAACGTCCACAACGTGGCGCAGGAGCTGGCGCCCGAGTCGCGGGTGCTGTACGTGGACAACGACCCGATCGTGCTGGCGCACGCACGGGCGCTGCGGCCCGGCACCCCACAGGGGAGGGTGTCGTACATCCAAGCCGACCTACGCGAGCCGCAGGCGATCCTGGGCGACCCGGCCGTGGACAAGACCCTGGACCTGTCGCAGCCGGTCGGTCTGGTGCTCATCGGGATCATGCACCACCTCCGTGACGAGGACGATCCGCGCGGGATCGTGGGGACCCTGGTCGACGCGTTGGCGTCCGGCAGCTACCTGGTGTTGTCGCAGACGACCCCGGACTTCGACCCGGAGGCGATGCGTGGCCTGGCGGCGGTGTCGGAGCAGGGGGGAATTCCCAACGTGCCCCGCACCTTCGCTGAGACCGAGCCGTTCTTCGCTGGCCTGGAGCTGGTCGAGCCGGGCCTGGTGCCGATCCTGGCCTGGCGGCCTGATCCTGGGCTGCCCAGGCGGGATCCGCGCAGCGTCTACGTCTATGGCGGGGTCGCCCGCAAGCCCTGAGGGGGCCGCTCGGGGACTATGACGGTCACGGTGTCGTAGGTCTCGACAGGCGGTCGGATTCACCGACCAACCAGCGGCCTACCTCACGACTATGGCGTTGCTCTGTGCTGGTCCAGCCCCAGTCGGTGACGTTGCCGGGCGCCGAGCGGCAACGCGGCAACGATTGGGGGCAAGAACCGTCGTTGGCTGAGGAGGACGTCGACTGCGAAGACCAGGAGCGCCAACGCCACGAAGAGCCGTACCGGCCAACTCGGAAAAAGCGTCTGAATGCCGAAGGCGGCCGCCACGATCCAGCCGTCGATCCGCTCGGGTTCCAGCGAGGCCAGTGCCGCGACTGCCATGAGCGTCGTCGCAGCCGTCAGCAGCAGTTCGACGCGCTCTCTGCCCGAGAGCGGAAGCGCGGTCCTCCGCCGCCCAGCAGATACGCACCCGATATCGACGCAAGCGCGAGCGTCCATTGGGTCACTGATGCGGCCAGCAGCAACGCGACGCCCTCTGCTGGTCGTCGGTAGAGCACGAGCGTTCCGGCCACGACCAGCTCCGGGAGCTCGGTGAACAGCGGGATGACCCATTGGATCAGCAGGTAGGGATCAATACCGAAAGCCTGGCCTGCGCGCAAGAGCTCAGCCGGGAAGGCTCTCGCGGTCATGAAGACAGCCACAGCGGCGAAAACGAGCAGTGCACCGTACAGGCGCCGGCGTGAGGCGCGATCGAGTGATGCAATCTCTGCCGCCACGCCAATGGCCGCAGGGTGTTCATCTTCGGCGTCCTGGCCTGGCAGCATGTACAACACGTACAGGGCGCCGAGGATGATGCCCTCGATGAGCGTTAGCCTGCCGCGCGCAATGACGAAGAGTGACGAGAGGGCTGCGAGCGCGAGCACGGCGAGATCCAGCCGCCGCGCCGGGTTCAGCACCAGTCGCGGCATCGCCTGGCCGTGGGAACGGAGCAACACGGCGCCGAGCGCGGGCATCGCGATCGCCGTGGTGAGCAGGAGGCGGGTGGCTCCCGTGAGGTTGGCGGTCACGAGCTGTGCCTGCCGTGTCATCACCTCCGACAGCGCCCGCCGCAGCGCTGTTCGCAGCGTCGCGAGGAGGCATATCGACACCGCGCCGGCGACACCGAGCAGCAGCGTGACCTGGAACGCAAGCATGCGCCAATAAACGTCAGCGTGGACAACCTCACGGAACCACAAGACGTCGGTCAGCAGCCGCGAGCCAAACACGGCAGCCAGGACCGGCACGCCCAACGCAACGACAATGATCGCCGCCGGCTGTGCCTCTGCCCTGCGACGTCCTGCGCCACCCGCCTGTAACCCTTTGTGGTCGGCGCGATCGGGGAAGCGAGCCCCGAGGCTTACCGCAAGTCGTCAGCCGGCGGCGGATTTCGGCGACAACAGCACGCACGGTACGCACATGGTGAGGAATCATCAAATCGTCAAATTCTGTCGATCGCCAGTGAACGCATGGTCACGCGGGGACCCAGTCGACTCCCTCGGCGGCCTGCGGCAGCTTGCTCACAGCGCGCGGATGTTCCGCAGGTTGGCGCGGGCGAGCTCGATCATCGTGCCGACGCCGCCCTCGAGCACGATCTTGCTGCTCGCCAGGGCGAAGCCCCTGACCTCGGCCGCAGTGATGTGGGGCGGGAGGGACAGCGCGTCGGGGTCGGTGACGACGTCGACCAGGTAGGGGCCGTCGTGCTCCAGCGCGGCGCCGATCGCGCCGTGCAGTTCGCCCGGCTTGTCCACGCGGGCCGCCGGGATGCCGGCGGCGCGGGCAATCGCGGCGTAGTCGACGGTGCCATTGTCGGTGCCGAAGAACGGCAGGCCATCGACGAGCATCTCCAGGCGGACCAGGCCGAGCGCGGAGTTGTTGAACACGATGGTGGTGAGCGGGAGGTTGTGCTGGCGCGCGGTGAGCAGCTCGCCCAGCAGCATGGACAGCCCGCCGTCGCCGGAGATCGAGACCACCTGCCGGCCACGGTCGGCGGCCTGCGCGCCGATGGCGTGGGGGAGGGCATTGGCCATGCTGCCGTGCCGGAACGACCCGATGACCCTGCGGCGTCCGTTCGGTGTGAGGTAGCGGGCCGCCCAGACGTTGCACAGCCCGGTGTCCACGGTGAACACCGCATCGTCGGCGGCGAGCTCGTCGAGCACGGCGGCGACGTACTCGGGATGGATCGGTGTGCGCTCGGGCAGGTCGTGGGTGTAGGTGTCGACCGCGGTGCGCAGGGCCCGCTCGTGGCGGTGCAGCATCGAGGTCAGGAATTCCCGGGAGGTCTTCTGCTCGACCTGGGGCAGCACGGCGCGTAGCGTCTCCCGGACGTCGCCGTGCACGGCCAGTTCCAGGGGGGTGCGCCGCCCCAGCTGGGCGGGATCGCGGTCGATCTGGATGGTGTGGGCCTGGGGCAGGAAGGTGTCGTAGGGGAAGTCGGTACCCAGCAGCAGGAGCAGGTCCGCCTCGTGCATCGCCTGGTAGCAGGCGCCGTAGCCGAGCAGGCCGGTCATGCCGACGTCGAACGGGTTGTCGAACTGGATCCAGTCCTTGCCACGCAGGGTGTGCCCGACCGGTGCCTGCAAGCGCCCGGCGAGCTCCATCACCTCGGCGTGGGCGCCACGCGTGCCGGCCCCGCAGAACAGCGTGACCGTCCTCGCGGTGTTCATCGCTTCGGCGAGCGCCTGGACCTGCTCCGCCCTGAGGAGCGTGTCGGTGCGGCCGGTGGCGTGCACGGCCGGCTGGTGCGCCACGTCGCCGGGGACCACCAGGACCGCCACACCGCCCAGGCCGGTGGCGTGCTGGATCGCCGTGCGCGCCATGCGCGGCATCTGGGCGGGCCGGCTGAGCAGCTCGCAGAAGTGGCTGCACTCCACGAACAGGCGTTTCGGGTGTGTCTCCTGGAAGTAGCCGGTGCCGATCTGCTCGCTGGGGATGTGTGAGGCCAGCGCCAGCACCGGGGCCCCGGAGCGGTGCGCGTCGTAGAGACCCTGGAGCAGGTGGGTGTTGCCCGGCCCGCAGCTGCCCGCGCACACCGCCAGCCGGCCGGTGAGCTGGGCCTCGGCCGCCGCAGCGAACGCGCCGCCCTCCTCGTTGCGGACGTTCACCCACTCGATCGACGACCGGCGGACCGCGTCGACCACCGGGTTGAGGCTGTCGCCCACCACCCCGTAGATCCGCCGCACGTCCGCCTGCTCCAGGATCTCCACCAGCTGTTCGGCCACTGTGCTGCCCATGTCACTCCGCCGCGGCCGCGTGCCGAATTGATAGAGGGACTGTCACCGCTTGCCACTGGAACCGCGGTCGCGTGGCACCGGTGGTCAGCGCCCGGAAAGGAGGCCGTCGGCCGCGGCTGCGCTCACGCCGTACACCAGCTGGTCGCCGAGGTCCTTGGCCAGGACCTTGGCGTCGTACTCCCAGATCGGCCGGTACAGCCTGGCCAGCGGCAGGACGATGTAGCCGGTGGTCCACACCGTGGCGCCCAGGACGAGCCCATGGCCGACCTTCCGGGAGCGCAGCGACCCCTCCACCAGCCCGAACAGCCCACCCCAGGCGATCCCGTAGCCCCAGTGAATCAAGTTGTTGGTCAGCGCGGCCCGCTGGGGTGGGAGCTGGCGCTGGAAGACACCCTCGACGATCCGCTTGCCGATCTGCGCGGGGGCGGGCGCATGCTCCCAGTCCTCCAGTCCGGCCGAGAACTCCCATGCCAGCAGGCCCTCCTCGCCGCCGCCGAGCTTGTAGCGGGCGAACTGGACCAGGTCCATGGCGGCGGTGCCGACCGCCCCCGCGGCAAGCCCCTGGGCCAGCGCGCCGAGCGGGGTCAGCCGCGATCGTGCCATCACATCAGCCTCCCGGGTCGAGGGCACGAAGGAGTCGGCGGGTGGGGGCCAAGTGTACCCGTGGGACGTGGGCGCTTGTCACGGTTGACTGCATGAGACTGTCTGAGGTGTTGGTCGGCACCGATGCGATCAGGATTGAGACCACCTGGCTGGGTTGGTTCGTTCCCTGGATGCGCTCGCGTAGTGGCGTTGCCGTTGCTGCCTTGTCGCGGACACTACGGCGCTGTCACCGCCATGCGGCTTCGGACTTCTGTTCGTAGTGGTCGTAGGCGGTGATCAGGCCCGTGAGTACCTCGGCAGTGGTCTCGAACAACGCCTGCGCCTTCGGGTCCTCGATCTGGCCGACGTCCTCGCGGGCGTGCCGTCGCGTGTCGTCGAGCATGCTCTTCAACTTGATCGTGTGGTGTCGAGGATCGTCCTCGGGGTACTCCTGCCGGTCGGTCATCTTCGGTCCTTTCCCTCGACGCACCGGGAGCGCCGGCGATGCGTCGGGTCCGCTACCGGCACCGTTGGCGGGCGCGAGCTGCGATCGGCTTTGGCCGGTGTTCGCCATGTCGCCCGCCCGTCGCACCGCTACCCGTTATCGAGGAGGGGTAACTCACAGTTTGCGGTGCGTTGTTCAAACGTAACTGCTCAGGGGCGCTGAAGGACGTCGCTGGGATGGCCAATCGAGCAGCCGATGCTGCGCCGCTGCCGGCTGCAACCGGAGACCGCTCAAGGGGTGGCGTGCGGGCTGGCGCCGAACTGCTCGATGCCGATCACGGGACGCAGCGCGCGCTCCAGGTCCCGACCCGCGAACGCTTTACGCAGGACGTCGTCGGCCAGCGCGTTGCCGATCGCGGCCATGATCATGCCCTGGTCCAGCGAGAGGTACGAGCTCGACACGACGCCGCTGTCGACGTTGACGCTGTCGCGGAACCCCCACTTCGTGTAGAGGCCGGGGAAGTCGTAGGCAAGCTTCTCGATGTCAGCCAGCGCTGCCCCGGGCGCGTAGCGCAGGGCCAGGAACGCGGCGTGCGGGGTGACGACGCCGTTGGTGTACGCAGACGGCGGCGGGTCGGGTTGCGGGTCACGGCCCGGGCAACCCGCGAAGCCGTGGTTCACGAGCGTGTTGTCCTCGTTGGACGGATAGCCATCCGGGTTCATGCCGATCGCGTCGACGCCATAGGCGGCATAGCCGCCCTCGGGGATGTTGGAGGGCGAGAAGCCCCAGTAGCCATACTGCGCCTCGTGCAGCCCGTGGTAGATCTGTGCCCGCACCGTGAGCGGGTGGTTGATCCCCCAGCTTCGCGGCGCCCAGCGCTCCTCCGGCACGAACAGCGCCGGCATCAGCGCCTCGAACATGCTGCCGCCCCACGACGGCGTCACGAGCATGCCGGCGTAGGGGTAGGCGCCCTCGAACACGTTCACGCCGAGGTACGCGCGCGAGACGCCGACCGGCCGCGTCTCCTGCCAGCTCCAGTCGCAGGTGTCGGGGAACGAGCGCCAGGTGCCGTAGTACTCCTTCGGCGGGAGCTCCCCCTTGGCGATGCCGATGTAGCTCGCGATCCGGCTCTCGCTGACGACCGTGTCGTAGCAGCACGGCGACTCGCCGGTGTCGGGCGCGTAGTAGAACGCGATCCGGTTGACGTCCGGCCGGTAGTAGAAGCCGAAGTCCATGCTGTCGAACAGGGCGCCTGCCCGCCCGGAGAGCTCGGGCAGGCTGCGTTGGACGATCCGCAGGCCAGTGGCGAGCCAGCCGTTGTCGACCGAGGACAGGATCGGGGTGAGCGGCTCGCCGGTCGGGGGCCACACCGTGAGCTTTGCGCCCGTCCGGTGGTCGTACCAGTTGTAGAACTGGCCGCTCGGTCCGTGGCGCTCGATTCGCTCGAGCGTCGTGATCGTCTTCGAGAGCCGCGCGACGGTCTGTGCGTGGGAGATGATCCCGAGCCGCTCGGCGGCGACCGCGCTCCACAGGTAGGCGCCGATGTTCGTGGTCGAGGTCTGCACGCTCGTCGTGCCGTCGGCGCTCAGGCTGTCGGCCGGCAGCCCGGAGTTCGCGTCGGTCATGGCCGCGAACGACGCCCAAGTGGCGCGCGCGTAGCGCATTAGCACGCCGCCTGAATCGTCGGGCGTTGCTTGCGCTGGCGCCGCCACCGCCAGCAACGCTAGCACCGCCACGGTGCTGCCCACGCGACGCAGCAATGTCCACCTGATCGCCATGAGCGCTCCTCCCTCCCGCCGCGACCCGTATCCCGAACACCATTACCCGGCAGGAAGAAAACGGAACGCGGCATTTACAGAGGTTCGCGCGTGAGCAGGCGTTCCGTACCATCCGTCGATGCTGTTCATGCTCTGGTGGCCGTCCGCCTGCTGACCCGTCTGCTGGTGCTCCCGCGCGCACATTGCGCGTAGGAAGCCTGGATCGCTCGAGGATGCGCTCTTCTCAGGGAAGAGAATGGACCCAGCGCTTACCCAACAGCGTTTACGATTCCGGCCCCGAACTTGTGATGGTGCTCAGGTCGAGATAGCTGTGCTCCGTCGCGAGGTCGAGCGCTTCCTCGAGCTGCTTGGAGCACCAGGTGCAGGAGCTGGGACGAGCACGCGTCGTGACAGCGGTGGTGAGCACGCTCCGGAAGTTCTGGGAGCGGTTGGACGCTCACGGCGGTGGCGGGGCTGCCTGGTCATCAGGCGAGAGGGGCACGTCGTCGGCGTGCGCGGCGAATTCCTCGGAGCGTACCTCGGCGGCCTGCTCGTATCTGGTGATGCGGTCCTCCCAGGCGGCATCCACGCCGAACGCCAATCGTGCGAAGCCGGTTGACCTGACGGCCTCGCCCAGGGTCGCGGGGTCGGCGGGCGGGTGCACGCGGACGGGGTCGCCGATGGCGATCATGTTCGGCGGGACGAAGAATTCCTCGGGGAGGATCGTGCCGCCGTGAACCAGGGCGCCGACCGCGACCGAGCCACCGGCGCCGATGTGTGCGGCGTGCAGTACGGTCGCGCCGGTGGCGATGTACGCGCAGCGGTCGACGCGACAGCCGAGGAGGGTGGCGTGTGGCCCGACGAAGACGTGGTCGCCGAGCACGACCGGGCGGGAGGTCCCGCCGGCGGCGGTGGCGCGCAGGACGGCATGCTCGCAGACGATCGCGCACTCGCCCACCTCGACCCGTGCCCCCTCGGCGTCCAGGACGGCGCCGTACATCACGCGGGCGCGTGGGCCGACGCGAACGTCACCGACGAGCGTGGCGGTCGAGGCGACGAACGCGGACGGGTCGACGACCGGCTCGTGACCGCGATGGCGGAGCAGCATCGGGGACTCCCTTGGTCGCGCTGAACAGAGGAATGTGCAAGCGGGCTCGTTGAGCGGCGGAATCAGGTCCACGAGCGGCTACGACCGGTTGACGTGTAGCATCCCTGGGCCTTCTGGAGCAAGGACGGACGACGATGCGTGAGCGCTACAGAGCATTCGTTCGGCGCGCCTTCGACGGGCAGGTGCAACAGGACGAGGAGCAATTTCGTGCCGCGCAAGTTCCCCTCTACGGCCTACCGCCGTCGTTCCAAGGACCAAGGACGCTGGGGAAACGCCGCGTCGCGGCCGCGGGCTGGGGCGCGAGGGATCGGGAGCGACCGGCCCGCTCGCTGATCGTGGCGACCGTAGGCGGCCGGTTGCGCAGGTAGACGGCGATGTAGACGACGGTCGCGGCGGTGAGCAACGCCGTGACGGCCACGACCACCATGACTCGGACTCTGAGACTCATGCTTCCCCGCGGTGACGAGTTCCCAAGGCCACCCACCGCACACACTCAGACCGAAAAACACGGCGGCTCATTTTCTCATCTTATGGAGCGGTGTAGAGGCCGCTTTTGGCCCGGTCCCGCGCCCATGTCCGAACCTCAGTCGCCGGCGCGTAGGCCACCAGGGGGATCCCTGCCCCAAACCTTGAAGCGGACCCCAGCCACGACGACCGGCGCGTGGGACCCTGTGAGGTACTCCGGGTGTGTCAGCGAGAACGGGCGGATCGCTGAGCGCTGGCTGGTGTGGTCGCGGGCCGGGCGGGCTCAGAGTCATCTTCTTGATCTGACTCGAGCTGAACGGCTGCGGCCGCGTCAGGCTCAGCCGGTTCGCTTGACTCGGCCGGCGGATCAGGTTCCGGTCCAGTCTCCGCCGTCGCCTCCAAGTCGAAGTCGGAGTCGGCGTCGCCGCCGGCGGCGACATCCCGTACCGACGGGGCGTCCGACTCGTCCTCGGGGGGCCGGAGAATGAGCGAGTCGAGGTCGGTCTGCACACGGCTGAGATGCTGCATCGTCCGGTCGCGGAGCGTCTGGAGCCGCTCGGTCTCGGCCTGCATGACTGTGCACTCACCCCGGACCTTCTCCCACATGCGCTGGCTCGCCGACTGCGCTTCCTCGAGCATGGCCCTGGCGTCGTCTTCGGCTTGCGCACGGATTTGGCTCGCCTGGTCATTGGCCTCGGTCAGGATCCTGTCGCGCTCGTTCGCGGCCTCGGTGAGCGTGCCACGGGCCGCTGCGTGCAGCCGCTCCGCCCGCTGCTTGGTCTCCTCGAACAGGTCGGCCGCCTGGCCTTCCGCATCCTCGACGATCGTCTCGCCGCGGCGCCGGGCCTCTGCGACCAGCATTTCCGCTGACCCATTCGCCAACTCGAGCACCTTGATCGCCTCCGCGCCCAGATGCTCGAACGTGGGCGGCTGGTTGTTGGCGACCGCCTGCTCGGCTTGGACAGCTCGGTCGTGCTCGGCGGCAAGTCGCGAGACCATGCTCTGGAGGTACGCGTTGACTCGCCGGCGGTCATAACCCCGCACCACGACTGGGAATTCTGGTGGGTCGATTCCGATTTCCTCGACGACCCCCGCCGTATTGTCCGGCTCGACCACCCTCATGGAGTCTCCCTTGGAGAAATGGGCCCGAGGTACCGACAGATCCCGTAGCACCGCACCAGCAACCCGGGCAGTCACCGGCGGACAGCCCAGCGCATCTCATCAGTCAGAGCGTCGTCGCCCCTGGCCGCGTTACATACTGAGGAGCCGCTCGAGCACGACATCGGCACCTTCTACCCAGTCCGCCAGGCCGACGGCACCCGCCGCCTCGTCGAGGTCTATACCG
>WNFX01000987.1_pt1 | contig 28816 bp, 23 predicted proteins | sample 5400111 | NCBI WGS metagenome assembly WNFX01 (sample SAMN13153363, study PRJNA577476) | soil metagenome | isolation source: 40 cm soil or saprolite under grassland replicate 1 | place: USA:California | collected 2016-06-15 | reverse complement strand
CGTCCGACTGGGTGACGTGGTCGTCGTGCTGGAGGCAATGAAAATGCAGAACGACATCGTGGCAACCGTCGGCGGGACGGTTCGGGAGGTCTTCGCGAAAGAGGGAGCGATCGTTGCTCCCAACGAAGTGTTGATGACGATTGGCTAGTGTCACCAAGGTCCTGGTCGCGAACCGCGGCGAGATCGCGCTTCGCGTGATGCGAACCTGCCGGGAGATGGGCATCCCGGCCGTCGCGGTCTACGCGGAGCCGGACGCTCGGTCTCCGCACGCCGTCTTCGCCGACGAGCGGGCGGTGCTCAGCGGCGCGACACCGCGACAGGCCTATCTCGATAGCGAGCAACTCGTCCGCATCGCGCGCGAGCACGGCGCCGACGCGATCCATCCGGGTTATGGCTTTCTGTCCGAAAACCCAGCGTTCGCGGAGGCTTGTGTCAACAACGGGCTGACTTTCATCGGTCCGCCAGCGACCAGCATGCGGGCGATGGGTGACAAGGTCGAGGCCCGCCGCCGGATGATCGCCGCGGGCGTCCCCGTGGTGCCCGGGACGACCGCCCTTGCGGATGAGGCGGCCGCGATCTCTGAGGCGAAACGGATCGGCTACCCGGTGATGGTCAAGGCGGCTGCCGGCGGCGGCGGTATCGGCATGCGGGTCGCCAAGGGGCCCGATGATCTCCCTGCGGCGTTCGAAGCTTGCCGCCGAGCGGCGCAAAGCTCCTTCGGCAGTCCGGACGTCTACCTGGAGCGCTATCTCGAGCATCCGCGGCACATCGAGATGCAGATCCTTGCCGACGATCAGGGAACGACCGTCGCACTGGGTGAGCGCGAATGCTCGATCCAGCGGCGACACCAGAAGTTGCTCGAGGAGACGCCGGCCGTCGGCCTGAGCGCGTCGCGCCGGCGTGCCATGGCCGAAGCGGCCGTCAAGGCCGCGGCCGCGGTAGCTTACCGCAACGCCGGCACGATCGAGTTCATCGTCTCGGGGGAGGAGTTCTACTTCCTCGAGATGAATACCCGCCTTCAGGTCGAGCATCCAGTAACAGAATCAGTGCTCGGCATCGATCTCGTCCGCGAGCAGATCCGCCTCGCTCGTGGCGAGCGGATCCCGGACGGCGGCTATCCGCAACCCCGCGGCCATGCCATCGAGTTTCGGATCAACGCCGAGGATCCCTTGCGCAACTTCATGCCGACGCCGCGACGCGTCCAGCGCTACGCGCCGCCGAGCGGGCCGGGCGTGCGGGTCGACAGTGGCATCAGGCCGCACCAGGAGATCTCGCCGCACTTCGACTCGCTCTTGTTGAAGCTCATCGTCTGGGCAGATGACCGCGAGTCGGCGATCGGTCGCGGGCGCCGTGCCCTGCAGGAGGTCGTCCTCACCGGGCCGAAGACCACCATCCCCTTTCACCGAGCGCTCCTCGAAGAGCCCGACTTTCACGCCGGCCGGATTTCGACCAGCTTCATCCAGGACCATCCGAGCCTGCTCGAACGGACCCGGGAGTTCGAGGCGCAACACTCTCCCTTCGAGTCGCTCTACGGTGCCGGCGAGGTGGCAGCGGCCATCGCCGTCGGCGTGGTCCTTAGTGGGGAGGCTTAGCGGCCGACCACCTGGGCGTGGTACTCCTCGGCCAGGGTGACGCCATTGATGTCGGTGACACCGGTTGTCACTACGAGCTGATACGTGCTCCCGGACCGCAAGCTCAGCGTCAAGGTCGCCGTATGAGTCTCGGGATCGAACGCGATCTGGCTCCTCACGGCTTTGCCGTCGGCGTCCTTGACCTGGATCGTATCGGTTGTCACCGTCTCCGGCCGCAGGTCGGCATCGAAGTGGACCCGGACCTGGTAGCCCGGTGACGTTGGGACGACGTCATATGAGAGGACAGTCGGGCCGCGGCCCAACGTGACCGTGGGCGTCGAGGTGACGGCGTCGACCAGGTAGCGCTGGTCCTTGAGAACCAGGGTCAGCTGCTCTTCGAAGAAGCTCCGCTGCACGCCCGCACGCGAGACGAAGATGCGCACCCCGACGAGGAACCGGTTGGGATTCGAGCCGGTCAGCTGGACGGTGACCGGATAGTACCGCTCGAACCTGGTGCCGGCCGGACTGAGCAGCGCCGACGCGCCACCCTGGTAGGCGGTCAGCCCGGAGGCATCAAGGCTCTCTTGCGCCGCCACGCTATCCCCCTTGAGCCGCGCCTGCATGAACCTCTCGACTTCGGCGAGGGCCTGCTTCGATGCGGCGTCGGATTCCGAGGGCGCGGTGCTCGCGGTCCAGAACGCCCGACCGCCGGCTTCATCCTGCCTCGTGAAGATGACGAGGTCGCCATGGGATGACCACTGCGGGCTCGAATACTCTTGCTGGGAGCCAAAGTCTCGGAGCCCGCTGCCACCCGCATTGATCAGCATCAACCGCGAGGCGGAACTGCTCGCACCCACCGGCTTGCTGGCGAGCATCAGGGAGGCCCCGTCCGGAGCCCAGTTCAGATCCGACCAGGTCTGGCCCGTCGGACTGGTTGCGATCCGCTGGGCGTTTTTTCCTCCGACAGCGACGTAGAGATAGCTTCCGGATGGTTGCGGCACGACGAGGGCCAGATCGCCCTTCGGCGACCAGGCAAAGCCGGTCGCGCCCGCCGGCAACGGGCTGAGCGATCCCGAGACCAGGTCCATCACGGTCGAGCCGTCGACCGACTCCACCGCGAGCAGCGAGCCCAGGGTTGACCCCGCCAGGCTGCCGTGCTGCATCCGGATCGCGCGCCCGTTGACTTGCCCACCACGGACGTCAAGGGTGACGAGACGGCCCTGGTTGATATAGGCGATCCGATCGCTCCCGATCCAGACCGGTGCGCGATCAGGGACAGTGCCGAGGGTCGCGATCGTTCCCTGCGAGTTCCCTTGCAGGTCCCAGATCCCCAGGTTGGCCTGGTTGCTGGAGGTGACCTGCCAGGCGGCGAACACACCGCCCGTCGGCGCCGCCGCCGGGAAGGTGCCGCCGGGCACGAGGAGGCGAATCGGCGCGCTTGAGGTGCTCATCAGCCAGATGTCGGTGGTCGGCGGCGCCGCTGCGCCCGGTACCGCGGCGGTTGCGGAGGCGCCTGGGGACGACCCTGGGCCCGGCTGTCCCGCGGGCCGGGTGACGAGCAGCTGGCCATTCGGCGTCCACGCGCCGTTGAAGACGGTGCCGGCGTCCGCCAGCCGGCTCTCCTGACCAAAACTGACGTTTGCGCTCAAGTACGAAGGCGGCACGACCGGTACGACCGGCGCCCTGACGGTGGTGAAATGGACCACGACCGGCGTGGGCGCCGGCCGGGGGGTGCTGGCCGGGTTAGCCGGGTTTGGGGCGGGCGGGACCGCCCGTGGCTTCAGGCTGACCGTGTAGGTCGTGTTTGGGGCGAGCGGGTGATCGGGGATGATCACCAGGTTCTGGCCCACCCACTGCTTCGTCACCGAGGTGGCCGGTTCGATGACCACCGTGTCGGCGATCGCGTTCTTGTCGATCGGACCGGTGAACCGGATCACGATCGGCTCGCCGGTTGCCACGTTCGTCTTGTTCTGGAGGTGAGACAGGTCGACCGCGACCATCGCCGACGTCGGAGATTGGTTGTGGAGATAGATCTGGATGCCGAGCACGACCAGGAAGCCGGCCGCCACCGCGGCCATGGCCGGCGCCAGCACCTTCGGGCTGAGGCTGAAGGGGAAGCCTCGCGGGGCCGTCCGCGGCTGGAGGGTGCGATGGGCTTCTGTCATCAGCTTGGTGCGCAGGTAGGTGCGGAAGTTCGGATCCAGGGGCGGCGCGGCCGGCCGGGACAGCTTCAGCAGGTCAACGACCTCGCGGTGTGCGGGGTCCTGGAAGAGCTCCTCGAGCTCGGGATCGTTCGTCATGTCAGTCCTGCCTCGAATTCCGGCGGCAACTCGCGGCGAAGCCGTTCGACGGCGCGATGGAGGAGGAGTTTGACCGCGCCAGCGCTCTTGCCCATGATCTGGGCGATCTCCTCGATCTTCTTGTCCTCACCGAACTTGAGCACCATCGCTGCGCGCTGGTGGCGGGGCAGCTGATCGATCGCCGACCAAACGCGGCGGCTACGATCGCGGCGCACGACCTCGTCGTCCACGTTCGGCGCGCCGCTGGGCAGACTGGCTCCTTCCTCGAGCTCCACCTCGCCGTGCTGGCCGCGGTAATGGTCGGCGACCGCGTTCAGCGTGATCTGGTAGAGCCAGGAGGAGAAGGGATGGCCGGAGTAGGTATACCGCTTGATATTTCTCAGCGCCTTGAAAAACACCTCCGACGTCACATCCTCTGCCAGGGACTGGTCGCGAACTCTGGAATACGCAAAGCGATAAATCTGCGGGAAGTAACGATCGTAAAGAGCCCCGAACGCATCGGGGTCTTCTTTCGCACGCTCGACGAGTTCCCGCTCTTCAAAATCCGGCATCAGGGCACCCCACAGGGCGCCCGCTGGAGATTGAACGGGAGGCCGCCCCTCTTGGTTACGTGTTGCGCCAATTTACCAGCAACTCCCCGTTAGATCAAAAGTCGCCAGCGGTGCGGTAGGTTACGGAGACTCGTTTGTGCCGTGCTGCGGCCGTTATAATCAGGCCGTCACCGACGGCCCGCCACCCCAAAGGAGACAAGCCGCCGATTGATCCCCCGATACGCTCACCCGGAGATGAGCGAGATCTTCTCTCCAAATCAGCGGTACGAGTTGTGGCTGCGAATCGAGCTCACCGTCTGTGAGGGTTGGGCGGACCTGGGTGAGATTCCGCGGTCGGTGCTGGAGCGCCTTCGCCAGGCTCGGGTCGATCCCGACCACATCGCCCGCCTCGAGGAGCGGGTTGGGCATGACGTGGTCGCGTTCCTGGATTCCCTCGCGGACTCGATTGGCGCCGAGGACGCCCGTTACCTTCATCGCGGCCTGACCTCCTCGGACGTTCTCGACACAGCGCTGGCGCTGCAGCTGGTGCAGGCTGCGGACATCCTTTTAAAGGATGTCGACCGGCTCTCGTCGGTCATCCGCCGCCGGGCGGTCGAAGAACGAAACACCCTGATGGCCGGGCGTACCCACGGCATCCATGCCGAGCCGGTGAGCTTCGGCTTCGTCCTTGCCGGCTGGCTCGATGAGCTCGACCGCGACCGGCAGCGGCTGGTCACCACCCGCGAGGACATCAGGGTCGGCAAGCTCTCCGGGGCGGTCGGCACGCACGCCACCGTCGAGCCGGGCGTCGAGGAGTCGGCATTGAAGAAGCTGGGCCTGCGGGTGGCGCCGGTCACCACCCAGGTGATTGCCCGCGACCGCCACGCCGCCTACCTCACGACGCTGGCGGTGCTGGCCGGCGGCCTGGAAAAATTCGCAACGGACATCCGGCACCTGCAGCGGAGTGAGGTGGCGGAAGTGCGCGAGCCCTTCGGGGCCGAGCAGAAGGGGTCCTCGGCGATGCCCCACAAGCGAAACCCCGTGCTGAGTGAGCGGATCTGCGGTCTCGCGCGCGTCGTCCGGGGCTATGCGCAGACGGCGCTGGAAAACCAGGCACTCTGGCACGAGCGCGATATTAGCCATTCCTCGGCGGAGCGGATCATCTTCCCGGACGCCTGCTCGTTGCTCGATTACATGCTGCAGCTGATGGCCGAGATCCTCGAGGGACTGACCATCGACCGCGAGCGCATGCGCGCCAACCTCTATCGCAGCGGCGGCGTCGTCTTCTCGCAGCGGGTATTGCTGGCATTGGTACAGAAGGGAATGTCGCGGCAGGATGCCTACCGCGTGGTGCAACGGGCGGCGCTCAGCGCGCTCGACGGCGGACAGGACTTCAAGGCCATCGTCGGGCAAAGCCCGGAAGTGCGCGAGAGGCTGACCGCCGCGGAGCTGGCGGAGCTCTTCGATCCCGCGTTTTACCTTCGTCATCTCGACGTGACTTTCGATCGGCTCGGTATCGAGCCCGCCCCCGTGGAGTCACGAACGTGAGCGCCATCATGACGACCTCGCTGCCGCTCCCCCTGCACTCACGAGGGAAGGTGCGCGATACCTACCGACTGAGCGAGCGCGAGCTTCTGATGGTGTCGACCGATCGGATCTCCGCCTTCGATGTCGTGTTGCCAACACCGATTCCCGAGAAGGGACGGGTGCTCAACGGGCTCACGCACGGCTGGCTCTCGCAGACGACGCACCTGATCCGAAACCATATGGCGGGGGACCAGTCGATCCCCCAGGAACTCCTTCATGCTGAGCCTGACCTGGGGGAACGGGCGATGCGGGTGGTGATGGCAGAGCCGATCATGTTCGAGTGCGTGGTTCGCGGGTACATCTCAGGATCGGGCTGGAAAGACTACAAGCGCACCGGATCGATCGCTGGTGACCCGCTGCCGGCCGGCCTGAAGGAAAGCGACCGCCTTCCCGAACCCATCTTCACCCCGGCCACAAAAGCCCTAACTGGGCATGATGAAAACATCTCGCGTGCCGAACTGGCCAGGCGGACCGGTGAGGAGCTCGCGCAGACCCTCGAGCAGGCAAGCCTCGTCCTCTATCAGTTCGGCGTTGCGCGCGCCCTCGAGCGTGGGCTGATCCTCGCTGACACGAAGTTCGAATTCGGCGTTCACGACGGTGACATCATCCTGATCGATGAGGTGATGACCCCGGATTCTTCTCGCTTCTGGGACCTCGAGCAGTACCGCCCGGGCGGCCCCCAGGCTTCCTTTGACAAGCAGTACCTGCGCGACTACCTCGAGGAGATCGGCTGGAACAAGCAGCCTCCCGCTCCGCCGCTCCCCCCTGAGGTCGTCCAGGGGACGAGCGGGCGCTACCTGGAGGCGATGCGACGCCTCGACTTCCGCTATGCGGCGGCGCGGCCATGAGATATCGGGCCGAGGTCTTTGTCACGCTCAAGCCCGTCGTCAATGACCCGGCCGGCCTCACGATCAGGGGCGGGCTGCACGCACTTGGGTTCGACTCGGTGACCGAGGTTCGCGCCGGCAAGTACCTCGTGCTGACACTCGACGAGCCCGATGCCACAGAGGCCCGGGCGCGCCTCGACGCCATGGCGAAGCAGCTCCTTGCCAACGCCGTGATCGAGGATTACCGGATCGAGCTCGAGCCGGTCGGCGAGCCGGTCGTCGCTGGGGACCCGTCCGCTTGAGGACCGGGATCGTGGTCTTCCCCGGCACCTGGAGTGACCGGGATTGCGCCCATGCGGTTCTCGACGTGCTGAAGGAACCGGTGCGCTACATCGATCATCGTGAGCAAAATGTCGACGGCCTGGAGCTCGTGATCCTCCCCGGCGGATTCTCCTATGGCGACTACCTGCGCTGCGGCGCCATCGCTCGCTTCGCCCCGGTCATGGAGGCGGTCGCGGACTTCGCCAATCGCGGCGGCCTGGTGCTGGGCATCTGCAACGGCTTTCAGATCCTGCAAGAGGCCCGCCTCTTGCCCGGCGCGCTCCTGAGGAACGCGTCCTGCGAGTTCCGCTGTGAATGGGTTCACCTGCGCGTCGAGCAGAGCAACTCCGCCTTCACGCTCGACTGCCGCCCCGGACAGGTGCTGCGGATCCCGATCTCACACGGCGAGGGCAACTTCTTCGCCGATCCAAAAACCCTTGATACGCTCGAACGCAACGGGCAGGTCGTGTTTCGCTATTGCGCTCCGGACGGCCGGGTGACGGCGGATTCGAATCCCAATGGTTCGGTGCGGAACATCGCGGGCATCTCCAACGCGCGCGGCAACGTGGTCGGCATGATGCCGCATCCGGAACGAGCTTGCGAGGCCTTGCTCGGCGGCGACGACGGGCTGCTCGTCTTCCGCTCGGCCATCCATGCCCTGGCGCGGGTGGCGGTCTAATGCCGGCCGTTATCGCCCGGTCCCAATTGGCAGCGGTGGCTCTCAATGAGAATGAATACCGTGCGATCGTCCGGGCCATCGGGCGAGATCCCAACGACCTGGAAACCGGCATGTTCGGCGCGCTCTGGAGCGAGCATTGCGCCTACAAGACCTCGAAGGCCTTATTGCGTCAGTTGCCGACCGAGGGGCCGCACGTCCTCCAGGGACCCGGCGAGAACGCGGGCGCCGTCGACATCGGCGATGGGCTGGCGGTTGTCTTCAAGATCGAGTCACACAATCATCCATCGGCCATCGAGCCCTACCAGGGGGCGGCCACCGGGGTTGGCGGGATCCTTCGCGACGTCTTCGCGATGGGCGCACGGCCGATAGCGATCCTCGACGCGCTCCGTTTCGGTCCGCTCGATTCAGGACGGGGCCGCCACCTGTTCCACGGCGTCGTCGCCGGGATTGGCGGCTACGGCAACTGCTTCGGCTGTCCAACGGTCGGCGGCGACGTGTACTTCGATGAGGGCTACGCCGACAATCCGGTCGTCAATGCCATGTGCGTCGGCCTGGTTCGCCACGAGGGGTTGCGCCGCGCCAGCGCCGACCGTGCCGGTGACGTCGTCCTCCTCGTCGGTGCGGACACCGGGCGTGATGGGATTCACGGCGCTACCTTTGCCTCGGTTGAGATGGATGAGCGATCGGCCGAGCGCCGTCCCGCGGTCCAGGTTGGCAACCCATTTCTGGAGAAACTGCTCTGCGAAGCGTGCCTGCAGCTCAACGAGCTGGATGGCGTCACGGCCATCCAGGACCTGGGCGCGGCCGGCTTGACGAGTGCGGCCGGCGAGCTGGCTCACCGCGGCCGGCGCGGGATCGATATCAATGTGGACCGGGTGAGCCGCCGCGAGCAGGGCATGTCCGCGTACGACGTCATGCTGTCCGAGTCACAGGAACGAATGCTAGTCGTCGTACGGCCGGAGGCGGAGGCATCGGCGCGCGAGGTCTTCGATCACTTCGAGTTGCACGCGGATCGAATCGGGACGATCACCGGCACGGGACGGATGCGGGTGCGCGAACACGGCATCGTAGTCGCGGATGTGCCTTTGAAGGCCCTGATCGACGGCGTTCCCCTCCGGACGCCGGCGGCCGCCTTTGCGGAGAAGCGGCCGGCGCCGGTGATGCCACTGGTCGAGGAACCGGAAGCCATCCTGCTGGACTTGATCGGCAGCCCGAACCTGCGAAGCCGTCGCTCCATCTATCGCACCTACGATCACCAGGTGCAGGACAACACGGTGATCGGCCCAGGTTTCGACGCCGCCCTGCTACGGGTGCCCGCGACCAACAAGGGCCTGGCGCTGACCACCGACGGCAACGCGCGCTACGTCGCGCTGGACCCGTACGAAGGCACCAGGGCCGCGGTGGCGGAGGCAGCCCGCAACATCGTCTGCACCGGGGCCCGGCCGATCGCGGTCACCAACTGCTTGAACTTCGGTAATCCGGAGCGGCCGCAGATCTTCGGCCAGCTGCAAGAGAGCGTCCGAGGCCTCGCCGACGCCTGCCGCGCCCTCGAGCTGCCCGTCGTGAGCGGCAACGTCAGCCTCTACAACGAGACCAGTGAACGGAACATCCCACCGACTCCCGTGATCGGGATGGTCGGCCTGCTCGACGACCTGTCCCTTCGGTGCCCGGCCGGGTTCCAGGACGATGGCGACATCGTCTTCCTCCTGGGCGAGACGCACGAGGAGCTCGCCGGTAGTGAGTATTTGCGACTCCTCGGCGCGCCTCTCGAAGGCCGGCCACCAATAGTGAGTTTCGAGGCGGAGCGTCGTCTGCAAGCGGCGATGCTCGATTCCATCGGCAGAGGGGTGCTACGCTGCGCCCACGATGTTTCTGACGGAGGCCTGCTGATCGCGCTGGCGGAAAGCGCCCTCTACGGTGGCCGCGGGCTCCGTTGCCCCGGTATCGCCGGGCCGGTCAGTCGCGAGGCCGCCTATTTCGGTGAGTCGCAGGGACGAATCGTTGTCAGTGTCGTGCCGCGCCGCGTTCCCGAGCTGCAGAAACTGATGGCCAAGCATCACGTTCCACTGCAGGCGATCGGTGTGGTCGGTGGCGAGGATTTCCAGGTAGGATCTGACATCCGCATTTCGTTGGACACCCTTGGGCAATCCTGGGAGACGGCATTTTGACACGTCATGTGATGGCCGACGAGCGGATGCACGAAGCCTGCGGTCTGTTCGGCATCGACGCCACCGGCGAGGACGTTGCCAACCTGACCTATTTTGGCCTTTATGCCCTGCAGCACCGCGGGCAGGAGAGCGCCGGGATTGCGACCAGCGACGGTCATGTCTTGCGCATGCACAAGGACATGGGCCTGGTGGCGCAGGCCTTCGACGCCGACGCACTCGAGCGTCTCACCGGGCACCTCGCGCTCGGTCACACGCGCTACTCGACGACCGGATCGAACCGGCTCGAGAACGCCCAGCCCATCATCGTCGAGCATCCGCAGCTCGGAAGCATCGCCATCGCCCACAATGGCAACCTCACGAACACGCAACTGCTGCGTGACGACCTCGAGCATCATGGCGTTCGATTCAAGACCTCGAGCGACACCGAGGTCCTCGCCGAACTCGTGGCGCACACGATTGGAACCGACATCGTGTCGGTCTTGCGCCGCGCGCTGCCTCGGTTGCAGGGTGCGTATTGCCTCCTGTTCCTCACCAAAGACGCGCTGGTCGGCGTCCGTGACCCTCTCGGGATCCGCCCCCTCTGCCTGGGACGCTTGCCGGACGGCGGCGCCATCATCACCTCGGAGACCTGCGCGCTCGATACCGTCGGCGCCGAGTTCGTGCGTGAGATCGAGCCGGGTGAGGCGGTCATGCTCGGCCGTGGCGAGCCGGTGGCGGAGCCGCTCCTGCCGTCGACGCGCAAGGCGATGTGTATGTTCGAGTTCATCTACTTCGCGCGTCCTGACTCGCGTCTGCAGGGTCAGTCGCTGTACGAGGCCCGTCGCAACATGGGCCGCGAGCTGGCCCGCGAGGCGCCGGCGGAGGCCGACATCGTCATCTCGCTTCCCGATTCGGGCACGCCGGCGGCCGTCGGGTTCGCCGAGGCGAGCGGCATTCCTTACAGCGAGGGATTGATCAAGAGCCGCTACATCACCCGCACTTTTATCCAGCCGAACCAACGGCTGCGCAACATCGGCATCAAGTTGAAGTTCAACCCGCTTCGCGAGATCCTCGAGGGGAAACGCGTCGTGCTCGTCGATGATTCGATCGTGCGCGGCACCACCAGCCGCAAGATCGTGGAAGAATTGCGCCGCGCCGGGACGAAGACCGTCCACTTTCGCGTGAGCAGCCCGCCGATCCAGTGGCCCTGCTTCATGGGAATCGACATCGCCAGCCGTTCAGAGCTGATCGCTTCCGGCCGCAGCGTCGAGGAGGTGGAGCGCCTGATCGGCGCCGACTCGTTGAAGTACTTGAGCAAGGCCGGGCTGTTCCGGGCGGTGAAGAATGTCAACGGATTCTGCATGGCCTGCTTCGACGGCGATTATCCGGTCCCAGTACCGGTGCAGCTCGAGATGGACAAGATGGCACTGGAGACGGTAGCGCGGTGACGACATACCGCGATTCCGGCGTCGACGTCGAGGCCGGCAACCGAACGGTCGAGTTGATCAAGCCGCTTGCGGCATCAACCCAGGGCCCCGAGGTGCTCGCCGGCGTGGGCCCCTTCAGCGGCCTCTTTGCGCTCGACACCCATCGCTACCGGCAGCCCGTCCTGGTGGCGAGCACCGACGGTGTCGGCACCAAGGTCTTGCTGGCGGCGGGCGCGGGGCGTCACGCGCAGATTGGCGCCGACCTGGTCAACCACTGCGTGAACGACGTGCTGACGGCGGGCGCGGAGCCGCTCTTTTTCCTGGATTACGTGGCGACCGGCATCCTGGATCCGCCGGTCGTCGCCGAGGTCGTCGGCGGGATGGCGGATGCCTGCCGGCAGGTGAACTGCGCGCTGCTGGGCGGCGAGACGGCGGAGATGCCGGGGCTCTATCAACCCGCCACCTACGACGTCGCCGGATTCATGGTCGGCGTCTGCGAGCGCGACGCGGTCATCGACGGTACGTCGATCCGGGAAGGCGACGCGCTGCTCGCCCTTCCCTCGACCGGCCTCCACACCAATGGGTACAGCCTGGCTCGCCGCGTGATCCCGCGCCAGGCCTTAACGCAAACGATTCCGGGCACGGGAGAGACGGTGCTGGAGGCGCTCCTCGCCCCGCACCGCGCCTATCTCGATCCCGTTCGCCGCCTGCGGGAGGCGGTCAACGTCAAAGGGCTCGCGCACATCACCGGCGGGGGCATCGTCGGCAACCTGCCACGCATCCTGCCGGTCGGCCTGGGAGCCCGCATCCAGCGCGGTGCCTGGCCGGAGCCGGCCATCTTCTCCTATCTCGCGCCCTTCACCCCCGACGAGGAGATGTGGCGGACCTTCAATATGGGGATCGGGATGATCGTCGTGGTCGACGAAGCCAGCGCCACCACGGCGCTTCGGATCCTCGAGGGCGAGGTTTTCGTGGTCGGCGACATCGTGGCGTCCGCGCAGCGGCGTGTTCAAATCCTAGAGTGAGCCGACTCCGGGTTGGCGTCCTGGTCTCGGGCCGGGGCAGCAACCTGCAGGCCCTGATCGAGGCCGCGAAAGATCCGCTCTATCCCGCCCGCGTCGTGATGGTCTGCGCCAACCGCGAGTGCCCCGCGCTCGAGATCGCCAGGAAGGCCGGCATCTCCCGCCACCTGTTTCGCCTGGCGGATTTCCCCGACCGCGACGCGCGTGACCGGGAGATGGTTCGGATGCTTCGCCAGCATGGTGTCGAGCTGGTCGTCTGTGCCGGCTATGACGCGATCCTGGAGCGGGTCTTCACGCGAGAATTCACGGGGCGGGTCATCAACATCCATCCGTCCCTGCTTCCCGAGTTCGCCGGCACCATGGACGCGGTCAGGCTGGCGCTCAACGCAGGCGTCGCTGAAACGGGCTGCACGATCCACGTGGTGACCAAGGACGTCGACCAGGGGCCGATCCTCGCCCAGCGGCGCGTCGAGGTCAAGCCGGACGACACGGTGGAAAGCCTGCGTGAGCGCATCCAGGCGGAGGAGCACGGCTTACTCTCCGAGGTCGTGCGGCAGCTCGCGGGACGGCCCCTTCCGTTGCCGTTGTGAACGCGCTCCTCAGTGTCTCGGACAAGAGCGGACTCGTCGAGTTCGCCCGCGGGCTCAATGGCCTTGCCGTCACGATGTACGCGACCGGCGGCACCGAGCGGGTGCTGCGCGAGGCGAACATCCCGGTTCACGCGCTCCAGGAATTGACGGGGTTCCCCGAGATGCTCGATGGGCGGGTAAAGACGCTGCACCCCAACGTGCACGCCGGCATCCTGGCGCGCCGCGACGAGCCGCGTCATCTCCAGGAGCTCGCCGAGCGTGAGCTGAAGCTCATCGATCTCGTGGTCGTCAATCTCTACCCCTTCGTGGAGACGCTGTCGTCCGGGGCCGGCCACGCGCAAACGATCGAGTCGATCGACATCGGCGGTGTGACGCTGCTGCGCGCGGCGGCGAAGAACCATGACCACGTGCTTCCGGTGGTGCGGCCGAGCGATTACCCGGCCGTCCTTGCGGCGCTCAAGGAGCCGGGCGGCGTTCCCGCGTCGCTCCGTCGGCACCTTGCCGCCGTGGCGTTCGGTCACACCGCCGCCTACGACGCCGCCATCGGCGAGCACCTTCGCGGGCCGAACGCGGCGACAACGTTGCCGCAGGACTTCACCCTCGGCGGCCACAAGGTGCGCGACCTCCGCTATGGCGAGAATCCCCATCAGTCGGCCGCGCTCTACCGGACCGCCGCCGGCGGCGGTATCGCGGGCGCGCGGCAGTGGCAGGGGCTCGAGCTCTCCTACAACAACCTGCTCGACGCCCAGGCCGCCTGGTCACTCGTCGCGGACTTTCCGGATGTCGCGGTCGCCATCATCAAGCACGCGAACCCCTGTGGAGTGGCACGCGGCAAGGACGCGGCAGAGGCCTTCGATCGCGCGCTCAACTGCGATCGACGATCGGCGTTCGGCGGGATCGTCGCCTTCAACCGGCCGGTCGACGCGGCTGCGGCCCAGGCGCTGGTTGGATCGTTCTTCGAGGTGGTCGTGGGCCCCACCTTCGACGAGGCGGCACTGGAGGCGATGACGTCCCGGCCCAAGCTGCGGGTCCTGCAACCCGGGCCGGGGCCGGCTCAGCTGGACCTCGATGCGCGGCCGATCACCGGCGGCTTCCTGGTGCAAACCACTGATCAGACTGGGGGCACGTTGGGCGAGTCGCGCGTCGTCACGGCGAAGGTTCCCGATGACGCAACCTTCATGGACCTGCAGTTCGCGTGGACGGTGGTCAAGCATGTGCGGTCGAACGCGATCGTTCTTGCTCACGAGGGCGCAGCGGTCGGGATCGGCGCCGGTCAGATGAGCCGGGTGGAGGCCGTCGAGCTCGCCGTCCACCGCGCCGGACCGAGAGCAGCCGGCTCGGTGCTGGCCAGCGACGGCTTCTTTCCGTACCCGGACGGCGTGGAGGTCGCTGCCCGGGCAGGCGTGCGCGCCATCGTCCAGCCGGGTGGGTCGGTCAAGGATGGCGAGGCGATTGTTGCGGCTGACACGGCCGGTGTGGCGATGGTCTTCACCGGCGAGCGCCACTTCAAGCACTAAGCTTGAGGGCCGTGGTCAAGCCGGACTCGACCCAGCGGGCCTCGACCGACCCGGACATCTCGCTGGATGAGCTGCAGCTGGCGGTGCGGAACCACTCGTTGCCACTCGAGGCCCTGCGATACCCGATCACGCCGATCGGCTTGCACTACCTGCTGACCCACTTCGACATCCCCCAGGTCGATGTCTCGGATTGGCGGCTGGCGATCGGCGGCCACGTGCGCCGCTCCATCACCATGACGCTCGACGATATCCAGCGCCGGCCGGCGGTGACCCGGGCCGTGACGATGGAGTGCGCCGGCAACGGCCGCGCGAATCTCTCGCCTCGCCCGCTCAGCCAGCCATGGCTCTTCGAGGCCGTGGGGACCGCCGAGTGGACGGGAACGCCGCTGCGCTCGCTGCTCGAAGAAGCCGGGCCGCTCGACGGCGCCGTCGAGGTCGTCTTCACCGGCCTGGATCGCGGTGTCCAGGGTGGGATCGAGCAGCAATACGAGCGGAGCCTCAGCCTGGCGGAGGCAACGCGCGACGAGATCCTTCTCGCCTATGCGATCAACGGCCAACCACTCCCGCCGCAGCACGGCTTTCCATTGCGGCTCGTGGTGCCGGGGTGGTATGGCATGACGCATGTCAAGTGGCTCCGGTCGATCACGGTGGTGACGCGCCCGTTTCGCGGGTATCAACAGGAGCCCGCCTATCACGTCACCAGCACCTGGGACCAGCTGGGCGAGCCCGTAACCCGGATGCTGCCGCGCTCGCTGATGGTCCCGCCCGGCATCCCCGATTTCCTGCCGCGAACGCGACGGATCGGGCTCGGGAGCTGCGTTCTCGATGGTCGAGCATGGTCGGGCCGCGGGCGCATCGTTCGTGTCGAGGTCAGTACTGATGGCGGCGGGTCCTGGTCTGATGCTGAGCTTGGACGCGACGGTGGCGAGTTCGCCTGGCAGCCGTGGCGCTACGCGTGGGAGGTCGAGCAGGCGGGCGAGTATGAGCTCTGCTGCCGGGCGACGGACGCGGTGGCCAATGTTCAACCGCTGACCGCGCCCTGGAATGCCCACGGCGTGTGCAATAACCAGGTGCAGCGCATCAAGGTGAAGGCTGGAGAGCCGGTGCCCGTCCAGCCCCCCGCCGACGGCATGTCCTGAAACGCTCTCCGGCGACGAGCCCGGCGGACTGCTATTCTTGATTTCGGTCTTCGGGGCAGGGGTGTAACTCCCTGATCGGCGGTAAAGCCCGCGAGCGCCCTACGGCGCATGACCCGGTGAAGGCGCAGCGCCCACTCCGGGGCCGACCGTACAGTCGGGATGAAAGAAGGCCCTCGGAGCGCACCTGCAGTGCGCCCGATTTCTGCCCCGGCGGCCAAAGGAGTACGACGATGGCCGTCCCGACAGTGAGATCACAGGCGACAGTGCCGGCCGGACACGTAGGTCTCATCGACCGCTTCTCGGTCGTGCTGGTCGCCGTCGCGGCGACAATGTGGGCTGCCGACACCTACTTTCGCGCTCAGCTCATCGGCCACCTCAAACCCGCGCAGATCGTCGTCGTCGAGGATGCCCTGGTCAGCCTTTTCCTGCTGGCGTTTCTCCTTCGTGGCATCCCCGAGTTGCGTCGCCTGGACAAGCGCGGCTGGCTGGCGATCGGGCTGATCGCGGTTGGTCCGCAGGCGATCGCCACGCTCCTCTTCACCACGTCGTTCTCGTACGGCCACTTTGCCGAGACGTTCGTGCTCCAGCAGACCCAGCCGTTGATCGCGATCCTGCTCGCCTGGCTGATCCTCGGAGAGCGTCGCCGGCCCTGGTTCTGGCCGACCGCGGCGCTGGCGCTCGTCGGTGTCTACATGGTCGTCTTCGCGCAGGACCTCAAGGCGCCTTTTTCGGACCTCCAGCACGGCCGCCTCGAGGCCGGACTCTACGCGCTGGGCGCGGCGGCGCTATGGGCGAGCGGGACCGTCCTCGGTCGCTTCGTGCTCGGCAAGCTAAGTTTCACGACGACGACGGCACTCCGGTTTACCCTGGCCCTTCCTGTCCTCATCGTCATCGTCGCGCTGCGGTACGGCGGATCAGCATTTGCGCACTACCAGGCGTCGGACGTGCTGCCGTTCCTTGGGATCGCGTTGATCCCCGGATTGCTCGCGCTTCTCCTCTATTACCGGGCGCTGCGCAGCACGCCGGCGACCCTCGCCACGATCGCTGAGCTCGCCTACCCAGTCACCGCGACTTTCATCGCATCCGCGCCGCCGCCCTACGGGTTCAACCAGCCTCTCTACCTGCCGCAGTTCATCGGCACCGGCCTCTTGATCGCCGTGATCCTGATCCTGAACTACACGAAGGATCGGACCCCGCCGGTCGTCGTGGAGGAGCCCGCAGCCGCTTAGCCGGAACCAGCGCTATCGCGACCGTTGTGGATAACTTCGACACGCAGCTGTCGCAAACTGGTGCGATACTGCGGGCGGCCTTGAAGAAGGAACGCCGGAACTGGATCCTCCCCGAGCCGCTGAGGGCTCAGCCAGGACTGGAGTCCTTCTCCCCGGTATTCCGGCAGATCCTGCATGGACGGGGCGTGGTCCGGCAGAGTCAGCTCGATCCCTGGCTGCAGACCGACCTCGAACATGCCCCGGATCCTTTCTTGTTGAAGGACATGGCGGTCGCGTGCGATCTGATCGCGCAGTCCATCGCCGCCGGCGAGCGCATCGCGGTCTACGGCGACTACGACGCTGACGGGGTCACCGCCTGTGTGACGCTGGCTCGCGGCCTGCGCGCCGTCGGCGCCGACGTCATCACCTACATTCCCAACCGCTTTACGGAGGGCTATGGGCTGAATCTCGATGCGCTCAATGAGTTGCAGGCCCGTGGGGCCCGGCTCGTCATCACCTGCGACTGCGGAACGAACTCCGTGGAAGCCGCCGCCGGGCGGCCGCGCGGCATGCGCTTGATCGTGACCGACCACCACGAGGTCGGCGCGCAGCGCCCCGCGGTCGACGCGCTCATCAATCCCAAGCAGCCCGATTGTGCCTATCCCTTCGACGGACTCGCCGCCTGTGGGGTGGCTTACAAACTTCTCGTGGCGCTCGAGCAGCGGGCTTTTCCGGGACGGCTCGACCCGAGCGCCTCGCTCGACGCGGTCGCGCTCGGCACCGTCGCCGACGTCGTGCCGCTGCGCGCGGAAAACCGCGCCATCGTGCGCGCCGGGCTCCGGCGCCTGAGCGACGCCCCGAGCCCCGGCTGCGCGGCATTGCTCGCCGTCGCCGGCATCAGGGCGCCGGTCACCGCGGAACACCTCGCGTTTCAGCTTGGCCCGCGCATCAACGCGGCCGGGCGGATGGAAGACGCGATGCTCGCCCTCGAGCTGTTGATGGCCGAGAGCCGGGAGTCGGCGGATCCGCTTGCCCAGCGACTTCACGAGCAGAACGCGCAGCGCCAGCAGCTGACGGCGGAGATCGTGCGCGAGGCGAAAACCCAGGTCGCCGAGCTCGACAACGGCGCCGCGGTGATCGTCATGGGCCACGACCGCTGGCCGCTCGGCGTGCTCGGGCTGGCGGCGAGCCGGCTGGTGGAAGAGTTCTATCGGCCGACCTTCATCTTCAACACCGAAGGTGAGGAGTGGCGCGGCTCGGCGCGGAGCATCGAGGGCTTTCACCTGGTCGAGTGTCTCGCGCAGTGCGCGCCGATGCTGCACCGATTTGGCGGCCACGCCATGGCCGCCGGGCTTACGGTATTGAAGAGTCGATTCGCCGAACTGAAGGATTGTCTCGAGCAATACACGGTGGCTCGTTTGAACGGCGACGCCTTCTCACGCCCGATCACCATCGAGGCAACGGCCGCGTTCGCGGACCTCAAGCCAAGCCTGCACCACGAACTCCAACTGCTCGCCCCCTTCGGGGTTGGCAATCGCGAGCCGTTGTTCCTGAGTAAAGAGGTAGAGGTGGTGCGGACCGAGACGTTTGGCTCGGATCGTCGTCACCTCCGCGTGCAGCTCCGTGACCGGACGGCGAGCGCGGAGGCGATCGCCTTCGACAAGGCGACCGCAGCAGCCTATCTTCCCACCGGCCGGCGGGTCGATGTCGTGTACGCGCTGCAATGCGAGCGGTGGGATGGCCTGGACCGAATCCGCTTGCATCTCAGGGATCTGAGGCCGGCGGTTCAGCCTGCGCTTGTGCTCGCCGGCGTGTAAGCCGCTTCCCGTACCTTTACTCGGGCGCAACCGCTGTGCTACGGTAGCCGTCAGGCAGGTGCTTTGGGGAAGAGGCACCTTGTTTAGCAAGCGATAGCGAGGCAAGGATGCTGGACGAGGTACGCACTCCCAGGCTGGTCATCGCGGGGACCGCGAGCAACGTTGGGAAGACGATCCTCACGGCCGGGCTGATCGCGGCCTTCAAAGCCCGCGGGTTGACGGTGCAATCCTTCAAAGTTGGCCCCGACTACATCGATGCCGCCTACCTGGCCCACGTCAGTGGGCGGCCCTGCCGCAATCTCGACTCGTGGATGCTCGGCGAGGGCGCGCTCCGCCAGGTGCTGGCGCAGGGTGTGCTTGGGGTCGACCTGGCGCTGGTCGAGGGCATGCTCGGGCTCTTCGACGGCCGCGGTGGAAACACCGATGGCAGCACGGCGGATGTCGCTCGCATCATCAAGGCGCCCGCCGTCCTGGTGATCGACGTCAACGACATGACGGAGAGCGCAGCCGCGGTGGCGTTGGGCTTCAAGACCTTTGCCGAATCACCCAGGATCGCCGGCGTGCTCTTGAACAATGTTCGGTCCGATTCCCATCGACGAAGGGCGGAGGACGCGATCTGGGATATCGCGAAGCTGCCGGTGTTGGGGGCGCTGCGAGCGATGCCACAACTGGACATCCCGCAGCGGGAGCATGGTCTGTTACCGGTGACCGAGAACAAGGAATGGGATCGGATGATCGGCGTGCTCTCTGAAACGATCGAGCGCGACGTCGACCTCGACCTGCTGCTGCGGATCGCCAACAAAGCGGAGCTGGTGCCACTAATCCCCAAAAAGGTGTTCCAGGGCAAACCGGACGCTGGGCGGACGGTGCGGCTGGCGGTCGCCTACGATGACGCCTTCAACTTTTACTACCCGGAGAACCTGGAGCTGCTGGAGGAGCATGGCGCCAAGGTGGTCCCGTTCAGTCCGCTGGAGGACGACCACCTACCGCAGGACGCGGCCGGGATCTATCTCGGCGGCGGATTTCCCGAGATCTTTGTCGAACCGTTGGCGAAGAATCGCTCGATGGCCGAGTCCATCCAGCGTGCCTACCGCAGCGGCATACCGATCTATGCGGAGTGCGGGGGACTGATGTACCTGGGGCGCTCGCTCCGCACCGACTCGGGGGCGATCGAGCGTATGGCCGGCGTGATCCCCGTCGATGTCGAGATGGATGGTGAGATCCATCGCTTCGGGTACCGCCAGCTCCTCACGCTCGAAGACAGCATCCTCTCGTCGCGGGGTCAGTTCTACCGTGGGCACGAGTTCCATTGGAGCCGCATCACCGGACACAACGGCGACCTGAAGCCCGCTTACCAGATGCAGAACGCCGAGGGCGACGTGATCGGCTACGAAGGTTTCGTGGCGCCGAACCTGCTGGCCAGCTACGTCCATTTGCACTTCGGGCAGAACCCAGTGCTGGTCGACAAGTTCGTCCAGCATTGTCGCGAGTACACGGCTGTCCGCAGCGCCCCCTGATCGCCCGTTTTAGGAGGGGCCGTTTCGGGCATCACTGAGTCAACGTATGGCCACGCCTCAGTACAAGGACTACTACCAGATGCTCGGCGTCGCGCGGACCGCGACCGAAAAGGAGATCAAGTCTGCCTATCGTCGGCTGGCTCGCCAGTATCACCCGGACGTCAACAAGGACCCTAAGGCCACCGACCGCTTCAAGTTGATCAACGAAGCCTACGAAGTGCTCAGTGACCCCAAGAAGCGCACGAAGTACGACCAGCTCGGCACCGACTGGGAACGGATCGAGCGCGAGCAGGAGTTTGCGCGCCAGTACCAGTCGCAGCCAGGGCAGGGCGCTGGCCAGGCCGCCGGCTACGGCGATTTCAGCGACTTCTTCAATACCTTCTTTTCGGGCGAGGGCGGCGGCTTTTCCGGCTTCGGCTTCGAGGGGACGCGCGAGCGCACCGTCACCCGGGAACGAGGCGAGGATATCGAGCATCCGATCGAGATCACGCTCGAGGAGGCCGCGCGCGGTGGCGAGCGAACCATCCAGACGGAGGTGCCCGAGACCTGTCCCACCTGCGGCGGCTCCGGCTTTACGGCTGAGCGGCGCAAGGTCGGCAATCGGACGGTCATGGAAAGCGTCACCTGCCCAACCTGCGGCGGGGCCGGGGTGCGCGCGACGCGCCGGCAGATCCAGGTGAAGATTCCGGCGGGCGTCATCGAAGGCTCGCGCATCCGGGTCAAGGGCGAAGGGCAGCGTGCCGCGGAGGCGGGCGATCTCTATCTGCGGGTCCACCTGCTGCCGCACCCGCGCTTCGCCGCCAAGGGCCGCGACCTCTACACGCCGCTGGCGGTGATCGACGACCAGGCGGCCTTGGGGGATGAAGTCACCATCCAATCATTGACCGGGGGCCAGCTCCAGCTGCGCATCCCACCCGCAAGCCAGGCCGGCAAGGTCTTCCGGCTGAAGGCCAAGGGCTTGCCGCCGCTGAAAGACGGCCTGCCCGGCGACCTCTATGCCACGCTCGAGATCCGGATCCCGGAGCCGATCACGCCGGCATTGCACGACCTCTACGAGGAAATCCGTAAAACTCGGACGAGCTGAGTCAGCGCCGAAAGAAGACGGTCAGCAAGACCGTCAGCAGCAGGCTCACCAGCAAGCACGTGACGATCGGAAAGTAGAAGTGGACGTTGCCACGGTCGATGGAGATGTCGCCCGGCAATTTGCCAAGGTAGGGGATCCGAAGGCCCAGGGTGAGAAAGAGGCCGACCACGAGGACGAGGCCGCCAACGATGATGAGCAGCTTGCCGATCTCGGGCATGAACCCATCGTACCCGCCGTCCCGCGCCCCGATCTATCGGTGGAGTCGCGAGTCGGTTAGAAGCCGATCCAGCCGATCGCTTGCTCGATCTTGGCTTGCTGCAGGCCGGCGATCGGCACACCGTCGATCACGGTCAGGGGCACCTGCCGTACGTCGATGTCGAGGTTGCGCAGGTCCTTGCCGTCGAGCTTGCCGTCGGCGCAGATGTGTTCCTGGAACGCGACGCCGCGGTTCTCCAGGATCTCCTTGATCCGGCGGCTGCTCTCGCAGCCGGGTCGCGTGTACACAATGACTTCCATCTCGCCCTTTGCCTCCGTGTGCTCCCGCTCGCCCCGGGGTGACACAGAACTTGATATCGCGCCTATACAAAGGCTGTACCAACACTATCAAGTGACCTGCCATTTGTCCAATTCATTTCTCCGATGCGTTCGATCAACTCTGTTGATAGCAGAAATCCAGTCGACGAGCGCTTCGATATGCTCTGGCGCGACCGATTACTGCATCAACGCGAGCGTCCGGTTCTATACGCCGGACCTCAAGCCAATCGGGCACAACATTCGACTGACCGAGGACGGCTGGGATCCCCAGCTCAACAGTCCTGATCGCAGCTGTCCGTGCAATCCGATGGACACGTTCATCGGCGATTACTTCGGCAACGATTTTGCCGGCGTGATCGACTACTCCACCTTCGTGAGCACCTACGACAATGACGGCAGCAACCCGCACCACTACCAGCAGCAGGTCGTCGCGAGGGTATCCCCTCCGAAGCGCTAGCCCCCGAAGCTACGCGGAATGCGACCGTTTGACAGCGGGTCCGTGAGCCCGTAGACTTACCCGGAACTTCGTCCTTTAACCCGGTCCAGCGAGACCGAAAGGAGAATTCGGTGCGAGACACCCTGACCGCTCCGCCCGCGCGGACGCAGGTTCCCATCCGGCATCTGACCGGTCCACATGCCCTGGATCGTGCCCTGATCGAGCAGCTGCTCGCGCGTGCTGCCGCATTCGAACACGGAGTGGCGATGGAGGCCGCGCCGCTGTCAGGGCGGCTGCTCGCGACCGTCTTCTACGAGCCGAGCACCCGGACGCGCTTTTCCTTCGAGGCTGCCATGCACCGGCTTGGCGGGCAGGTCCTGAGCGCCGAGAACGCGACCCATGCCTCGTCGGCGGCCAAGGGGGAATCGCTGGAGGACGCCATTCGCGTCATCGGAAGCTACGCCGACGGGATCGTCCTTCGTCATCCCGAGGTCGGTGCTGCGGAGCGGGCGGCTCGAGTCGCGCCGGTGCCCGTCATCAACGCCGGAGACGGGCCAGGGAGTCATCCAACGCAGGCGCTGCTCGACCTCTACACGATCGAAAAGGAACTGGGCCGCCTCGACCATCTGCGGATCGGCCTCGCGGGCGATTTGCGCCATGGTCGCACGGTCCGGTCGCTGGCGTTGCTGCTCGCGCGCTTCCCTGGGAATGAGCTGGTGTTGATCTCGCCGCCGGCGTTGCGCCTGGGCGCGGATGTCATCGCCGCCCTGAATGAAGCGCAGCAAGGCATGCGGGAGACCGCTGACCTGGGCGGCGCCATTGCGGACCTCGACGTGCTCTACCAGACGCGCATTCAAGCCGAGCGCTTCGAGTCGTCCGAAGAATACGAGCGACATCGCGGCGTCTACGTCGTGAACGCTGACCTGATGCGGCGGTTGCCCGAGCGCGCCATCCTGATGCATCCGCTGCCGCGGCTCGACGAGATCGATCCGCTGGTCGACGCCGATCCGCGGGCTGCCTATTTCCGGCAGGCGCGCAACGGGCTGTGGGTTCGGATGGCCGTTCTCGATTGGGCGATGGGGCGCTGATGTTGCGGACTCCACCCACCAAGGCCGTGATCCTCGATGCGGAGGGCCTCCGCCGCGCCTGGCGACGGATCGCGCATGAGGTCATCGAGCGACAGCCAAACCTGGCGCAGCTGAGCCTGCTCGGCATCGTCACGCGTGGACTGCCGCTGGCCCAGCGGCTGGCGGCCACTCTCGAGGAGCTCGAAGGGGTCCGGCTTTCCGTGATCCCGCTCGACGTACGCGCCTATCGCGACGACCTGCCTCGCGCGGCGGCCGCCCCCTTACCCGTCCTGCCAGCCGTCGCGGTCGACGGCCGGCCGGTCTTGCTCGTCGACGACGTCCTCTTCAACGGGCGCACGGTGCGAGCCGCCATCGACGCCGTGATCGCCGCCGGACGGCCGACACAGATCCAGCTCGCGGTGCTCGTCGATCGCGGTCATCGAGAGTTACCGATCCGCCCGGACTACATTGGCAAGAACGTTCCCACGTCGCGGCAGGAATGGGTCGACGTCCATCTCATGGAAACCGATGGCGAGGATTCCGCCCGCATTGTTGAGCGAGGGGACTCCTGATGCGCCTGCACCACGTCCGCGTGCTGGGCCCGACAGGTCTGTCGACGGCGCAAACGGTCGAAGTCAACGCCGAGGGTGCCGAGGATCGCGACGCAACCGGTCTCGTCCTGTCTCCGGGCTGGATGGACCTGCATGCCCACCTGCGCGACCCCGGCTTCCCGCAGAAGGAGACCTTGCTGTCGGGTGCAACCAGTGCCGCGGTGGGTGGATTCACGCACGTGCTCGCCATGGCGAACACCGACCCGGTGACCGATCGCACCGAGCGGCTGCAGAGTCTGCTGACGCGGAGTCAGGCGCTGCCGATCCGCATCAGCTTCGTGGGCGCGGTCACGATCGGCCTCGAAGGCCGGCAGCTCACCGATGCCGTTGCGCTGAAAGCTGCCGGCGCGGTGGCGCTCTCCGATGACGGGCGTCATGCGATGGATGGCGTGATGCTTGGCCGTGCCCTCGGCGCGGCGGCTGCGGCCGGGCTGCCGCTCCTCGTCCATGCCCAGGCGGAGCAGCTGGGCGACGGCCCGGATGCGGAGGCGGTGGCCGTTACCGATGCGCTCAATGCCCTGCGCAACGCCAGCGGCGCTCGTCTCCACATTCAGCATGTGAGCACGCGAACGGCGGTCGACTTGATTCGTGCCGCGAAGTCGGAGGGGCTGCCGGTCACGGCCGAAGCCACGCCGCATCACCTGGCGTTGAGCTCGCGTGACGTCTTTGCCTTAGGTCCACACGGCAATGTCAATCCGCCGCTGAGAAGCCCTGACGATCGTGATGTTTTGTGCGAGGCGCTGGTCGATGGGGTGATCGACGCGATCGCCACCGATCACGCGCCGCACGAGCTGGCGGCCAAGCAGGCCGGGGCGAACGGATTCCATGGCTTCGAGACTGCGGTCGGCGTCGTCCTCGGCCTTGGCCTCGATGGCGCCGCCGTCTACCGCGCGTGCGTGTCACGGCCTCGAGAGATCGTCGGCCAATCCCTGGAGGACGAATGGATCCTCATCGATCCGAACGCCGAATGGCGGGTCGATGCGGCGTCCTTTAAGAGCCGCGGCAAAAACACGCCATTTCAGGGCCGGAAGTTACGTGGACGGGTCGTCATGACGATCTGCCGCGGCCAGGTAGTCACGGAGCGCGTGATGCAGCATGTCTGACGCGATGGTCCTCGTCCTCGAGGATGGCTTCACCGTCTTCGGCGAGCGCGGTGGGCAGGCGGTCCAGGCGAGCGGCGAGATCGTGATCAACACCTGCATGGCGGGCTACCAGGAGGTGCTCTCCGATCCCTCGTACGCAGGGCAGATGGTCGTCATGACCTATCCCCTGATCGGCAACTACGGCGCGACACCGGAATTCCAGGAGTCGGGCCGCCCCTGGGCTCGAGCGTTGATCACCCGCCAGCTCAGTACGTTTCATCAACACTGGCGCACCAAGCAGTCACTCACCGAGTGGCTCGACGGCTACGGCGTCCCGATTCTCACCGGCTGCGATACCCGGCGGCTCGCCCGGCATCTGCGCGGCACGGGTGCGCAGCGGGCGATCATCGGGCCGCGGCATGAACGCCCGACGCTGCTCGAGCGGGTGCATCGCGTGATCCCGCTCGAGGAACAGGACCTGGTCCGGCAAGTCTCTGAGGGATTCCGCGATGCCGCGGAGCCCCTCGACCCGGCGCTGGCGGCGCGGTCAATGCGCCAGTGGACGGGGATGCGGCTCGTCCTCGTCGACTACGGGGTCAAGCGCAACATCTTGCGCTCGCTGCGCTCGCGGGGCGTGGAGGTCGAAGTGGTGCCGCACGACAGCGACCTCGAGACCATCCTCGCGCTTCGTCCCGATGCGGTCGTGCTCTCGAACGGTCCGGGTGATCCGGCGCAGCTGCAGCCGGCCGTGGCGATGACCCGGCAGCTCATCAAGCGTGTGCCGGTGCTGGGCATCTGCCTCGGTCATCAATTGCTCGGGCAGGCCGCCGGGGCGCGCACCTCGCGGCTGCGATTCGGCCACCACGGCGGCAATCATCCGGTGCTCGACCTGCGGACGGGCCGGGTGACGATGACCTCGCAGAACCACGAGTTCGAGGTCGATGCCGAGAGCCTGCCGGCGAGCAGCGGCTTCCGCGTGAGTCATCGCAACCTGCACGATGGCTCGGTCGAGGGCCTGGTACATGACCACCTGCCGGTGCGCTCGGTGCAGTTTCACCCTGAAGGGGCGCCGGGACCACAGGACAACCAGGTGATCTTTGATGAGTTCCTCGACCTGGTGGCCGGCCGCCAGGCGGCGCCGATCAGCGTCCACGAGCCGATGCGCCGTCCGGCGAGTGTCCTGGTCATCGGGTCCGGACCAATCGTGATCGGTCAGGCGGCCGAGTTCGATTACGCGGGAACCCAGGCCTGTAAGGCGCTGCGCGAAGAAGGCGTCCGGACCATCCTGGTGAATTCGAACCCGGCGACCATCATGACCGACGAGGGAATCGCGGACCGTGTCTATATCGAGCCGCTGACGGTCGACGCCCTGACCGCGATCATCGAACGGGAACGGCCTGATGGGCTGCTGCCCACGTTGGGGGGCCAGACCGGCCTCAACCTGGCCGTGGCGCTGGCCGACGCCGGGGTGCTGGATCGGTGCGAGGTTCGGGTGCTCGGGACGCCGCTCGCAGCGATCCGCGAGGCCGAGGACCGGGACGCCTTCAAGGCCGTGCTGATGCGCATCGGCGAGCCGGTGCCGGACAGCCGTACCGTCACGACAGTCGAAGCTGCCCAGGAATTCGCGGCATCCATCGGGTTGCCGCTCGTGGTCCGGCCGGCCTACACGCTCGGCGGTACCGGCGGCGGGATGGCCGAAAGCCCGCTCGAGCTCGAAGCCATCGTTCGCGAGGGACTGGCCGCCAGCCCGATCCGCCAGGTCTTGGTCGAGCGCTCGCTGTCTGGCTGGAAAGAGATCGAGTACGAGGTCATGCGGGACGGCAACGATACCTGCATCGCGATTTGCAACATGGAGAATCTCGATCCGATGGGCGTGCATACCGGTGACAGCATCGTCGTAGCGCCGAGCCAGACGCTCTCCGACCGCCAGTACCAGATGCTCCGGTCCGCGGCGCTGCGCATCATCCGGACGCTCCGCATCGAAGGCGGGTGCAATGTCCAGTTTGCGCTGGACCCGGCTTCGGATCGGTACTACGTCATCGAGGTGAATCCCCGCGTCAGCCGATCCTCGGCGCTGGCGTCAAAGGCGACGGGATATCCGATCGCGCGGGTTGCCGCGAAGATCGCGGCGGGACGTGGCCTGCACGAAATCCCGAATGCGGTCACCGGGCAGACGAGCGCGGCCTTCGAGCCGGCGCTCGACTATTGCGTCGTCAAGATCCCGCGCTGGCCGTTCGATAAGTTCCCGGCGGCGGACCGGACGCTGGGCACGCAGATGAAGTCGACCGGCGAGGTGATGGCGATCGAGCGGACCTTCGAAGCCGCGCTAGGCAAGGCGTTGCGCGCCCTGGAACAACGCCTTCCCGATGCCTCGCAATTGCGCGGCCGTCCGGACCTGCTGCATCAGCCAAATGATCGCCGGCTGATGGCGGCGATGCAGGCACTACGCGACGGCGCCGGCCGTGACGAGGTCGGTGTGGCAACGGGATACGCGCCGTGGTTCGTCGACCGGCTCGCGTACATCACCGGGCTCGAGGCTGCGCTGGTCGGCCCCGTCGATGCCGATCTCGTGCTGCGGGCAAAGCGTGCCGGCTTCGACGATGCCCGGATCGCGGAGCTGAGCGGCGGCCGCCTGCCGGTCACGGCGCTCGAGCCGACCTTCCGTCAGGTCGATACCTGTGCCGCCGAGTTCGAGGCGGTAACGCCGTATTACTACGCCACCTACGAAGACGAAGACGAGATCATCCGCAGCGGGAACACGGCGGTGGCGGTGATCGGCTCGGGCCCGATCCGCATCGGCCAGGGGATCGAGTTCGATTACTGCAGCGTGCACGCCTCGGCTGCACTGCAGGAAGCAGGACTCGACAGCGTGCTCATCAATAGCAACCCGGAAACGGTCAGCACCGATTTTGATGCCTCGACCCGTCTCTACTTCGAGCCCCTCGACCTGGAGGGGGTACGCAATGTGCTCCGCCGCGATCCGGTGCTCGGCGTGATGGTCCAGTTCGGCGGGCAGACCGGTCTGAACCTCGCGGACGCGCTGGCGGCCGGCGGGACCCGCATTCTCGGCTCGACCGTCGACACCATCGACCTGGCGGAGGACCGCCGTCGCTGCGAGGCCCTGCTGCGCGACCATGGCATCCCGCAGTCGCCGGGCGGTTCGGCCACGAACGCCGAGATGGCCCTGGCGATCGCCGCTCGGGTGGGCTATCCGGTACTGGTGCGGCCATCGTACGTGCTCGGCGGGCGCGGCATGGAGATCGTCCACTCGGCGACGGATCTTCGACGCTATGTCGAGGCGGCCATCGGATTCGGTGTCCGCGGGCCGATCCTCGTCGACAAGTACCTGCTTGGTCGCGAGCTCGACGTCGATGCGGTCTGCGACGGTGAGACCGTCCTGATTCCGGGCATCCTCGAACACATCGAGCGGGCGGGCATCCATTCGGGCGACTCCTTTGCCGTGTACCCGCCCATCACGCTCACGCCGGCCGAGACGGATCGCGTCGTCGAGGCAACCACTGTCATCTCGCGCTTGCTCAAGGCGGTGGGCTTGATCAACATCCAGTTCGTCATCCAGGACGGCATCCCGCACGTGCTCGAAGTGAACCCGCGCGCCAGCCGGACGGTGCCGTTCCTTAGCAAAGTGACCGGGGTGCCGATGGTCAACCTGGCCACGCACGCTGCGCTCGGTCGCCCGCTCAGGGAGTTCGGATACGCCGGAGGGCTGCAGGCGAGTCGCCCGCTGTATGCGGTCAAGGCGCCCGTCTTCTCCATGGCGAAGCTGCCGGCCGTCGACGCCGTGC